>Ga0075864_102_pt2 | contig 50030 bp, 47 predicted proteins | sample RifGroA1_FD_67966 | JGI IMG/M metagenome (GOLD analysis project Ga0075864, IMG submission 67966) | Parcubacteria bacterium GW2011_GWA1_36_12 | reverse complement strand
AGCATCTTGTTTAGATAGATAAGCTTCATAATAAACAAGGTAAAATGGTTTTCTTGGGCTTGTTGACCTAACAAGTCCTAAATTATGTTCTCTGATTCTCTTTCTAAGATCATTCGTACATCCTATGTACAACTTATCGTCTTTCTTGCTTTTTAAGATATAAACGAAGAACATAATTCAAGTCTCGTTGTGGTGTGGGGGTTCATTCAATTTTGGGATTTTATCTCCCCTTCTTTTTACAAATGGAGTTTTCCCGCTAAGATCAACTACCGTAGATGGCAAACTTCTTTTTAGCCTACCTGCATCTAGAATTAGACTAAGCATGTTTTTATCATTTTTAAACTGCGCAATAATATCCTTGATGCTGTTGGCCGGTTTAAATCCTGAAATATTCGCAGAAGTCCCAACTAACGGCTTTTTTATTTCGGATAATAATTTATTAAGAAATCTGTAATCTGGTACTCTTAAGGCAATAATATTCTTGTAAGTACCGAAGATTTTTATCTCTCTTCTTTTTTTTAAAACGACTGTAATTTGTCCCGGCCAAACTTTCTTCAGGAATTTTTCGGTATTGGCATCAATATTGGCCAGCGACTTTGCCATTTTTAGATCTTTTACCAAAATAGATATTGCTTTATCCTTGCGTCTTTTTTTAATTTGAAAGATTCTCTCAACCGCTTCTTTATTTGTCGCATCAGCCAATAATCCATAAACCGTATCTGTCGGCGCCATTACAACTTTACCATCTCTAATGATTTTTGCCGCATCTTTCACTATCGGATCAATGTTCTTGCTAAAAAGCATCTTAATAGGCAATGATTTTAAACCAATAAAACCGGCGAATCTTGGATGTTTTCCTTTATAGATATTGGGATATTTCTCTTCTTTTCTGGCAGAGAAATATTTTCTGGAATCACAGTAATTGCAAACCTGACAATCTTGTATGTTATTTCTTTTAATTCCAGATGATAAAAGATCTCGTAGAATCAGTTTCTGCAAATCAAAATATATTTTTCTGTTTTTGTTAACAAAATATGCTTTAAATGGACTGTTTTTTAAATCATCATATGTTTTTGGTTGTAACCAGTAATGGCATTTTTTGATGTGCGGACCAATACCAACCAAAAGATCTTTAGGCCTAGAACCAAAGCTCTTTGTCATTTTGCCAAGCGCCTTCTCGATAATCCCCCCGATTAACGACTTTCTTGACCCATGCAAAACTGCAACCACTCTGTGCTCTGGATCAAAAACAAGGATTGGCGCGCAATCTGCCGTAATAACAGTTAGAACCTGGCCGGAAACGTTCGAAATTAAGCCATCGACCCCACTAATGATCTTTCCGGAATCAAACGGATTGCAAATATGAACTTTTGACCCGAAAACCTGCTGCGCCCAGACTAAATTCTTAATTTCAGCATCGTAGCCAATTTCGTGTAAAAATTTTACAGCCGCCCTGTCGCCGTTCTTGCCGGCCATAGAGCCAAAAGAGGCATCGGAAAATCCATGAAAAATGTCGTATTTTTTAAAAATTCGGAGTTGCATTTATATTTTTTTCTTAATGATCTCGTATATATTATCACAATAAGAATGTTTTTTCACTACGTTCAAAAGAAGAAAAAAGCTGGCTATCCACCAACTATTAACCACACACTTGCTTATCCTATACTAACGGAGGTATTTTTGTATCTTTTCCAAAAGTTGCTGAGGAGTATATTGTGTTTTGAGTAAATAATCCTTTACGCCAAGCTTAAAAGCCTTTTCTTTTGTCTCTGGATCATCAAAATTAGAGAAACCAACCACAGGAACGCCATCAAGATCGGCAACGCTCTTTACTTCTTCTAAAAAACCAATACCATTTTTTCTCGGCAACAGAATATCAAGCAAGATTAAGTCTGGTTTTTTCTTTCTTAACGATTCCATAGCAATCTCGGCAGAAAAAGCGACATCAACATTAAAACCTGCTGCCTTAAACTTATCATAATACATATCTGACAGCGTTTTCTCATCCTCGATTATCAGTATATTCACATTTTTGCCAACCATAATCGTAGATTATTTCATTCTATACCTTCCCGAATGTCAAGGCAAATAAAAATTCACGCTAGTTTTGAATTTTGGTAAATAGTTAAATTCTTACTTCACCGGTAGCTCCACAAAAAACGTGCTTCCCTTACCTTTACCCTCTGACTCGGCCCAAACTCTGCCGCCGTGCATTTCGGCGTACTTGCGGGCTATATAGAGTCCGAGGCCCGCGCCTTCGGTAAACGCTTTAACGCCGACTGTGCCGCGGGAGAAACTTTCAAAGATTTTATCCATTTCATCTTTTTCCATCCCCTCTCCGGTATCCCGAATCAAAACCTGGAATTTAGAATCTAGAATCTTGGTACTAACTATTATTCCGCCTGTCGGAGTGTATTTTATGGCGTTATCGACAAGATTAAGAACAATATCTCTTGTTTTGGCCTTATCCAGCATCATTTCAGGAATAGGAGTTGAAGGTTTTTCAAATTTTAAATATAAACCTTTCTTTTCCGCATTAAGAGTCAGATCAAAAATTACCCCGTCAATAATCTCCACGATAGAACCTATTTCCGGTTCAAACTTCATTTTGCCCGATTCAATCCGAGAAATACTCAACAAGTCATTAACCAAATTAACCAATCTTTCGTTAGACTTATAAACATTTTCTAACGGTTTCTTTGCTTTTTCGGCAAACTTCCCATAACTCCCTTCTATAATCATGGAGATATAGCCTTTTATTGCAGTTAAGGGCGTTCGAAGCTGATGAGAGGCAATAGAGATAAACTCCGACTTCGCCTTACTTAATTTTTCTACTTCTTGATAAGCAATTTCTAATTGTTTATTCAACTCCGCCAACCTCTCTCTTTGTTCCACCTCTCTCAAAACCCCCCGAATTAACATAATACCAAAGGAAAGAACAAGAATGAAGATTGAGCCACGATAAATAATCAAAGCTAAATCTCCGGCGAAAATCACTTCAAAAAAAGTAACTATTGAAAGCAAAAACACCAACACCGCAGTCCCCGCCACACGGATATTAAAAAGTTTGTGTTTTAGAATTGCATAAGAAGTAAACGCTACGAAGGGAAAGATAAAAAGCGCTCCTAGCGGAATAAATCTCGGATTGTCAAAAAATGCCGGCAATATAAAATTGAAAATCATTATCAAAATAAAGGTTATAAAAACCCCCATAAGGACAAAACTATACCTTTTCCTGTCCTCAACTCTAGACTTCATCATTTTTCTAAAAAGCATCACCAAACCTCCGACAATAAGAAAAGCGATGAGAGACCCAAAAAGAGCGATTCCTGGGCCATTTTCTATCTTAACGACTTGTCCCGTTGAAGAAATTTCTCCTATCTCAGAGAACACAAGGGAAGTTAAATTCATGATTGAAACCAAGGCGACCAAGGGAAATAGTATAAATCTATACCACCTTGGGAATTTTACGCTTGATTCTGGAAAAACAAAGAATGTCTGGAAAAACAAAAACGAATGCCACGTAGCGATAAAGATAACCAATCTAAATAACCAAAAAGATGTTTCGGGATTACTTACCCGGTAAGCAAGGTAATTAACTGAACTCCATACGATAGTAGCTATTGAGAAAAGAAAGAAATAAAAATTAGTAACGCTCTGTCTATTATTAAAAAAAACAGAAAACCCTAGAACTCCAATACCTGCCACCGCCAAAGCAACTAGTAATAAATCGATGTTCTGTAGGTTAAAAAATAATGAGGGAGACATTTAATATAAATTCTAAATGATTCTGTATCAATAACATCCTATAATTTTTACCAAATAATCTTAGACATTGGAGTTTCGCAGCTATAGGATCTCTGGTGGTTTCTTCGAAGACAAGGCAGAAGGTTCTCCGTCGAATCCAACCCTAAACGCTAACGCAATAATGCCCTGTTTAATATTGAACACTTTTGTTATCTTATTATATGCGTCGTTTACAATTTTTACATGATCTGGAGAAAAAATATTCATAGCATCGTTTTGTATGCCTTGCCAGAAAAACATTGTCCCAGTGATAAGGTGGAAGCTTAATCTCATTTGTGTTGCTTCAAGCCATAGACGTTCCATTACCCTGCCCGCAAGTAAAAAATCTTCGTCGTTATTTTTAACTACAATGATTCCTATACCGGCTCCAGACGAATATATTCTTGAATTGTCTTTAGCGATTACGCTTGCAAACTTTACTTGGTTTAAAAATTGCATTACTCGCCAATTCTCGAGCAATCTTAACACTGCTTGTTGTGGTGGTTTTAACTCCATTGTTTTTATGTAAAGCCCTGATTTCCTTTTCAGTTCTTCCTCTCGCGACCACACTATTTCGTCAAAGAAAAGCTTGTGCAATCTCTTAGTCTCAAGTGTTACAATTTCATTTACAGCCAGAGCTTCTCCAATTGACCTACACTGCTCTTTGTCTTCTGTGAATTTTAACTCTATATTTTTATGGGATTCTACGGATTTAAATAATTCTTGCTTTTGATAATCATCCAGCAGTCTATCTTCATATTTTTTTCTATTTATGGTACGCAACGGAACTACCGAGAATAACGGATCTGCCTTAGGTAGTCCCGAGACAAGCCCGATGCCAGCTGTAATATTCGGCTGGTTTTTGTCTGGAAAAATTTTAATTTCCGTACCGTACCCAAAAGACGATGCAACAATGTCAATATTCTCTATCAACGCTCCGTGAGCAATCCACGTACCTCGATTACGATAATTCAGGACGGGATGATCTTTTTGTGGCAGAGCAATTACATTAACCATTTTCCCTCTTACTTTAAACTGCCATGGTTGGGAATTACTCCCAGAAGGAGCGTTTGTCGCTATTTCAAGAATTCTTTTTATGTCTTCTTGCATAGATCGTCATTAAGTATTGCTCATCATTTTTTTAATGAATTTTATAAATTCTATTTTTCTAGAAAGCCATTTCCGTTTATAATCAGATTCGAATATGGCGTCTGTGTTAACAGAATAACGACCTGATTCAATATTCTTATCTCCCACGAGAATCCTTCGGGCAAGCATTGAAATTACCGAGCCGCACATATTAGCCGCTGTGCCAAGTTGCGGCCAAGAATACAAAGACTTACCAACTTCAGCGACCGAATTAAGCATCTTTGGAACAGTAAGATCCGCCCCTGCGATTTTACCTGCTACCTTCGGCAGATCTTTTGGCGACATTGATTTTAATTGTTCGGCAGTCATCTTGCCAATACAACCGTTTAAAATTGGCAATTTCTTATTTATGTCATATCTTTCAATATCAACAATAACACTGTCTCCATTGTCGGTGCCCATAAGCACCGGAATGCCCCTATCGCGTGCTAATTCACGAATTTTTAACTTCCAATAAGGGCTATCCATTTCCTCAACAATAAGGTCTGTATTGCCTAAAATATTTTCTGCATTCTCTCCGGTTAACCCATCTGTATATAGCTCAATTTCAGCGTACGGGTTTATCTCAAAGATTTGGCGAGCAACAACAACCGCTTTGTTTGTTCCAACGTTTTGAAATCCCGTCCTGACACGGTTTAGATTGTCGCCGGAAAAAACATCCGGATCAGCAAGTTTTATATGTTTTGCGCCACTAGTCATCGCTGTTACAACCGCGACATGACTTCCAACGCTCATTCCTAAAAATGCAATATTGGCGTTATAAAAACGCGCCTGTTCTTCAGCGGTTATAAGCTGCTTGTTCCTACCCGTACGTAATTCGTAGTGCAAACCCTCCGGAAGATAGCGAACTAATGAATTAATCCAAGAAAAATAGAACCAATTCCCGAAGTTTTCGCTCCTGTAAGAATCGAAGAATTTCTCAAATTCATCCTTATAATTTTTATCAAAACGATATTTCGGGTTCCTTAAAAGAAATATCTCTTCAATGTTTCTCCGTATTTCATCAACAACAAAAATTCCAGGGTGTTGCTCGATAAAGGCCTTGAGTTGACTTGACACAATCTCTATCGGTTGCCAAGTGTTTTTATCTTTAGACATAGGAGTTTAATTATTATATGTAGATGGCGCTAGAATCGCATAACGCAAAACAAACTCTATTTGAGATTTTAAATCCCCGCCCTTTGGGAAATCCGATAATTTAATTTTCCTTGGATTATTATTTTCCATCTACTTCTTAACCCACTTTTGTTTAATACCTAATTTGAAATATTTTGGGTCCTCTGCCTGCCAAAATTGCAAACGAGGCAGAGCACGTTTCCCAAGGAATTTATGCAATTCCCGGTATTCGGAATTTTTAATCTCTAATTGCTCAACAATAGCGCTAATGGCAGCTTTTCTGATGGCTTGTGGTATAGAGCCATTACGCGATTTCTGCGCCTCTAAATGAATTAACAAGTACTGATTCTGTTGATTATCAAAACGAGTCTCGAGCATAAATTTACCCGTAAAATAGAACGCCAATGGTTTCTTAAGTAAGGCCTCTCTAATTGGCTCTGGGTAGATTTGTAAACCATAAAGATTGGTGGAAAAATCATCGCGTTCGTAAACATACACGAAAGGAAGTTCATACCAAAACTTAGCTATGCCAGCTTCTTTTGCTTCCTTCTTTAAATTTATTCCCTCTTTTAATGTTTTATTTAGCATCTCCCTAAAAGAAATTGTTCCTCCATGATCACCCAAGGCATATTTTATCAATGGTGTTGTATTGTCTCCGCTAACCAAGAGATCTTCACCATTACCGCTAAACGAAATAAAAGATGGAATGTATTGACATAAAGTTGGAGTCTTGTGAATTTTTTTAAAAATTGCTTCAAATAATTTATTGTTTTTAGTGCAAATCTGGCGAATCAAAACCACCAGAGGAGTTTCAAAAGCCATCGCTCCCAAATCGGCAGTGCCGTAAATATTCATTGTGTCGAGTAAGGAATTTTTAATGCGGGCTGCGTTTGCGATATAACCTCGAAAGTTTTCGGTAAATGACTCCGCCGCAAATAGTAAACGCACTCGGAATTTCTTCCAATCAATGCCGCGCGAAGGTGCTTCATCAATAATGTCTTTAATAAAGGGCGGATAACCTGCCAGTACAATATTTTTATATTCTGACCCGAGATTTTTTAAAGACTTAAAGATTTCTTCTTTGTTGATACCAGGGGTAATTAAAGAAATATTATAACCTCTCTCTTGGAGTAATCTACAAGCTTGATACGTGATTAAACCCCCGATCCAAACACCCATGCCAAAACAAATAATCACCAGGACGGGCTCCTCTTTTTTGTATTGACCATGTAGAAAAAATAGTTCGTGTATAATTGATGCTTGCCAGTCCAAACCAAAAGAACGATGAAAATAGAATGGCTCTCCCGTAGAGCCCGAGGTAGAGGTAAAAATAAGGGGCTTATTAAGTCTTCCGTCAACAGCCAATTTGCGCAGGGGATATTTGCGCAGATAATCTTTTTTATTAATAATCGGCAGTAAATTAAAACCGGCAATATTTTTAATATTACCGGTCTTAATCTTGTAACGCTTCAAAAAATCTTTGTAAGCGGGCACTTTTTTAATAATTAAACGAAAAAGGCTAAGTAGTTGTCTGGCCTCTACTCTCTCCCAAAAAAGACTTTTTTTACTCCCGATCTGTTTTATGACCGAATTAACCTTTGTAGTCATAATATGTTAAAATCATAACATATCTTCCGTATCTTATCTATGTTTATGCAAAAAGGGAAATATAACCATTCTTGGCTTAAATTAGACCTAAACGAAAATCCTTACGGAAAAATCGGTTATACTCGAATTGACGAATACGAGAAGGCGCGAAAAAAAATCGCGCAATATGCAAAAATAAACCCTCGTAATGTTGTGTTAACAAATGGAGCCGCTCATGCCCTAGATTTGGTTTTTTCCTTTTTACTGCCAGATAAAGCTAAAATCTTACTGCCTATCCCCAATTTCTTTTTCTATAGAAAATTCGAAAGAGTTCATCGTTTAAAATTTATAAAAATACCTTGCCAGGACGGATTACCGATAAAAATCATACACGAAAAGATAGTGAGGGGTATTAAGGCTATATACCTATCTAATCCAAATAATCCTTTGGGCTATGCATTATCTATTAAGGAATTAACAGAATTAATCGTTTGGGCAAAAAAGATTAACGCTATAGCTGTTGTAGATGAGGCCTATTTTGAATTTTGTGGCGTAACCGTCAGTCGTCTAGTAAATAAATTCCCCAATCTCATAGTGATCAGAACCATATCTAAGGCGCTTGGCCTGGCCGGTACACGCATAGGCTATATTATCACCGAAGAAAAAAGGGCAAGGCTATTAGAAGAAGTTAGAGGTAAATTGTTCGAAGTCAGCCGAGCGGGCATAGAAGAAATTAATAATCTTACCTTTGCTGATTTCGCACGCATCCACCGTCAAGTTTTACAAATCAATCGAACAAAAAAAGAATTTGTTAATTTTCTTTTACAAAACGGTGTTGATTTTTGTCCCAGCAAGGCAAATTTTGTTACTATCAAGGTTAAAAATTCCAAATCTGTAGTTGAGAAATTAAAAAATAAGCGTATCCTTGTGACTAATTTAAATAATTATCTAGACGGAAAAAAGGTTTTGAAAAATTGTATCAGAGTAACAATTCCCCGCGAATCTGATCTGTCTCGACTCAAAAAGGCGCTTCTTTCGGCGCTCTAAGATAATTGATTTGTTATCGTTTATTTATTACCGCTACCGATGGCTTGAGAAATATTGGTAAAGCCGTCTTTTTTTAGAAGACAAACAAGTCCTTGATTTATTTCGCTTATAAGCTGGGGGCCTTCGAAAATCATTCCGGTAATCAACTCTACCAAATTAGCCCCTAGTTTTATTTTTCTATAAGCATCTTTCGCAGAAAATACCCCACCACAGCCAATAATTACGAATTTTCCTTTGGTCTTTTTATAAACATAGCTAATTACGCTGTTTGATATATCTTCCATTGCCTTTCCGCTTATACCCCCTACCTTTGGAATATTATTATCTATTATCTTCTTATTATTTCTATCTTTGGTGAGATTGGTACATATAAAACCGTGTACTCTGTGGCGTTCTGCCGTATTTATTAAGCTATCAACTTCGGTATAACTTAAGTCGGCTGCGATCTTAAGAAATATTGGTTTTTTGGTTTCAATTTTATCTATTTCTACCAAAAGATTGTCTAATCTGGTCGGATCGCAAAATGGCTCTCCGCCAAAAGCATTTGGGCAGCTAATATTAATGACGAAATAGTCGCCGACATCCACAAAACACCTAAATGCTTTGACGTAATCTTGAATTCCGGCTTGTAATTCTACTGTGTCTTTGCTGTTGGTTTTAGCAACGCTTGTGCCAATTGGAATTCTAAATTTTTTACCTACGAGTCGTTTGCTAATAATTTTACTGCCATCATTTTTGAGACCGTAATAGATTACCAGCGCCTTTGATTTCTTTAAGCGCCAAAGTCTGGTACCCTCATTCCCCTTGCAAGGCTCTCCAGTAAAAGAGCCTAATTCTGCAAAGCCAAAACCAACCGAGGGCAAAATATTATACAAAACCGCGTTCTTATCAAAGCCAGCAGCTAGTCCTATGGGATTTTTAAATTTCATCCCTAGGATTTCCTGTTTTAAGGCCTTATTGGAATAACTAAAAAATAAGGCAGTGATACTCCTTAAGAAAAGGCTATCACCCAATAATTGTCCGACGAACGTAATTTTATCGTGAACCTTCTCTGGGTCTTGCAGAAAAAAGATTGGTTTTGCAACCAATTTATACAAAAAACGAATTAGCGCATTCCTGATTGCAATAAAAAAATCTTTCATATGCCCAATTCTCTTGCCACTTTTGGATTAAGCTGGGTTGTAATTAAATTTCTAATCTCGCTTGGCTTCACCCACCTTATCTCGGCTACCTCGTCGGGTTCTTGGGGCTTGGCAATTGGCTCTGGATTATTTAATCTGCACGAGTGATAAACAATCATTATCGGAAATTGAGGATGGAATGCTAAATCAATCTGTCTTAGCGATTCAACATCATAGCCGGTTTCGGTCAAAATCTCCCTTTTTACACATTCCTCTCTGGATTCATTGAGGCGTTGTTTGCCGGCTGGAAATGCCCACTCCAAAACAGAATCATCTTTGCCAATTTCTGGCTCTCTTCTTTTTATCATTAAAACCTCTCCTTTTTCGTTAAGGACAATGCCTAAGTTTATGAAATCTTTTGCTTCTTCTGTATGCTCTGGCATATTTATAAATGCTTGATCGTTTTCTGGGTCTTGTCAGAAAATATGACATCGTCTGGCACGTTATTAATAATTGTAGATCGAAAACCAATAATAGCTCCTTTGCCAATTACAACGCCGGGCATTATGGAGCTTTTTCCGCCTATTCTTGCCCCATCTCCAATAATGCAACCGAATTTTATAAGGTTCGTATCAATGACCTTTCCGTTTGTATTAACCTTTATTGTTGTCTTATCTGGTCTGGAATTAATGATTTTTGTACCAGCTGCCAATTTACAATCACCGCCGATAATGGAATCTGCCACGTATACCGATTTATCGATCTCTGAACGGTCGCCAATGATAGAATGCTCAACTTCAGCCCCTTGTCCCAAAATAACATTTGTCCCAATGCTCAATGGACCCTTTAAGCGGCATTTGGATCCAACAACAGAATTTCTACCAATATAAATCGGTCCCTCAAGATGACTCCCATTTCCCACAACAGCTCCTTCTTTAAGAATAATTTTGCCTTTCACGCGACAATTCTTTTCAATGCGCCCTTCTATTGATCTTTTTGCCTCTGCCAATAAAAACTCGTTGGCATCGAATAAATTCCAAGGATAAGAAAGCGGACACCAACGTTCCGCCTGCACATAATACAATTTCTCTTTTTTAACGAAACTGTTTATACAATCCGTGAATTCATACTCTCCTCTTGGAGACAATTCGATTTTGCAGTTCAAAATCTTTTTCGGCAAGAAATAAAGTCCGGTATTCACCAGTTGACTATCAGAATTTTTGGGTTTTTCTATTATCCCTTTCACCAATCTGTTCCTAAGATCAATCGCGCCAAAGTTAGATTGATCCTTGGTTTCTGCCAATAAAATAGAGGGAAACTTACTTAACACCCTTTCGATATCTTCTCTACTATAGAGATCGTCTCCGTTTAAAAGAAGGAATTTATCCTTGAGAAAAGGAGAAGCTAATTTGGCGGCGTCACCCGTACCCTTGGGAGGATTTTGTTCCAGGTAACGAATCTTTAATTTCCTATGCTGGAATCCAAATGTATTTTTTATAATTTCTCCCCTGTATCCAATAACTAAAATCACCTCATCAACCAATCTATTTAGTTGATTAAGATTATGTTCTAATACGGCCTTATCCAAAGTCTTAAGAAGTGGTTTTGGGCGATTATTAGTTAATGGCCTAAATCTCATACCCTTACCCGCCGCCAATACAACCGCTTTAATCTTTGTTTCCATTATTAAACAACTATATTCATTAACTTTTGGGGAACGAAAACAACTTTTTTCACTTCTTTCCCTTTGATCCATTTTTTAATATTTTCTTTTGACAAAACTAGCTCTTTCAATTCTACTTCAGTAATTTCGCCATCGATTTCTAACTTATCTCGCATCTTGCCATTTACCTGCAGAATAAGCACTATCTTTTCTGGTTGAGCTAAGGTCTTATCGTATTTTGGCCACGATTGGGCAATGCACAGTCCTTCAAATCCCGCTTTTTCCCAGAGCGCTTCGGATATATGCGGAGCAAAAGGATAAAGAATCTTTAAAAACGAACCTAAGTCTTTCTTATTTAAATAACTACCGCTATCTTTCCACGAATTACAAAATTCCATCAAAAAACTGACGGCTGTGTTAAATTTCAGATTATCAATATCTCCTGTTATTTTCTTAATGGTTCTATGGAGCGCTTTTTCAATACTTAAGGCGGTTTTATCTTTCAGATATTCAATGTTTTTTTCTGCAATGTCCCAAACCTTTTCTAAAAATCTTCTTGCCCCCTTCACGCCCTTTACATCCCAAGGAATCATTTGCTCATAAGGACCCATGAACATTTGGTATACCCTCAATGTATCTGTCCCAAATTCTTTTGCTATTTTTACTGGATCTATCACGTTGCCCTTGGATTTTGACATTTTGACACTTCCTTCGCCAAGAATAATACCATGAGAAGTCCTTTTTTTATAAGGCTCTGGTCCTAATGATTTTGGCACAGCTCCTATGTCCCACAGAAACTTGTAAATAAACCTTGAATACAATAAATGAAGAGTCGCGTGTTCCATGCCTCCATTATACCAATCGACTGGGAGCCAATATTCAAGCAGCTTGGGATCGGCGAATTTCTTATCGTTGCTCGGGTCGCAATAGCGCATATAATACCAATTTGACCCTGCCCAGTTCGGCATTACATCGGTCTCCCTTCGTGCGGCTGAACCGCACTTAGGGCAAGCTAAATTTGTCCACTTTTTAATCTTGGCCAAGGGTGAATCTCCTTCGTCGGTAGGCTTATATTCTTTTATGTCGGGCAACTCCAATGGTAAATCGGATTCTTTTAACGGAACCCAACCCTGCCCAGCTGGCAGACTGGCACACTTTTTACAATAAACCATTGGGATTGGTTCGCCCCAGTATCTCTGTCTTGAAAAAATCCAATCTCTTAATTTATAGCATGTTACTTTCTCGGCAATTTTACCTGTCTTTTTTGTTAACCACTCACCAATTCTAATTCTCGCGCCATGAGAAGGCAAACCATCAAACCTACCTGAATTTATTAAAAATCCTTCTCCCTCATAGGGCAATTCGAATTGGCCACCAGTAGTAATCCAAGGCGCTTTTTGAGGCAAGGTTCTGTGCGCTTGGTATGGCTCTATAACTTCCATAAAGGCAAGGTTATGACTTCTGGCGAATTCAAAATCTCTCTGGTCATGACAGGGAACAGCCATAATAGCGCCTTTACCGTATTGCATAGAAATATAATCCGCGACAAAAACAGGAATTTCTTTATCATTTGCCGGATTTATCGCGACAACTCCTCTTAATTCTATACCGCTTTTTGCGTTTTCTTTTTGATCTTTATTTTGTTTTTTATTCTTTAGATCATTCCTATATTTATCAACAACTTTGAGATTTAAAATTTGATCTTTCAATTTTTCTATTATCGGATGTTCGGGAGATAAAGCTAAAAAAGTTGTGCCAAAAAGAGTGTCTATGCGGGTTGTGAACACCTCGATTTGATCTTTTGAGTCTTTTATCTGGAATTTTATATTCCAACCATCGCCTTTGCCTATCCACTCTTTCTGCGCCACCTTCACTCTTTCCGGATAATCTACCTTTTCCAAATCTTCCAATAGTCTATCTGCGTATTTAGTTATTTTCAAAAGCCATTGCTCTCTTTCTTTTTGGATGACCTTGGTTCCACACCTTTCGCAATTACCCGCTATTACCTCTTCATTTGCCAATCCAATCTTGCAAGACGGACACCAATTAATAGGTATTTTTGCTTTATACGCCAATCCTTTTTTGAAAAGCTGAATAAAAATCCACTGGGTCCATTTATAATAAGAAGGGTCAGAAGTATTAATCTCGCGGGACCAATCAAAAGAAAAACCCAGCGACTGAAGTTGTTTTTTAAAATTATCTGTGTTCTCCTTTGTGACTACTACCGGATGAGTACCTGTTTTAATCGCATAATTTTCTGTTGGCAAGCCAAAAGCGTCCCACCCCATAGGAAATAAAACATTAAAACCTTTCATTCTTTTTTTGCGAGAAATAACATCTAAAGCAATATAACTTCGGCAATGTCCAACGTGCAAACCAGACCCTGACGCATAAGGAAATTCAACCAAAGTATAAAACTTTGGCTTTTTAGAATAATTCTCCGCTTTAAAAGCCTGGTTTTTATCCCAAACCTCCTGATATTTTTTCTCTATGGCTTCAGGATTATATTTCATTTAAATCAAACAACTTTAGAGCGTTTTCCGTAGTCGCTTCTTCAACTCTTTCATACCCCATTCCCTTGATTCTGGCAATTTCCTCAACTATGTATTTTAAATATATCGGCTCATTTCTATCTGGCGCCATTGGCGGGGACAAATAGGGAGCATCTGTCTCAACAACAATTTGCCCTATTGGAATTTGTTTTATATTCGCCTCAAAATCAATTCCCTCTATCTTTTTAAATATTATTCCGTTAATACCGATGGAATAGCCAAAATTTAAATATTCCTTAAGTTCTTCCGAGTTGCCAACAAAACCATGCGCCACGGCTTTGTCTGGCCGAGCCTCCGGGTTGCTCTTTAAAAGACCGATTAAGTCTTTGTGTGCTACTCGACTATGAAAAATAACTGGTAAATTTAATTCTTTTGCTAAATTTAACTGCTGCAAAAAAGTATCTTTTTGCTTTTTTTTGAAAGCCTCCAATTTGATTTTGGTTTTCGGCCTGTAATAATAATCAAGCCCGATTTCGCCAATAGCAACTACCTTGGGATGGGCTTGTCCCGAGTTCGCCGAACGGACTAATTCTTTGTAGTAATTATAATCAAATTCTTCGGCGCGAGTTGTAAAAACGTTTTGGGGGTCTACTTCTGAAATATCAACTTTTCTTTCTTCCAGGTGTATCGGGTGCAAACCAACTGCGGCGAAAACTCCCTGCCTACCGGCAGGCAAGCCTTTCCCATATTTTTCCGCTAATTCCACTGCCCTCTTACTAGTTGTGCCTTGAGAGCCAACATTAATAACCCAGATATTGTTATCTAGGGTTCTTTTTATAACCTCATCTATGTCTTCCTTGTACGCCGAAAAATTTAAGTGCGCGTGTGTGTCAATCAACATTCTCTATCTAACAATCCTAGGAAATAATGAATAATACTTATTATTTCTTAATTGCTTTGTCGTTTTTTCTGTGGTTTCCGGCAAAAAAGGCTCTAGTAGTTTAGCTATTTCGCTAATTGCGAATAAAAGATTACCAATAATTTCTTTTTGTTCTTTAGATTCTTGCCAGGGTTTTTTTGTATCTATATAGCGATCACAGAAACCAACCAATTCCCAAATTTCAGCTAGGGCATTGTTAAATCGAAATTCCTCGATAGACTTTTTGTAATTTTTATTAATCTTATTTATGATCATTTTGAGTTTGGGATTACTAATGGTGGTTTTTGGTTTAATACTCAATTTTGAACTAAGCGAGATTGTCCTGGAAACCAAATTACCAAGACCCTTGGCCAAGTCGGCATTATATCTTTCCTCAAACTTTTCGTATGTAAAATCACCGTCTTCGGTTGGCGGAAGTTCCCGTAAAAGAAAATATCTTACAGGATCAACCCCATACTTTTTAACCAATTCTAAAGGATTAATCACGTTACCTAACGACTTAGACATTTTCTGACCATCTACATTAATAAAACCGTGAACAAATATAGTTTTAGGCAGAGGTAATTTTAACGATAATAATATCCCGGGCCAGATAAGGGAGTGGAATTTTAGAATATCTTTACCTACGAAATGGATATCGGCCGGCCACCACTGCTTGAATTTTGCCGTTCCATAACCAATGGCAGAAATATAGTTGGTTAAGGCATCTGCCCAAACGTAAATAGTTTGAGTGTCGTCACCCGGCACTGGAATACCCCATTTTAAGTCCTTTCTGGGACGGGAAAAACTAATGTCCTCCAGCCCATTTTCTAGAAAGGTAAGCATTTCCTTTTTCTTGGAGCTCGGAATAATTTTTAACTTATCTTTCGCGATCAAATCTTTTATTTTCTTTGTGTATTTAGAAAGTCGGAAGAAATAATTTTCTTCTTCTACTTTTTCGGGTTCCTTCTGGTGTAAAACACACTTCCCGTCTTTAAGATCTTTTTGGGTAATAAAAGCTTCGCAGCCCGAACAATACAAACCTTGATACTTTTTTTTGTAAATATCTCCGTTTTTTTGAAGTTTCAACCAAATCTTCTTAACCACGGGCCAATGCTTTTTCTGATCGGTAGTTCTGATGAAATCATTATTAGATATGTTTAAAAGGGGTTTGAGGCTTTTGAATTTGTCTGATATTGTATCGACAAATTCTTTCGGGGTCTTACCATATTTTGCGGCGGCTTTGGCAACTTTTACACCATGCTCATCAGTCCCCGTAAGAAAAAATACTTTTTTACCTAAAATACGATTGTATCTAGCTACAACGTCAGTCTGAATAAGCTCCAACGCAAAACCCAGGTGCGGTGGCGCATTGGTATAGGCTATTGAAGTTGTAAGGTAAAAACCTTTCGCCGGTCGCTCAAAAACTTTGTTTTTCTTCGAAAAATAAAAATTCTTTTTCATGCTCTATTTACTATTACCACAAATTCTCCTCTAATTTCTCCCTTTGTCAATTGATCCAAAACCTCTCCGATTTTACCACGATGAACCGATTCGAATTGTTTGGTTAGCTCACGGCAAACTACTAAATCTATATCATTATCAATTTCTTTTAATTCCTGCAGGGCCTTTAGAATTCTATGAGAGGATTCGTAAAAAACGACCGGGTATTTAGAATCTATAACTTCTTGAAAAAACTTTTTCCTTTTTCTTTTGGTTGGCGGAAAACCTAAAAATAGAAACTTGTCCATTGGTAAACCAGCAATACTAGCCGCAGCAACTAAAGCACTGGGGCCCGGTACTGGCACAACCTTAAATCCCGAACTATAAACTTTAAATACTAATTCATTCCCCGGATCAGAGACGCCTGGGGTACCAGCATCAGAAACTAAGGCCAAATTTTTGCCTTGCCGCAAAAGATCGATAATATATTCTACTTTTTGTAAATTTGAATGCTGATGATAGCTAAGAGTTTTCGTATTGATATCGTACCTATCTAGCAGTCTTTTTGTAACTCTTGTGTCTTCACATAAAATTAAATCGACCTCCTTTAAAATACGGAGGGCGCGAAAGCTGAAATCTTCAAGATTTCCAATAGGGGTTGCGACAACATAAAAAGAACTCATAATAATGCTTCTTCCTCTTTTTTCTTTTTTAAAAAGTCTTTTACGAATTCAACAATGATTACAGCTAATGGTACTGCCAAAATAGCGCCAAGAAATCCCCAAAGCACACCACCAACAGCAAGCGCCACCAACACCAAAACCGGGGAAATACCAATAAATTTTCTTGAAAGAAGGGGCATTACAATACTGCCTTCAATTTGCTGGATTACAATAAAAATAACCACGACAAAGATAGCTTTAAATAAATCATCCAACGCGACAACGATAAACATAAGAATACCGGTTACTGCCGGTCCAATGATTGGCACGAAATTTAATACGCCCGCAACAAATCCAAGAGAGAAAGGATAGGGAGCTTGGAAAATCAATAACGACAGATATGTGGCCAAACCGACAAATACAGAAGAAATCACCCTCGTCAAAAACCAGTTTGTAACTTTTTTTTGGCACTTTCTAAAAACTGATAGCGCAAAATCTTCGTGTTTCTGCGGAAACAATGCCATAATTGATTTTTCAACCCATTTATCTTCTAAAGAAATAAATATCGCAATCGTTAGTATGAAAATTGAAGAGAAGATACCTCCAAAAATCAAATATAAAATATTGAGGATATTTGCTGTTATTTTGTCTAACGTTTTTCCTAGAAAATCAATGAAGCTACCCGCATCTTCAAGAGCCCTTACGCCTAATTTCTTCAGCGACGGGGAAGCTTGTTCGAAATATTGAGGCAAAACTTTAGAAAATTCTTGGATTTCTGAAACAAACGATGGCGCAGTGAAATAGATAAGCAAAAAGAAGATTCCAAAAAAACCAATATAGGCCAAAAAAACAGCCAAAGAACGTGGAATCCTGAATCTTCTTAGAAAATCAACCACAGGATTCATCAATATCGCAATAATCAATGCAAAAACAAACCAAACCAAAATGTCTTTAATTTGATAAAGGATGTAAAAAGCTACTATCAATAAGCCGATTTTAAGTATTGTGTTCCAGGAAATATCTAATATGCGACCTTCGTTTTCGCTCATAAGGCAGAGTTTAATATTGATAACACTTTCTTTTTATCGCGCGATGGCCCAATTAAAGCCAAATTAAGGCGGTTTTTCTGAAATATCTCCCTCGCTATATTTATAATATCCTCTTGTGTGATTTTATCAATTAACGCGCACTCTTCTGCTGGAGTTAAAATCTTCCCTCTTAACACCTCTTGGCCGCCATTATAAGATGCCCATGCATCAGACGTTTCCAATCCCAAGTGAATATGGCCCTTGATATTGTCTTTTATCTTTGTCAGTTCTTCTTTCGAAACTTTATTTTCTTTAAGATCCCTGTATTCTTGCAATATAATTTTCAAAACATCGAAAAACTTCTTGTTGTCTACGCCGGCATGCGTAACTAAATAACCCGTATCAGTATACTGTTCCGGCATTGTTCTTATGTAATAAGCAAGTCCTTGTTGCTCTCTAATTTTAATAAAAAGCCTGGAGCTCATTACTCCTCCCAATATCCCGGCCATAACGTCTACGATGTGTCTTTTGGGATCAAAAAGATTAAAAGCTCTGACTCCCAAACAAAGATGCGTTTGATCTGTTTTTTTAAAGTGGAGCGAAACCCCTGGAAAAAATTGCTTTTCCGTTACCTCTTTTTTTTGGGGTTTTTTATTTGTTCTAAATTTATCGAAAAATTTCTTTGCTTCATTAATGGTTTTTTCTGCGTCCACGTTACCTGCTATAGAAATTACCGCATTGCTGGCCACAAAGTATGATTTAAAGTAAGAAACAACATCTTCTCTGGTTATTTTTTGTAGAGTTTTTCTGTCGCCAGATATCATCCAACCAGCCGGCTGATTACCATATAATAATTCTTCCCACAAATCTAATATATATCCCTGTGGATTATCTTTCATCATATTAATTTCCTCGAAAATGACTTTTTTTTCTTTACTCATCTCTTCTTTGCGAAACAGAGAATTAAAAACCATATCAGACAGAACGTCGCAGGATAAATTGAAATGGTCAGCATCAACCTTTACCCAATACCCCATAAATTCTTTTCCCGTAAAAGCGTTGTAGATGCCGCCAACCCTATCTAACTCTTTGGAAATATCAATTGTCTTTGGTCTTTTTTTTGTCCCTTTAAAAATCATGTGTTCCAATAAATGAGAAATACCGTTAATTCGTCTTGTCTCGTATTTTGATCCCGTTCCAATCAAAACCAAAGTCGTAACAGCCTTTGTGTTTTTGAGTGGGGTAACAATAATCCTTAATCCGTTTTTTAAAGTTGTTTTCTTAAACATTTATTTCATCAGAAACAAACTTGTTTATTCGAAGAACAAACTTGTTTATTCGAAGAACAAACTTGTTTATTCGAAGAACAAACTTGTTTATTTTTCTAGTTTTTGCTTCATGACATTAAACAAATCTTGGATCTTAACCCTTTCCTGCTTTGTTGTGTCCCTATCGCGGATTGTAACGTCTTTACTCTCTAAGCTGTCGAAGTCTACAGTAATACAAAACGGAGTACCGATTTCGTCTTGAGCATAATATCTTTTACCGACATTCCCTCGACTATCCCAATCTACCATAATTTCTTTTCGTAAATCACTATAAATACTCTTTGCCAGATCTACAAGCTGGGGCTTATTGGCCAATAACGGGAAAACAGCTGCTTTATAAGGAGCTAATTGATAATTTAACTTAAGAACCATTCTGTCTTTTTCCTCTTGGTAGCTAGAATCTAAAATAGCCAGAACAGATCTTTCTACTCCCCATGTTGGCTCGATAACGTGGGGTAGAAATTCTTCTCCAGTGTCCGCATCTCTATATTTTAGGCTTTTGCCAGATGCTTTCTCGTGATTTTTAAGGTCAAAATCGCCCCTATAAGCTAACCCGTACAACTCTTTTTGTCCGAACGGAAATTCATACTCAAAATCAATCGTTCTCTTGGAATAATGCGCTCTTTCCTTCTCTGGCACCTCTATTTCGTGAATTTTTTTAGCATCAATACCAATCATTTTCATCCAATCATGCATTTCCTTTCTCCAATCTTCAAAACTGCTCTCCCAATCTTTTTCTTTAATAAAATACTCTATTTCCATCATCTCAAATTCACGAGTTCTAAAAATAAAGTTTCCCGGAGTAATCTCATTACGAAAGGCTTTTCCGATCTGGGCAATACCAAAAGGAATTTTCAATCGATTTGAATTCAAGATGTTTTTAAAATCAACGAACATACCTTGGGCAGTTTCAGGACGCAAGTAAGCTGTGTCTCCCTCAACCGGCCCAAGATTGGTTTTAAACATTAAATTAAATTGTTTGTCTTCGGTAAATTCTTTATTGCTACAACTCGGGCATGAATTTTCGATTTCGCCTTGTCTAAATCTCTGATGACATTTTTTGCATTCTATTAATGGATCAGAAAATTCTTTTAGGTGACCACTTGCTTCCCATATTTTAGATTGAGCAATAATAGAAGAATCTAAACCAACAATATCATCTCTTTGATGAACGAATTTTTTCCACCAAAGCTTTTTAATGTTGTTTTTTAACTCAACACCCAATGGTCCAAAGTCCCAAGAATTAGCTAAACCACCATAAATTTCAGATCCGGGAAATATAAAACCCCGCCTTTTACACAAAGAAATAATCTTTTCCATCCCATTAGAAATTTCCGCCTTGTCTTTTATCGCCATAATTATAATTATATTTTTCCCGTCGTAAATAATCTCTAACGGGATCCATTAAATTCTCGCTGCTTTTTTTAATAAAGCAATTTGATTAGAGTGATTGGTAAAATTTGCTTGTCGCTACTGCACGACGCTTTGAAAATCCATTATCGTTGAGTCGTCTGGAAGATCGGTAGTAACTGAATATATTTCTGACTCTATGGTTTTTCCGGTCCAAACGTCTTCTCCAATAGCCCTAGCCGAAGAAATTAAACCAGCCATCGAACCCTTTTGTGCGATATCGGGAATCAAAGAGACCTGAAAAAATATCTCCGGACTGGTGCTTTTTTGCGGTAAATCTCCAATTTCCCATATGATTTCTCGGCTGTCCTGATCAAAGACCAGGCGCGCGTCTTCTGGGGCAAGATCACCGGTCAATTTAACTTGTGGCGGTAAAACAGCTACCACTTTTAAATTCCTAACATCGCTGTAGGCATTTTTTACTTGCCAAGAAATAGTATAAGAAGTAGGCTGACCAACTTGAGGCGGCAATGGTCCTGCGTTTTTAAATGGACCGTTGTTGAAATAGCCTTTTTGGACTAGGGCTAGTTTGGTATTTATCTTATTGATAAACTCCTCTTCAATAAAGCTTAACGATATTTTCGTTCTGATAACGGGTCCCGGAGGCAATTCGTCGTTCAGTTTAACAAAAAACTCTACTTTCCCCTCTTCCATACCAGGCAAAAACTTGAGCTGCGGCACGATATTGTTATCCCAAATTATGGAAGACGCTTCTTTTTGAACCTGACCAGCAGAAACTTGAATGGTATCAAAATTAAAAACGCTTTTTTCTAATTGAACAACTAAGAATAAATTTTCAAAAACCTGATCGCCAGTATTTTTGAAGAAAATTTCGTAGTGAAGATAATCTCCAGGATTAGCAACATATTCTGGCGAATCGTTTATTTTCATGGATATAAAAATCGATGGCCTTGCTATTTCCACGCCACGCGTTATCTCTTTTAGTAAGATGAATTTTTCGCCGCGCCAAATACCCAAACTCGCCCGAAATATTTTTGTTTCACTTATCTCGCCGCTCATTTTTCCGGTGATAGCTATTCTTCCTCCCTCTGCCTTGTTGAGTAAAGGAATTTCCCATTCATTATTTGCCAAGGCCTTTGGTTGACTTTGTACAAATTCAAAACCGGAAGGATACTCAACCTTAATCCTTAGACCAGAAAGAGGATAATTAAGATTGGAAAAATAATTCAATCTAAACAAACCTTCCTTGCCCGGATCTACCTTGGATGGCATATCGAATTCAAAAGTAAGAGGGACACTTTTTATTGTTGTAGTGAAGGTGGTTGCCGACTCGTAATACGCTGTTAAATTTTTGGGGCGATATTTAAGCCAGACTTTGGCGGTTATAGCCTCGTTCTCTTTGCCAAACAATCTACCTTTAAAACTGACTTTGTTTTCCTCGCCAGGATTGATATCGGCCAATTCTTTTTCCTTTCTTAAGCGCCCATTGCCATTACCCGAAGGATCGTTAATCACCTCTGCGTTTTTGGGAAACTCAAAGATAAGCACCGGACTTTCCAAACGGATATTGCCGTTGTTTTTATATCTCACAACATATTCTACCTCACTGGCTAATTCTGCCTCGGAAGGGCCAAGAATTTCCAATCTTACAATTTCCCTAGAATAAACATTTCTTTGTAAAACCCATATTCCCAGCGCCAACACAATAACAAAGAGAATCAGAATGATAATAGTTAATTTCTTTCTCATTGGTTTTGATAATTATGAATACATCTTACCAGTTTTTAAGCTTAATTTGAATACATCATTGATTTAATCAGAGTAGGCTGGAATGGAAGAGACGAAATACTCTGAAGCCTCTTTTAAATGTTTTTGGTGAGCTGGAACAAGATTTAACTTAGAAACAGTTTGCCAATCACCCAACAAGACCATGCGTAAGATTTTAATTATATCCGATCTAATATAGCGGCAATCTTTCTTCAAAGACATGACTTTTGATGAATTATTTTCGTAACAAGAAGAACACATTATACCGCCATTCGACGGACTAAAATATAATCTTTCTGGTTTAATTTTTTTATAACAACAAAAGCACGTTTGTAATTCTGGCCCATATCCTAATAAAGAAATGAGATTCCAGCAGAAAAAATAATAAGCCAATAAAATACTAAAATTCTCCTTATTGTCATTGATTCTGTAAAAAGTTTCTTTGACTAATTGCCAAATACTATCGTCTGGTTCGTTATGTTTTAGGAGCTTACAGCATAATCTGGCGGTTTTATTCGCAATGGCCATTTTCCGAAGGCTTTTTTTTGTTGAATCGAAACGCTCCATAACTATGGCATCAGTTAGGGTTTTGTAGCTTTTGCCTTGGATAAATTCAATTTCTGAAAAATAAAAAAGATCGGCGCCCGATCGTAATTTAGATTTAATTTTCCTTATAGACCTTCCTAATATCTCCAGTCTTCCAAAATCCCTAGTAAAAATCGTAAACAGTTGATCGTTTTCACCTCTCGCTATCTTTTTAAGAAAGAAACCTTTTGTCCGGTAGTGAACAAACATATATTGCAATAGATAATCATGTTTTTTTAATAGCCAGCCATAGCTTTTGATCATCAATTTGCATTTCTTTTTCTGCTTGAAATTCCATTTCTTCCCTTGTACCTATTAAGAAATTCTTCAGTTTGGCTGATTCTAAAATTGAAACGATGTTCTCTCTTAAAATTGAATTTGTCTGTTGATCTCCAAAGGCAAAACCTATGGCCTTGTGTTGCGGCTTTAAGTTTGCGCTTTTTCTCATCTCTTGAAGTTGCCGCACAACATCTCTTATCACGCCCTCTTTTCTCAACTCTGGAGTGATGTTGGTATTTAGTTTTAATTTCTTTCCAAGTATAATCGCCTTTACATTGACCTCCTCTTTAATCAGCTCTATCAAATCTGCTTTTATGTTTTTATCGGGAATTTCCAAGTTTAATAATGGTTGGCGAACCTTAATCTGGGCTTCGGCTCTTACGGCTAAGGCAGCGGCGACTATTTCTCTTATTCTCATCATTTGCCCCTCAAGTTTTTTATTAATTTTCTTCTTATCTGATTTGGGCCAATCAAGCAAATGAATTGAGTCTGGCATATTGCTTGATTTTAAGCCAGAATATATTTCTTCTGTGAAAAATGGTACGGCCGGAGCCATTAATTTTATCAAGCTGAGTAGGGTAAAATATAGCGTATTTATCATTTCTTTTCTGTCGTTCAAATCATCAACAACTTGTAATCTTTTTCTCGACCTTCTTATGTACCACAAAGAAAGATCTTCTATAAAAAAATTTTCTATTGCCAAGGCAGCATTCGTTGTGTCATAAATATTCAGATCGCTAGACACGGAGAGAATAAGATTGTTTAACCGTGAAATAATCCATTTATCTAATATGTTTTTGGGGTCTAGTTTTGGTTCTTTCTTGGGAAACTCATTTTTCTTAACGTAAGTTTTGAAAAAAATATAACTATTCCAAAGTGTTAATAGTTGCCTTTTTGTCTCTTGCGCCAAATTGTATCCGAACTTGAAATTAAGGGCCGGGTTTGATTTAAAATACATCCACCTCATTACATCCGCTCCTATTTCTTTAATTGCGTCATCAAGCCAAATAGCATTCCCCTTGGATTTATGCATCTCTTCACCTTTTTCATCGCGAACAGAAGCAAATCCCAAAATAGTCTTTATTGGATTAGTTTTTTCCAAAACAACACTCATCGTGAGTATTGAATAAAACCAATTTTTGAATTGCCCGGGGAAAGATTCCGTAACAAAATCCATTGGGAACCATTTTTTCCAATATTTTTTATCTGTGGTGTAACTTAGTTTTTTTGTTTTTGGATCTATGAGAGTAGAAAAAGGAACAATGCCCGCGTCTAACCACGGATTTCCAACATCTAAGATTCTGGAGGCTAATTTCCCGCACTTAGAGCATTTGATTTTAACAAAATCTACCCACGGCCTATGTGGAGATTTGCCTTTGAATTTATTCCAGCCAACAATAGCTCTCTTTTTAAGCTCATTTTCCGAACCTATTACTTCAAAATCGTGACAATGAGAGCATTCAAAAATAGGTAATGCCAAACCCCAATATCTTTTTTTTGAGATCAGCCAGTCTTGCATATTTTTCAACCAATCCAATTCTCTTTCTAGGCCAAATCTGGGGATCCAATTTATTTTTTTAGCAGCTTCTACTAACGGTTTTCTTAATTTATCCATTGCGATATACCATTCGTCCACAACCCGCCAAACCAATTCTTTTTTACAGCGCCAACACGTAGGATATTTGTGCTCGTAATTCTCCGTTCTAAAAAAGAATGATTCCCTCTTCTTGTTTCTTAAAAAATCTATAATAATTTCTGGATGCTCTTTGGCATTTTTGCCAGAAAAATCACCCATTTTTTCCAAATACACAGCTGATTGGTCTATTACATCAATAACTGATAATTTTTCTTTCTTTCCAATTTTGAAATCTTTCTTTTTCCAGAACCACCGAATGAAAAGTGTTCGGATTTTCTTTTCTTGCGATCTCCACCCTTTCTAATTCGTCGAACGGTGCTCTGTATTTTAGGCCCGCTAGTTGCTTCCCCCAAAAAGACCTTATCGGGGCGTATCCGTTTCCCAAAATTTTATTAGCTAAAGATTTTAGTAAAATCAATTTTTCGCCGTTAAAATCGAATAGTCCGTATTGAAGATCGGGATTTACAGCCAAGGCGACGTTGGCCGGTATTGTCCATGGTGTAGTTGTCCATGCCAAAAACTTTGCTCCCTTAAACTCTCCACCAAGAATCGGCAATTTAAAATATATTGACTCGTGCGCAATGAATTTATATTCTTCAGTTAATATCTCGTGCTGGGAAATCGCCGTACCACACCTAGGACACCAAGGCACACTATCTCGTCCCTTATATAGATTCCCATCTTTCCAACACTTTTTCAGAAAGTGCCAAATGGCGTAGTTATTTTCGTCAGACATTGTGTAATAAGAATCATCCCAATCCATCCACTGACCCAATCTAATCGACTGATCCGTTTGAATCTTGGAAAATTTTCTCACCCTCTCTTTGCACTTTTCGATGAATTTCGCTATGCCATACTCTTCAATATCTTTTTTTGTTTTAAAACCCAGTTCCTTTTCAACCTCTACTTCAACCCAGAGCCCCTGACAATCAAATCCATTCTGAAATCTTTCGTCGAAACCTCTCATTGCAAAATAACGCTGAAATATATCTTTATACGTCCTTCCCCAGGCATGATGAACACCCATTGAATTATTAGCCGTAATAGGGCCGTCCAAAAAAGACCATCGCTTATTGTTTTTATTTTTTTTGCGAAGTTTTTCAAAAACCTTATTTTTCTTCCAATATTTTAGAATCCTTACTTCGGTTTCAGGAAAATTAATCATATGTCTCATTAATGAGTTAATTTTTTGAACCTACCCGTTTTCAAGAAGATCTTTTTCTTTCTCGCTATAAGTTCCTTATCGTTTATACCCTTAACCAATCCTTCAAGCAACCATATGGGATCTCCGTGGCTAATGATTAAAATATTCTTATTTTTGTATTTTTTATCTATGTCTTCAAGGAAATTTTCTAACCTTTCCCGGCAATCTGTCCAACTTTCTCCGCGCTTTGGCTTATTGCAAAATAGCGCTTCTGAAAACTTTGGAAAACTATCAAAGAATTTTTCTCTGGATTTACCTCCAAAAACTCCGAGATTTATATCTCTTAATCTTTTATCGAAAATAATCCTTTTTTTAAATTTTATAATTTTTTTAATAATACCTGCACTATGACGAGTTCTATTGGCATCTGACGCATAAATAAAATCAATACTTGCTTTTTTAAGTCTTTTAGCGGCCTCCTCGATCTGTTTCTCTCCTTCTTTCGTCAACAAGATAGGTTTTTTCTCTGGCCACGGATAGGCCAATTTCTTTTCGCTTATTTGGTAAAAAGTTTGCCCGTGGCGCAATACAAGGTAATGATTTTTGAGCCTCATAGGTAAGTATCTGCACACCAAAACCCATTCTCAAGCGATAAAAGGCTTTTAGTTTTGGTACGGGATTCCACCCTCTTTTTTATATATTATTCTTCCTAAATATATCATTGCTTTATCAATACAAAGAATAGGGCTTCACATTCTTTTTGGAACATTGATGCCCAAAAGAAATAATGCATTCTTTAACACTTGAGCTGTAGCTGCGGTTAAAACCAACCTTGCCTGACGTACATCTTTTTCTTTCGCAATGGCAATAGGGTAGCGATCATAAAATGCATTATACTTTTGCGCTAAATTAAAAGCAAAATTACAAATTAAATTAGGAGAGAATTTTTTGGCGGCTTCGACAACAATCTCTGGGAATCGAATAATCGTTCTTATAATTTCCATCTCTTCTTCGCCAAAACCGACGTTGCCAGTAATTATTTCCGAGCCTAATTTCTGAATTTTAGCCTTTCTAATCACGCTATCACATCGAACGCAAGTATATTGTAGGTAAGGACCACTGTTTCCTTTAATATTTAGAGATTGTTCTGGATCAAAAATAATATCTTGCCCTATTCTGTTTTTCAACCAAGAATACTTTACGGCACCAATTGTTACCATTTCAACTACAGTATTTTTTTCTTTTCTGGAAAGATTCTTTGAAGAATCTACAATACCAATAGCTAAATCTTTAATATTGTCCAGTAATTGCTCTGCAGTAATAATATTACCCTTTCTGCTTGCCATTTTCCCACTAGAAAACCTAACCATACCATGTGGTATGTGCAGTGTCTTAACTCCTAAATCAGGAAGGACAGCTTCTAAAGCAGCTATTAACACTTTAAAATACTCGACGATCTCGTTTCCGGTAATAATAATGGATAAATCGTATTTAAAATCTTTATTTTTTGCCAAGGCTAATCCCAATTCTTTTGCTTCGTAAGTGGGCAATCCTTGGGAGTTAATAAAGACCCTGTTATGCAATCCGTAATTTTCGCCAGGAAATATAATAGCCCCCTCGCTTTCTTTAAAAATCCCCCTTTTTAAACCATCTTTTACCAGTTTTTCTCCTGTTGGCGCTACTTCGCTTTCGAAATAATAAGAATCGAATTTGGTGCCAAGGCGCTTGTATATTTTTTCAAAATACAACAAGCTCCAACGCCGTCCTTTCTGGTAAACGTTTTTAATCGTCTTGTCGAGTTTGAATATTTTTTTATTCAGCTCTACTATTTCCTCTTTCGCAGTATTATCTTCCTCGAAAGCATTGGCCCCTAAAACATATGCCTGTCCTAAAAAAACTATTCTTTCTTTGAGAGGTTTTGATTCAAGTTTTGCGAAATTAATTTTTTCACTGACTATTTTTTGTTCAATACCCCAGACCGCCTTTGCCACATGTAAACCAACATCTCCTTGATAGTTTATTCTTTTAACTCTAGCTCCAACAGCTCCAGAAAATCTAGAAATTGCTTCCCCAACAATATTACTATACAGATGACCGATGTGAAATTCTTTAAAAGGGTTGGGATCGGTAAACTCAACTATAACTTTTTTGTCTTTCCAACCAGAAGAAAATCCGTAATTTTGTTTCTTTTTAAAAACCTGTTTAAGTTCGTCCAAAAGGACTTTCTTATTTGTAAAAAAATTAAAAAATACCGGAAATTTAAACTCTGCCCTGTCAAATATTTTGTCAAAATCTGGGTGTTTTTTAATTTCTTCCAAAATAACTTCTCCGTCGTCCTGCGTAAACTTCGTTGTTTCGAAATCATGCCCCCTTTTTAAGCCCCCTTCGATAATATTGCGAATCGTTACTGCATAATCGCCGTGGTCTATCCCAGAAAAACCTTCAATTTCAAAAACTGCCCCGGAAAAATGATCCGAGTGGCTTTTTAGGTTTTCTAGGGATTCTTGGATAATTTTCTCTAATTTCCCCTTTATCATGCTTTCAGTCTATCCCATTTTTTACTAGAATAAAAGTATGGATAATTTAGCTGAAAACAAAAAGGCGTATTTTAATTACGACATTCTTGAAAAATTTCAAGCTGGCATAGTTTTAATTGGGCAAGAAGTAAAATCCCTTAAAACAAAAGGGGTAAGTCTGGCTAGTAACTATGTAACGCTTAAAAACAATGAATTATTCTGGGTCGGGGCAAACATATCGCCTTACCAACCCAAAAACGCAACCAAAGATTATAACCCAGAAAGAACAAGAAAGTTGCTACTAGAGAGAGCAGAAATCAAAAAACTCATCGGCAAAACACAGCAAAAAGGCTTGACTTTGGTGCCATTAAGAGTGTATACTATGCAAGGAAAAATAAAGATGGAGTTTGGGCTTGTGAAAGGCAGAAGCAAAGCAAACAAAAAAGAGCTTATCAGAAAGAAAGAGACGCAAAAAGAGATGGAAAAAGCCCTAAAAGAATACTAACAACAAGGGGGGCGAAAGTCTTGACGAAAGCTCTTTTAGAAACAAGCAAACCGAGCCACCCTCAAGGCTCGTAAATCTTAGAGGGGCAAAAATAAGTGCCAACTTATTTCAAAAACCTGCTTTAGCTTTCGCTTAGCAGCATCCGAACGGTTGATTCTCGATGGGCCGCTAGGGTGTTATATTTATCGAGATAGATAACTCTAGTGCCTGGAGAGCTATCAAAAACAAAGGCAAAGAACGAAAGGGTTTTGCCAGATTTTATACTTTTCGTTCCAAAACAAACCTGGCTAAGTTTGTAGATTTATTTCTGAATTAATTTTCGGACGAGGGTTCAACCCCTCCGCCTCCACTATAAAAATTTTTTAAATAAATAGTTTTGATAAAACGACCCTTGGTAAATAATCAAATAAGAGCAGAGAAGGTAAGAGTGGTAGACGAGTTAGGCGAACAGTTAGGCGTACTATTAACACAAGAGGCGCTCCGCATATCGATGGAGCGCAATTTAGATTTAATACAGGTAACAGAAAAGGTTGATCCGCCAGTTTGCAAGATAGGAAATTACGGAAAATATTTATATCGTGTCAAACAAAGAGAGAAGACGGTCGGAAGGACACATAATGAAATCAAGAATATAAGACTAGGGTTTAAAACCTCTCAACACGATACCGAAATCAAAGTTAAATTGGCTGAAAAATTTTTAAAAAAAGGGCATAAGGTAAGAGTAGAACTGGTTTTAAGAGGTAGAGAGAAATCGCTATCCGATATCGGAAAAGAAAAAATGAATCAATTTCTCAATAGTCTCGGAAATTTAGTTCCAATTAAGACAGAAAGAGAATTAAAAAGAGAGGCGAGGGGTTTTACCGTTATAGTATCAAAAACATAATTACCATTAGAAACAACATGAAAACAAGAAAATCGATCACGAAAAGATTTAAAATAACCAAGACCGGTAAGATTCTAAGACGACCCACCGGACAAGACCATTATCGCGCAAAAAAATCCGGAGAAGCTGTCAGAAAAGGCAGAAAATGGATACAATTATCAAAATCAGAGATGAAAAAAATCAAAAAACTTATCAGTTTAAAGTGAACAAGTTTGTTATGTCAATAAACAAGCTTGTTGCGTAAATAATATGACTAGAGTAAAAAGAGGGAAAACAGCCAACAAGAGGAGAAAAAACATTTTGAAACACGCCAAGGGTTTTCGCTGGGGTAGAAAATCAAAATACAAACTAGCAAAAGATGCAATGCAGCATGCTTGGACTTATTCTTATCGCGATAGAAAGGTCAAAAAGAGAACATCTAGACAGCTTTGGCAAACAAAAATCGGATCCACTTGTAAAAAATACGGTTTAAGCTATAGCAAATTCATAAAAAACCTTAAAGATGCAAAAATAGAGCTGAATCGAAAAATACTATCAGAACTCGTAGAAAAACATCCGGATATCTTTGAGAAAATCGTCAAAGAAGTTAAAAAATAATAATTAAACCCTAGAATTAACAATAAAACTGCCACCCGGCAGTTTTATTGATCATAACCCTTTTTTGTCAATTTATTTTATCTTATTTCTTAAAATTTTAGAAAAGAAAAAGCTTTCAGCAAGATACTGAAAGCTTAATGATCTCGCGAATTCTCCGGGTTAAAGATCGATTAATCCGGCTTTCTTTGCACAGAAGATGGCAACGAGACCCATAAAGGCAATCATCCCAACAAAGAACCCCACCGGATCCCATATTCCCAAAACAAGACAGATAATGATTATTACGGCTCCTTGCGCGAAGGGGTTCTTCAATCCTTGGAACACTTTTTTCATTTTAATACCTCCTTTCTCCAAGGTTCTTTCCAAAATAATTATAATTTATATTATGGACTGCTACTACAATCTGTCAAGTATGAATTGGCTTTTTTGAGAATTTCTTTGGCATTTTTAAATGTTAATTTCTTCAACGCTTCTTCATAGGATAACCAAGTAAAACTTAAATGCTCGTGGGAAATTTTAACCTCTTTAGTCCTTGTTTCTGCCAATAAATAGCTAACTGTTTTAAAAATAGTTTTACCCTCTTCTTTGAAAAAATATTTTTCTGTCTCTTTAAATCCTTCTACGAAATCTAAGTCTTCGAGACCTGTCTCTTCTTTAATTTCTCTTATTATCGTATCCATCTCTTCTTCTCCTTGCTCCATCGTACCCTTGGAAAATCCCCAATATTTTTTGTCATTTCTCAAAGAAGATGGATATTCTAAAAGCAGATAATAAACCTGATTATTCTCTTTATGAAAAATTATTGCTCCAGCAGATTTTCTAATGGGCATGATTATTCAAAAAATTTAAGCAATTCTTCTACTGAATTAGTATTTATAATATCTTTTTTCTCTGCCCAACCGCGCCTAGCTTGAGATACGCCAAACTCCATAAATCGCAGTTGGTCTTTATGATGCGAATCCGTATTGATAATCATTTTAACACCAACCTCTTTGGCGTAACGGATGTCCTGATCTTTTAAATCCAGTCTGACTGGCGAGGAGTTAATTTCTAAAATCGTTTCCGTTTCTTTTGCAACCTTAAGAATTTTATCAAAATCCATCCGATACTCATCCCTTCTATTGATGAGTCTCCCCGTGGGATGAGAAATAATATCTACGTTTGGATTCTTCATGGCATTAATAATTCTATCTGTCATTTTTGTTTTATCCATTTTCAAGCTAGAGTGGACCCCTGCAATAACATAATCTAATCCTTGTAAAACTTCATCCTTGATATCTATTGAACCATTAGGCATAATATTAGCTTCGCAGCCGTGCAAAATACAAAATTTGGACCTAGAAGTACGAAATTTATCATTGATTTTTTTTATTTCCTTGCTCTGGCGCAGTAATTGTTGTTCGTTAAGGCCTTTTTCGATCCGCAAGAATTTGGTATGGTCGGAAATCCCAATATACTCATAGCTCATCTCTTTAGCGGCTTTTGCTAATTCTAAAACAGAATTAGCCCCACCGTCCCAATCAGAATGACAATGCAAATCTCCTTTTATATCTCTTTGTTCTATCAATTTTGGTAATTTACCCTGGATAGCAGCTTCTATTTCCCCCTTGTTTTCCCTTATTTCTGGCGGAGGCGTTTGCATGCCCAAAATCTTATAAATCTCTTCTTCTGTTTCGCTGGCGATCATTCTTTGACCCTTAAAAAGACTGTACTCTGAAAGCTTCAACCCTTTATTCATGGCAATAGTACGAACAACGATATTATGCTCTTTGGAGCCGGTAAAATACTGTAGGGCTGCGCCATAAGATTTAGCTGGTACCACCCTAATATCCATATCGAATCCTTCTGCCGTTCTTACAGATGATTTTGTCCGACCCTTGCCCCAAATTTTAACTACGCCCGGCAGAGATACAAAATAATCCATTATTCTCTCGGGATTTTTGGAAATAACCAAAAAATCTACATCGCCAATTGTTTCTTCTCTGCGCCTAACAGATCCCGCCAAAGATATATTTTCTACGTCTTCTAATACTGATAATTCATCGAATACTTCTTTCACCTTGGGGAAAATTTCACCTAACAGAAATCTACCCTTGTTTCTCTTGAGGAAAGTTATGCTTTCTAAAATATTCTTTTCCGTTTTTTCGCCAAAACCAAAAAGCGACGCTATCTTATGTTGTTTCGCCGCTTTTTCTAAATCTTTAACGTCTCGCACCCCCAATTTTTGATAAAGCGCCTTTGCTTTTTTAGGACCCATGCCCTCGACCGCAATAATTCCTTCGATATCTAAAGGTAAACGTTTTTTAAGTTGTTGATGATATTTTATTTTTCCAGTCTTTATATATTCTTCTATTTTCTCGGCAATACTTTTACCAACGCCCGGAATTTCCTCTAGAGCCTTTATTCCTCCTGCGCGGTAAATATCCCCTACGTCATCCTTAAGAGACTCTATAGATAAAGCAGCTCTTTGGTAAGCATATGGCTTAAATGCAGTTTCCTCTGTTGATAGATAATCTGCAATCTCGTTAAGTATTTTGGCTAATACCTGATTTTTCATTCTTTTGGAGATGGCGGTTGGATTGTTGTAATTTTATGAATACTCGGCATTATTCCATCTTTAGAAAATATCTCTTTTGAAATTAAAAGAGGCAAAATGGCGCTAATAAGAATAATTATCCCTACTATCACAAAAAGAAATGTAAAGCCGAGACGGGAGGCAATCATTCCTCCTAGAGCTCCTGCTGCACCCGCACCCATCCCAACTAAAGCCGTTCTTACGCTCCAGCCCAAAGCCTCTCTTCCCTTATCAATGTGTCTAGTGAAGATAGCAGAGTAACCGGGTACATTCATCCCCATTCCAATAGCATAAATAGCCTGCAAAAAATAGATGTGCCAAGGAAGCTTAGAAAAGATGTATCCAAAGACAGCAAAAGCAGCTAGAAGATTACCTATTACCACAAACCAAAGGTCATCTTTTTCTCCACGAGAACTGTCTAAATATTTACCAAGCGGAATAACAACTATCGACATCACTATCCAATAAACCGCGGAGGCAAAACCAGCAACCTCAACGTTACCCCCTCTGATATTCTCGCTTAAGAAAATTGCGAAAATTGGTGTCACGAAACCAAAACCAGTCAATAGAACAATATCAGACAAAATCAAAACTTTTATTACTTTATTAATTAGTTGCTGCATTTTAGACGGTTTTTATTATGTTAACCATTATATCAATTACGTCGTTATCCCTTTTGGTTGAGATTGGGAATTTCATTTTATTTTTTTATTGAAACGCTCCTGCAAAAAAGACAGGAAAACGAGAGGAGCAGAAAATAGATTTTTTTTGTTGAATTTTTTCTTTAATTCATCCATAAATTCAATAATCGCAGGATTGTCAACTGATTCAAAAGCCCACTCCCAAAACGGTCCAACAAAAGAACTATTTTTTTCACTAAAATACACTAGAGACTTAAAAAGAGTAGATACGGCCTCTATTTGGTTTAAGAAATATCCCTCCGAAGAACTACCGGCTTTAAATTCTTCCCAAAGTAGCATTATTTCTTCTCTGCGCTTATCATCCAAAATGGATGCTAATTTCTTTATAGCAATTTTTTCTTTACGATAATCCCTAAGGAAGGTTTCTGATTTCTCTTTTCTGGATAATCGAACCCATTGTTTTAAAATATCCTTTTTGGTCTTGGCATTTCTACCCGTCAACACGCTATCGTAGGGCGTCATTTCTTCTGAATAAACCCTGGAAAGCTCATGATAAAGCACCATTTTCAGCAATTTCTCTTGGTGTAATTTTAAGTTTCTGGATCTTAAAATCAACCACGCCATCAAAGACATGCTAAAGCTGTGTGCCGCTACTGTTTCCGGGTTTTTGACTCCTCTCAAAACCCATCCCTTGCGCGGGATCTTTTTTAATTTACCAACCGCCATAATAAAATCTAAAATGCCTTCCAAGTTCTTTTTTGTCTTTACTCTTTTGCCATGATATAACTTTTCTTGTATCACCTCTAAAAATTCCAGCACTAAATGGTCCTCTGCGATTTCTTCAGTTGATTCCCACCACGTACTGCCAGATTTCTTCTCGTTTGCTCCAAAATACTCAATAGACTGAATCAGGGTTTCTACGCTATTAAGCTGTCTTACCAGCCGACCTTCTTTTGAGACACCCTTTTCATATTCTACCCAATAAGAAAAAATTTCGTGCCTTATCTTGTTTGGTAAATATTTTATTAATTTCTCTAGGGCATTTTTCTCTTTTCTAAACTTTAATCCGCCTATCTTTTTCTTTTCCCGTGCAGAAAGTCGGGCCCATTTCATTTCGATCTTTTTTCGATCTTTTGCGTTTTTAACATTACGGAATTCGGGATGATAAAGAAGCGTGGTAATGTCTCCGCTGTGAATTTCGCAAAGATCATGGAAAATGGCAATCTTAATCGCCTTTTCAACGTTTAATCCCATCATCTCTGCAAATAAAGTTGTAAGTATGGAAAGACGGAAGGTGTGCTCAGTGACGGTTTCTGGGTCTTTAACCCGCATCAAAACCCAACCTACTCGACGCAGCTCTTCTATCTTCTTGGTCTTTAATAATAAATCAATAATGGCTTTCATAGAAAATGAGCTCACTATTTAAGTAAGCTCATTTTAACACATTTTCAAACTAGACGACCGATCTAAGAAAGATGATATTTTATATTCTTAATTCTATAAACCACTCTGATAGGAGAAGTAATAACCACCTCCTCTCCTTTCTTTTTATTTATCAAAGCTTTGCCAACAGGAGAATCGGAAGAGATTTTTCCCTCTCCAGGACTTGCTTCAAGCATCCCAACGATTACGAACTCGTTAACTCTACCTCCTTCTTCCTCAAGAGTCACCGTGGCCCCCAGTTGAACTGCGTCTTGCGTCGCTTTTGGAGGGGTTTTGATTAGTTCTACATTTTTTAGAACGTGTTCTAGCTCGTAAATCCTAGATTCAAAGAAACTCAAATCTTCCTGAAAAGCAAGGTATTCAGGATTTAAATCTTCTGACTGCCAAGTACGGGGCGCTTCATTTTTAATCTTCATCAATCGAAGATTTTTGAGCTTATCGTACTCTTTTTTGATCTTTTCCAACCCATCTTTTGTTAAATAAAACTTTTTTTGATTCATCATAGGAGTAAAAGGCCTCCCTGGGCGAGGAGGCGAAGATCATCTTTTTTGGCCATAAGCTGGTGTTTCATTTCTTCTAGACCCCCTCGTGTTGGTAATCTGCCTTGATGCAAAGGGCAGAAAAAAACCATACCTTAGTTGTAAGTACTTCTTTTTCGGTTGGTCTATTGTAGTGTCTAGCGATTCGCATGTCAATACTATAGTTTCCTATTTTCATAATACTCCCTGTATTAAACTTGTCAACCCCTATTCAAATCTCTTCAACTAGAATAAGCTTTTTTGATCAAGCAAGGCTTCTCCTGCAGATCTTGGAATATTAATTCTTCCAAAAACACCATCATACCCCGGAATAATATCAACTTTTCCATCTCTTACCTTTAAAATACCTTCTGAAACCTCGGGGAAAGTAACAGAATTCAAATCTTCTACCGAGGCTGACAGTAAAATTTTGAATTCGCTGCCAATTTTTTTAATTAGATTTTCATACTCATTCTGAACTCTTTTCGAGGCAACAGTTACGCCAAAAGAACTAGCAATAACTTCCTCTAGTGGAATCAGGCTTTTAAAAGGGACTGTATTCTCCGGCTTAAATCCTTCTTTCCTGTCGGCCAATTCATTAACCCTACTTAGCACCCCTATTGTTAAAAGCTTTTTGCATTTTGGACAAATATTATTATATTTTTTTGTTTCACCTGGATGAAAACTTACATCGCAAAGACGATGGCCATCATAATGATATTTTCCTTCTTCTGGGAAAAATTCGATAGTATACAAAAGGCGGTTTAAATCTTTTGTTTTAATAGCTTCTATTATTGCGCTATAACTAATTTCAGAATTAAAAACTGTTGCCTCTCTGCCTATTTTTGCCGGAGAGTGAGCATCTGAACAACTGATTAGAGTTATTTTGTCTAGGGCCGAGAGCCGCCAGTTCATTGCCGGATCGCTTGATAGCCCAGTCTCGATCGCATAGATATATTTAGAATATTCTTCGAAACACTCTTCGATAGTATCGAACCCGGAGCGAGAACCAAAAATGGAAAACCAAGGAGTCCAAGCGTGCGCCGGTATCACTAGGCACTCTGGAGAAACGCCTAGAACTATTTTCACTAATTCCTTGGCATCAAGCCCCAAAATCGGCCGACCATCTGCTTTTAAATTCCCGATAAATCCCAAACGGGCATTTATTTTCTCGCAAATCTCAAGAGATGGAGCCAATACTACAATGTGAATCTTTCTTACCTTGCCGCCTTTTGAATAGATGCAACTGATCTCAACACTCAAGATAAAAAAAGTACCAGAATCCCCTGGTTGTGTTTTCAAACAGTAAAGACCCGGAGCCGATGGCCGTAATTTATCCTTAAGGACCTTGAACCATTCCGGATGGGTAAAGTCGCCCGTGGCCAACACCTTGATACCCTTAATGCGTGCCCACTTATCTAAATTTTCTAAGTCTAAACTTCTACTCGTTGCCCTTGAATATTTACTATGAATATGAAGATCCGCAACAAATTGCATATATTTTCCAACAACCTATTTCTTAATCAAATTTATGCCCATGTTGGCAATCTGGCTTCCACCCAAAATGAAAATCCCGGCAAGAATGGACCAACTTATCAAGTTGAGCAGTCTTGGGACGGCGTTCATTGGCATAACAGATTCTATCTGTTTTTGGATTTGTTCTCCTGCTAATTTTTCTAAATCAATTCCTAGTCCTTGTAAATTTAAAGAGGGCGCAGGAATATTATCATTACTTTCTGTTGTGGTCTTAAAAATCTCTGGAGGCGATATCTTTGCGGTAAAAATATTAAACGAATACCAAAGAATATAAACTATAATTGCCATGCCAAGTATTAATAGAATCAAACCAATTATCTTTTGACCTTGCACAAATTTATTCTCTTGATTTAAAAAATTTTTCTTCTATTCTTCCAAGCCCCAACAAAATAGCGATGGTTAAAATAGCTACTATTATTGCCAAAAAGTAAAGTTGAAACCCCGCCGCAACCCCAATCGCAGCCACAACCCACAGTCCAGTAGCTGTAGTTAACCCTATTGGGCCAGACGCCTGCCTAAAAATCACTCCCGCCCCTATAAAACCAATACCAGTAGCAATGGCTTGAATCAAGCGAGCTGATTCATACGCAGTAGAACTTCCTGTTGAATCTACGGAAGAAGACATAGTTACAAAAACGACAGTAAAAAGACAAGATCCCAAAGCAACCAGGCTATAAGTTTGCAACCCAGCACCCTTTCTTTTGTATTCTCTCTCTGTTCCAATCAAGGCGCCTAACGCCGCAGCGAAGAATAGTTGCCACAAAATCTCTATTGAAAAATTATTTAAAAGCTCCATAAAAAATGGGGAAGTTAAAATTTATTAGAATTTAAAATCTTTATACCCTGTAAACTCTATACCCATCTCTAACCTTCTGACCGATCGCAATACCGATAGAATCGCCAGGCATGGCCTTATCAATCTTTTTATGGTCATGCTCTATGGATTCTATTTGTTGGGTAAAGTCGGTCTCGCCACCAACCACTCTTACGTTATCTCCAACATTAAGAGGGTTTGAAAGTTCAATAACCGCTACCCCTATATGGTCAAAATAGTGCGTTATTTTCCCGATCAAGTCCTTTTCTTTTGGAAGATTCTCTTTGTCCATAAAGGTAAAAAATACAAATAAATGCTTTCTCCCAGTGCTAGAAAATAAAAGTGCGACCTTTATTTTATTATAATACATTCTCGCCAACCAAAAAAGAGGTCTTTTAACCTCTTCCAACTAGCGAAAAATCTCTTCTTTGGTAAGGGGAGATCGGACTTAATAAAATCGACTAGAATAAGCTTGTCAGCTTGGGCATCGCTGGCGACGCGTCTTTTCTATCCTCCTTTATTAAATTCCGCGCCCTTAGGCAATCAATGCCGCACCCCCCTCAATCTAAATTTATCAAAATCTAGTACCTTGTCAAACCCTTTAATTGACAAAAAATCTCTCTAAGGTATAAATAAAATCAGCTCACCATAGTCCAAAGTACGCAAAAAAAAGGAGACCCGCTATGACATGGTTAATCATAGGCGCAATAATAGTAGCTATTATTGTTGTGGCAAAAATAGCCAATAGAGGACCATCTATGCACGATCCGCACAAGAAAGATGCGGTACCCAAACCGCCAACCACCACTCCAACATCCGATTTGCCATCGGATTACGGCGCAAGACTTTCTGTCAGCGAGAATTTCAAAAAAGGCGAAAATAAGCCTAAACAACCACCAGGCCAATCTCCGGCCAAAAAACCTTCAGCCACTGAAAAAGATCCCATGTTCGAAGAAATGATGGGATGGAAAAAAGAAGGCTACAGGCCAAACCAAACCAGAAAATGATAGACTGGAAAAACAACACATAAACAATTGGTTGCTCGACAAGAGCGACCAATTATTTTAATTAATTTCAACATACTGCGGATATCGGATAATATTAGAACCTGTTTCTAAGGTAAGAATCGAAAACTCTTTAACATCTGATTATATATTAACACCATTTCCTTTGTTTCTTCGTCGGGAAATATGCCTCTGTTCAAATCTTTCTCTCTGTCCTGGTTCTTCTCAAGGTTATCAGGAAGAGGCTTATATGGTTCAACGGGTAACACAAGTGAAAGCTGAATACGAACATCGTCAGTAAAAAGTAGTGTTTCAATTACATAATCGCCTCCGTGAACATCGTAACTGATTAATTGGCCTGCATTCTTTCCGTCAATATTAATGAATTTCATTAAACTGTCTTTGGAATAATTAGGTGGTAGGCGGCTCTCTGAAAAAGCATTTTTATAACTATCAAATCCTTTCTTGTAACATATATCGATTCCTCCAAGACAAATACCTTCTTCGCTCTCGTCTGGTAATTTGTTATAAGCAATGACATAGAGACAAAACGGCCGCCAATCGCAAGGCTCTCCTGTTTTCATCCAATCATTTGGATAATTAAACTCAAATTCAAATTCTTCGTTTTTATAAGTTTTCCAATTAATTGTTTCGATGCCTGAACAATCCTGCGAGCAATTACATTTATTTTCATTATTCTGTGGTTCGCAAACGCCATCACCGCAATTACTACAAACCCCGATATCGCCAGGCATATCTGGTAAGGCACAGTCCTCTCTGTCAGAACCGTACATAGGCTTTAAATTCAAACAGCAAATTGCAGGAAAACCTTGTCCATCAACCCTGACCCGCTCACCTTCGTTAGCGCAATTCGTAGTAACGTTGGATATGTTCACGTATTTTTCTCGAGACCATTGATTCTGATGAACTAGAATCCCACCAGCGGCAACCAAAGCCAACGCAACTACGACTAAAATAAATTTCCAGTTAGTTTTACCTTGAGTAATAAATGGCATATTATTCTAATTTACCAAAAAACCGCCCAGAAGGCGATTATTTGATATCTTAGATTTTGACAAGCATTGTCAGACCTTGCCCTAAATTCACTGAAGAGGTAACTAAACGGATTCGAACCTCTAATTAGAGATACTGTGTCCTTTTGCGGACCCTACTGATTGCAAGTCCTGATAAATCTTTTTTATCAACTCTTTTTGTTTTTGTGTATCAAAAATTTCACGGCGGATACGCGCTTTTTCTTTTCTGATATATATCTTTACGCTTTTTGGTAGTTTTTTATTTCCCATAACATCATTTTTCCAGTTTCTAAACCCAATATCTTTCAATGCTATTCTATTTTCAAGATAAAAACAAGGGAGAGTGGTTAAACCAGATTCTCGCCCAACCCAACCCTTTCTGATACAATACGCAAAAATGAATGCAAAGTATGTAAAATTATTTTTTGGGGCAATGTGTCTTGTTGTGTTGCCAATGCCAATTCTTGCCACTACAAGCGTTGTTATCAATGAAATAGCATGGATGGGCACAACCACATCGGCAAATGACGAATGGATAGAGCTTTATAATAATACCTCCTCCAATATTGATATTACGGGTTGGATATTAAAATCAACAGACAAAACCCCGCTCATCAAGCTTTCTGGAGTTATCCCGGCAAACGGATACTTCTTGCTCGAAAGAACAGATGACAATTCCGTTATTGGTATTGTCGCGGACCAAATATATACCGGATCCTTAAGTAATAATGGCGAGTATCTGCAATTACAGGACGCTTCGGAGGCAATTGTTGATGAGATCAATGGCTCTGGCGAGTGGCTTATGGGAGACAATTCTACAAAACAAACAATGGAGCGAAAAAGCCCGCTTATGGCAGGTTCCGATGGCGTTAATTGGCAAACCAGCCAAAGCCCTGGGGGCACGCCAAAAATACAAAACAGCAGCGGCGTGATCGAGAACTTACAAATCAAAACAGAATTAAGTATTAATCTCGATAACGAAGTGGTGGCGGGAAGTAATACAGAAAACGGTATTATAATCAACGAATTTTTACCGGCCCCCGATTCGTCTACTCAACAGGAAGAATGGATTGAACTTTTTAATCAAAATGTTTTTGACGCAAATGTGTCTGGCTGGCTGATCCAAGACATAGAGGGCAAAATTATCAAATACAAAATACCAACAGGAGCCATTATCCCAGCCCAAGAATTTCTGTTATTACCAAAATCACAAACAAAAATTACTCTTAACAACGATTCTGATGGGTTAATTTTGTTTTCTCCCAATAGCACAGCCGTTGATAAAGTTGAGTATTTATCGGCTCCCAAGGGAAAATCGTTCAATCGTTTTAGCGATGATTGGGCGTGGAGCCAAGATTTAACCCCTGGAAAAACTAATACCGACAGCGTGGTAAAAAACGACACGAACGAAAAATCGACGGTAAGAAATACGGACAATAACCAAGCTAGTCTCGCAACTGTTGGTTCTCTGTTTTTCAACAATGGGGGTATATTCTCTACTGCAATTATCGCCCTAATTATAGCGATTATCTCCAGCATTATAATACTAATCTTAAGCAGATCCGCGCCTCAAAAGGATTCTTGAATTAAATAATGCTTGTTTTATTCTTGTAATTGCAATAGAATAAGCCTGCAACATGTCTGGTCATTCGCATTTTAAAACAATTAAATACAAAAAAGAGATTGCCGACAATAAGCGCGGCAAGATTTTTTCTAAACTCTCCAAGGCCATATCTATCGCAGCAAAAGAAAGAGGGGGAGACCCCATAACTAATGCGGGATTGAGACTGGCTATTGAAAAAGCTAAGGAATGTAATATGCCCAAAGACAATATCGAAAGGGCAATCAAGAAAGGCACGGGAGAGTTGGCTGGAGAACAACTAGAAGCGATGACTTTTGAACTTTTCGGGCCAGGGGGGATTGCTGTCATTATTGAAGGTATAACCGATAACAAAAACCGGTCATTGGGAGAGATTAAACAGGTTATTAACCAGAATAATTCCAAATTAGCAAGCGAGGGCGCTGTAAGGTGGATGTTTGAAAAGAAAGGTTGTATTGTTTTAAGCGTCGAAGAACAAGAAAAAGATTTTCAAGATAAAGAAAAGTTGGAAATAGCAGCGATAGAATCTGGGGCTCAAGATTTTAAGCAGAACGATGATGAGTTTTATGTATATACAAATCCCGAGGAGTTAAACCAGGTAAAGAATAAACTCGAAAGCCAAGGAATAAAAACAAATTCCATGTCTCTCGATTGGGTAGCTAAAGAAGAAATCGACATAGACCCAGAAAAGAAAAACGCTTGCCAAAAGCTTTTTGAAGGTTTAGATGAACTAGATTCGGTCCAAGAGGTGTACTCCAATCTTAAAAATTAATTATGATTATTCTGGGAATCGATCCGGGACTAGCAAGTATCGGATATGGCGTAGTAAAGCACAATAAAGGCAACAATAAATTGCCTTTTAAATGTTTAGAGTGTGGGCTTATTACAACCACCCCAAAATTAGAGAGACCAGACAGATTAAAAAAAATAAATAACGACCTTAGCAGACTGATTAAAAGACACAAACCAAACGTTATGGCCATAGAAAATATTTATTTTTTCAAAAACTTAAAAACCGCTATACCGGTAAGCCAAGCAAGTGGCGTAATATTATTAACAGCGGCTAAAAATAAAATTCCTGTTTTCAGCTTCACACCTCTACAAGTCAAAATGACCATGACTGGATTCGGAAGGGCTGAAAAGAAAGAAATCCAAAAAAAAATAAAAAAACTGCTCAATCCCAGAAAAGAACAGCTTCGAACAGATGACGTTGCCGACGCCTTAGCCGTAGCTCTAACTTATGCAATAAAAGAAGCTTAAATTATTTTTGCAAACTTTCTCTTGCCAACTTGGACAATTTGTCCCCGCTTATTACGAGACTCGCCTCCGGCGGCTTTTTTTGTTTCAATTATTTCTTTCCAGTCTTTTTGTAAAACTCCGTCTATTTTTACCCCTCCTTGTAAAATCAATCTCTTCGCTTCTGATTTTGATGAGGCTAGTTTGATTTTTACCAATAAATCTAGGATTGAAAGTGTATTTTGGGCAATTCTAACTTCTGGCACTTTGAAAGGAACCTGCTTGTCTTCAAAAACCCTTTTAAACTCTTTTTCGGCCAAATTTGCCTCTTTGTCGCTATGACAAATTCGGACAATCTCTTTTGCCAATAAAACCTTTGCTTTTTTAGGGTTGGTTAGGATTTTTTCTATCTCTTCTTGAAAAATATCTGTTAAAAGCTCAAGGCCGCTTGCCAATAAAGAATCTGGCCAAGCCATAATTTTACCAAATATCTCTTCTGGGCCTTCAGACAAAGACACAAAGTTACCATCGGTTTTGCCCATTTTTTTGCCAGTAGAATCGGTTAGTAATTTTAAGGCCATTATAAATTTTTCCTTGTTTTTGATTTTTTTCATTAAATCTCTGCCGCGAAGCATATTAAAGGTTTGGTCGTTACCGCCAATCTCTAAATCCACGCTCATAACCAAGCCGTCATAAGCCTGAAAAACCGGATACACAAATTCATGCAATAAAATATCTCTGCCCTCACTTATTCTCTTTTGAAACATATCTCTTTCCAAGAGCCGAGCCACAGTAAACTGGGAAAATATTTTAAGCAAATCGTTTGGTTTTAATTTATTAATCCATTTTGCATTATGCAAAAATCTGACGTTGGGTTTTTTAAAATCTAGGACTTTACCAATTTGGATTTTATAATTTTTGGCATTTTCCAGTGCTTGTTTCCTAGTTAGAGGCTTTCTGGCCGCATATTTATCGGTAGGATCACCAATTGTCGCGGTGAAATCACCTATCAAAACAATAACCTCATGACCTAAATCCTGAAATTGGCGTAATTTTTTCAAAACAGATAAGTGGCCTAAGTGCAAATGACCAGTCGGGTCAATTCCATTGTAAAGCCGGATTTTCTTACTAGATCTCAAAACCGCCTCTAGAGCAGCGCTATTAGGGTAGATCTTTTCCACGCCCCTTGTTAAAATATTTTTAATTTTTCGGTCTTTGGAACTATTCATTTTTTAATCATAACAAACAAGAGCTTGGTTGCAAATCGGCTTTTAATCTAGTATTATTTTTATAATGCCAAGAAGGAGGTTTCATCGTCAAATATTTAAAAAGAGTACCAAGTTAGGTCTCTTTTTATCGGTTTTGGGCCTTGTGGGGCTTTGTTTTTTGTTTTTTGCTTTAATTGTTTTGTCTTTGTTTGTGTATTATGCAAAAGACTTGCCCAGACCTGAAAAATTCACCGAAAGACCATTTACCGAATCTACGAAAATTTACGACAAAACAGGAGAGGTATTATTATATGAAATGTATGGAGAAGAAAAAAGAGAAATCATCCCGATAGACAGAGTTCCCGAAAATGTTATTAAGGCAGTACTCGCGGCTGAAGATATTAATTTTTACAAACATGCTGGTGTGGATTTTAAAGGCGTTACGAGGGCGATTTTAACAAATTTGAGGCTATTGAGCCCAACCCAAGGAGCATCAACTATATCTCAACAACTTATTCGCTCTTCTTTGTTAACTAGAGAGAAAACAATCGGAAGAAAAATAAGAGAGCTGATACTAACCATAGAGCTAGAAAGACAATACTCAAAAGAAGAAATATTGGAATTCTATCTCAACCAGGTACCATTTGGATCAAATACTTACGGAGTCCAAGCGGCATCGTTAACTTATTTTAAAAAACCGGTATCCGAGGCGTCTCTCGAAGAGGCAGCGGTTTTGGCCGCCATTATTAAGGCTCCCAGCTTTCTATCTCCCTATGGCGAACACAAGGAAGAATTATTGCAAAGAAAAGACAGTATCTTGGATCGGATGAAGACAGCGCAATTTATCCTAGAGGAAGAATGGCAAAAAGCCAAAAACACTGAAATAGCTTTTGCAAAACCATCGCAACTTATTCAAGCGCCACATTTTGTGATGTATGTTAAAGAATATCTTGAGAATAAATATGGGGAACAATTTTTACAAGAAAAAGGGCTAAAAGTATATACCTCCCTGGATTGGGACCTACAGAAAGCGGCTGAGCAGGCTGTTAAAGAAGGAATTATAGCTAATAGAAGCTATTATCGAGCTTTTAATGCTAGTTTGGTCGCGATAGATCCTAAGACCGGAGAGATAATGGCGATGGTTGGGTCTGTTGATTACTTTGGTGAGTCATTGCCGAAAGGATGCTCTCCTGGAAAGAACTGTTTTTTTGAACCACATCCTAATGTGTCTATCCGTGTTCGTCAACCGGGATCATCTTTTAAGCCGATAGTTTACGCCGCTGCATTTGAAAAAGGATATAACGACGAAACGGTTGTAGTTGATGAGTTCACAAATTTTGGCACATTGTCTAATCCATATACGCCACAAAATTATGACGGTTTTTTTCGTGGGCCAGTAACTTTAAGACAAGCCCTAGCACAATCGCTTAATATTCCTTCAGTTAAGGTTTTAGCGAATTTGGCAGGCCTAGAATACAGCATCCAAATGGCCCAAAGACTTGGCATAACAAGTCTTACCGAACCATCAACATTTTACGGGCTACCACTTGTATTAGGGGGTGGAAGTGTGAAGCTTTTAGATATGGTCTCGGTTTATGGAGTATTCTCTACTGATGGCCTCAGGTTGCCACCAATGGCAGTGATAAAAATACTAGATTCAGATGATAATACAATAGAAGAGAATATTAACACTCCAAAAAGAGTTTTGGATTCAAAAATAACACGACTTATTACATCGATCTTATCAGATAACAATGCTAGAGCGCCTGTTTTTGGGTGGAGATCCCCAATGTATTTTGAAAATTACCAGGTCGCGGCAAAAACAGGAACAACTCAAGACTATAAAGACGGGTGGATAATCGGCTACACACCTTCTATAGTCGCCGGTGTTTGGGTTGGAAACAATGACAACACTCCAATGCTAAAAGAGCCAGGCATTATTGTTGCCGGGCCAATATGGAGAGCGTTTATAGAAAAGGCGATAATAAAAACTCTTTAGCCTATCCCAAATTAAGAGGCATTAAAATATAAATAAAACTCTGATCTCCTATTGGTTTTAAAACTCCTGGGCCCAAATCACCATTACGCTTAGTTAGCTCAAAAACAACCTCCGAACTCTTGATTTTTGAAAGCCCATCAAGTAAAAACCTGCAATTAAAAGAGGCCTCATCTCCCTTACCCTTTACTTGTCCGGGCAAAAAAGACGAATGTTCTCCCGATTCTTGGTTTTGGCTATAGATACTTAATCCGCCTCGCTTGTTGTCAATGCCCAACCTAACTTCCCCCGTTTTGCCGCAAAAAAACGAAGCAAGTTTAATTTGGTCCAAAAAACCACCCCTGTCCAACACAACTTGTGCCTCGCCAGAAGATGGAATAATTTCTTTATAATTAGGGTACTCTCCGTCGATAATTTTTGAGGTTAAATATATTGTTGATTGGTCAGCCCCGGAAGGCAAAGACTCTATAGATATTTGGTTTTGGTCAAGTGTAATTTTTAATTCTCCAACGCTATCCTTCCCCCCAAAAATACCAACAACCTCTTTCGCTGATCTTTGTGGCAAAATAAAAGAATGGCTACCAAGATCAATTCCACAAGAAACGCTTTTTTCTGCTAAGCGAAAGCTGTCTGTCGCAACGGTTTTTAGCGTCTTACCAAGAAAAGAAACTAAAACCCCTGATATTTCTGGCCTAATAGAAGACGTTGAGGCTAAATCACAAACAGAAGATATGGCGTCGCAAAAAACACTAGCGGAGATATTAACCGTCTCGCCATTTATTAAGTTGGGGATAATTGGAAAATCTTCGACCGGCAATCCTTTTATGTTTATTTCAAAATTTTCAGACTTAACAATCAAAAGTGTAGATTCAGATTCAATATTGATTGGTTTTTTGGGCAATGCTCCTACAACACCAAGAAAAGTTACCAAGGGAATAGCCACCTTCCCTTTTTTATCCACCCGAGAAAGAATTCGATATTTTATACCAATCTCCAAGTCTGTCGCGGAAAGAATTATTGTGTTGCTATCTGATTCAATTAAAACATTAGAAAGTATTGGCAATGATGTGTTTTTTCCGACAATTCTAGAAATGGCGTTGAGTCCTTCTTGTAATTTTTCTTTTAAAATAGTTATTTTCATTATTATAGTTGTTTGTGTGGATAATAATCTTTAATTATTATTAAGCTTTAAAAGTTGTTTTTTTTGATGTTTTTTGTTGTTTATTTTTTGTGGATAATAAATTTAATTTTAAATTATTTATTTTTCCACAAGTCAATAATTGGTTTTACACAGATTATAAATTAGATACGTTTTGCCTTATTAACTCAATTTCCTCTTTTAGGTCGTTGTTTATTAAAAATTCTTTATTAATTTTTTCGTAAGAATGTATCGCTGTTGTGTGATCCTTCCCCCCAAATTTTTGCCCAATAAAAGGGAAGGAACATTTTAAATCTTCTCGCAACAAAAACATCGCTACTTGTCTTGGTTTTACTATTTCTTTTTTACGAGATGTTGTGGAAAGTATTTTTTCTTTAATGTCGTAAAAATCAGCCACTGCCTGGATTATTTTTTTAGGGGTGGTGGTTCTTGTTGGGGCGATAAGGGTCTTTTTTAAAACAACCATTGCGTCGTCTGTCCCAAACGCGCTGTTAACTTTATAATGAACCAAAAGTCTATTAAGAGCGCCCTCTAATTCTCTGATGTTTTTTTGTATTTTTGTTGCCACTAAGGCGATGATTTCGTCTGGCAAGACAATATTTTTTTCTTGAGCTTTTTGTTTTAAAATAGCCATTCTTGTTTCAAGGTCTGGGTAGCTAATATCAGTAATCATACCCCCTTCAAACCTAGATCTTAATCTTTCGGTAAGAGACGAGATGGCTTTAGGAGGTCTGTCAGAAGATAATATTATTTGCTTGTTTTTTTCGTAAAGATGGTTAAATGTGTGAAAAAATTCTTCTTGCGTTCTTTCTTTTCCTGATAAAAACTGAACATCATCTATAATTAAGACGTCAACCGTCCTGTATTTCGACTTAATGTTATCCATAGTCTTGTTTCTCATAGAGGCTACAACCTCAGAGGTGAATTTTTCAGAAGAAACATACTTTATTTTTTTGTTGGGAAACTTTTGCGTAATCTCGTTGCCCGTCGCCTGCAAAAGATGTGTTTTTCCAAGCCCCACCCCCCCATATATAAAAAGAGGATTATACATACTACCCGGGCTTTCCGCCGTGGCTAAAGCTGCTGCGTGAGATAGTTCATTAAAAGATCCCACCACAAAACTTTCAAAGGTGTATCTAGGGTTGAGGTTTGTTTCTTTGTTTGTTTTTAACTCAAAAAAACCAGATTGTTCGCTGGTTTCAGGGGTTGAGTATTCTTTTTTTGCGACTTTTGGCTTAAAACTTCCCACAATGTATTTTACATCTCGGATTTCAGGATTGAGATCTCTCAATATTTTAAATATGGTTTTGTTGTATTTTTGCTCTAACCAACCCTTAACAAATAAACTTGGGACAGAAACCGTAACTTGTCCCTCTTCCAAGGAAATAATCGAGGTGCTTTTAAACCACGTATTGAAATTGGCAGGAGATATGTTTAGTTGTATTTGGGCCAAAACAGCTTGCCAAAGCTCTTCTTTGCTCATAAGGGTTAGATTTAAGATTTTTGATTATATCACAGGGCCATCAAAAAGAAAATTAAGTGCAAATTTAAGGTAAATTAAGGCAAAAGCTAATTTCACTGTTAAGAAACTGGGCAAAAGCTGTGTATATAAATAATTATTGGCGCGGGTTTGACTTGGGGTCATTTTTTTGTTATTCTAAAACAGAGTTGTCTAAGGTTTTAAGGGTGTTGTTTGAAATTTATAAGTATTACATAATCCACAAGTGTATTACGTAGGGTCTATGAGTATTACATATCAACCAAAGAAAAGAAAAAGAAAAAAAACACACGGCTTTAGAAAAAGGAAGTCGACTAAGGGAGGAAGAAAGGTTGTAGCTAGGCGTAGAAGAAAGGGAAGGCAGCGACTGGTTGCGTGATTTTGTTTTTACAACCCAATTAATGTTGTCAAAAATTAATCGGTTAAGGCGAAAGAGAGATTTTGGAATTGTTTTTAAGAAAGGAAAGAGAACTAAGGGAGATTGTTTGTTTCTTCAAGTTGCTGCCAATCGTCTTGGTTATAACCGCCAAGGCTTTGTTATAAGTAAGGATGTTTCAAAAAAAGCGGTTGTTCGCAATCGCTTAAGAAGGAGATTGAAAACGTTGGCGGAATTAAGTAGCGACAATGGTTTTGATATGGTTTTTGTGGCTCAATCAGGATTAGAGCGTAAAAGCTTTGCAGATTTAAAAAAAATCGTTGAGCAACTATTGAAAAAAGCAGTTTAAAACTAAAGGTAGATTATTATGGATGTATTAATAAATTTTTTTCACGTAGCACTTTATCAGCCATTATTTAATCTTTTGATTTTATTGTATCAATTTTTACCGGGTAAAGATTTTGGGATAGCCATCGTCGCTTTAACTATTTTGATCAAATTAGCGCTTTACCCATTGGGGTCGGAAGCTATTAAAATTCAAAAGGCAGTGCAGGATCTCCAGCCTAAGGTGAAAGAATTGCAAGAAAAATACAAAAACGATAAGCAAAAACAAGCGACGGAGGTAATGGATCTTTACAAACAAGCAAGGGTAAATCCTTTTTCCGGGTTAGTTCTTTCGTTGGTCCAGGTACCGATATTGATTGCTCTTTGGCGTATTTTTTGGAGAGGATTTCAGCCGGAACAGCTAAATGATATTTATTCCTTTTT
>Ga0075864_102_pt1 | contig 60068 bp, 51 predicted proteins | sample RifGroA1_FD_67966 | JGI IMG/M metagenome (GOLD analysis project Ga0075864, IMG submission 67966) | Parcubacteria bacterium GW2011_GWA1_36_12 | reverse complement strand
TAGGCCAATTTTTCCAGGCTAAAACAATGACCCCTGCCACAAAAAATACCGGCAGAAATAAAAAAGACGCCCAGGCACAAATGTCTTCAATGATGCAGAAACAAATGCTTTATTTTTTCCCTTTATTTACTGTTATGATACTTTGGAAGTTGCCGTCTGCTCTGGCATTATATTGGATAGTAACTTCTTTATTTTCTACTTTTCAACAAAAAAGTTTATTAAAAAATAATACAAAATGATAAACAGCAACGAATTAAAAATAATAAAAAACTTAATCCAAGAATTTTTCCAAAAAACAGGATTTGAAGTTGAACTTGGCTCTTTGGTGCTAGGCAGTACTTCTGCGCAAGACAAAAATGCTGTCCCGGCAGATGTTGTTTCGGTTGACGTCCATGCCCAGGAGCCACAGGTTTTGATTGGCGAGCGTGGCCAGGCGCTAATGGAGATCCAACACTTGATTAGGTGCGTGTTGAGAAAGAAAACGGATAAACAGTTTTTATTCGAATTAGACATCAATAGCTATAAAAAGAAAAAATCCGAGTACTTAAAAGAGCTAGCTCGGCTTTCAGCAGAAGAAGTTATTTTATCCAAAAAGGAAATAGTTTTACCACAGATGTCGGCTTACGAAAGAAGGGTTGTTCATATGGAATTATCCAATAACGAAAATATTATTACCGAAAGCATTGGAGAAAATCCGAACAGAAGAATAGCTATAAGGCTTAAGTCGGGCGCTTTAGCAGGTTAGCTTTCGGTTAATTCTTTATAAACCATTATAGTCCACCAAGGTAGTGCGCCTAAGTACGGGATTAGCTCGGCTAGCCCTGTTAGGCCGAATCTTTTTAATACATTTCGCTCTGCCGTTTTCCCAGCTCCCTTCGATTTTTTCGAGGGAGTTTTTCTTTCTGGCATTGCGCCAGACCTGAAAAACATCCAAGAGCCTATAAAAATCATACCTATTATATCGGTGATGCCAAAATCATCTAATCCTACGCACACTATAATCAAGCCGATCAAGTCAATAACTACTGCCACAGACATCATTACAAGCCCTTCTGGGCTTAAAAGGTTCATTGCTCCGCCACTCTCCTGGATTTCTTCTGTTTCTTGTGGTTCTTGCGATTCCTCGATTTCTTCTGGCATGGTCTTATTATTCGGTTAAATCTGCTTTTGCTCTTTTGATTTTCGCTAATTGCCCCGGGTCCGTAGTTATAATTTGGTCTTCAGTGTAAGATGCCATAACTTTTATGGCTACATGTTTTTGCCCGGCAAAGAATATGCCCTCTCCCACAGACGGTTCAAGCAGAATATATTTTTCTTCTTCTGTAAGGTTAAACGTTTGTTGAACAAGATTGATTGTGGCCGGAGATTGCTTCATCAAAATCTTCAATGCAGAGTTGGTAATGATAGGTTTTCCATATTCTGACTTCATAAAATCGCCAACGTCTTGAGTTATTGTTGTGACTCCTAGCCAGTACTTTCTAGACCTTTTTACTAATCCATACAAGAAAGATGCACCATCTTCTGTTTGCATAAGCCACCATGCTTCATCTATAATCAAAACCCTTTTTTTTAGTATAGATCTAACCTGATTCCAGATATACCTCATAATTATATACATCGCAATCGGCCTTAATTGTTCTTCCATGTCTCTTATGCCAAAAACGATCATATTGTTATCCATAGAAACATTAGAGTGCTGATTAAAGAACGATGAGTAAGTGCCTTGAGTAAACTTTCTTAGCTTTATAGTTAAGTTTTCTGCACCCTCCATTGTCGATAGAACATCTTCTAAGTCCGAAAGTAATGGAGGTGTAGCCGCAGAAAAATCACTATCTGGCGTGATGTCTTTGGCGGCATAAGTTTCAGTAAGGGCTCTGTCTATTATTGCATCTTCTTCGGGCGTTAATCCTCCTAGCATAATCCTTAATAATCCGACCAAATTCATTGTGTTAGACCTTAAGACGTCTTCCGGTCTTTCTCCTTCTCTTGGTGGGGGTAAGTCAAATGGGTTAATTCGGTCATTAGAAGATAGGGAAATGTTAAAGAAAGAACCTCCGACCGTATCAGCTAAGGCCTTGTATTCATTTTCGGGGTCAATAATAATAACATTAGCGCCAATCATTAGAGATCGTAAGGCATCCAACTTTACCAAATAGCTTTTTCCAGAGCCTGAAGTTCCGAAGATAACAGCGTTGGAGTTTTCCAGCGTAAATCTATCGAATAAAATTAAGGAATTATTATGCTGGTTGATTCCGTATAAAATACCGTCGTTCGAGCTCAAATCGAAAGATACAAACGGAAAAGCACTAGATACCGGAGCTGTATTCATTGAGGTGGTAATTTGCAAAGCGTCTATCCCGTAAGGAGAAGTTGAAATAAAGCCTTTTTTTTGCTGGAACGTTGCAGGTTTTGAATAAACCAATCTACCCTCTATCGCCGATCTTAAGAACACTTCGGTTTCGGTAAGTTGTTTTTCGCTGTCGGCATAAATTGTTATATATATACCCACCCTAAACATTCTTTCTTGCGCTGATATGAATTTTTCTCGCAATTCTTCTAAATTACGGAATGCCATTTCTGTTTGAGGGTCTCGAATTAAACCTTTTTCCTCTCTTTCTATTATATCGGCCTGCACTTCGGTAACTTTTTTCCTTAACTGCTTAAGAACCTGCGCCATATCTACTGGGTGAATAAAAATACCAATATCCATTGTTGTGTCTAAATTGATAATTGGCGAAAACCACCCAGTTGTTAAGGAGCTAGGATAAGAAAAGATAAAAAATGTTTTGGCTAATCTTTCTCCTATCTTTACATAATTAGGAGATACCTCGATCGAAGAAGGTGCTATAATGTCGCTAATTCCCACTGTTTCTGGTAGCGCAACCTCAGCGACTAATTGGTCTTCACCTCTTTTTTTAAAAAATGGTAGTTTCATTATTGGATTACACAATTAATTCCATTGGAAATTCCGGGTAAAATCCCACTTCTGCTTCTTTAGGATGATGTAAGCTCCAAAAAAGCTCGACGATTTCGGGCGTTGTCAGGGGGACAGATTGAAGTCCGCACCTTCTTAATCCTAGAGCCACATACTCCATCCTTTGCCATAGTTGCGTTTTGCATCTTTGGAAATTTTCTTCTGTCAAAGTTGGCAATTTAGCTTGCGCTAATAATCCTTTCTGGGAAGATTCAGGACCAATCATTTCCGAAATAGAATATGGTACAACCACAAAGAAACTTTTAGTTAGTATTTCTTTCTCTTCAACCAATTGTTTAATAAAATCTTTATACTCTTTCGTTTGTAATTTTAAAAGTTTATTTTTTTGTTTTTGTTCTAGTTCTTCCAACTTTTCTAAATAACCGGTGATATTTAATCTTCTTGATTGAACAACTATTTGACACGAAAAATCGAGCGCATTTAAAAAACTTTGGAATTGATACAGGATAGCGCTTTGTTCGTCAGTAGACTTCAACGCGAAGTTAACCGAAGACACCATTAAGATTCCTCGCAGAGCTTTATTTCGCAGAACGATAACACCTTCCTTGATTTGAGATATTTCTAAAAACTTTTGCGTAGTAAGTTCGGCCATAGTTGTTATTGGGTGTTTGTTTCTATTTGGGTTGAAAGCTTGTTAAGTCGGCTTTCTCCACCCATTTTAAGGGTTTTCTCTTTCTCTGCTTCTGCTGGTGAAGCGATTCTTTTCTGGATAACCTTGGGTGCCACAGCAGGTTTTCTCCACAGATAAACCTTGGAAGATATCAAGAAAAATATTAGATTCTTCAGAAAGACTGCCAGAGAGAATCCACCAATCTTAAGGAATGCGAACGCCAAACCAAAAACGATTGCCAAAACAGTAATAAATATAAATAAACCAAGGTTGGTTTTGGCCAGGCCGAAATAAGAAACCATTACGACAATACCAGCAGCAGCAAGATATAAAACCTGTCTAAATGTTAAAGATCCAGCTATTTTGGTTTCAGACTCAACAAATTGAGGGACATCAAATTGCATATGCTTTATTGCATTAGCAACAAACTTGCTTTATTGCGCTAATAACAAACTTATTCTATTTCATCAGGAACAAACTTGTTCTATAAGTTTATCACTTCTTAAATTATAACACAAAATACATTCAAAAAAGCCAGTTTTAAGTATGCCCCACTTGGTATTGACAAAAAAACCATAAGGTGCTATACTTAATATAGTACCTAATAGGTAAAATACACCGATAAGGAGAAAACAATGCCTACTCTAACTGTCTTTATGATTATCGCTATCATTATTGGTGCGATCATCGACCTTGTGCTGTTTCGAGCCGGTCATTATTGGGGCGGTGGTATCTTGACCGTTGTGTTGATCTCGGTTTTCTATGGATTCAGATCAATCGGCGAAGAAGAGAGATTTGTAACGGAGCTATTTGGAAAATTTTTCCGATCACTTCGTCCCGGGTTGCAATGGATCATTCCGGGCATAGAAACAATTCGGAATATTATTCCGATTTGGATCCAAGAGGTCAAACTTTTCGAAGGAGATACTTCGATTGAGGTAGATTTCAAAGATGGGAGCGCGACACCTCGCGGTGTGATAGCGCAAGTACGGGTCAAAAGTCCAGATGAAGCGTACGAAGACGCAACTGGCAACTCTTGGTCAGGCGCGTACAGAGCAACCTACTCTGTTGAGAATTGGATGAGTGTTGCTCGAAATCTTTTCGAAAACGCTATCCGAGCCTACCTCAACACACTGCACTTAGATGAAGGCTTAACAATGAAGGGTTCTGGGGTTGATTTGAAAAATCAGCTACCGCAAGGAGAGCTCGCGAAAATCATTGAGGCTCTCGATAAAATAGGTATTCACCTGGAACAAATCACTATTCGTGATTTTGACCTAAGCGAAGATCTATTAGAGGCACGAGCCCTCGTTCAGACTGCTTTGCGTAAAGCCGATGCCGCTGAACATGAAGCAGAAGCTATTACTAAGGGTGGAGTTGGGGCAATAATGCGAGCCCTGGAAAAAATCTCTGGCAAGTCGACAATCGATCTGCAAAAAGAGATTAACAAGGATCCAGCGCTTAAGCAGATGCTTTACAAGGCGGCTATCGATCTCACTCCGGCCCAGATAGCATATGCTGCAAATGCCGGCCAGAGAGTCGAATTCGCTGGTGGGCAAGGTGTAGATGCTACGCTTGCCCAGCTCATTTCCTTAGCTAAGGGAGGCAAATAATGACGGATGAAGAACAGTTTGGGGAGGACATTGTTGATGTCGGTGGACGCGTCAATAGAAGAAAGTCTCGTTACGGACGTATCCCTCGCAGAACAACCAGAAATGGTTCTGGCTGGAAAATGGGTGGTAATATTTTGATCGCGATAGGTAGCGGTTTACTGATCGCGATCATGGCAATTTGGTACATTATTTGGATGATAATCATCGGTTTCCTAGAAGCTGTTTTCCAGGTAGAGATCGATGAGAAACCCAAGAAAGGTACCAACAAAAAACGATCTAAGTTCAAATCGTCTAAACCTAAACCTCGAAGAAAAGAGGAGGAGGATGAAGACGAAGAGGAGGATGAAGATGAAGAAGGGTGAGAGGAATCTCGCCCTCTTTTTTATTCGTCAGAATCAAGCCTGTTTAATTCCGGAGGAATTGAGTTTACTTATTCAATATTTTCTCGGTAAGTGTCTTTTGTTGATTCTTGATCTCCTGCTTTTTGCGTTTCTGGCGCGCTAGAATCTTCTTGTTCTTCGGATAATTCATCGATTTCTCCTTCTGTTATTTCTTGATCTCTTTTCTTGTATAATTCTTCCAAAGAACTTCGAACCTTATCAAATATTACCTGATCGATTTCTGTATATATTTTTTCCGCTAAGCCATGCTCTAATCCTACTTTCTCAACAAGAGTGTCTGTTAATTGTTGAATAGGCAACTCGCCCAACAAAGATAGACCTATATAATAAGCAATATTTTCAATGATCTCTTCGCTTTCTATGTCGTTATCAATACAAATACCAGCGATGCTATTTTGAGTATCTTCCGAAGTGGCTAGGTCTATGATTTCTGATGGTATTATCTCTAGTATTTCAGGGTAATTTTCTTTTACTTTTTGAATATCAAATTCTTCGGGCATAGTTTTTTATTTTAAATTTATTATTTTATGGCTTTTTTTTCGTTTTTTTTGTTTTCTTCTTTTTGCTTAATTCTTTATATATTTCTTTTAAAGCCAATAAGATAGCGCCACTCATTCCTCTAGTTACCGCCATGGGAGCTCTCCATAATATTGTTCCAGCTCCCTTCTTAAATGCCTTTTTCGCACTATCTTTTCGTTTTTGAGGTAGTTTTTGCAAGAGCGCGGTGTATTGTTGGGCGTACTTAACTGCTTGTTTTTTGGTCATGCCTTGCGCCAGTCCCTTTTTATATGCTTGAAGCTTAATTTGACCTCTTAAAGCAGTATTTATACCTCTATTGAGACCAGTGGTCGCAGCGGTAGTTGCCCATGCTGCGCGCAATTTTCCGTAGCCTGTTTTTCTTGCGGCACGGTATACCATACCGGTGCTTTTCTGTTTCGAATGAGTCCAACCAGCCGCTGCCATTGTTCCAGACGTAAAGGCTTGTAATTTTGTTCTTCCGGCATTCATAGATTGTCTTTGAGCAAATGTGAATTGCCCTGCCCGATTCTTTGCGCCTTGCCTGACCCTGTTTCCTAAGTCGCCAATCTTTCCTTTGCTCCAGTTCCCAACCGCAGCGGCTCCCTTTCCCATACCTTTTACGACAGCGTTAGCGCCCATCGCCGACATGGAAATTCCCACAAAGAGTCCTATTACCAAGAAAATAACCACAGTGAAATAAGGGAGTAATTGACTCAAAAGCTGCGATACTGAAGAATTTAAATTCGGGGCTTGTATCGAGGCGGCATTAAAGTTCTGCGTTAGTACAGATAGGCTTGAAACGCCGAGATACATAAAAAACGCGATCGGTATTCCTACAAATGACCACTGGACTAGCTGTTTTTCCCACATTTTATACAGATTATTGGTTTGAGGTAGGATCGAAAAGACAAAAGCCAGAGGAGACAAGATGACAATTACCCAGATAGCTATAAACCTGACAAAAAGGATTCCTGCGAACAAGAATAAGATCGTCGCCACGGTAATATTTACAAATACTATTACAGATCCCATGCCCAATAGCGTCATTTGGCTTGGTAGGTCAGACCATATTTTCGAGAAGTTTTTTACTATCGCATCCCAAAATACAGATAACTGAGCCCCGATCTGGCTAAATCCGCCCTGTAAAGGGGTTAAGAAATAATTCATTAAAATATTGGCCGCATCAACAACTAAACCTATGAAAACTGGAGCGAAATTGACTAAGAGAGCCACAATGATTAGTTGCGGAAATAATTTTTCAGCTTTGCCTCCGCCAGCTCTAAGGGCTATTGAGAGCGCTATATATATTAGTATCAACACCAATAACATGTTAACAAATTGCTGGATAGTATCTAAACCAAGCCCAATTACGGGGTTGCAAGTATCTGCGGATCCGGTAGGCTGGTAATTGTTGATTGCTAGACAGGGCTTGGTATAGCTTAAAGAAATAAAGTTTGGGCTGATTATCCATTCTAAAAGACCACTTGCCACAGACACAAAAAACCCAGTAATCAAAATAAAGAGCAGATAGATAGCCGCAATTATAAGGGTTGGGATAGCCGTGAATACGGCGATAAGACGCTCTATCATCGGTTTTTTAAATATTCAATATTACAATACTTTACCTTCAAAAACTTGTATTGTGGTAACGCAGGGCACGCATTTATCAGTGAATCCGCCCCAGTGCCACCACAAAAGACCGTGTTTTGAGTCACAGCGACCGCCTACCTGTTGATCGACGTCAAAATCACATTTATTGATTGCTATATTTCCAATATCGGGATTATCGCCTTTAAGAATCGAGCAATTATTCTCGGCATCCATTAAAATCGCGAATACTGAATTGTCGGGATCGATTCGAGTTGATCGTATACCATAACCGTTTCCTGTCCCCGGAGCTACGTTCTCTAAGCGAGGGTCGATGGGCAAATTGGGATCACTGGAATAAAGAGAATAAACGTCTGTATCTTTAGGGTCTGCTGGCGGTGCTAAGTTAGGTGGGAAATTAGCACTAGCTGGATATTTAGGTTCCCCCGTTGTCGTGTCTATTGCCCCAGCATCATACAGAGACTGTGGACACATTCCGGTTCTGTCGTAATCAGCGCACATATGTAATGTTAATCCTTGGGCTGTTGAGGATGGTTTTATTTCTGGTCTTTTAAAAATTGTTATTGATCTGGCGCGATTCTTGGAAAAGTTATTGTTTGGAATTCCCACCCCCGCCTCAAAGTCCTTTATTGGATTCACATATGTCCCTCCGGTGCTATAAGGAGTATCGCCAATCATCATTCTTCCATTTTCAAACGTGACCTCGGTGTAAATTTGTCCACCGTAATCGTTAATATTCGGATATTCTAAACATTTACCTCTTAAATCATCTTTCTCGTGTAAAATCAAGCCGTATTCGTAGGACGGTTTTTTTACATACTCGTATTCGTCGGTACTACCAGCTTTAAGTTGAGCAGAAAATCTTATAGATGGGACAACAAACATTGTATTCTTTTCTTCGACTGCAAAGTTTTGGAAATTACCAGAAAAATTGACCTTTGGACAGGTATGATCATTATTGTCCGGATCAACAAATATGCTTTGCATTAATTTAACAATCTCGATTTGCTCTTCCCCTGCTTTAGAAATGTAAGCAGACAGAATAGTGCCAATACTGTCATCGGCTATAAGATTTTCACTGACAGCCTTGCTTGTAACTGAATTACCGCTGTATTCGTAATTGCAGACGTAAACGCCGGGTGGGATTACTTGTTCTAAGATTGCCGCGCTTGGCAATGAAAGGATAGTTAGTTGTGGATTTATAGTATTAAATATAACATAGGAGCACACCAAGATTGCAGTTCCTAATAGAGCCGCGCTAATACCTTGCTTGGCATCGGCGAGTCCGGACACGTTTCCGGTCGAAGCCAACGACATATATCTTGTTCCGTAATAAACAAAAACGGCCAGGATTACTAATCCGATAAGAAAAACTGCAAATAGGAAAATATATCTAAAGTATTGAGAGAGGCCAGTAGCAACCGTTTCTGGCGTTGTTGTCGCAGGTTGTCCTGGGATTTGAGGGTAAATAATTTCCAATGGCCTGGCACACCTCCACTCTGTTTCGGGTGGTGATCCCAATTCTTGTTCTACGCACTTTTGTCCGGGGAGACAAGCGGGGTCGCTAGGATTATCGGGGCCACATTTTTTAGCTAATGCCGCTACTGCATAATCGCTAAAAGAAAAAGACAAAAACAAAATTGCGATCACAAGAAAGACGGTTTTATTAATTTTATCTTTTTCCTGCTTCATTGATGTTATGTTATTGTAATACATCCCTTATCTTTTTAGAAGCATCGTTAAGTTTTTGGCTGAGCTCTTGTATGCCATCAGAACCAGTAAGGTCGGTTTGCATGTCGCCAGGAGCTGCGCCGCAAGCGTTCCCAGTCGGCGGTTGGCTAACACAGGCAGTTGCATTTGGTAAAGGACTCCCGAAATTAATTTGTGGAGAAGGATATTGGAATCCGGGGAGCTCAATTGGTACACTTTTTTCATATTTAAGACCAGAGAGAGGAACGGTTGGTAGTTCATAACTTAATCCTTTACAGTCCGAGCATAGAGGATTGTTTATCGTTGAAAGATCTAAGTTTTTTAACTCATCTGGCCAGGGAATAGAAATTTTTTCCAGATTCAACCCCGGTGGTAAATAATCTTCCAATTCTATCGTGTTAATATATAGGTCGCCAAGAATATCTTTTAGGTCAATAGTTAAAGGCGGTAGTCCTTGACAAGAAAGCCCATCAGCTACTGGGAATACTCCCGGTATCGGAGCTGAGGGTAGGCTTGTTGATGGTGGAGCATTGCTTTGGATCCAATTGTAAATTTCTTTTTTAATTTCTGTTGCGATATCGTTAAGCTTGCTTTCGATAGCGCCCGTTAATTGGTTTTCTATCTCATTTTTGAACATATTAAGAACGCCTTGGATTTCAGTTTGGATAGTGCCATTAACAACTTCTTGAATTTCTCCAGCCTGTTCAGTTATTTTCTGAATAGAACCATTGATGTCTTTGCAGAATTTTTTAGCATCCGCGCAGCCAGGAATTTCAGGGATATCTGGGAATGCAGGCCAAGAAAAAATATAGTCAGGGAAGTCGAATGCGATAGGTATGCCATCTATATTCCAAAATTCTGGGAGGCATGCGAGACCAGGGTTTGGCGGAAGGTTAAAATCAAATAATCCAGATAGCAAACTTGTGAAATCAATATCAAGTCCCTCAAAGCCAAACGTCAGTTTCGGTTTGGGGAGAGAAATATCGGGAGTCTGGAATTCTGGAGAAACCAGAGAATTTAAATTAATCAGCTGTGAAAAGTCAAAATCAAATGGCTGAAATTCCATAGGGCTTATACTTATCTCTATGCCCTTGCCGATATCGTTAGGAATGCCAGGTACGTTAAAGCTCTCAAGCTTAATCGATGGAACGTCTATTTGAGGTATTGTTAACGTTGGTGCTTCAAAGTTTAAATTGGGGAATTTGAATTGGCAATCATCCAGATTGCATAGTTCAATATCTTCAAATATCAAATCCTCAAAAATTAGACTAGGTAATTTTATTCTGAAGAACGGACCCAATTTAAAAGTTGGTAGCTTGATATCGGGAATAATTATCGAGTACTTAGATAATGGTATTTTAGGTATTGAAGGAGCTCCAATAGAGGGGCAACCGGAAATCGATTTGCTTGGCAGGTCGTTCATTTGTTGCCCTGATAATAATTGAGATTGAGCAAATAACTCAAGAACTTCTGGACTAGCAATTTGATGGGGAGGGATATAGTCTGGAAGATTGTAAAATATTGGTAAGATCTTACATTGATCGGGGAATTCTATAGCTTGTTTCTGGGGATGTAGCTCGCGAAGTTTATTGCAAGAATCAATAAGGGTTGGTAGAGGGTCTAGTTTATCACGACATTGGTCTTGGGGTTCGTCGTCTATTGTGATTCCGTATTTTTGCTCGAGATAGTCATATATTTTATCTTTTGTTCCAGGGTCAAATGTTTTTGGATCGTTCGTTGCAGGGTTTCCGTCGATATCTTCCCACCCCTGCGTTCCTGATGGATCGGCAAATCCTTCAAAAAATTTAAAACAATGTTCTTCTGTTATACTGCCAAACTCGGCCGGTTGTTTGTTAACCCAATATTCACAGGCAGGATAAACTGGCGGTGGACCGCTTGGTGGGTTGGATGGATGATAGTTCGCATACTGTTCGTTACACTCCTGTATTAATTTATTAGCAACATTAAATGGGTCGAAACAAGTAGTTAAAGACTGATTGAATTTATCGGGGTATTGCATTTTTTGGCTATCCGGTAAATCTCCATCTCCCCATACCGCATCCATACATATGCCCGATAACCAAGAGAAAGTTTCCAAAAACCATTCGAATTCTCGATACTTTTCACTGCCCGGTTGAAGGTCTGATGGGTATTGATAGCTAGCAGTCGTATTATAGGTTGGGCAGGATAATTTCATCGTCGGTGTTTTTGGCAGAGAGGGTTGTGGAGTTTGGAAGGAAATTTCTTGTTTTTTGGTTGGACAGTCAATTTTGATTTCCGGCACAGATATCGAAAAAGATGGCATTTTTAGTCCCGGAAGTTCGGGTATGTCAATTGACTCTGGAAGATTTAATTTAACATTGGTTATTTCTATCTTGCCAAGCTCCCAATCCTCAATCTCAATTCCAGCATGGAAATTAATAACGGTTGGTTTTACCTCGCCAAGTTCGAAGGTAAGAGCTGGTAAACACATATACTCACTTAAAGAGAAACTATCTCCTGGGCCGCAATGAGGGGTACAAGCATTGGTCGAGCACTGTTTTGGTCTTTCTAGATTAGCCTCCGCTTTTGTTATGACCTTAGAAAGGGCGCCGTCTGCGTAATCGGCAGAAGTTCCAAGGATGATATTAATTGCATCTCTTAGGTCTTGAGCGTCGTCAATGCCCGCACTTGGATCTTTTCTTAATGTTTCAAGTTGTCTTTCTAGTCCCGCCTCTTTTTCTTTAATTAGAAGTTTTCGCAAGTAAGATAAATCCAATGCCAAATTACGAGATTTTCGCTGTAAACTGCGGATCGTAGGTTCTGTTTCTTCTCCTGGAGATACCAAAGAACAAGGTTTACCGATAGCCCCAATCGTTACACAGCCAGACGGTTGTCCATTTGTTATAATTTGTTTGCATTGGGATTGTGAGAATTCGCAGCTACATTCATTAACAAGATCTATCATGTCTTGATTTGGACTGATTAATTCTTGGCTAGTATTAGCTATCGCGTCCGATAAATACATTAATCTGCTTGGAAAATTTGGCAGAAAAAGAGATGGTATTTGAGCCGCACTTTTGGTTGCAACTAACAAGATCGCAATCGTGGCTAAGATTAATGCGAAAAGAGGGATGGTCAGGCCGCTAGTTTTTTTAAATACATTATAAATACTTTTTTTATTCATAAATAATATTTTATCAACAACTCAAAGTGGGGTTATTAAAATATTTCCGCTAAGATTTTTTAGAACGTATCGCATTCATTTACTCTTCTCCAGTATCGCTGATTGCTTCGCGCGGTCCTTTCTGTTCTACATACTTTACCATTACAGCCGGGAAGGCCACCACCGCCTCCGCCTCCTTCTTGCCACGTCCAAAATCTTCTTGAGGCATCACCGCTTTCATAAATAACAACATGCATAGGGTCTCCTTCAGAACCAGAGCCATTCGTAACTAAATCTCCTGGTAATATATCTTGCGCTGATATTTCGTAGAAATATGACCTATTGGCTATTATTGCTGCTACATGATGACACCATCCTGCGCTCGGGTCAGTTGGTGCTAGCGGGAGAATACCAAGATCTCTATAAACGCGACTAGCGAAACCAGAACAATCTAGGCATTGTACTCCTTCTGGTCCTTTATTTTCCGCAGCCGTGTAACAATGGCCCCTACTTCGAGTTCGGCATTCAGCAGGATATGTTGACTTATTCCATCCTTGACTATAAAGTATTCCGTCATATTTTGATGCTTGCGTAATGATTCTTTGGTTGCATGCGCCATCAGTCGCTACTGGTGGACCAACGTATGGGGTGTAATAGGTTGCGGCATATTGTCCACCCCCGCCTCCACCTCCACCGCTAGAATATGATAGTCTTGCGTTTTCTGCTGCTGCCCTATCGCCAGTACAGCAAAAGAAACTTCGCAGATCGCATCCAGCAATTTCATTGCCATCAGGTCCTATATTGCCGGTAGCCAAGCCGCAATTTACCATTGCCCAGGTTGGATTGACAATATCTTCATTTCTACAAAATCCCATAACCCATTTGACTCCCTCTACTAAGTCTATTGGGATTTGTTGCGGAGTTTCAACAACGTAGGGCGTATTGGAAAAGCCTTGCCTTAGCCCTTCGATAGCTTCAAGAATTGTATTTTCAGTTCTCTTAATGTCTTTAATGGTTTTTTCCATTGACTTTATGTCTGGGGGATCTCCTGGTTCAGAAGATTCAGCCAATCTTCCCAAAGGGCATGGTGAGCCATAGTTTGGGGCATCAAAATTTTTAGCCTCACAACTACCAGGAGATGGCTTGAGACAAGGGGTCATGCACATCTGTCCAACGCAAAATCCCAAACCGGGAGGACAGGGGACGCCGGGAGGTATATAACAAGGATTAGGAAAGCACTTACAATTAGCAGCATTCTTGCCAGTCTGTGGTGATTTGCAACTGTCTTCGTTGCACTCCGATATTCTATCGGCCATATCTCTCATCTCGATTGTTAGTTCGTCGATTAACTCCGTAAGCCCTGTTAAGTTTTCATTCGATATCACAGAAGCAGATCCAACAACGTCTATTATTTCGCCAATAGGCACCACGCCGGGACAGCTCAATGGTTCAGGCTCTTCTGTTGCGGATGGCGGTAAGTCAAACCCAGTTCCACCCGATATAGGTACGGAAAGTTCGTCTTGCTTTATCGGTATATCCATCATTGTGCCGCCAACGGTGCAATAAAATGTAAATGGGTCGCCTTTAGAAGGCATATAGCTCTGGACGACCTCTGTTTTAATTCCTTGATCTTCGTAGTAGCGTACGGATTGTAAATATTCACCCTGTGTTATTAAAAACCCAGTCTCTAAGCACTCAGAAAATTTTTCTTGGACATCAAGATTGTTAAAAAATTTATCTTGTTCTTCTAGGAATTCTTTAAGGCTATTTATTGGCTCATCAGGATTATCCTTTATTTTGTCATTGAATTCTTTAAGGCTATTTATTGGCTCGTCAGGATTTTCTATTAGCTTGCTATTGATGTCTAGGACGTCTTCTATTTTGTCTCTATTTTTTTCACAAGGATCTCCGGTACAGCCAACATCAATGGTAAAGTTTTTAGGCTTGGTACAGATCGGAGACATCTCACTACAGCTACAACTCTCGGCTAATGTTTTAAGGTATTTATTTAAATCAGAGATTCTTTTAATAGAAATTCCATCTCTTGTGGTAATTTCGCTTGTAATAAATTTTTCAAATTCGTCTAATATTCCCGTTTCATCTATGTTGGTCATTGCTTCTATCGCGCTCGTTTTCCAGACCCCATTTTTTATCATTTGTCCAATCGGAATCTCATAATAGATTATAGACGCTTCGTCTGTGGTGAATGTTGCAGGAGTTCCTCCTCCCAAATTCAGATTGCTAAAAATTGGAAGGTTTAAAATAGCCAATTGAGGATTAATGGTAGTTAAGATGATGTAAGATGACAAAAGGATTACTATTCCCAAAAAGACAGAGCCGAGTTGCTCTCTTGCCGTTTTTAATTTTGCCACATTTGCCCCCGAGGCTAAATAAGAAAGGCCTCCCCTTATCAGGGCGTATAATAAAATAACACCAGCAAACCCAACAACGAAATTAAAAATATATCTAATGTATTCTGGAAGCCCTACGGTAACTTTGGTTGGTCCTGCTATTCCGCCAATGTCCGGGTAGTCAACTTCTAGCTCTCTATCGTTCTGTGCCCAAGCAAAAGAAAAGAATACAGGAACAATAACTACGGCGAGCAGCATTGCTAGAACTATTTTTTTATTAGCCATTGATATATTTTATAGCAACGAATTATAAAATACTAGAGAAGTTTTCTGTCAACTGGATCCACTCTTCTATAGTTATGGTTCCCGCTCTTCTTGTTGGGTCTATCCCTTGTTTTATTAATAAGTTTTTTGTCACTTCCTTTTTTAATTTTAACACATTTGAAAAATTATTAAGAAGCTGTTTCCTTGGCTGGGAGAATCCTGCCTTCAGTATTTTGAAAAATGCATTAGTGTTTATTAGTTTTTTATCAGCGTTAATTAGTGGAGTAATTTGGAGGATCGCGGAATCAACTCTTGGTTTTGGCCAGAAAGATTCTTTAGAGACGAACGATACAATCTTAGGGCGCGCATATATATGCACAGATACTGCCAGTAGGTTTGTTTTTGGCGGCTTGGCTACGATTTTTTGCGCAACCTCTTTTTGAACCATTAAAACCATTGTTTTTGGCGGCCTACTTGACTCTAGGGACTTCCTGATTACAGGAGTTGTTATATAGTAGGGTAAATTGGCAATCAGCTTGTAGCTAATGGTCGGTAGTTCGTCGTCGCGGATTCTCAAAGTATCGCCATGAACTACCTTAACATTTTTAAATTTCTCTAACTCTTTTTGTAAAATTGCTACCATCCTAGCGTCTTTTTCTATAGTAATTACTCTTTTAGCTTTCTTGGCTAGCTCTTTGGTTAGAATGCCTGTGCCAGCACCTATTTCTAGCACGATGTCATTTGGTCCTAGGTCGGCAGTTTGTATTATGTTTTCGATGACAGCTTCGCTAATCAGAAAATTCTGCCCCAACCCTTTAGATGGTCTTATTCTAGACTCTTTTAACAGTTTTTCGGTTTCCCTTAATATGGATGATGTCATTACTTAATATATCTTAACAGAAAATCATGCAAAATAAGACCACAATCGCTTTCCACTATCGGAGTTGACCCCGTTAGAAGCCCGCGATGGCCATCGATTTTACAGAGAGCTATGAGACGGAGTCGCCTCACGGCTTCTATGCTTAGTAAGCAAATTTTCACAGATGGTTTCTAACGGGGTTGACTTAATGCCTGGTAGTGATAAACTAATAAACATAGTTTGCCGGTGGTGCGTCGTGCCACTTAGGCTAGTCGGGAAAGATTTTTTTGAAAGATTTTTAAGAAATATTCCTAGACAACAAATCTCTTTTGAGGCTTTAGCCTCTTTAATGAGAAAAACAATCAGTTTGCTTAAGAGAAAAGGATCTGCCAAAGACCCTTTTTCCCATTTATGGCTGGTGGTAGTAATTTTGCTTTTATTCGCTACTGTTTTCAATGTTTTTTCTGCGCGGAAAACAAGCGCCTTATTGGTCAAGGATAATTTACAAGCATCGTTATTAAACGTTGATTTGTTAAATATATTATTGGATGAAGATATAAAAAGTTCGGTTAATAAAACCGATCTTTTTGTTGGTCTGGCGACGACCGATGCAGTTAAAGAAACTCCAGATACGCTATTTGTGCAAAATAACAGCTTGGTGGCTTTTACTCCTCCGGTAATGACAACGGGCCAGACGCTTGGTGCGATAATCGGAGAAGAAGAAGATTTTTCGAGCGACAGAGCAGAAATTGTTGAGTATATTGTTGAAGATGGAGATAGCTTGAATAGTATAGCCGAAAAGTTCGATATCACTTTAGAAACATTGCTTTGGGCTAATGAGCTAGGCAGGGGCGCAAAGATAAAGCCGGGCCAGTCATTGATCATCTTGCCTATTTCTGGCGTGGCACATTATGTTAAAAAGGGCGATACTTTGGCCGCTATTGCTAAAACCTATAAAGTAGAGACGAATGATATTATTGCTTTTAACGAGTTAGCCGAAGAAGAAGATATTTATATAGGAGACATCTTGGTTGTGCCGGGCGGAAAAATGCCGTCACAATCAGTAGCTGCCAAGCCAATAGTTCCATCGAATCAAATACCGGTCGGTTCAAGCTATTTTATATGTCCTGTTGTTGGGTCTTGCTCTTTAACTCAAGGTTTACACTGGCACAACGCCGTTGATTTTGCCAGTAAATGCAATAGTCCAATCTATGCAGCGGCCGGAGGACAAGTACAAAGAGTAAGATATGGCTGGAACGGTGGAGCAGGAAATTACATTATGATTTTACATCCCAATGGACTAGTTACTTTTTATGGTCACTTAGCTACAAGCATGGTGGGTCCGGGCGAGCAAGTTTCGCAAGGTCAGGTTATAGCCTTAACGGGCGGTAAGCCAGGAATGAGTGGTGCAGGAATTTCAACTGGTTGTCACTTGCACTTTGAAGTGAGAGGAGGGACAAACCCATTCGCTAGGTAATGGGATTTAGGACTTAAGATATAGGAAATAGGAAATAGAATCTGGAAAATAGGAAGTAAAAAGTAAAAATCCCTGCGAGGGATTTTTTGTTTACACCTCTTTTGTTCTATATATTAAGGCTTCACCTATGTGTTCGTAGGATATTTTTTCGGTTACCTCTAGATCGGCAATGGTTCTAGCAATTTTAAGTATTCTATGGTATCCCCTTGCCGACAACTTACCAGAATCAACGTATTTCCTTAAAAGATTTTGAGACTTACTATCAATTTCGCAAAACTTTTTTATGTGTTGCATTGTCATTTCAGCATTCGTTGAGTCTTTGCCGAATCTTTGTTGTTGTATGACTCGTGCGTTTTTGATTTTTTGTTTAATTTCATTCCAGGGATGATTTTGTTCAGGCGCTACTAACTTTTCGTATTTAATCTGGGGAACCTCAACCACAAGATCTATCCTATCCATCAAAGGACCAGACAGTTTTCTTCTGTAGGATTGTATTTGAGAACTATTGCACACGCATTCCCTGTCTGGGTTATTAAAATGGCCGCAAGGACAAGGATTTGCTGCCGATACCAAGGTGAATCTGGCAGGCAATGTTAAAGAGTGCTTTGCGCGCAAAATAGTAATTCTTCCCTCTTCTATTGGTTGCCGTAAACTTTCTAACGCATCGCGGTGAAATTCTGGAAATTCATCCAGAAAAAGCACGCCTTTATGGGCTAAAGTTATTTCTCCAGGCCTTGGCGGATTGCCGCCTCCGATAAGAGCCGTTTCGGACGTCGTATGGTGAGGGCTTCTAAACGGCCTTAATCCGATAATTGGTTGTTCTTTTGGTAATATACCGGCAACGCTGTAAATTTTCGTTACCTCCAAAGCCTCTTTAAATGTGAGGGGTGGCATTAAATAAGGCAGTGCTTTGGCCAGTAATGTCTTACCGGATCCTGGCGGGCCAATCATTAATAAATTATGACTGCCTCCGGCCACTATCTCCAATGCTCTTTTTGCATATTCCTGTCCTTTTATGAAGTTGATTTCGGAAGAGAAATTATCTTTTGGCGCATAATTTGAAAAATCTGCGACAGTAGGTGCGATTTCTTTCCTCCCTTCTATGTGCGCTAGAACCTCGCTTAACGTTTCGGCTCCAATAATCTTTATTCCGTTAGGAACAAACTTGTTTATTTTTTGATCTGGTTTATCACTTAGTATGATAGCAGCCTCTGCGGCATTATCCTTCGGAAGAATTATTTCGGAGAATTTACCTTGTGCCATCAAGGCAACAGACAAGGCGCCTTTTATCGGCCTTAGTTTTCCGTCTAACGATAATTCACCCATGAATATTCTTTGTTCTGGGTTAAAATTAGTTTGTTTTGACGCAAGTAAAAATCCTAAAGCAATAGGTAGGTCGTATAAGCTCCCTTCTTTTTTTAGGTCGGCTGGAGCCAGATTTACTAAAACGCGCAGAGGTTTTTGTTGTGGGGAAGAAAGCTTAATGCTTTTTATCGCAGACCCCACTCTTTCTCTTGCTTCTTCTACGCTTTTATCTGGTAATCCGACTATATTAAAATAGCGGAGGCCATAACTGCAATCAACCTCCACCTCTATAATTTGGGCATCCAGCCCGCAGATAGCTGCCGAGAAAACCTTAGACGGCATATTTTTTAAAACTTAATTTAGGCATAGAAAATTACTTTTTAGAATCGCACTGATTACAAGTTTGGGCAGAAGGATGAGCTTCTAGTCTTTCTACGGGAATTTCTTTTTCGCATTTTATGCAATAGCCGTATTTCTCTTCTTTTATATTATTTAATGCCGTATTTACTGCATTTAATCTTTTCTCCAGCGAGAATTCAATTGGTAAGAGGTTTTCGTACTCTTCTACCTCGTCGGAAGAATCTTCCAGGTCAGAGCTATTAAATTGAGGAAATTTAGTATCCCAGTCGCCCGTTAATTTTTTGTCTTTCGTAGCGAAACTCTTCAAAGAATTCTCGATATCACTTTTTTCTTGTTCTAATTTTTCTTTTTGTCGTTGGATAAACTTTTTATCTTTGATCATTATTTTATTTCGTCTAATATTTTTTTTATACTTTCTAAGGAGGTGGTTAAAACGAAACTGTTTCCTTTTATAGCGTAGCAATCGCCAAAATCCTCTTTGCTGAAAGTCTGGCAACGTATGTTTATGTTTCCATACGGCACTCTGGTGAAGAAATCATTTATGGCTGGTTCTGTTTTTCCAAAAAATACAAAAAGAGTTTGGAGATTTTGATCCATTTTGTCTTCCCAAAGCCGAAGCATAGTTACTGTTTCGCCAACAACATCAACGCCTTCTTGGGTTGTAATTTGGCTTATTATGCCCCATCTTCGTCCTTCTTTCTGTGGGTAGATAAGAAGATTAAAGTCTTTGTTGATTTTAGAATAAAAACCATCTGGCACAGTTGCCTTAAAAAGATTGAAAAAATCCTCAAAACCAAGCACTTCCTTTTTATCGAGGCTCTTTATTACTATCCTGGTAGGCTTATTTTGTTCTAGTTCTTCGCCATTTTCCTCTAAAAATCTTGCCAGCTCCTTTAATGGATCTCCTTTTTCCGGAACAACAATTTCCTTTCTGGTTGCAATACTAATTAAATCTGGCGGAACGCGAATTTCAGGAATCACGATGGGTGGCGGAACGCATCTTTCTGGAGAGAATTCAGATTGCGGTATCTGGACTTTTTCGTTTTCACACCAGGTTGTTTTGATTTGCGCTTTTCGGATAAAGAATGTCCAGTAAATTAACCAAAACACACCAGCGAAGATGGCGACAACTATCATTGTTGCTAAAATTCTTGACCAGAATTTACCAAAAGCAGAGGGCCGAGGCGCTATAGATGTAATAATTTCAGGTGTTTCTGGTTGAGGCTTGATAGGAATATTTTCTTTATTAATTCTTCCAATGGTCGATTTTTTCGATTCACTTCCTTGAATCCTTTCTAAAAATTCTTTTCTTTCTATTTCTTCTTGTTGTTGGATTTCATCAAGTCGCTTTTTAATCTCGCTTTCTTTTTGAGGATCTCTGGTTTGCGTTTCAAATGCTTTAGCCTCTTCTTTCATCCAGAATTTCTGCGGTTTAATGGGTATTGGTTGGGGTGGTACTTGATGCGTGGTTATCTCTTCCTGATCTAGTGCCGGTTCTGGTTGGGATTGGATGGTTGTTGTCTGCCCAGACTCTTGCTCGTGGGCTGATTCAACGGTTATATTTACCTGTGTTTGCGCTACCTCTCCTTCGTTTCTTGTCTGTTGTTTTTCTTTTTCTGTTTCTGCCTTAAGACGTTCGATCTCTTTTAGCACTTCCATTTGTCTATTTATTGTCTCGTCTAGATGTTGTTTCTCTTGATGGTTGTCCAGTTGCGTTTTTTCTGGCGCGGCTGTCTTTTGAGAAATAGTCGAGTCGGCAAGGTTTTCTTCCTTGTTCTGGGGTTCTGGTTTTACGGGTTTGTTTTCGGAAATTTTAACATCTGCCCTTTCTCTTTTTTGTAAGGGAGGTGTTGTTTTTGTAGGTATTGTAGCTTTCTCTTCCTCTTCCAATCGGTTAGATAAATTAGTTATTTGTTCTGGGTGTAGTTTTAATAATAATTCCTTTTCTCTTAAGAGAATTTTTTGATACTCATTTTCTATTCTTTTTAGGTCGTCCTTTACTTTTCCGATTTCTGCCTCCCATTCCCACCTCTCTTTTTCCACTCCCCTTCTTTTCTCTTCAATCTCCCATCTTTGTTGTTCAAGCTCTTTTTTCCCCTCGGTCACGCCAGTAGATTTTTCTCTGTCTTCAATTGAGCTTATTTCTCTTTCAATGTCATTCTCTTTACTCGAAACGCTGTCTAGTTTCGCTTGGAGTTGAGATTCTCTCTCCAAAATGGCATTAATCTCTATCTCTAGGGGAGATTTTTTCTCTTTTAACCTTTGTAATTCTTTTTCTAATTCTATTTTCTCATTTTCTATTTTAATTTCTTCTTGTTTGTCAGCGATTGCCCTTTTTCTCTCTAGGATTTCCTCTTCGTTAGTCAAAAGTCTATTATACCTTAAACTAACCTCTCTTTTTTGGTCCTTTACTTTACCGATTTCTGCCTCCCATTCCCACCTTTCTTTCTCTACTCTCCTTCTCTTCTCTTCAATTTCCCATCTTTGTTGTTCAAGTTTCTTCTTCTCTTCTGTGTCGGCCGATTTTTCCTTAGCTTCAATTGTTTTTACTTCTCTTTCAACCTCATCTTCTCTTTTCGAGACTTCATTCAAATTTTCCTGCAATTGAGATTCTCGCTTGGCAAGCTGGTTTATTTCTGTTTCTAGCGGAACTCTTCTGCTCAAAATATCTTGAAGCCCTTTTTCTAATAATATTTTTTCTTCTTCTAATTGCAGTATTTCCCTTTCCCTGATGCGTCTTGCTTCTTTGGCCGCGAGTATCGCTTCTTCTCTTTGTCGTATTGCTACGATCTCTTTTTTTCGGGCTTCTTCTATTTGTTTTAATTTTTCTTTTTCTGCATTTCTCTGTTTTTTTTCTTCTTCGAGACGCCTTTCTTCAGCGGCCTTCCGTTCGGCTATTTCTTTTTTTCTTTGTTCTTCTTGGATTTTTACGTTTGTTTTCGCTATAACATCTGATTCTTCTTTCCTCCTATCCGCCTCAAATTTTTTAATAGCTTCTTCTCCATCATTGATCACTTTTTTTTCGTCAATTTTTTTAGTTTGCGTCGGTAAAGTTTTCTTTATGGTTTGAGCGGCAATCTTTTTACGTTCTTCCTCGGCCCTTTTCTGTTCTGTTATTTTTCTTGCCATTTCTCTTTCTCGAGTAGCTAGGTCGTTCTTGTCAGATATTTTTTGGGCAGCCAAAATATCAGCCTGCATTGTTTTTATCTCGGCCTTCTTAAGAATATCTTGGTTATCCGTTTGTTGTTGGCCTTGTACCATACTTTCTAATTTTTAAAACTGAATTTTATCTCTTTGCTGATTTTTCCGGAGCAAGATTGATTCTTCCCTGCTCGTCTATACTTATGACCTTTACCGGTATAACATCTCCTACCTTGGCGAGCTCGTTTATTTTTTTTGCCCTATTTGTTGATAATTGAGATATATGTATTAATCCTTCTTGATTGGGCAGTATTTCTACAAATGCGCCAAAGTCTATCAAGCGTTTTACCTTGCCATTAAAAGTTTCTCCGATTTGCACTTCTCTGGTTATTCCTTCGATTATGTCAGCGGCTTTTTGCGCACCCTCTTGGTTTTCTGATGTAATAAAAACCAATCCGGATTGGTCAATATCTATTGCGGCTCCGGTGTTCGCTATAATTTCATTGATTACCTTGCCCCCGGGTCCTATTACTTCTCTAATTTTTTCTGGGTTGATTTTAATTGTTATTATGCGGGGAGCGTAGGGGGAGAGATTTTCTCTGGGTTTTGCGAGCGTTTTTTCTATTTCGTCTAGAATCTGCGCTCTTATTTTTTGACCAAGACTTAAAGCCTCTTTAAATATATTGTGGCTGATTCCCTTTATTTTAACATCCATTTGAATAGCTGTGATGCCGTTTCTTGTGCCAGCGATTTTAAAATCCATATCGCCATAGTGATCTTCTGGCCCTTGGATATCTGCTAAAATTTTATATTTTTTATTGGGGTTATCAACAATAGAAGATTGATCAGTCATTAACCCAATGGCGATGCCGGTGGCGGGTCCTTTAATAGGTACGCCCGCATCCATTAATGCGAGAGAAGAAGAAGAAACAGCAGCCATAGAGCTAGAACCATTAGAGGAGAGTATTTCAGATACTACTCTGATGGTGTAGGGAAATTCCTCAAAAGAAGGAATAAGAGGAAGCAAAGCTTTTTCAGCGAGCATGCCATGTCCAATTTCTCTTCTACCAGGTCCCCTCATTGGTTTTATCTCTCCTACGGAATAAGGAGGGAAATTATAATGGTGCATAAAACGTTTTTTACCAACTATTTCCATTCCTTCTAAAAGCTGCTGGTCGCCAGGCGATCCTAAAGTTAAAATAGACAAACTTTTAGTCTGCCCTCTTTCGAAAAGGCCGGAGCCATGAGTTCTTGGGAGTAATCCTGCCTCGACATGAAGCTGTCTAATTTCGTCAATTTTTCTGCCGTCGGGCCTTTTTCCGTTCTGGACTATATTGTTATGTATTATTTTTTCGATTTCGTCATCTACCAAAGCCAATGCACTTTTGATTTTATAAGGATCTTTTTCTCCGATAATGGTAGAAACTTCTTGCTTGATTTCATCAACACTGGCAATCCTTTTCGCCTTATTGGTTTGGTATAGCGCTTCCTCTAATCTATCCTTTATAATGTATCGCACTTCTTCTTCTAGCTCCGTATCTTTTTGTTTTTCTTGGATGGTAACTTTCGTTTTCCCTACTGTTTCCATAATTTCTTTTTGAAAATCAATAGCTTGTTTTAAATAAGGAATAGCAAATTCGAAAGCGCCAGAAAGCAATTCTTCTGATGTTTCATCAAATCCACCCTCGATCATATTTGTTAAGATTTCTCCTTTTTGCTCTACCCCCGTAAGAACTAAATCGAATTGGCTTTGTTCTCTTTGTTGATAGGTTGGATTTATGACGAACCGATCGTCGATTCTTGCCACTCTGACAGATGATATTGGCCCAGACCAGGGAATATCAGATATCGAAAGAGAGAGAGATGCACCAATAATACCTATTATGTCTGGATCATTCTCTGCGTCCCAAGAAAGACAAGTTAGGAGTACTTGGACTTCGCGATTAAGATTTTTTGGAAACAGCGGCCTGATTGGGCGATCGATCAGTCTCGATACCAATATTGCTTCGTCTGAAGGTTTTCCTTCTCTCTTCATAAATCTTCCACCCCTAATTTTTCCGGCAGCATAGTATCTTTCTTCGTAATCAACAATCAAGGGGAAGAAATCAAGATTTTCTTTTTCTAATTTTGACATTACGCAAGTAGCTAGAATCAAGGTATCGCCGTATCTTATTAATAAAGAACCATTGGCTTGTTCGGCGAGATTTTTAATTTCAACCACGAGTTCGCGTTCACCCAGTTTTAATTTGAATTTTTCCATTTTGGTTTCGGGTCAGTTTTTCTTATATTAATTTTGCCAATTTTGAGATTAAACAAATTGCGTTTTGCGTGTAAAAGATATTTATCCGTATTTTTTTCCATATCAATAAATTCATCAGCTATTTCCTTTAATCCTTTTGATGCTGATCTGTCGAAAGCAATAACTTCTACTCTTTTCCCCTGGTTTTTTAAGTATTCAACGAGAGATATAAAATCTCCATCTCCCGATGCCAGAACGATAGTATCAACGCTTGGAGCTATTCGTATGGCGTCAATTACAATACCAACGTCCCAGTCGGCTTTTTTTTGACCGCCAAAAAACTCTTGTAAATCGCGGATACGTGTTTCAATGCCGAGACTCACTAGCGCGTCAAAAAAAGGCCTTTCTTCGCCCGTTTTGGTTCTAACCACATAAGCAAAAGCCCTTATCAGGCTACGTCCGCCAATGGCGAATTTGAGAACTTCTTCAAAATTAACCCTAGACTGGTAAAGATTTTTAGCAGAATGATAAAGGTTTTGAATATCTATAAATACTCCAACTCTTTGTCCTAAATGTTTTATGATCACAAATAGATACTACCGATCACTATGAATAAACTTTAAAAACTAATGAATGTTCGTGATGACCGGCGGGTTATTTTTAGAATCGCACCAGAAAAAACAACGAAACGGTTGCTATTTTTTAAGACCAACTTTTTTTATAATACTATTATATCTTTTTTCGTCTTCTTCTTTCAAGACGCTCAAAAGCTTCCTTCTTCTTGATACCATTTTCAAAAGACCCCGCTTTGAATGAAAATCTTTTGCGTGGCTTTTAAGATGCAAAAGAAGCTTATCTATCTCCTCGGAAAGTAAAGCGATTTGCACCTCGGCAGATCCAGTGTCTTTCTCGTGGATTTTGTGTTTTGATATTATCTTTCCTTTTTCCTCGTTGCTTAGCATATATAATGTATGTTGTTTAACAGTAATACCTTAATTATCTCGACTTGATTATTGTATTGCGCCTAGGTTTGCCCCGTACGCTCTATGCCCCCACCAGGGCTCGAACCTGGACTCTTGAACTTAAGAGGTTCCTGCTTTACCAATTAAGCTATGGGGGCATGGAGGGTGCGGGGCCAATTGAGCTACGGGCGCGTTGTTTTTTAAGGAATAATAGGGCAGTTAATCGTAAACCAGTTATTCGGAATAATGCCGAACCATGACAATGTGTTAACAGCAGCCCAAGCGCCATAAACTATTAACAATCCAAGGCCCGTTGCTTTTAGTATTTCTCTTGATTTGATTAGGTTCTTAGGGTCCCCAAAGCTCATTATATATAAGAATCCTGACCATAATATCATTAGTCCAGCGATAGCAAGTACCACAGGGAATCCCCCAAAGGGATTACCAGGAACAAGCAAGAATGAGATAATGTTATTAAAGAGAATAAATATGTGGCAGAGTTGACAGGGTGGTTCGCCAATGTTACCGCAAGGCACTAAGCCAACTGGTTGTGCGTTAGCAATGTAGGGTAGGCCGATTATAAAAGACAATAAAATTATATTTAGGATTATCTTTTTCATCTTGCAATATGGATTATTCTTCTCGGATTATATATCATTTTACGATAAAAATAAATGTTTTCTCGCTACGCTCAAAAATAAATAATCGTACCCCCAAAAGGACTCCCCGCCTGCCTTGCCGTACCTCCACCAGGATTCGAACCCGGAACTCATGGTCCGAAGCCATGTATGATATCCGTTTCACTATGGAGGCAAATATGGCGGGCAGGGAACCCTCAATTTTCTCGTCCGAAGCGAGGCGCCTTGCCACGGGGGCATAAGATAATTTTGCTAGGAAATATTAACCGTTATGCTGTTTTTAAGCCTAACTCAAAAGATTGAAAAAATCAATTTTTAAGATAGAATGATTTTAATGGTAAAAATAGAAATACCGAAGGAAATAAAGAATATTATCCAAAAACTTCATAAAAGCGGATATGGTGCCTATGTTGTAGGAGGGTGTGTTAGGGATATTTTACGAGGAGCAGATCCCGAGGATTGGGACATAACTACCGATGCTAAGCCAGAAGAGATACAAAAGATATTCCCAGATAGTTTTTGTGAAAATAAATTTCTTACGGTAACAGTTCAAACTGGCAGCAAAAAAGTTTCACTGAAAGAAGTTGAAATTACTACCTTCCGAAAAGAAGCGAAATACACGGACAAGCGCCATCCAGACAACATCGGTTTTGCTAAAAATCTTGAAGAAGATTTAGCTAGGCGCGATTTTACAGTAAACGCAATAGCGTTAGGCCTTGAAGCGCGAAGCTTAAAGCTTAAAGCACCGACAAAAAAAGATTCAGATTTTAAGCTTCAAGATTTAGGTTTTAAGGTCGTAGATCTTTTTAATGGGCAGGAAGATTTACAACAAAAGCTGATTAGAGCCGTTGGAAATCCCAGAGAAAGGTTTTCAGAAGACGCTTTGAGAATGATGAGGGCTGTTCGTTTTGCGACCACAATGGGTTGGAACATAGAAAATGAAACGGCCAAAGCCATTAAGGAAAACTCTGATTTGATTAGGTATATTTCGCAAGAAAGAATAAGAGACGAGTTTTCGAAAATTATAATGTCAGAAAGTGCAATGGGCGGGATAGAGTTGTTAAGAGAACTTTCGCTCTTGAAACATATCTTGCCAGAACTTGAAGAGGGTTATAATATTGGTCAGAATAAACATCATATATACTCTTGTTATGAGCATAATATGAGGGCGCTCGACTTTGCCGCAAAGAAAAATTTTAACAAGAACGTAAGAATAGCCTCTTTGTTGCACGATATTGCAAAGCCAAGAGTTAAGCATGGCGAAGGGTCAGATTCAACTTTTTATGGGCACGAAATTGTCGGGGCCAAAATGGCTCGTCAGATTCTAGATCGTCTTAGATTTTCCAATAAAGACATTGAGAAAATAACAAAACTAGTTCGTTATCACCTATTTTATTATAATGTGGACGAGGTTGGAGAGTCGTCTGTGCGCAGGCTGGTTCGTCAGGTAGGAATAGAAAATATGGAAGAACTTTTGCAATTAAGAATGGCAGATAGAATTGGTTCTGGCGTTCCCAAGGCCGAACCATACAAATTAAGACATCTTAAATATATCATTGATAAAGTCTCGCAAGACCCGATTTCGGCAAAAATGCTGAAGGTTTCAGGGAATGATGTTATGAAAATTCTGAAAATGAAACCAGGACCGAAAGTTGGACAAATTTTGGATATTTTATTGGGGATTATCTTGGAAGATCCAAAAAACAACAAAAAAGCGTTTTTAAAAAAAGAAACTGAAAAGCTAGGTAAGTTGTCCGATAAAGAATTAACGTCTTTAGTTAAAAAATCTAGGAAAGACAAAGAACAATTGATAGTAAAAAAGGATGAGATGACGAAGAAAAAGTATTGGGTGAGTTAGGGGGGAGCTTCAAGGATTTTATATTTGGGGATACGCCCTGTCCCGCCAGCGCGGGACAAGCTCGGTTCCTCGGCAAATTTCCGCTTCGCGGAACCATGCAATTTGCCTGCGGATGTTCCCCAAGCAATAAAATCCCTTGCTCTTGAGGATTTGTTTTGTTGAAGGTTGCGGATTGTCCCAAAATCCATATTATCTTGTCTGGGGGAGTTTTTCGGGGTGTGGTATAACGGTATTACGCTGGCTTCGGCCTCGTCCGCCATAAGCCTGATACGGGGTATAGTACAGTGGTAGTATACACGATTCGGGTTCGTGTGACCCCAGTTCGAATCTGGGTACCCCGACAAAATAAGGCGACGGTAGGTGAAAGTCAGTAATTCGGGTTCCCTGCCCGCCATCGCCTAAAGCGATAGTGATAGGCAGGCGGGAATTCCCGGCACCCCGACATATATATAGTAGGGCCTGTAGTTAAATGGCAGAACGGCGCATTCGTCCCGATTTATAAATTTTTTAAAATGTTTTATACATACATTTTAAAATCTGAGAAAAATAATTCATTTTATATCGGTAGTTGTGAAGATTTGGAAATAAGAATTAGCTTACATAACAAAGGCCTAGTTAAATCTACGAAAAGATATATTCCCTGGGAAATTGTGCATAAAGAAGAGTATAGATTATTAAAAGATGCCAAAGAAAGAGAGTTGCAGATTAAATCTTGGAAAAAGAGACGTGCGATCGAAGGATTAATTTCAAAAAATTTATAAATACGAGGATCCTCGACAGTTCTGGCGGGCCCATGGTCCAGCGGTAAGACGTCGCATTCGCATTGCGGAAACGGCGGTTCGAGTCCGCCTGGGTCCACCAGAACTGTCGGGACATTAATCAGTCGCCAGTTCGATTCTGGCTAGGTCCATCAAGATTAAATATGTTTAACTACAACTAAAATATATGCTTCATAACTATAGGATTAAAACTTGGTCTGGGTTTGTATATGAAGTTTCATTCTTTTAGACCGTAGGGTAGATTTTGAATTAGTTTGTTTCTGCCCTATCAGGCGGTTTTTTATTTGAAAAAACAAACTTATTTATTATCAACTAAATTATTTATTTTTATGTTTCAATTTCCTGAAAAATCATTCAAAAAAATTCTTATTGCTCTTGCGATTTATCTTACTTCTTTGTTTGCGGCAAATACTTTGGGGTTGAAAATAATGCCATTTTTGTTCGGTTCTCATTTGTCTGTGGCTGTATTTTCTTTTCCGGTTGTTTTTTTGATGACAGATGTTATTGGAGAAGTTTATGGAAAGAAAACTGCAAAGTTTTTTGTTTTAGCCGGTTTTATCAGTACGGCATTGTTTATTGTTTATTCTCTTCTTTCGATTGCGCTACCATGGTCTGCTGACGGTGAATGGGTAAAAGAAGGATATAATCAGGTCTTTGGTGTTTCTGTTCGTATTGCCGTAGCTTCTTTGGCTGCATTCCTAATTGCAGAATATCAAGATGTATTTTCGTTTTTCTTTTTGCGAGAAAAAATGGGCGTGAAATTTTTCTGGTTAAGATCAATGCTTTCTAATCTTTGGTCGCAATTTCTAGATACGGTAATTTTTATGGTAATAGCGTTTGCGGGAGTGTATTCAACGCCTACGCTCATAAGCATTATTATTACTTGGTGGCTTTATAAGGTAGCAATGGGAGCTGTTTATACTCCTTTGTCTTATGTCGGCATTTATTTTCTTCGAGACCGTAATTAAACATTAATCGTGTCAAATAGCGTATTGGATTGTTTTTGCGCTAGCCTTTGGTATGATTTGTGTTAGTAACTTTAACGTCTAAAAGAGGTGCGCCAGTGGCAAAAAATAGAAAAAACAGAAAAGAAGACCATTTCCCCAATGAGAAGGGTAGTCCCGAAGCCGCCAGAGATCATTTGCTGCGCTGCAGAGAAACGCTACTTCGTCTGTGCGACGTCCTCAATAGGGGCTCCTTGGACCTCGAAAGTTATAGGGCATTTACGGAGTTCTTTGTGTGGGGTAATTATCCTGCGATCAGAAAGGTTCTGGAGGAGGATGCTGTGCTATGCAGGTTGATAACGGGCAGCTCTTTTGTTGACGACAGCAACAAGAGAAAGCGCGAAGAAGTGGTGAAGAAAATCGTTGTCTCTATGCTGATGGCAGAGGTCGCAAGAAGCATAGAAGAGAGATTTGATCAAGGGGATGAAGAGTTGTTAAAATTCAAAGATTCTCTCGATGGTCCAATCGATGCAAGATTGTTGGACGACGGATGATCTTGCCAAGAGCGCGACTTTAAGAACGGCAGAAATGCCGTTTTTTTTATCTTGCGTTGTGTTATTATTTTATAATATAGATAAAGTTTCGAGATTGAGATTTGTTTTGTGTTCGTGGTCAAATCTTTAGATAGGTATTAATTAATAATCTTTAAAATGGCCTTTGGGCGGATTTTTCAAACAAAAGAAGAAAGGCGAATCGCTAAAATGGAGAAAGAGAAAAGGGAACGTTCAAAAAAAGTCCAAGAGCTCAACGAATGGCTTTTTCTGATTCCATACTCTGCCAAAAAAACCACTATTCCGCAGTTGGCTCCTTTGCATAGATACTTATTACGAAAATCAGTTGCGTATTACCGTTGGCATCTGAATCCTTACGCCCAGATTACCCACTGGCTTTCTTTATTTGGAACATTATTTTTGTTGATTCTGGTATTGTTTTCCTCTATTCCTTTTTTAGTCAAGGCCGAAGCAAAAGTTTGGGACGGTGAAGGATTAACAGAAAACTGGTCAGATGATCTTAACTGGTTGCCAGATGGCGCCCCAGCCGCTGGAGACACAGTAACTTTTAACAGCACCAATGATAAAAATGTCACCATTGACAATCTCGGCACTTGGGGATCAGCTGGAGAATCATTAACTATTACGGGCGACGCGGGTGCCACAGACGGATATGACGGCTCAATATCTTTGACGGTGGCAATACCGGGTATGGGAGCTTTCGCGATGGCTGGTGCCAACAGCATCGCTGCTTTTTCTGATGGGGGTAATGCTATCACGGCTAGTTCGTTAAGTGTGGCAGGAGGAACATTTACAAGTACTGGGAATACAGAGACCACTGGCAATGTTGATTTATCTGGAGGAGGATTGAGTGTGGCTGTAAACCTTATTGTCGGTGGTAATTTTACCCAATCCGGCGGAACTTACAATGTCTTAGAAGTATTCGGCAACAGATTGAGCGTTACTGGTAATGTTGATTTGACTAGCGGGATCTTCAACGATCCCAGCGTACTAACTATTTCAGGGAATTTTACTTTGAATGGCGCCACATATAATGTAGGCGGTACCATAGCATTATCTGGCAGTTGGGCTTTTACGAGTGGTTCTTTTAATGGAGCAAATCCTTCGGTGACTTTTAACGACAGTGGCAAGGTGTCAACAATCTCTGGCTCTACGACATTCGAAAACTTTACTTCTATAACCGCTGCCAAACAAATTACCTTCACCGATGGTACAACCCAGACTATTACCAATCTTCTTTTAACTGGAGGTGCCGGCGCCAACCAAATTGTCTTAAGGAGTACTACGCCAGGAAGTCAATGGGAGGTAGATGTTGTCGCTGCCGCATCTGTCTCGGTTACATACGTAGACGTTAAAGATTCTAACAGTATTAATGGTGGAACCGTTACGGCTATTACCTCAACTAACTCTGACAATAATACCAATTGGCTTTTTCAGATAGACATTACTGTATTTAATAATAGCGGAGATAATTTAAATGACACGACAATAGCGATAAATGGGGGTTTACCCACTAGCTTGGTGCCAGCAACATCCGATATATTGGCAGGCGCCAACATTACCTTTACAATGCAGCATTATTTTAGCGATGGCGATATTATTACTTTTTACTCGGGCGGCGCTGGCGAAGATGTGGCTATAGTTACTGTTGCAACGACTACCACAAACATAGCTGATTTTACAGTTTCCAGCCTTGATACTGTTACTGCCAGACATGAAACAGCGGGGCCAATAACAAATGCAGATTTTTCTACTGGCGAAGGCGGGCTAGCAGTTCCTTTTTCGGTGGCTGGTAGCGATCTAACATTAGATGCGGGAGTTGATTTTATTGTCTGGACGAATAAAACTTATACCCCGGGCGGTAACTTAATTTCTGACGATGTTACTATCCAGGCCGGCGCAAATTTTAACGCTGAAACTTATACTGCTACTCTTTCAGGAAACTGGTCTAATTCCGGTACCTTTACTCCCGGTTCAAGCACAGTTGAATTCAATGGTACAGAAATCGCAGTATACACCTTAAATAACGGTTCAAGTTCTTTTTGGCATCTTACCATAAATCTTAGCGGAGCAGGTGGAAGTATAGCTCTCGATACCAATAATCTCGATGTAGATGGCAACTTCCGTCTCCAGGATGGAACCTTTAACGCTAACGCTCTAAACCAAAATTACGCAGGTGGCTTTACTTTGGATTTGGGTACTGGTTATACCAAAGGAGGTGCTTTAACCTTTGATGGAGCGACAGATACTGCGATTTATACCGATTCCACGGCCGCGACACAAAATATTGGGACCGTTGTTATCGGTGGCGGAGCAGGGAAAAAGATTACTCTTGCGTCTAATATGACCGTGGACACAATGTTGATTGATGCCGACAACACTCTCGATTTAGGTTCGAATAGTTATGTTTTAGATTTAAAAGATGTGTTTTTAGTGCCCCTGCCAGGGCATCCAGCCGAGAGGGATTCGCTGCGTGTTGACGGAACCCTTACTCCCGGAACCTCCACGGTGAAGTATTCAGCGGTTTTTGGAGGGGGCAATATGCTAGTTACCAATACCACCTACAATTCTCTTCAGGTTTCTGGCGCCGAGACTTATGTATTATTGGGCAATTTAACAGGCGCCAACGCTTTAACCGGAAATATAACCATAGATAATGTTTCAACTTTGAGCGCTGATGTCGTTCAAAACTACGGAATTACTTTAGCTGGCAATTGGGATAATAATTGGGTTTTTACTCCCGGAAGTGGCACAGTTACCTTCAACGCCGCAGCTGGAACTCAAACCATAGACAACGGTCCAAATAGTAGTTTTTATAACCTTACTTTAAGCAACGCTGGAATTAAACAACTTGACACCAACTTATTAGATGTAGATGGGACTTTTTCGCTTCAAGGAGGAACTTTCGATGCTAATGGATTGAGCCAAGTTTTTTCTGGCGATGTTGAGCTTTTAGCCAACACTACTTACACTAAGGGCGGAACAGTTACCTTTAATCATGGTCTCGGGATAACCTATACTGATTCCAATGACACAAAACAAAACATAGGGACGGTTAGGTTGTTGTCCGCCGCCGCCGCCCCTCCAGACAATCAGCTTACTTTACTATCCAGTATGACCGTGGATACGATGACTATCAACATAGACAATGTTTTAGATTTAAATTCTAATAACTACACCTTAGATTTACAAGGTGTTCTTACGGCTGCTGTTCATGGGGATGGGGTCGGGGATTCACTAATCGTAATAGGTACTCTTACGCCGGGTACTTCCACGGTGAAATATTCCGGAGTTATCGTAGGCAACAATATCGAGGTTACTACTACGACTTATAACTCTTTGCAGTTTTCTGGAGCTGAAACCTATGAACTTTTAGGTAATCTTACGGGCGGCAATGCTTTGACTGGAAGTTTAACAATTGATAGTGGCGCTACCTTAGACGCTGTTGATGGTCAAAACTACAACATTACTTTGGCTGGTAATTGGTCTAATGCCGGAACATTTACCCCAAGGTCTAATACTGTTACTTTTAATGCCGGAGTTGGAACTCAAGATTTGAATTCCGGAGGAGTGGGCGCTGGCAAATCTTTTAATGGTCTTACTCACTCTGGCGATGGAACATTGAGACTCATTACGAATGCGGTTGACATAGATGGTGGTTTTATTAATTCGGCAGGCATATTTAATGCTAACGGGCAGGATATGTATGTTGGTGGTGGTAGCGGTTGGGCAAATTCAGCTATTTTCACCCATGGCAACAATACAGTTGTTTTTGATTATCCCGGCGCTCCTCCGCCCTTTCCACTCCTAGACCCTGGAGCAAGCGCTTTTTGGAATCTAACCATAGATTATACAGGAGGCGGGATGTTAACTCTTGCCAACAGTCCTCTTGATGTGGATGGCAATTTTCGCCTTCAGGCAGGTACCTTTAATACTAACGCTTTAGACCAAAACTACGCTGGCAGTTTTACTCTTGATGCAGACACTACTTATACCAAAGGCGGAACTCTAACTTTTGATGGAGCAACAGATACGGCAATTTATACGGACTCAACAGCTGTAAAACAAGATATCGGAGAGGTTATTATTGGGGGTGGCGTTGGAAAGGAAATTACATTGGCTTCTTCGATGACCGTGAATTCCTTAGATGTTAGCACTACCTTAAATCTAGGTGTAGGTAGCTATACTTTAAATTTAGCAGGCGGATCTAGTGGTATTTGGGCTGACCCTGCAGAAATCGCACACGTACTAAGAGTAACCGGGACTCTTAATCCTGGCACCTCTACGGTACAATATTCAGGAGTGAATGGCGCTATAAATATAACCGTTACCATTACGCCCTATAGTAGCTTACAACTTTCTGGCGCTGAAACTTATATTTTAGAAGGTAATCATACTGGCGCAAATGCTTTAACGGGAAGCTTAACCATTGATAACGGCGCTACCCTAGATGCTGTTTTTGGTGGTGATTATAATATTACTCTGGCCGGTAATTGGGATAATAATGGAACATTTACTCCAAGAGAGGGTCTTGTTACTTTTAGCGCTGCCGCCGGCACCCAAGCCCTGGACTCCGGAGGAGTAGGAGCGGGATTCCTTTTCAATCATCTAACCCACTCCGGAGCCGGAATCCTACAATTAACCAACAATGCTTTAGATGTTGATGGAAATTTTTTACAATCAGCTGGTACTTTTGACACCAATGCTTTGAGCCAGAATTATGCCGGCAACTTTACTTTAGACGCAGGCACTACCTACACTAAAGGAGGAACTTTAACTTTTGATGGAGTCGAAGACAATAACTACACCGACTCCACAGCGGTTAAGCAAAATATTGGAGCAGTAGTTATTGGCGGAGGAGCAGGAAATGAGCTGACCTTGGCTTCCTCAATGACTGCGGACATAATGACCGTTAATGCTAACAATACGTTGGATCTCGCCTCTAATGGGTACATATTGAACCTTGCCAATGCCGGAGCCGTAGCAACAGTTTTAACTGTTAATGGCACTTTGACTCCTGGAACTAATTCCACTGTTCAGTATTCAGCAACGAATGCTGCGGGAAATACCACCTATAATTCAATTCAGTTTTCCGGAGCTGAAACATATGTTCCGGTGGGAAATCTGACCGGAGCCAATGCTTTAACTGGCAGTCTAACAATAGATGCCGCCGCAAATCTTAATGCCGATGGTAAAAATATCACTTTGGGTAGTAATTGGACTAAGAATGGAATATTTTCTCATAGCAATAACACAGTTACCTTTAATGATGCGACCCAAACCTCAACCATCAGTGGTAACTCTACTTTTTGGAATTTTAGCTGCACGACACCGGGCAAAACTTTGGCTTTCCAATCAGACTCCACTCAAACAATTACAAGCCCGGCTAGTTGGGAAATTGCTGGAGCGGCTGGAAACAATATTAACCTTGAGAGAGCAGGAGGAGCCGGAGCTGACCAATGGAATATTAATCCTGCTGCTTGGAATGTTGATTTCGTGAACGTTGGGAATTCGGTTAACCAAGCGGCTCTGCCGATTGATCCAGTTCATTTTGTAGATAATGGCAATAACATTAATTGGTTCCCAGCTGCGGTGATGACCTGGTGCGTCAAAGAAAATGCTTTTATACCTCAAGGAGAATGGACAAGCGCAAGGTGTGATGTCCCTGGAGGTGGTGGAGGGCCGGTAAATCAATGGTGTGAGAAAGAACAACAATTTATACCTCAAGACGAATGGACCGAGGAAAGATGCGCGCCTGACGGAACTCTTTGGTGCGAAGCCGAGCAGCAATTCATACCCGAAGAAGAATGGAGCGTTGATAGATGCGTCCCTCCGCCATTAACAGTATGGTGCGAAGACGAACAAAGGTTTATACCTCAAGACGAATGGACCGAGGAGAGATGCGTGCCCGAAGGCGCTAAGTGGTGTGAGTTTGAACAGCATTTTATTCCAGAGCAAGATTGGACAGAAGAACGTTGTACTCCCCCGGGCACCAAATGGTGCGGAGCGGAAAAACAATACATACCGATAGAACAGTGGACCGAAGGAAGGTGTATAACTCCTATTCTTAAGTGGTGCATGAAAGAAAGGCAGTATATACCAGAACAAGATTGGACCGAAAGGAGATGTGTTACCGACGGAGCGAGATGGTGCGAAGTTGAACAAAGATATATGCCAGAAGAAGAGTGGACGGTGGACAGATGTGTTCCTCCGGGTACTCAATGGTGTGAGATCGAACAAGAATATATTTCCATAGAAGAATGGACCGAGGAGAGATGCGTGCCAGCAGTTCCAGAAGAGGAAGAAGAGCAGAAAGGTATTATTGATATTGTCCGTGGCTGGTTAAATAGTCCCGCAGCAGAGGATACTGCCAAGGCAATTGCAATGACTGGATTGATTGTGAGTGGGTTGGGATTAATTGGGTTTATACCGATTTCACCGGCTAATTGGGGCTTGCAACTTCTAAGATTACTGTCATCGCTTATGATTGCGTTTGGATTAAAGCGTAAGAGCAAAGGTTGGGGTACCGTTTATGACTCAATCACAAAACAGCCATTAGACCCAGCCTATGTAATGTTACAGAACGAAAAAGGCGAGGAGGTAACCACGTCGATTACTGATTTGGATGGTCGGTATGGATTTTTGGCAGAACCTGGTAAATACACCATGGTAGCCAATAAAACCCACTATAAATTCCCATCAAAAGCACTTTACGGCAGAAGCAACGATGAAATATATAGTAATCTTTATTTTGGTGGCGAAGTTGAGGTGGGTGAAAAAGGAGACGTTGTCGCGAGAGACATTCCGTTAGATAGAGAAAAGTTCGACTGGAATGAATTTGCCAAAAAGCAAAAGAATTTGATGAAACTTTATTCTCAAACAGAAATTACTTTTAGGCAGTTGGCAGATATTTTATTTGTTGTTGGTTTTGCCTCGGCAATAGTAAGCGTTCTTTTGGCTCCCGAGCGCGCAAACCTGATCGTGGTTCTTTTGTATATGCTTTTGGGCGTGCTTATATCTTTAAATATCAAAACAAGAACCTTTGGAACTTTATCGGAAAAAGATACCGGACTTCCCTTGTCATTTGCGATATTAAGAATATTTAATGCCGATGTTGACAAAGAGATGGTAAAAAGAGTCGCTAATCAATATGGAAGATATTATATTCTTGTTCCGCCAGGCAAATATTACCTTAAGATCGAAAAGAAAAATGACGACGGCTCTTATTCCCACATCTTTACTTCGAAAGTCATGAATGTTAAATCGGGAGTCATTCAGAATAGATTCGCGATTTAGTTGTGTTATGAATGGAAAAGAAATTGGTATTCTGGGCGAAAAAATTGCTTTGGATTATCTTCAAGGTAAGGGATATAAAATTTTAGATAAAAATTTTAAGGTTGGTTTTTTGGCCGGTCCTCAAACCGGGGAAATTGACATCGTCTGTAAAAAAGATGATGTCATTAATTTTGTTGAGGTAAAAACCTCTTTTACTAACAGGGAAAATGTTTTCTTTCCAGAAGATAGAGTTGATTTGATAAAGAGAAAAAAAATCGCAAAAGCCGCCGAGTGCTGGTTAATACAAAACAAAATTGCGTTAGATAATCCTTGGCAAATTGATATTATTGCGATTGAGCTTGACGATAATCAAAAACAGCAAGAGATCTCTTTTTTCGAAAATGCCGATGCTTACCAGTAGGCTTGACATCAATTAATAAAGTGTGCTATAATTAATATAGTAACCTAAATCTAAATAAGGAGGCGCGATAACAATGAAAAGTATCGTGCTAGTATTGGTCGTGATTATTGTAATCATGATTATGGCTTGTCCCGCCAGGGCCGACGGAGAAGAATCGGCCGAGGAATCGACGTCCGAGACGATCCAGGAATCGGTTCAGGTTTCCACTTCGGAGGATGGAATCAACTCGCAGCTCTTGGGGCAAATTCAGGCGCTTACTGACCAGGTAGGTCAGTTAAGCGACGAGCTCGCGCTTTTGCGCGCAGATCGTAATCAGCCAGAAGCAATCCGTGTCGTCGGCGTGATGCCGGTAGAGGGAGTAGAAATTCCCGGAGTCGGTAAAGACGTTCTGTATGCGATGTTGGTGACAGCGCTGTATAACGCGGGTATGGATATAGTCATTGCTAAATCGATGGAGGATAGGTTTCTTGGAAATGTTCAACGTCAAGAAGATTTGATCAGAGAAGGTTTTATTGATCCTGTCGCTGCTCCTAGAATGGGACATCTGCGACCGGTGACTCATACTTTCTCGGCAACAGTCACCCTTTATGAGGCAAGCGAGAACGATCCTCAATTTGGACCAATTACCTTTGAGATTCAGGGCGTGAGAATGCGCCACGCTTCTATCAGAATAGATTTTGCCTTAGAGGAAATCTATTCTGGCGATGTTGAAAAAGCATTCTACGTAGAGGCAGCGGTTCAGGAGCGTACAGGTCCTGTATTGGGCGATGCGAGCTATGATATCCGTAGTATCTGGATGATAGCTTTCGATGACGCTCTGTCGCAGATGGTGGAATATCTTTCCACAGCCTCCGTGCCCGCTAGAGAATAACCTCTTGTTCGGCCAGTAAAAAAGCTCTCCCTTTAAAAGGAGGCTTTTTAATTTGCGCCAGTTGACAGGTAGTTACTTGTTTAATAAGATGTTATTATAACAGTAGCTCATAAATAGAGAGCTATTTTTTTTGAAACGAAGTTTCAAAAAAAACAACGCAGAGATTTATTCTTTTTTTCGAACTTTGTCCCAAAAATAACAGGGAGATTATTCTTAAAAAAGATTTAATAATAAAACGAAAATTAGAAAATATGGAATTAGACATTAAAGCATTCATTTCTGCTATTGCGCAGATCGCAGAGGAAAAAGAAATTCCCACAGAGAAAATCATTGAAACAATTGAGTCGGCTTTGGCTGTGGCTTACAAAAAAGATTACGGCAAAAAAGGACAGATCGTAAAGGCAAAGATGAATATGGAAACTGGGGACGTTAAATTTTGGCAGGTGAAAATCGTGGTTGACGAATCAATGATTTATTCTGAAGAGGAACTCGAACAGATGTCCCAAGAATTAGATCAAGACGAAAGAATGGAAACAAGAGAAGAGGAGGAAGGAGTTGCTAAAAAGGTTAGGTTTAATCCCGAAAGACATATAATGCTAGACGAGGCAAAGAAAATTAATCCCAAAATTAAACCAGGAGAAGAATTGGAAAGTTCCCTAGAATCCAAAGGTAATTATGGTAGAATCGCTGCTCAAACGGCCAAACAGGTAATTCTGCAGAAAATAAAAGAAGCTGAAAGAGAAACTATTTTGGGTGAATATCGCTCTAAGGAAGGAGAAATAGTTTCCGGGATTGTACAGAGAATTGAAGGAAGAAATATATTTTTAGATATTGGAAAAACTTTAGGCATTTTGACCAAAGAAGAACAGGTTCCGGGAGAATTTTACAGACAAGGACAGCGATTGAAATTATTTTTGTTAAAAGCAGAAGAAAGCCCGAAAGGCCCCGTGATTTTCTTGTCCAGGGCTTATCCAAAACTTGTTTCAAAACTTTTCGAATTGGAAGTACCGGAAATTTCAGCCGGTCAAGTACAAATAAGAGCCATCGCAAGGGAGGCTGGATTTAGATCAAAAATAGCCGTGTTTTCTACAGAAGAAAGCATAGACCCAATTGGCTCCGCCGTTGGTCAGAGGGGAGCCAGGGTTACTGCCATAATAAGCGAATTGGGTGGAGAAAAAATAGACATCATTGAGTATTCGGACGATCCGGAAAAATTCATAGCTAATTCTATTGCCCCAGCCAAAGTTTTAGAGGTAAAAATCTTGCCAAGAAATAAGGCTTTGGTGATTGTGCCAGATGATCAGTTGTCCTTAGCTATTGGTAGAGATGGGCAGAACGTTCGTTTGGCCGCAAAATTAACTGGTTGGAAAATTGATGTAAGATCTGCAGAGCAGGCAGGAGACATAGAAGAAGAAATAGAGGAAGAGGAAGCAGAGAAAGAAAAAAAAGAAAAGATAGAAAAAGAAGAGAAGACCACAGAAAAGAAAAAAACCAAAAAAACTACAACCAAGAAAAAATCAGAGAAGAAAAAAGAAGATAAAGATAACAAAGAAGCCATAGCCGAGAAGTAATAAAAATTTTACCTGTATCAAATTTGCTGCTATATTAATTATATATTTACTATATGAATTTAATCCCTACGGTTATTGAAAAAGGCCAATACGGAGAAAGAGCTTACGATATTTATTCCAGGCTTTTAAAAGAAAGAATTATTTTTTTGGCAGGACCGGTTACAGATGTCTTGGCGAATTCAGTCATCGCTCAATTGCTTTTTCTCTCAAGTCAAGATCCTAATAAAGATATCAGACTGTATATTAATAGCCCGGGAGGGTCGGTAACAGCGGGATTGGCGGTTTATGATACGATGCAATATGTGAAACCAGATGTTTCAACGGTTTGCATAGGTATGGCAGCTTCCATGTCAGCCACCATATTGGCAGCTGGTCAAAAAGGTAAGCGCTTCGCCCTACCTAACTCTGAGATTCTTTTACATCAAGTTATGGGAGGGGCTACGGGAGCGGCAATAGAAATTGAAATTACGGCTAAGCAAATAGTTAAAATCAAAGAAAAACTCAATAAAATTCTGGCAAAACACACAAATCAGCCACTCGATAAGATTGAAAAAGATACTGACAGAGATTTTTATTTATCAGCACCAGAAGCTAAGGACTACGGGATCATTGATGAAGTTATTAAGATAAAATAATAGAAAATAGCAAGCATAGTGCGAAAGATGGCGGGGCTACTACCGGGTAGACTCCCCCGCCTTTTTTTGCTAAGATTTATTTATCGAAATTATCAAGTTGTTTTAATTAGTTTTTGGTATTAACATAATCAATTTTCTTAAATGTCAGATACCCAAACTCTAAAATTCACTCATGAATCCATTAATTTTGTCGTTTTTAGGCACGGCTTTTGTAATTGTGGGAGTCTTTGCCGGTTATTACGCTCGTCAAACACTAGCCAGAAGAGATCATCGCACAATAGAGGCGAAACTACAGAAGAAAATTCAGCTAACAAGAGAAGAAGCTGAATCTATTTTGGCTTCTGCCAAAGAAAAAGCCAGTAAGGTTCTAGAAGACACTAGAAAAGAGATAGACGTAAAAAGAGACGAATTTCTCAAAACAGAAAAAATCCTCACAGAAAGAGAGAGTCTTTTGGGCGAGAAGATAACCGGCTTTGAAAGAAAAGAAGTTGATTTCAATCAAAAAGTAGAGAAGCTAAAAGAAATCAAAGCCAACCTGGAGGGTGCTGAACAAAGGGTAGGGGCGAAGCTGGAAAAAATAGCTGGATTGTCCAAAAACGAAGCGAAAAAAGAATTATTTGAAAAAATAGAAGAAGACCACCAAAAAGACATCTTGGAAAGAATGAAAAAATTAGAAACGGCTGGAGCCGAAGCTTACGAAAAGAAATCAAAAGAATTGTTAGCAACAGCTATTCAAAGGTATTCTGCTCATCAGGCGCAGGAGCTTTCAACTACTACCATTAGCTTGCCGTCAGAGGAAATAAAAGGAAGAATAATCGGTAAGGAAGGAAGAAATATTAGAACTTTTGAAAAGTTGACCGGTGTGGAGTTAATGGTTGATGATACGCCAGAGACAGTTATTATTTCTTCTTTTGACCCAGTACGTCGCCAAGTAGCAAGGTTGGCCTTGGAGAAACTCATTAAAGACGGTCGAATTCAACCTGCCAGGATCGAAGATGTGGTTGTTTGGGCAGAGCAGGAAATAAATTCTCAAATGAAAGAAGCTGGCGAGCAAGCGGTTTACGAAATGGGTATTTTAGATCTTGACCCAAAATTAGTGCAGTTGCTTGGCAGACTACGCTTTCGCACAAGCTATGGCCAAAGCGTTTTGTTGCATTCTATGGAGGTGGGCTTCCTTGCCGGGGCTCTGGCGGCTGATCTTGGAGGAAACGTAAAGGTGGCTAAAAAAGCAGGACTTCTGCACGATATCGGAAAGGCAGTTGATCATCAGGTCGAAGGATCTCACCTTGAGATTGGAATGAAAATTTTAGAAAAGTTCCACGTTGAAGAGGATATAATCTTAGCAATGAGATCTCATCACGAAACATATCCCTACGGTAATCTAGAAGCAGTTCTCGTGCATGCAGCAGATGCAATTTCTGGAGCAAGGCCTGGCGCAAGGAAAGATACTGCTGAAAATTATCTAAAGAGACTGGGCGATTTGGAAGCCATTGCCAATTCTTTTTCGGGTGTTGATAAAAGTTATGCTATTCAAGCGGGGCGCGAAATCAGGATTTTTGTAAGGCCGGATGAAATTGATGATTACGCTGCCAAGAAAATGGCTCGAGAGATAGCTGACAGAATTCAAGATGAGTTGAAGTACCCGGGTGAAATAAAAGTTAATTTGATTCGAGAAAAGAAAATTATAGAATACGCCAGGTAGTAGAAATTCGACACCAGCGATTATGTTTCATTATGTTTACGTTTTGTCGAGTAGAAATTATTTAGATTTGTATATCGGCTATACTACCAAGTTAAAAGAACGGTTTTTAGAACATAATCGCGGATTGAATTTTTCAACAAAATCACATAGACCATGGCAGTTGATTCATTATGAGGCGTATCTTAACGATAAAGATGCTAAGCGTAGAGAAGAATATCTTAAAACGAACCAAGGGTCTAGATTGTTGAAGCGCACGTTGAAAGAACATTTCTACGAAAATAAGCTGAAAAATTAAGTTGAACTTTCACTACCTGGTACGCCAGGTAGCAGAAATCCTTGATATAACGAAAATGTTGGTTAAGGCAATAAAAACTCGCCCCTTGCTTCCTCCTCAAGACGATTTACTTTCTGTGATCAAAGAAAGTTTTTCTGGCTTGAGATTGAAAGAAGGATCAATAATCACCATCACTTCAAAAGTGGTGGCTATTTGGGAGGGCAGGTGTATTAAAGTAGAAGACAAAGTAGACAAAGACGAACTGATTAAAAAAGAAGCGGATTTTTATTTACCTTCAGGGTTTAATAAATATGGTTTTCATATAACCATCAAAAAAAATACTTTAATCGCCTCTGCTGGTATAGATGAATCTAATGCCAACGGATATTATATTTTATGGCCCAAAGACCCACAAAAGTCTGCCAATAAAATTAGAGGTTTTCTGAAAAAAGAATTCGGGCTTTCTAGAATTGGCGTGGTGATCACAGATAGTCACGTTCAACCTTTAAGATGTGGAACGGTTGGAACGTCTATCTCTCATAGCGGTTTTAATGCCTTGAATAGCTATATTGGAAAACCAGATATTTTTGACAGAAAGTTAAAGGTAACTAACGCTGCGGTTGCCGAGGGAATCGCAGCTGCAGCTGTTTTGGCAATGGGAGAAGGCAAAGAACAGACTCCAATAGCTATTGTAAGCGATGTTCCATTCGTCAATTTCGTAGATCGTGATCCGACAAAAAAAGAGATCCAGAGATTAGCCATAAGCAAAGAAGAAGATATCTATTCACCGTTACTTAAGGCAGCTAAATGGAAAAAGGGCAAAGGAAATCGTACCGTACATATAAAAAAACGCGCCTAGGTGCATTTTTTTGTTGGAGCGGGATAGTGGTAGATGTTAGTCTCACCCGTAAGTTACGACCGAGGGAACCTATTTTAAACAAGGAGAATGGTTCTTTATACCAAAACTTTCTCCAGGAAAAGCAATGATCGGTAGTATTGCCTAGCTCTAATAAAAAACCGCCTTTTCGGCGATTTTTTGGGTCGGTCGTCCATAAAACATTAGAACCTAACGGTTTCAAGGAGTATTTATGAGAAATGAGGAAGGAATATCTGCTGTAGTGGTAATAGTATTTGTTAATGTGTCTAATATAAAATATTTATTCTCTATTTGGTTAAATTCAGCTCTATCAGTATTCTTGCTCAGTATTCTAAGGGAAAAATAAACACGACTCAATCTGATATCGACACCTTCAATCTCAAGACTAATTGATGGTTCAGAAACTAATTCGTCGTTACGACATTTCAGGTTTATTGGGTAGTTAAAATCATATTTATTTCCTTCGGGTATTAATCCTTCCCACGTTACGGCATTATCAATTTGCTTTAACTGTTTTGTGGGGAAATTGGTAACAATAAATCCATACAGTGCCGATTCAATAACATTAGGAGGATACTTATCGTACTCACACATTGGTTTTTTATAATTAATCCATATTTGTGTATCTTGGCTAGAGTTAATATTTTCTGTGTTAATATTCTGACTTTGTGGCAAGATATTGCCCGCAATACCAATTTCGGCAACCTCTCCAGTTGATAGGTTAACAATATAATAGCTTGAAGAAAAACCAAGTGAGTCTCCAAATGAGAATCTTACCACTACAAGATTAGGATCCCATTCCTTGCTGAGTCTATCGTTCAACAAAGCATCGTCAGGACAACCATAGAAGATTGTGTTTAAGTCAAGAATCTTTTTTTCTTCGTCGTCCATTATAAGATATATCTCGGAAAGACGCTTACAGTCACTTACAACCTTAACGGTTGCATTGTTATAGGAATACGAGTCAATAAGTTTTAATTCTGTATTTTCCGTGAGTTCATCATTTTGCTTTTTTCCCATACTTGAGACTTTTTCTTGAGGTGTTTTGATACTTTGTTCTATGCTCAAATTATCAATCTTGGAATAATATTTTAAAATGCTCGGCCCAATTATAAAAGCTAAAGCAACAACGATCAATAGAAATGCCCAATTAGTTTTACCTCGAGTAATGAATGGCATATTTTTAATTATTGATTAGAATTGAAAAATTGAAAGAAGAATAATCCTTATAACAAATAGAAAACCAGACATAATGATAAAAGCAACTACATACCAAAAAAAAGACTAAGGGGTTTTCTTGTTGTATACAATGAAATTGCGAAAACGATCAATAAAACAGAAAGGGCAGTAAATACATTAAAGCCAATAACGAATTCTGCAAAATTCCAAAATAGAATCGTAGACAAGATAGCTAAGCTTAATCTAAGCTGAATATCGGTTAATTTTGTTTTATATAATAAAATTAACACAATAAAGAATGCTGGAATCACGATATAGAAAAAATATTCCAGAGGCAATCTTGATCTGAAGAATACGGCAAATAATAAAGAAATACAAATGGCCCAACCTAATAAAAATAGAAGTTCTTTTCTTAGATTCATATTATTTAATATATACCAAAAAACCGCCCAAAAGGCGATCGGGTCCTAACTCTCCTTGCTGGGGTATCAGATTTAAGTTCAAAATTACTTGGAGCGGGTAAGGGGAGTCGGTCACTCATATCCGTCTGCTGACGGATTGCTCGACCCCGGCTCGTGCCGTCGCACTCCGCCTTTCGACTCCCATCATTAAAACACAAAACCCCCAACAAGTGGGGATTCTGTGTCTTAAGCGGGTAAGGGGAGTCGAACCCCTCTCAACAGGTTGGAAACCTGTGGTAATGCCGATATACGATACCCGCCTGCGCCCGCCATGGCGGGCTTCGGCGGGCAAGGCCCGCTAAATTCGCCTTGGCGTTTTATGTATTATATTTTCTAAATTCTATATTCTATCTTCTGTTTTTCCTATTCGGGGTGCCGAGAATCGAACTCGGACTGTACGCTCCCAAAGCGCACGTACTACCACTATACGACACCCCGCAAATTATCTCTATCTGAATATATCAACTCAATTCCATGAGGTCAACCGCAGATATAGCTTTATAATTAACATTCTCAAGTACTAAAGCTATGTTATAATCAATGAATGAAACTTAAAGAAGCTTTCAATTATCTCTTTTTCGGTCAGTGCAAACGCTATGGCGTATCTATTTGGCAATGTCCCCAATTCCTTTTTTTAATTATGGGATTGATAATAATGGGGACAAGTATCGGTACTTTTCTTATAGGCAATCGTTACGTTGATGATCCAATAATGGTAGTCTTTATTGTTTTGTTGTCAGCGGCTATTTTATTTATAATGGCTTTTTTTATTACCAATGGCTTTGAAAAACTAGCTGAAGCTAATAGAATGAAGACAGAATTTGTAGGTATAGTATCCCACCAACTAAGAGCTCCCCTTTCTAATCTTAAATGGTCAATAGAGCTTTTAATGTCCGGAAGATTAGGCAAAATTGAGGAAAAGCAAAAAGAATATTTTCAAATTCTAGAAGAGAATTCTTCTAGGATGCATGAGTTAATTTCTGACTTGCTGGTTGTTTCTCGCATGGAGACTACGGGTTTTTTTTCACACAAAGCATCGTTTTCTTTGATTAAATTGGTAAAAGAAACAATAAAAGAATTCGACATTTTCACTAAGTCATCAAATATTAAGATTGATTTTGATTATCCGTCGAAAAAAATAGATACCTTAGCCGATTCTCCGCATATCAAATTAGTGGTAGAGAATTTAATAGACAACGCGATTCGCTATGCAAAAAAAGGAGGCAATATCCAGATAAAAGCACAGGCAAGGAAAGACAAGATTTATTTAGAAATTAAAGACGATGGAGTGGGTATTCCGAAAAACGATCAAAGATATATTTTCCAGAAGTTTTTCCGGGCTCAGAACGCCCTAAAGCACCAAACTCAAGGTTCTGGACTGGGTCTTTATATAGCAAAAACTATGATCGAGAAATCGAACGGCAAAATCGGTTTTAATTCTAAAGAAAATGAAGGGTCGACATTTTGGTTTACATTACCATTGGCTCATAAATCATAAAATATGAGAAAAATACTTATTGTGATTCCCGTTTTCAACGGGTTCCTGATAATTAGTCATAAATAAAACTTATGAAACGAATATTAATTATTGAAGACGAATCTGCCCTGCAGAAAACGCTTGGAGAAATTTTAACACAAGAGGGTTATGAAACAATATCTGCCCTCGACGGAGGAAGTGGCTTAGATTTAGCCAAGGCAAAATCTCCAGATTTAATTCTGCTAGACCTAATTCTGCCTAAGATGAATGGATTTGATGTTTTAACGAATTTAAAAAAAGACAACACAACCAAAGGTATTCCCGTAATCGTGTTAACGAATTTGGAAGGGGTCGCAGAAATTGATAGGGTTATATCCTTAGGAGCGACCGCATATCTGGTAAAGGCGCAGTATTCTCTAGAAGAATTAGTGGCAAGGGTAAAACAAGTATTAGATTCACCAATGTAATTTAAATATTATTCATATGCAAGTGGAACCGCAACAACTCAAAGCTTTTCTGATTGACGCCGGTTTAATTACGGCGGAAAAATTTGATCAAATTCTAAAGAAAGCAAAAGAATCAAAGAAAAAAATCGGCGATGTTTTGGTATCGGAAGGAGCTCTTTCCAAGGAAGAGCTGATTAAGATAGAGGCTTATATACTGGGCATTCCTTTTATTAATTTGGAGAAAGAAACGATTCAGCCAGATATTTTAAAAATCATTCCAGAACCAATTGCCAGGAATCATAATATAGTTGCTTTCAAAAAAAACGGTAAGGATTTGGAGGTGGCTATGTTAGACCCAGAAGACTTGAGAATGATTGAATTTTTAAAAAAAACTACCAATTTAAGAATTTCACCTAAACTTACCACGCCAGAAAGTATTAAAAACGCCTTGCATCAATACCAACAGACACTAGAAGCGGAATTCGGAGACATTATCAAACAAGAAGCTGGTGCTGTCCAAATAGTTGAAGACAAGGAGGAAGAACAAGAAAAAGACGAGTTACTGAAAGCCGCAGGCGAGTTGCCCATTATTAGGATAGTAGACACATTGATGAAGCACGCCATTTTGCAAAGATCTTCGGATATACATATCGAACCGACAGAAAAAGAAGTGGTAGTGCGTTACCGAATTGACGGCATTTTACATGACGCTATGGTTTTACCTAAAAAAGTTGATCAGGGCGTTGTAGCCAGGATAAAAGTGCTATCAAATCTTAAATTGGACGAGCATCGTTTACCCCAAGACGGGCGTTTTAAGCTTGAAAGCGAAGATTATAAATACTCGGTTAGGGTCTCGATATTGCCTGTTTTTGACGGAGAGAAGATCGTAATGCGTTTACTGCCAGAAACAACAAAAGCGGTTAATCTGGAAAGTTTAGGTTTGGTTGGTGATTACCTAGAAAAGGCGCACGACAGCCTAAAGAAACCGGTAGGTATTATTTTGGTAACAGGACCCACGGGTTCTGGAAAAACGACAACACTTTATTCTATGATGGAAATTCTAAATAGTCCTGGTGTTAATATCTCAACCATTGAAGATCCTATTGAATATAGGATGCCAAGGATCAATCAAACACAGGTTAACCCTAAAATCGGTCTCACCTTTGCCGCTGGTCTTCGTTCTTTGGTTAGACAAGATCCGGATGTGATCATGGTAGGAGAAATTAGAGATAACGAAACCGCAAGCTTGGCTATTAACGCCGCGCTAACAGGACACCTTGTGTTGTCTACTCTGCATACCAATAGTGCTGCTGGTACCATTCCAAGATTAATTGACATGAAAGTGGAGCCATTTTTAGTCTCGTCTACGTTGAGCTTGATTATTGCTCAAAGATTAGTAAGAAAGCTATGTTCAGATAGGAAAAAATATACGTTGACTCCGCCAGAGCTTAAGAATATCGCTAAATATGTTGACATGGATAAAACTCTAGAAGCACTCAAGGCGGAAAAGATTATAAAACCAAATAATACATGGAAAGACGTGGTATTTTATCGTCCAAAGCCGAACAAGGAATGTCTTGATGGATATCAAGGCCGAATAGGAATCTTCGAAATTCTTAGCATGACAGAAACCATAAAAGAATTGATTGTAAAACAGGCGACATCAAATCAAATCCAAGAACAAGCCGTCAAAGAAGGTATGAGGACGATGGTGGAAGATGGTTTTGTGAAGGCGGCTCAAGGCGTTACCTCTGTCGAAGAAGTATTAAGGGTTATAGCTGAATAGCATGTTTTGTTATGGAAGATAAAAAGCGGATTATTGTAATAGACAGCAGTATACTAATTCACAGGGCCTATCATGCTCTGCCCCCTTTAAAGAATAAAAAAGGAGAATTGGTTAACGCTGTTTATGGGTTTTTTTTGATTTTTTTTAAAGCCATTAAAGAATTTCAACCAAATTATATTGCCGCTATTTTTGATATGCCCTCCCCCACCTTTCGACATTTGGCATTTAAGGATTATAAGACAACAAGACCTCCTACGCCTGCTAATTTAACCTCACAGATTCCGAAAATAAAAACAGTTTTAAAGAAGTTTGGTATCGCAGTTTTTGGAAAAAAAGGATTTGAGGCAGACGATCTTATCGGTACCGTTTCTCGTCTTGCTCTGAACGAGAATAACAATAATTTAGAGGTATTTATCTTGAGCTGCGATTTGGATACTTTACAGTTAGTGGGCAAGAGCGTTAAAGTTTATGCTTTAAGAAAAGGTTTTAGCGATATGATTCTATATGACAAGCAGGCAATCGCAGAGAGGTTCAGGTTGGCACCAGAAAACTTAGTTGACTACAGGGCTCTAAAGGGGGATCCTTCCGACAATATTCCGGGAGTTGCCGGTATTGGAGAAAAAACAGCCATAAGCTTATTGAGAGATTTTGGATCATTGGATAATCTTTATCGCGAACTAAAAGAATCTACGCTTAAGGCGCAAAAAATCCCAGTCGCCACCAAGAAGAAGTTGATTGAAAATGAAGATAAGGCTTGGTTGAGTCGGGATCTTTCCGTCATCAAGCAAGATGTTCCAATTAATTTTCATTTGAGGGATTGTGGCTTTAATCATTACGATCGAGAAAAAGCCGCAGAGGTGTTTGAGGGTTTGGGGTTTCGCAGCTTAATTAGTAAGCTTCCCTAGGTATATTATTTTATGAAATTCAGTATTTTTACCAAATTATTCTTTGTGTATACGATTTTTACTTTGGTTCCTTTGATTATTTCTGCCGGATTAATAGTGATAAGTTATGAGAAGGCTTTAAATGGTTTTTTATCGGAGAAATCGTTGTCAGAAGTCGCAACTATTAGTCAGGAATTATTTTCAACACTAACCGAACTTAAACTACAACTCATTGTTTTGGTAGCCATAATAGCCTTTTTGAGCGTATTGAGCAGTTTTTTGGCGACTCGGAATCTAGTAACTTCTTTGAGAACAATAATGTCTGGGATCAAAGAGGTTGGTAGTGGCAACCTTGATTTTAAAATTGATTCAAACTCAAAAGATGAGCTGGGTGAGTCAGCGAAGTATTTCAACGATATGACTGGTCGGTTAAAAAAAGCAAGACTAGCTATGCAAGAGGCAAAAGACACTCTAAAGATTAAAGTTGATGACAAGACAAAAGAGTTGGAAGAATTGGTTAAAAATAGAGATTTGACTATTAAAGAAAAAACAAGAGAGTTGCAAGATAGGGTGGACGAATTGGAAAAGGTGCATCGTTTATCGGTTGGTCGTGAGCTTAAAATGGCTGAACTCAAAAAAGAGCTTCAGCTTCTGCGGGAAAAACTTAAAAAACCAAAAAATGAATCAGGAAAATTATCCTCTTAATATTCAAGTGGCGAAAATAATGGAACAACTGGGAAATACCAGAGGAGCAATGCTAAAAGCAAACATTGATTACATTAAATTTCGAGAAGGAGAAGAAAGTTTGGTTGCAATAGAAAAGAAGATCTCAGAGCTAGGATTTCCGGTAACAATTAGAAAGTTTAGGTCTTTGAAGTGGTATCCAGAGGCTTTGTCTGTGTTGATTGTTTTGGCGGCGAAAGAAATTTTCGGTTGGTTGGATAAAGATATTTTTGACATGGGTAATTCCGCCCCTAAATCGTCATTGGTAGTGCAATTATTGATGAGGCATTTTTCTTCTTCTAAACAATCATTTGAAGAAATGCCAAGATACTGGAGAGCTAATTTTGACTTCGGCGAGCTAGAAGCTTTTGATTTCAATGATCAGGCAAAAGATTTCCGTATTCGCATTACTGGCTATAAATTCCATCCTATTATGTGTATGTATTATGCTGGTTATTTCCTAAGGATTGCCCAGTTTATTATAAGAAGCGAAGAAATAAATATAGAAGAAAAAAGCTGTGTTTACGACGGGGGCGTCTATCATGAATACGAAATAACTTGGAAATAATAAAAACATGAACCAAGACAAACCCCTAACCCCAGAAATGCAAAGGCTGCAAGAAGACCTAGAGTTTTTAGAGGGATATCTTAATGAATTCTCTGAGTTTTTACCATTGCCTGTTTGTACTGTGAATCCTCTTAATATTATTTTAGGAGTCAATCAGTCATTTCAAGAATTGACCGGTTATAACACGATAGAAATCGGTGGAAGTAATGTCGCGGAATTATTTCTAGAAAAAAGTGAAGTTGGGCTTTTTGTTAATGAGGCCTTAAGAGACAGTAAAAGGGTAGTAAAAGAAATGACCTTGTCTACAAAAAATAAAACAACAATACCAGTAAGCGTTTGTGGTTTATCGAGAAGAGACGATGAAGGCAATTTTATAGGATATTTCTTGGCCATATCTGATATTACTGAAGTTAAAAAATTCCAAGGCGAATTGGAGGACCGAGTAAGAGCGAAAACCAAAGACTTAGAAGAGTCAAAGCTGGCATTGGTTAATATCTTAGAAGATGTTGATGAAGCCAGAATTAGGGCAGAAGACGAGAAAAACAAAACTCTAGCAGTTATTACTAACTTTACCGATGGTTTGTTGATCTTTGATAAAAAAGGCAATCTTGCCTTGGTTAATCCTAAGGCGGAATCGCTCTTAGGTATTGAGGCGGAAAAAATAATTAACAACCCTACTACGAGGATAAAAAACATGCCCATCTTCGGGCCGCTAGCAGAATTAATCGGCAAAAAGACAAAGGCAATCCAAAGAGCAGAGATAAAATTAAAAGACAATTTGGTTTTGGACGTAACTAGGGCACCAATCATTAGAGAAAGAGAGGATATTGGCTTTTTGCTTGTTTTGCACGATATTACAAGAGAAAAAATGGTGGAAAGGATGAAAACCGAATTTGTCTCGCTAGCCGCCCATCAATTAAGAACGCCATTATCTGCTATAAAGTGGTCGTTAAAGATGCTGCTTGATGGAGACGTTGGCACAATTAATCAGGACCAAAGAGGTTTTGTCGAAAAGACTTATAATTCTAATGAAAGGATGATAGCCCTTATTAATGACCTCTTAAACGTCACAAAGATTGAAGAGGGTAGGTATTTATCTAATTTAGCCCTTAATGATGTTTACGAGGTAATTAAATCGGTTATAGATAGCTATAAGGACGCGATTACTAAAAAAAATCTTACAGTTGAATTCAATCAACAGGAAGGGCGTTTGCCAAAAGCAAAAATAGATGCTGAAAAAATCCAATTGTCTTTTCAAAATTTGCTTGACAATGCAATAAGATATAATCGTGTGGGCGGCAGAATAACTGTTGGATTAAAATTATTAAAAAAAGAGAATTCCATAGAGATATCGGTTCAAGACACAGGCATGGGTATTCCTGCTGATCAGCAGGCGAGAGTTTTTGATAAGTTCTTCAGGGCAGAGAACGCGATGAAAAAAGATACCGAAGGTACGGGCCTGGGCTTATTTATCGCTAAAAACATTATAGCCTCGCACGGTGGTAAGATATGGTTTGAATCAGAACAAGGCAAGGGTTCCACATTTCACTTTACTGTTCCTCTTGGCTAGATGACTTTTTATAAGTTTTTGTTATTATAACAATAATAAACTGTTTCACTGCCCGGTTTGACAGTTACAGGATAGCTGATACTATTAAATAATATATAATTTTTATGGACAAAAAAATTCTAATAGTTGAAGATGACAAATTTTTAAGGGAACTTATCGCCCAGAAAGTTGGGAAAGAAGGTTATCAGGTTACTGAGGCAATTGACGGAGAGGATGGGGTCAAAAAGGCAAAAGAGGATAAACCAGATCTGGTTTTGCTAGACTTAATCTTGCCGGGCATAGATGGATTTGAGGTATTAGCTAGTATTAAAGAGGATACTGCCTTGGCTCAGGTCCCGGTTATAATTCTTTCCAATCTTGGCCAAAAAGACGATGTTGAAAAAGGGTTGAAGTTAGGCGCCGTCGATTATCTGATTAAGGCGCATTTCACTCCCGGCGAAATCATAGAAAAAATAAAAAAATTGCTTGGCTAGATGCCAGAGCTTCCAGAAGTAGAAACAATAGTCAGAGATTTGAACAAATTAGTCCTCGATCGCAAGATCGAGGATGTTTGGTGCGATTGGAAGAAATCAATCAAGAAGCCCAGTAACTTCTTCAATTTCCAAAAGCAGATTAAAAAACGAAGAGTCAAAAAGATTTGGCGCCGGGCGAAAAATATTCTCATTGAATTATCGGGTGACAAAATTCTGCTGATTCACCAGAAAATGACAGGTCATTTATTGTATGGCAAATGGCAAAGGGCAAAGGGCAAGTGGTTTTCTTTAACAAGGGGGCCAATAAGAGACGATCCTATGAATAGGTTTCTGCATTTAATTTTTTGGTTAGACAATGGAAAACAATTAGCGTTATCGGATTTGAGGAAATTCGCCAAGGTTGAATTATGGGACAAGAATCAGTTTTTCAGTTCGCCCGATTTTAAGAGTTGGGGGCCGGAGCCATTGGAGAGAAATTTCACTTTTGAAAAATTTAAGAAAGCTTTACCGCCAAAAGGCAGGGTAAAGCAGGTTTTAATGAACCCGCAAGTTATTGCCGGCATCGGGAATATCTACGCAGATGAAATTTTGTGGGAAGCTAAAGTGCATCCATTAACTCCAATTCGTCAGTTGAACAGCCGTCAGCTAAAAGCAATTTATAAAGCGATTAGAAAAGTTTTGCAAAAAGCGATCAAGCTTGGCGGAACAAGTATTTCCGATTTCAGAAAATTATCCGGCGAAAAAGGGCATTTTGGCGAATTAAGGAGGGTATATCGCCGGGAAAACGAAAAATGTTATCGCTGTGGTACTATAATTAAAAGAATTAAAATTGGAGGCAGGGGTACTTGTTTTTGCCCCGCCTGCCAGAAGTTATGATTTTTTTTCTATACGGAAAAGATAATTTTAGATCGAGACAGAAATTGAACGAGATTATTGAAAAGTATCAAAAGAGCCAGCAATCCGCCAAGGGTGGTTTTGGTTTCCAGCGTTTCGACCTCGCAGAAACCAATTTTGGAGATGTTCTATTAGAATTCCAGCAAAACTCTATCTTTCAGGGAAAGAAGCTTTTAGTTTTAGAAAACGCTTTTTCTAATACCGATTTCAAAGAAAATTTTATTAGAAATAAAAATGTGTTTTTAGAATCCCAGAATATCATTATTTTTTACGAGAATAATGATCTTGGAAAAATCACAGAGAAAAGCGTTCTTTTTAAATTCCTTCAAAAAGAAGCTAAATGTCAGGAATTTAAAGCTTTGTCTGATCAGCAATTAAAAAACTGGGCGAAAAAGGAATTTGACAGTAGGAATTGCAAGATTGAAGAAGTTGCCCTGGAAAAACTAATTGAGTTTGTGGGAAACGACCTCTGGCGGTTCTCTAATGAAATTCAAAAATTAGCCAGTTTTAAGTCAAAAATAATCACAGACGATATTGTTCTTTTGGTAAAGCCGAAAATCGAAACAGATATCTTTAAAACCATTGATTGCATAGCTAATAAAAAAACAAAAACCGCTTTAAAACTAATAAGGCAGCATTTAGAAGATGGAGAAAATCCTCTGTATTTACTCTCGATGATAACTTTTCAGTTCCGCAATTTGCTTTTGGTAAAATCCCTGGAGCAGGAAGGAATGCATTACGGAAATCCTTATGTCGTAGCGAGTAGATTAGGTATGCATCCTTTTGTTTTTAAAAAAACAATGCAACAGGCGAACCTGTTTACATTGGAAGAGTTAAAAAAAATCTACCGAAAGATCTTTCAGGCAGATTTAGATATCAAAACTGGCAAAGTCGATTCTGCGACCGCAATAGACTTGTTGATTATAGGAACTAGGCCTTAGAAAGACTTTTGGCGATACGAGATTTTCTTCGGGAAGCGTTATTTTTTTTAATAACACCGGTTTTCACGGCCTTATCTAGGGCTTTATAAATTACAGGAAGTAATTTCTTTGCTTCCTCGTTTTTTTTCTCGGCAATCAAAAACCTTACCTTTTTGAAGAGGTCTTTTACGTCATTCTTCCTTTTTGCGTTGAAAGCCTTCCTTCTTTTGCTTTGCCTTAAAGCTTTTTTGGCTGCTTTGATTATTGGCATGATTTTAAATATGGGTTAAAATGATAAAAGCATTATAATTACTTTATAGCAAATTCTATGTCAGAAGAAAAGACTCCAGTGCCAGAAATAGTTCCAGATGAGGTTTCATCGGAGAAGGGTTCAGAAGTCGGAGAACTAAAAAAGCGCATCGAGATTTTGGAAGCTCAGCTCAGAAAAGAAATACCCGTGGCCGAAGATAAAGAAGAAATTATCAAGCAACAGATCGAAACTTACATCAAAGAACTGCAACAAACTCCAAATATTGCCACACCATCATCTGCTCGAGATGAAGCCGAAGAAATTTCTAGATTTGAACCCGATCAACAGTTGGGCGCTCTTATCTCTTTAACGCTCGAAAAGGGATTACCCAAAGCTCTCTCGGTTGCTCAGGCACTTAACAATCCCGCTATTTTAGATGAGCTCCATGATGCTCTCGTGGACCATTATTACCAAGAATTAATTGAGCAGGGAATTTTGAAACGTCAGCAATGACCATTTTTTATCTTTTATTTTTGATATTATTTATTGTTCTGTCCCTATTTCTAATTTTCGCCGTTATAGTGCAGGGCAAAAAAAGGAAATGGTCTTTAATCAAGGGAATGAATCTGTCCCTTCTTTTGGTAACTTTACCTCAAGCGGTCGAGAAAGAGAAAGAATTTTCCTTGGAGGTATACCTGAAAACAGTTGAGGGGTTTTATTCTTCGCTGAATAGCATTAGAGAGTCGAGCAGGATTAAGAGGTCTTTTTTTGGCAATCCTTTTTTTGTGTTCGAGATCGCAGTTCATCGCATTGGAGAGGCAATTCATTTTTACGTTGCTTCTCCGAGGCAATTCTCTCAGCTGATGGAGAAGCATATTCTGGGATTCTGGCCCAATGCCCAAATTCAACCAGTATCCGATTATAATATTTTCAATCCCAATGGTAAGTCGGTCGGTTCAACAGCTAGGCTTTCTAAGGGTTTAATTTTTCCTCTAAAACCGTACCAAGAACTTAGCAATGATCCCTTATCAACAGTTACTAGTATTTTTACTAAGCTAGCCAAAGAAGGAGAGGGCGCCGCCATCCAGATTATTGCCAGACCAAGTCAAACATCATTAAATAAGATAGCCCAGAAAGCTATCGAATCTCTCCAAAGGGTTAATTCTGATAAAACAAAAACGTCCGATTACAAGACTGGGTCTTCTGCTCCGCCACCAATAAATCCTATTGTTCAATCTCAGGTTTCCGCCATATCTCAAAAAGCCTCTCTAGCCGTCTTTGATGTTAATTTGCGCATCTTGACGTCGGCCTTAACTCAAAATAGGGCTTTGGAAATTTTAGATCAACTTCAAAGCGCCTTCGAACAATTTAATTCACCGATTTTAAACCAAATTAAATTTAGAAAACTGAAAGGCAGAAAGCTAAAAAAGCTTTTCTATTCTTTTTCCTTCAGAACTTTTAATGATTGGGAATCTATGCTTTTGTCTTCGGCAGATCTGGCAGGCATTTTTCATTTTCCCTCAGCCACACTTTTAACTCCTCATATTAAATGGCTCAAGACCAAACAAGCATCTCCCCCAGAGAACTTGCCAACCGAAGGAGTTATTGTCGGCAAGAATGTTTTTCGCGGCGAAGAGAAAAAAATATCAATACTCGAGAAGGATAGAATGCGACATTTTTATATTATTGGTCAAACCGGAACTGGAAAATCGGTTTTACTGCAAGAAATGATTCGTCAAGACATTGAAAATAGAAAAGGAGTAGCTTTAATTGATCCCCATGGCGATATAGCGGAAAAGGTTTTAGAATTAATTCCGCCAGACAGGGCAGAAGATGTCATTTATTTTAACCCTAGCGATTTCGAGAGGCCATTAGGTCTCAATATGTTGGAATATGATCCTAACTATCCCGAAAGCAAGACCTTTGTTGTTAATGAGCTAATAGAAATATTTGAGAAACTTTATAACTTGAAAGCTCATGGTTTTGGTGGGCCAGTTTTTGAGCAATACATGAGAAATTCTCTGTTGCTAATAATGGAAGATCCGGGCTCGGGTAGCACATTAATTGATATACCGAAAGTTCTAGCAGATGTTAATTTCAGGAAATACAAACTTTCAAAGTGTCAAAATGCAATCGTTAAAAACTTCTGGGAATTAGAGGCAGAAAAGGCCGGAGGCGAAGCCGCTTTGGCCAATATGGTTCCATATATTACCAGCAAGATGAATATTTTCATCGCCAATGATTTGGTGAGGCCTATCATCGCACAACAAAAGTCCGCTTTTAATTTCCGAGAAATAATGGACGAAGGGAAAATCTTGATTATTAATCTTTCAAAAGGGAAATTGGGAGATATCAACAGTTATTTGTTGGGGATGATTATTGTTGGTAAAATCTTAATCGCTGCTTTTTCTCGAGCCGATATTCCTGAAGAGAGGCGTCGAGACTTCTTTTTATATATTGATGAGTTTCATAATATAACTACCAAAACCATTGCTGCGGTTTTGGCCGAGGCAAGAAAGTACCATTTAGCTATGATTTTTGGGCATCAGTATATTGGCCAACTTGACGAAGACACACAAAAAGCTATCTTTGGCAATGTTGGTTCGGCATTAGCCTTTAGGGTCGGTCCCGATGACGCTAAATATTTAATAAGCCAATTCGGACCAGTATTTGAAGAGAGCGATTTGGTTAATTTGGATAACTATAATGCCGCCCTAAGGCTTTTGATTAGAGGAGAGACTTCAAAACCGTTTAATATCGTGACCTTTCCACCATCTAGGGGAAATCCAGAAATCGCAAGATTAATTAAAGAATACTCGAGATTAAAATACGGAAAGGACAGGGCTCATATAGAAGAAGAGCTACAAAAAAGACTATAATAATATCTTGATTAAAAAGTTATGCATTGGGAAAAACCAAATTTTGGAAATCCAGAAGAGAGAATTGAAAATAATCAAGAAGAAGAGATGATGGAGGAAAAGTTGGCGGAATTAAGCAAGGAGCTTGCCGAGAAAACAAGGCAAGAGGGTTTTCCCGTGACTGAAGATTGTCGAATTGATATGGCGGCATTCAACGGAGTTTACTCTGCAGAGGAAATTAAAAAAGATTCAGAGCTTGTTAAAAGATACGAGAAAGAATGGTATAAAAATGTTCCAACAGAAGAAATCAAGGGAGAGAAACTTAAGCGAAGCGGTGAGAAGTTGGAATTGCTTAAGGGCTCAATTTTTTCAAAGTTTTTAGGAGATGAATTTGTTGTTGTCAGGGCCTCTAGCTACGATGATATTAATAATAAAGTTGATAATGTTGTTTTAGAGAAAGAGACAGGTAATTTAGTTTGTGCTTTCGATGAAGTGGCAGAAAGTTCTGGACAAAGATACGAGAAGAAAAAAGAGCAGGTACTGGGAAGAAATAGCGAATCAAGAGGGGGAAGCTTAAAATACGGCTTCAAATTAGAAAAAGACGAGGAAGATCAAATAAGATTGGTCTTGGGGAAGGTGGATTTTCTCCCGATTTTTTATATGCCTCTTCCGGAAAGACACATAAAAGAAGGCATAAAGCAATTAACTCCTTTAGGCGAAAAATCTATCCACGAAGAAAAATTATTTACTTATTTCGTAAGTATTCTTTTATCTCAAGCCAATTATCTAGAACTAGAAAAAAATCTAAATCCATCACTAAAATCTCGCCTCAAAAACTTTAAAAAAACCCTAGAAAAGTTTAAAAGCTAAACACTCCTTGACTAATAATTAAATTAATATATAATAAATAAAGGTTCATTTCTTATTAACAAATTAACTAGCCTTATTAGAAAAGTTTATCTTCTTCGGTAAGGCGCATAGATTATGGCAACAACTTTTAGCGAAAGTATTATTAAGGAGTTAGGATTAGATAATATGTCCGAAGATAAAAAGGTGGAAGTATTATTAGGTATAGGCAGGATCATTCAGCAAAATATCATTTTAAGGATTTTAGACGAATTAAAGGAAAAGGACAAAAAAGAGTTTGACAAATTCTTGGCAAAGAACGGAAGCGACCAAGAAGCAATTCTAAAATTTTTACAGTCCAAAATACACAATTTAGACACGATTATTGATGAGGAAATTGATAATTTTAAAAAAACAAGCGTTGATTTTTTGACCAAGATAACCCAATAAACAAGAAGAGCTCTTGTTTATTTTTATAAAAATATGCCAGAAAAAATTCCAATTCCCTCTTCTGTTCCAGAAGTTCCAAGCGACTCAGAGAAAGAGCCGGTTGAAGAAATTACCGAAAACGACAATGAAGAAATAGGCGCAGATAAGGGTGATATCGTCAAGGGAAGGAAGGATGAACTCAGACGACAAAGGAAAATACTAGAAGAAATGATAGAAGAAGATCCTGAAAAGCGTGAATCTCTTTCGTCTGAGTTGAAAGAAGAGGCGGAAAGAGTACTCGAAGAAACCCTTGGAGGACCAGACGGAC
>Ga0075864_103_pt1 | contig 78642 bp, 84 predicted proteins | sample RifGroA1_FD_67966 | JGI IMG/M metagenome (GOLD analysis project Ga0075864, IMG submission 67966) | Parcubacteria bacterium GW2011_GWA1_36_12 | reverse complement strand
TTTTTCTCCAAAGAATTTACCGTTTTTCTTTAAAAATTTCGACGTGCCTTCGGTTGCGTAAATTTTGAGACCGATTTTGGAAATTATTCTGGCGCTTTCTAAAAACTTTATCTTGTTTTCGTCTCCGGATAAAGCAATGAAAACCGATTTTTTTGGGAGGCTTGTGCCGGTTGCGAGTATTGATTTTAAAAATGCCTCATAGATATCATCACTGAATGTGGCTACTTCTCCGGTTGATGCCATTTCTACGCGAAGAATCGGGTCTGCACCTTTGATTCGAGAAAAAGAGAATTGTGGTGATTTGACGGCGACATAGTTGATGGTTGACAGTTGATGGTTGACAGTTGACGGTTTGCTTAGGATGGCTTCGGTGGCCACTTTGGCAAAGTCAATTCCGGTGACTTTAGAAACAAACGGGAGGCTGCGAGAAGCGCGCAGGTTACACTCTATTACTGAGACCTTATTGTTGATTGCCAGAAACTGGATGTTAAACGGGCCTGTTATTTTTAGCGCACCGGCTATTTTTCGAGCGATGTCTTGAATTTCGGCGACAGTTTGGGTGTAAAGATTTTGAGCGGGCAGGACAAGAGTTGAATCGCCGGAATGAACGCCGGCGTTTTCGATGTGTTCGGAAATAGCAAAGCATTGTATTTTACCGCTTTTGGCAACAGCGTCTATTTCTATTTCTTTAGCGTTTGAGAAAAATTTGGAGATAACTACCGGGTATTTTTCGCTGACATTAGCAGCTTGAGCTAAGTATTCTTTTAAATCTTCACTATTGCCCGCAACATTCATTGCCGCACCCGAAAGTACATAAGAGGGTCTGACAAGAACCGGAAAGCCGATTTTATCGGCAAACCGCGTCGCTTCTTCGACAGTTTTGAGCATGGCCCATGGCGGCTGATTTATTTGTAACTTGTCACAAAGGGCTGAGAATTTATTGCGATCTTCGGCATTGTCGATAGATTTTGGGGTAGTGCCTAAAATTTTAAGACCTAATTTTGAAAGCTCGGGAGTTAGATTATTTGGTTTTTGGCCGCCCATTGAGACTATGATGCCGTCCGGTTTCTCTTTTTGGTAAATCTCATAAACGGTTTCTTCGGTTAATTCTTCAAAATAAAGCCTCTCGGCCATATCATAGTCGGTTGAAACTGTTTCGGGATTGCAGTTGATGATAATTGGTGAATATTCGGACTTTATACAGATTGCGGCGGCATTTACAGAACACCAGTCGAATTCCACAGAAGAGCCGATGCGGTATGGGCCGGATCCCAAAATGATAACTTTATGATTTTGGGGATTTCTAATTTCTAATTGTTGGCTACCCAAAAGAGAATTTCTAAACAAATCAGAATTTTCTAAATTAGAATGTTTCAAACGTTTATAATTTTGATTATTAGAATTTGAGGATTGTTTCGTATTTAGTGCTTCGGATTTCGAGTTTTTAACGTCTGTGTCATCAGATTCTCCATTGTAAGTTAGGTAAAGATAATTGGTTTTTGCAGGATATTCACCAGCGAGTGTGTCTATTTGTTTAACCGAAGGGACTATTTTGAATTTGTATCGGAGATTTCTAACATAATCCGATTTTTCACCGATGAGACTAGCTAAGTGCTTGTCGGAAAATCCATATTGCTTGGCAAGAGTTAAGGTATCGGCAGACAATCTCTTTTTCTTTTCGATCTCTTTTTCTAAATTTGTAATGTTTTTAATTTTTTCCAGGAAAAATTTGTCGATACCGGTAAGTGCTGAAATTTTTTGGCTACTTTCCCCAATTTTAATTTTTTGAGCAATTGAGAAAATTCGCCACGGTGTGGGTTTTTTAAAATCAATAGTTTTAGCTTTTTTGTCAGTAATACCTTCAAGGTCAATATCAAGCATACGTACTGCTTTTTGCAGCGCCTCTTCAAATTTTCTGCCAATTGCCATAACTTCTCCGACAGACTGCATATAAGAGCCAATTGTTGCTTCGCTTTTTATGAATTTAGAAAGATCCCAGCGCGGTAATTTTACGACTAAATAATCGAGAGCCGGCTCAAAAGCAGCTATGGTTTTTTGGGTTACGGAATTGGTGATTTCAGTAAGCGATTTACCAAGCGCGAGTTTTGCGGCAACGTATGCCAGAGGATAGCCGGTTGCTTTTGATGCTAAGGCTGAACTTCTGGACAGTCTGGCATTAACTTCTATGATTCGGTAATCGATTTTATCTGATTTTGGATTTGGATTGAGGGCAAACTGGATATTACATTCCCCTACAATATTTAGATGTCTAATAACTTTTATTGAGATTTCCCTAAGTTTGTGATATTCATAATTATTTAGTGTTTGAGAAGGAGCAACGACTATTGATTCTCCGGTATGGATCCCCATCGGGTCAAAATTTTCCATATTACAAACTGTTATGCAGTTGTCGAATTTGTCCCGAACGACTTCGTACTCAACCTCCTTCCAGCCTTTTAAGTATTCTTCTATTAGAATTTGCGGAGTTTTGGAAAGGGCCCGGTCGGCTATTTCTGCAAGGTCTTTTTCACTCGCGGCGGCCCCGGAATCTTGTCCACCTAGTGAAAAGCCGCCCCTAACCATTACCGGGTAGCCGATTTGTCGGGCAGCTTTTTTAGCCTCTTTCAGTGATTTTACAGCTTGACTGTTTGCAGTATTTAAGTTGATTGAAATGAGTTCTTTTACAAATAGATTGCGGTCTTCTGTTTTATTTATCGAACTTACGGGTGTTCCCAAAACTTTAACCTTGTATTTTTTAAAAACGCCGGATATGGCAAGGGCAAGCCCACAGTTAAGCGCTGTTTGGCCACCGAATGAAAGGAGAATACCATCAGGTTTTTCTTTCTTGATTACTTCTTCAACGAAGTTAGGCTCGAGTGGTAAAAAATAAACTTCATCGGCAAAACCTCTGGAAGTTTGAATAGTTGCGATGTTGGGATTAATTAATATAACTTTAACCCCTTCTTCTTTTAAAGCTTTGATTGCTTGGGATCCGGAATAATCGAATTCTCCGGCTTGGCCGATTTTAAGCGCGCCTGAGCCCAAAAGTAATACTTTATTAATTTTCATATCCTAATTACAAATTGAAAATTCACTTAAATTTCTCCATAAAAAAATCAAACAGCCACTGGGTATCGGTTGGGCCCGGCGTTGCTTCGGGGTGAAATTGAACAGAGAAAAACGGAAGTTTTTCGTGAATTATCCCTTCATTTGTGTTGTCATTTGCATTATAAAACCAGCGCTTAAAACCCTTAGGTAATTTCTTTTCACTTAGAGCGAAACCGTGGTTTTGAGTGGTTATAAAGCATCTCTTGCCCGCCTCGCCCGACGAGCGAGCGAGTCGAGGCGGGGTGCCGACCTGAATTGTAGGTTGGTTTTGCGCTCTATGTCCAAATTTTAGTTTGTATGTGTCGCCACCTGCTGCCAGTCCTAAAAGCTGGTTTCCGAGGCAAATGCCAAAAGTAGGAATTTTTTTGGCAAGTGATTTCTTGATTATTGCAATGGATTCTTTAGCAATCTTAGGATCTCCTGGTCCGTTCGAAATTACCAGACCGTCGATTTTGAGGTTATTTTCAAAAAGGTCGAAATTCCAAGGAAGTTCATAGACCGTTGCGCCACGAGAAAGTAGTGACCTTAGAATATTTCTTTTGGCTCCGCAGTTGAGAAGCCCGACTTTACAACCTCGTAGGTTTTGAGCTTTCAACCTACGAGGTTGAATCTTGGGTTTGTGGATTTTTATTGTTTTGGGTGAGACTTTGGCGACAAGGTTTGTTTGGTTTGGGTCCCAAAAATCTATGTCGTTGTTGTCCATGATTATTTTGCCGAGCATTACCCCTTCGTCTCTCAGCTTTTGGGTTAAGAGTCTGGTGTCAACGTCAACAATTGCCGGAATTTTCTGCTCTACTAACCAATTATTGAGAGTTTTTTTAGCAAGACGGTGATTAGGATTTGTTGTTAGATCACTAATAATTACGCCCTGAACCTGTATTTTTTCAGATTCCCAGTATTTTCTGATTGGTACTCCCCAGTTTCCTATTAGGGGGTATGTAAAAGCTAAAATCTGGCCTGAATAGGAAGGATCTGTGAGGCTTTGTTCATAGCCTACCATGCCGGTTGCAAAAACTACTTCTCCGCTTACAGAATTATTATAACCTGCTTGATAACCATCAAAAACAGCACCATCTTCTAAAATGAGTCTTGTTTTATTCATGGTCAAAAAAAAAGCCTATAGGCTTTATATTAGATTAATGTTTTCGTTGAGAAATCATACTATTTATTTCCCCTTTTTCCTGCTTTTTTTGCTGGTTTTGATTTTTTAGCAATCTTTTTAGCATTTGATTTTTTGGCTACTTTTGTTTTGGTTTTTTGATTAGCTCTTAATTTAGCTGTTACCTTTGCCTTTTTAACTATTTGCTGAGTTGCAGGATTAACTTTTTTCGCCGCTTTAATTTGTGTTTGAGCTGCTTCCTTTGCCAAATCGGAGTCTTTCTTTTTTTGTATTACGGTTGCGGCTGAAACTCTATCGTCTCCGGTAAGTCTCATTAAAATTACTCCTTGAGTATCGCGTGTTAAGCGAGGAACAGATCTGAGCGTGGTTCGCATTATTTGCCCTTTTTGGCTGGTCAGGATTAAGCCTTCATCGTTTTTAGTTAATATTTGGGCATTAACTATATTGCCGGTCTTATCTGCAAGATTTGCTGCTTTAACTCCTACTCCTCCACGAAGCTGCATCGGCCATGCTTCAATATTTGATTTCTTACCTATACCGCGAGCTGTTATGACTATCAAGTCAGCTTTAAGATCATCTTTAGCGATGACATCCGTTCCAATTAATTCGTCCCCCGGTTTTAATTTGATACCCCTAACTCCCATTGTGTCTCGAGCCATCGGTCTTACGTCACTTTCCCTGAATTTAATAGACATACCTTTTTTAGAAACTAAGAATACGCTGTCGGTTCCGGAAGTTAACTTGGCCCATCTTAGTGCATCTCCGTCTGAGAGTTTAATAGCGATAATTCCGGATTTTCTGATAGCCTCATATGCTTTGATTTCAGTTTTTTTAATAACGCCGTTTTTGGTGGCCATAGTAACGAATCGAGATGATTTATCGCCTTTGGAAACTTTTAAGGTAGAAAGTACTTTTTCGTTCGGTTGTAATTCTAGAAGGTTTACGATCGCAACACCTTTAGCAGTTCTAGAAGAATCTGGAAGTTCCCAAACTTTTAGTTTGAATACTCTTCCCCTATCCGTAAAAAATAATAAGTCATCGTGGGTTTGACAAGCAATAAGTTGAGCGACAGTATCTTCTTCTTTAGTTTTCATTCCGGATATACCCTTACCGCCGCGTCTTTGAGTTCTGAAAGATCCAATATCTTGCCTTTTAACGTAACCACCTTGGGTTATGGTAACAATCGTTGGATCGTTGGCAATTAAATCTTCTTCTGAAAATTCTCCGACTTTTTGTTTATATACCTTAGTTCTTCTTTCATCGCCAAATCTTTCTTTGAGTTTAGACAGTTCTTTTTTAGCAACTTGCAATATTTTTTCTGGATGCGCGAGCAAATTTTCGAGATAGGCGATTTCCTCTTTAACCATCGCTAGTTCCTCATCGATTTTTTGTCTCTCAAGAGCCGCTAGGCGCTTCAGTTGCATGTCTAGAATCGCAAGTGCCTGGATTTCGGTTAATTTAAACTTGGACATCAAGTTAACTTTGGCTGCCTGCTGGTCCTTGCTCTTTTTAATGGTTTCGATGACTGCATCGATATTATCGACTGCGATCTTTAAGCCTTCTAAGATGTGAGCTCGTTTTGTAGCTTCTTCAAGTTCAAATTGGCTTCGTCTTGTGATAACTTTTTTTCTATGTTTGATGAATTCTTCTAAGATATGTTTAAGAGTGAGGGTTTGAGGGGTACCGTCGACTAACGCGACCGTATTTACAGCAAACGATTGTTGAAGGGCGGTATATTTGTAAAGGTTGTTAAGAACTGAACGCGGTCTGGCATCACGTTTGAGCTCTATAGAAATACTCAAGCCGTTTCTATCCGATTCATCGCGAAGATCAGCAATACCATCTAATTTTTTATTTTTAACTAGTTCTGCGATTCTGGAAATGAGTGTTGATTTATTAACTTGGTATGGAATTTCAGAAACAGAAATTTGAAAGTGCCCACTTATCTTTTCTTCGATTTCTGCCTTAGCCCGCATGACAATTTTGCCTCTTCCTGTTGCATATGCCGCAGTAATTTCAGTGATATCGTAAATTTGAGCGCCCGTTGGGAAATCCGGTCCCTTAACGAATTCCATGAGATTTTCTACCGAAGCATCTGGTTTGTCGATCAGGTGCACAATTGCGTCTACGATTTCACCCAGGTTGTGAGGAGGGATATTAGTTGCCATTCCAACAGCTATTCCAGAACCACCATTGATAAGTAAATTTGGCAACACTGCCGGTAAATATACTGGCTCTTTGAGAGATCCGTCGAAATTGTCCACGAAATCGACAGTCTTCTTATCGAGATCGTAAAGAAGGGTTTCCGATATGGAAGCCATTCTAGCTTCCGTGTAACGCATGGCAGCCGGAGCATCGCCATCTATCGAGCCAAAGTTTCCTTGACCGTCGATTAAGGGATACCGCATTGAGAAATTTTGAGCCATACGAACCATGGCTTCGTAAACCGGTGTGTCTCCGTGTGGGTGGTATTTACCCAATACTTCACCAACCACCTTGGCACTTTTTGTGTAATGTGCACTATGGGTTACCCCCATCCTGTGCATAGCGTAAAGAATTCTGCGGTGAACAGGTTTTAGCCCATCGCGGACATCCGGAAGAGCTCGCGCTACAATTACACTCATTGCATAGTCCAAATAGGACTTTTGCATTTCTTCCGTGATTTCGGCGTTCTGTATTTTCCCTATGTCTGCCATTTGTTTATGGTTTACTTAAGAAGATATTTTACTTTGGTTAGTTCTGTTCCATCTACTGTAAGCGAAGACCCTTTTCTACTTTGAGAAAGTTTTATTAACTCCTGTTTATTATTTGTATTATCTATTTGAATAAAAACGTTTCCTCCGTCATAAATGATCCAAATATTCTTCCATCAGGTAAAGCCGCAAACATTACTAATCTTTCCCCGGGTTCACCCTCTATGGTTTGATGATTTCTAGCACCACCCTCTTTTTTGGCTGGTATTGCTTCTATTTGAAAATTGACGACTTTGCGGTTGATTTCTGGATGTCCTTCAACTTCCAGTTTTGTTGCTTCACCTAATAATTCACCAATCCTATTTACACTTCTAGTCTCCGTTGTCGTTAATCCGCCTGAGTCTTTAGCGTTTTCGAAAAAAGTGAAAAGAGAATCTAATTCAATAACTCCGGTGGTTTGTACTTTTTCTGCGGCTTGTTCCATGTCTAAATGTCCAGAGTAGCGTTTTTTGCGTGTGTTTGAATAAATCTTTTTCTGGGTGGGACCTCGTTGCCCATGAGCATTGAAAATACACGGTCTGCTTCAGTAGCATCTTCTATACTTACCTGTTTCATAATTCTGGCAGCGGGGTTCATCGTAGTTTCCCATAGCTGATCCGGGTTCATTTCTCCGAGACCTTTGTATCTTTGAATGCTGATTTTTTTACCGTTTGCCCTGAGTTTAATTATGTTGTTTTTCCCCTCTTCGTTATAAGCGTAATAAAATTCTTTACCTATTGTGATTTTGTAAAGAGGCGGCATGGCTATATATAGGAAGCCTTTTTCGATTATACCCGGCAAGTATCTGAAGAAGAAGGTTAGAAGCAGTGTCATAATATGCTCACCATCCACATCGGCGTCGGTCATAATAACAATGCGGTGATATCGGATCTTGTCTATATTGACTGTGTCGCCTATGCCTGTACCTAGAGCAATAATTAGAGTTTTAATTTCTTCAAACTCTAGGACTTTGTCAAGCCTGGCTCTTTCTGTGTTTAAAATTTTTCCCCGAAGAGGTAGGATTGCTTGGAACTTTCTGTCTCTACCCTGCTTTGCGCTTCCTCCGGCGCTGTCACCTTCTACTAAATAAAGTTCGGATGCTGCCGGATCTTTTTCCTGACAATCGGTAAGTTTTCCCGGAAGGCTCATGCCGTCCAAAGCACCTTTTCTAAGAACCGCTTCTTTGGCCGCTCTGGCTGCTAACCTTGCTTTGGCTGCCAGAATAACCTTTTCCATAATTTTTCTGGCCTGATTGGGGTTTTCTTCCAGATACGTGTCGATACCCTCTTTGACCACTTGATTGACGATCGGCTGAATTTCGGCATTGCCGAGCTTAGATTTTGTTTGGCCTTCAAACTGCAAGTGTTCCGAATTCATTTTTATGGCGACAACAGCCGTTAAACCTTCACGCATGTCTTCTCCGGTTAAGTTATCGTCTTTTTCTTTTAGAATGTTATTTTTTCGGGCATAATCATTGATGGCGCGGGTTAAAGCCATTCTGAAGCCGGTTAAGTGTGTACCGCCTTCTGAAGTCGCAATAACGTTTGCGAAAGATTCAATTGTTTCTTGGTATCCGTCATTATATTGGAAGCTGGCTTCGACCATGATTTCTTCAAGGCTTTTAGAAACATAAAAAGGGATATCGTTAACTGGTTGTTTGTCGCGGTTGAGATGGCGGACTAATGATCTAATTCCGCCGTCGAAATAATAATGGAGCTCTTTATCTTCTCTTTGGTCGTAGAGATGAAAGCAAAGACCTGCAACTAAATAAGCTCTCTCTTTTACTTTTTTGGAAAGAGTTTTAAAGTTTACGTTTGTAGTTGAAAAAATTGACTTGTCGGGTAAAAAGATAGACGTTGTGCCTGTTTTTGGCAAGTTTAGTATTTTAGGAGTTTGCGTGTCTTTGACAACGTCTACCTGAGATGTTGGTTTACCACGCCTGTATTCTTGCGCGTAAATTTTATTATCGCGTCTAACTTCAAGGCGCATCCAGTCGGAAAGCGCGTTGACAGCGGATGCTCCTACACCGTGAAGACCGCCGGAAACCTTATAAGCACCCGCGCCAAATTTTCCACCGGCATGCAGTACTGTCATAGTGACCTCTAACGTCGATTTTTTGGCTTTAGGGTGAAGTTCAACTGGAATCCCCCGTCCGTCGTCGGCGACAGTGATCTTTTCGTCTTTGTCAATTACCACCCAAACATTTTTGGCATATCCGGCCAGGGCTTCGTCAACTGAATTGTCGATAATTTCCTTAACAAGTTCGTGGAGGCCGTGTATGTCGGTTGAGCCCACAAACATTCCAGGGCGTTTTCTGACCGGCTCAAGACCTTCTAAGACTTGAATGTCTTTTGCTGTGTAACTATTATCTTGGGAATTTGGCATCGGTTAGGTTTACTTTCATTTGATAGAGTAAGCAAAAATCCATTACTTGATTGTAGCAAATTTAGAGATCAGCGATCAAGCGTTTTTGAAGCTAGATTATATTAATGCAAGCCCGCCGGCTAGCGATTGAAGCCGCAGGCGATGTCTTTCGGGCTAAAATTAGGAGAACTTTTTGGGTTTAAACAACTAATAAGCAAAGCTTTTCTGCGAATAAATTAATGTTAGAATCTTGATTATGAAGATAACTTACACGAGACACGCGGAAGATAAATTGGAAAGACCAGATATAAAGAAATTTAAAGTGGACAAAACGTTAATTGAAAATTCCTTGGGTAAGTCAAAGCATAAGAATAAAACAAAATCTGGTGAGTTTGCTCACTTTGTAAGTATTTCAGTCAGGCATGATTTAAGAATAATTTATGATATAATCGGTACAGATATAAAAGTAATCACATTCCACATAGCAAAAAAGGGTCGATATGATAAAACTTAAATATTACAAAGAGGATGATCTACTGGTACTGAAATTTTCTGAAGAGCCTGTGGATGACTCTTTTGAGGTTGACAGTGCGATTCTTGAAGTGGACAGGGATAATTCACCCGTATCCTTGGAGATCCTCCATGCCTCGAATTTCTTCAATTTGGCTTCGAAGGAACTGCCTCGTGAAGTAAAGCAAAAATTCTTCGCAAACTTCTAGTTTACACTGAGTCTTACCGAAGTGAACTTTTTGGGTTCAGAGTCAAAATATTCTTCGCTTCTCAGAAAGTTTGGTACTTTTATCGTTAATGTCAATCTATTTAGAGGAAAAGTTGGAGTCTAAAAAAAGAGAGGCATTCCCTTGGGACAAAACCCTTTGGTAGTCCTCTCATCGTGATCAGCTGTAATATTATCAAACTAAATCACGATTGTCAAAAAAATAGTGACGAGAACTTTTTGGGTTCAGAATTTACGATTCTAGTTCAATCTTGCCAAACTATCTGAATATCAGCTCGCAGGTTTTTTGTGCTATAGTTTATGAACGCGTTTTCGATGGTATATTTCATCAATAATTTCGGCAGTCGTTTTTTCACTGCTGTTATATGGTGCGCACTGGTTTCATTACTACTTATCAGTGGCCGCATTTCTTTTTTCTACGCTTCTTGCCGTTGTTATTTCCTCTGATAGAAAGATGTTATATCTTGCACTTAACCTTGTCTTTGCTTGGGCACTGATGGTTGTATTTGTAGCTCTTATGCTCCGTTTTTTCAATGACTTAGAGTCGAATCGAAATGTTTTTATCAATTGTCAGCGTTTAGATTTAGGCTGAAGATTAGATTTGATAGGACGAATTTGCCATCGACATTGGCGCCAATCATTTTTTTAGCTTCCGCGCATTTTTCTAAGACAAATTGAATTTCGTCCAGAGAGTTAGTGGATTTTTTATGTTTAATGTTTGTTAGTAGTGATTGGTGAAGTGTGTTCATTTGCTCATCTAGCCAAATGCTGGGATCTTCGATTACGGAAATGGTTTTCAGGAGCGCGTAGGTATCTTTGCCAGAGAGGAGAATTGACGCGTTTTTGCCGATATCTGATTTTGCAGATGTTCTGATGACTATCGCCCGCGAGACGATTGTAGGAAGCAGATTTGATTTATCTGCTGCCTCAAGAATAATGATTGCATGGCTTGGCGGCTCCTCAAAAATTTTCAGCAGTGAATTTTGTGCTTGAGTAGTTAATTTTTCGGCACTGTGAATAATTATTATTTTGTACTTTCCGGCAACAGGCTTTTGATAAATTGTTGCTTTAATTTCGCGGATTTGGTTAATGGAGATAAATTTTTTCTGTGGAGAAATAATGGAAATGTCCGGTGATGGTTTTTCTAAGTCGATATTGAACTCTTTAGCAAGTTTGATAGTTTGCTCTTTTGCCCCCTTCCCTACTATGAGAAAGGACTGGAATTTTGAAGTGTTTTTACTGAAACTGGAAGGCATTTTTTTAAAGCTTGCCAAGCCATTTTACCCTTTTTGAATTTTTACGCCAATTTGCTATGCTTAAAGCAGATAGATAGTTAGATCGACCGTGCGGTTGGTAGTTTGGTTATATCTGTTTCTAAAATTTTACTATCAAACTAACTTACTAATAACTACCTAACTAATAAGATGGCAGCTACTGCTCCACTGGCAACGCCTAAAGAAAACCAAAAGAAAATATCTTCGATAGAGGAAATTCTGGCGTCGGTTGGCGCAATTACCGCAGAACAACTGGAGTTTGTAAAAAGCGAAGTTAAGCGCAGGCAAGAGTCGAGCGAAAAAATTATCGCTTCGATGAACTGGGTAACTGACGAGCAGATGGCGCAGGCAAAAGCTAAAGTAATCGGGGTGCCGTATGATGACCCATCGGAGCACCCGATATCTCCGGAGGTTTTAAGCTATGTCCCGGAAGAGGTTGCCAAAAGGTTTCAGGTTATTCCGCTAAGTAAGAATAAAGAAACATTATCTGTTGCGATGGTCGACCCACTCGACTTGCAGGTTTTTGAGTTTATTGAGAAAAAATCAGGACTAACCCTAAAGCCATATTTAGCGACAGCAGCTTCCATAAACAAGGCAATTACCGAGCAATATACGAGAGGCCTTTCTTCTGAGGTTACGGAGGCACTTAAAGAGGTAACTCCAGGCAGTGGTATGGCTTATGCGAAAAGTACCTCGATTGGGTCAGTTTTGGGTGAGGCGCCGGTTGCCAGAATAGTTTCAACGCTGCTGGAGTACGGAATTCGGGTGAGAGCGTCGGACATCCACATAGAGCCGTTGGAAAATGAGACTCGAGTAAGATACAGAATAGACGGAATATTGCACGAGAAATTAATTTTGCCCAAAAAAATTCACGACTCGATTATTTCGAGGATTAAGATTCTTTGCAATATGAAAATAGATGAAAAGCGGGTTCCGCAGGATGCCAGGTTCAACTTTAAATTAGGCCGCGAAGAGCTTGATTTAAGATTGTCAACTTTGCCGACAGCTTTTGGCGAAAAAGTGGTAATGCGACTTTTGAAAAAAACCGGAGCTGTACCAACTTTACCGGAACTGGGGTTGAGGGCTAAGGCCTTGAAAAACCTGGATGAGAACATTGCCAGACCTCACGGGATCATTCTGGTGACCGGGCCAACCGGTTCGGGGAAAACGACTACCCTTTATTCTATTCTTTCAAAATTAAATTCAACTAAAGTGAACATTGTTACTTTGGAAGACCCTATTGAGTACCAAATGGCGGGAATCAATCAAGTTCAGATTAATCCTCAGGCAGGGTTAACATTTGCTTCGGGTTTGAGATCATTTTTAAGACAAGATCCGAATATTATTATGGTTGGAGAAGTACGTGACAGCGAGACGACTGACCTGGCAGTTCAGGCTTCTCTAACCGGCCACTTGGTATTTTCTACCTTGCACACCAATAATTCATCAGGAGCTCTGCCAAGGCTTCTGGATATGCATGCGGAGCCATATCTAATTGCTTCAACAGTTAATTGTGTTGTCGGCCAAAGGGTTGTCAGGAAAATTTGCCCAACCTGTAAAGAAGCCAAAGAACCCAAGCTGGAGGTTATTGAGGAGCTAAAAAAGATACTTGGTAATCTATACGATTTTACAACCAAGAAGTTTAAAGTATATGCCGGTAAGGGCTGTTCGGATTGTAACAAAACCGGTTATTTAGGAAGAGTTGGTATTTTTGAGGTACTGGTGGTTTCCGAGAAAATTGCCAGAATGATATTTTCCCACGAAACATCGCAGTCTATAGAAAGAGAAGCTATAGTAGAGGGAATGATTACAATGAAACAGGACGGATTTTTGAAAGTAATTGAAGGCATTACCACGATTGAAGAAGTATTGAGGGTAGCTGAAGAATGAGTATACAAGATTATTTGGAAACTATTGTTAAAAAAGAAGCGTCTGACTTGCACTTGGTAGTAGGTGCTCCTTCGATGATGAGAATAGACGGGCAACTAATTCCTGTCTCTTCGGCTCCCCTAACCCCTGAGGACACTGAATCTTTGGTTCATGAGCTTTTGTCTGTTGAGCAAAAAGAAATGCTTTCGGTAAATAAAGAGCTGGATTTCTCTTTTGCGTTAGGAGAGCTTGCCAGATTTCGGGTGAACGCTTACTACCAAAAAGGTTATCTCTCGGCAGCGCTCAGACTGATTCCCACTTACATCAAAACGCTTGAAGAGTTGAGCCTGCCTTCTATTTGCCACAATTTTGCAAAGATGCGGCAGGGGTTTATTTTGGTAACCGGGCCGACCGGGCACGGAAAATCTACGACGATCGCCTCAATTATTAATGAAATTAACCAGACAAGGCCAGTTCACATTTTAACTATTGAAGACCCGATCGAGTATGTGTATCCAAAAGGAAAAGCGCTTGTCTCTCAGCGGGAAATGCACTTGGACACCCATTCTTGGGAAGTTTCGCTAAGAAGTGCGCTTCGTGAGGATCCGGATGTGGTTTTGGTGGGTGAGATGAGGGATTTTGAGACAATATCTTCGGCAATAACGGTTGCTGAAACCGGGCATTTGGTGTTTGCAACCCTACACACAAACAACGCAGCTCAGTCAATTGACAGGATTATTGATGTATTTCCGGAAAAGCAGCAGGCGCAAGTACGTTTGCAGCTTTCGGCAACTATCGCCGGAATTGTGTCACTGCGCTTAATACCGCAAATTGGAGGAGGCAGGGTTCCGGCTGCTGAGATTTTACTGGCCTCTTCTGCTGTAAAGACAACTATCAGAGACGGTAAAACTCATCAAATAGATAACATTATTCAAACTTCGGGACAAGAGGGAATGAGGCTACTTGAGGTTTCGCTGGCGGAATATGTGACGAGTGGAAAAATCAGCGTTGACGTCGCCCAGCAATACAGCTTGAGGCCTAAGGAGCTCGAAAGGTTGATAGGTACGGCCAGTGAATCGGATAAGTAATCCATAAATCAAGTCACCATGCCAATTTTCAAATACGTAGCAAAAGACTTTTCAGGCAAGAAGGTTTCCGGAGAGGTTGAGGCTGTTGATAACAAGTCGGTTGTAGCAACTCTCAGGAACGAAGGCTTAATTACGCTGGCAATTACCAAGCGCGGGGAAGAGAAGATTTTTAACACGCAGGCATCCGTTCCTAAATTTGGGGGCAGTGTTAATTCCGGGGAAGTAGTTAACTTTACAAGACAGCTTTCAACAATGTTGTCAGCAGGTCTTCCTTTAACAGACGCATTGGTAATATTGCAAAAACAAACTAAAAACGTTAACTTTTCCCGGATTCTTACCGAAGTTATTGCCGATGTTGAAGGAGGAGGTTCCCTGTCGTCTTCAATGGCCAAGCATCCTAAAGCATTCGATATTATTTATATAAAGCTTATAGAAGCCGGCGAAACCGGCGGAGTACTGGATAAAGTACTTCTTAAACTTGCGCAGAGTTTGGAAAAGGATAGAGAATTTAAGTCTCAAACCCGAGGCGCTTTCATCTATCCAATAATTGTCGTTTTTGTGATGATTATCGTTGTTGCTCTAATGATGATATTTGTTATTCCGAAGCTCACCAGTCTTTATACGGAAATAGGTACGGAATTACCGTTGCCGACCAAGATTCTAATTGCCATGTCGGATTTTACCAGAGGATTTTGGTGGTTAATTATTCTTCTGACAGTCGGTTTTATTTACGCTTTTAAGATTTACTCCAAAACACCCGATGGATCGAAAAAAGTATCAATGCTGGTTTTATCGTTGCCTGTGTGGGGCAAAATCAGAAGGACGTTAGTACTTGCGGAGTTTACCAGAACATTGGGACTCTTAATTGGTACGGGAATCCCGATTATTACGGCTCTGAAGGTTGTCAGAGACATTTTAACGAGTTCGGCGTATAAAGACGGTGTGGATGAGGCGATTAGGAGAATAGAAAGGGGTGCGCCTCTTTATCAACCAATTGCTGCCAACCCGGCTTTTCCACCATTGATGAGTCAGATGATGAGAGTTGGTGAGGAAACCGGCAAAATGGATGAGGTTTTGGGAAGGCTGGCGCTGTTTTTTGAGGGAGAGAGCGAGCATCAGATTAGAAATTTAACGACTGCGCTTGAACCGATCATATTAGTAGTTTTGGGTTTGGGGGTAGGAACGCTAGTTTTGTCGATTATATTGCCTATATATAACCTAACATCTCAATTTTAGAAATCTGTGGAAGTTGTAGTGCTCCCCCACATTGCGGGGTGCTTGCCTAAACTTGACAGCGCAGTTTTAACTGTAGAAATTCAACCAAAACCAGACTTAAACCTTACTTTTTACCCAAGCCGGTATCATGAGACCCGACTGTTTTGAGAATTATTGTTTCATCAATTTTCTCAAAGGTAAAACGATAACCCTTGTCGATACGAGCTTCCCAGCGGTTTAGCCCTCCCATCTTTTTTGTCTCTAAGCTTGGATGAAAAAGATTTTGGACAAGGAATAGAAGCTGTTTGTCAACTTTTCTCTGGATATGTTTTGGAAGTCTTTGATAGAGTTTTGTAAAAAGCTTGGTTTTAGCAATCTTAATCATTTGCCCTGATGAAGATCTTTGACAAGAGCTTTTACGTCTTTGTAGGTCTTGTATCTACCCGCGGCAATATCTTCATCTGCTTTTTTTTCAGCCCACCTCCACCATGCTTCACTCCCGTAAGGCGGCTCAGTCTCTTTTAGTCTTCCCTTAATATATTTAATTTCCCTAGAGAGCTCCTCTAGGCGGCTTAGAATTGTCTCTAAGGTCTTCTGCTGTGTTACTACTTGATTCATACTAGAGGCAGTATACTGTTTTAAGTGAATTACTGTCAAAAATTTCACAAACCTCTGGGTAGATTTTAAAATTTTGCTATTTAAAATTTAAAATTAGTGACAGCTTTACCAACTTGACAACAACTTGCGAATTAACTAATACTGATATTAAGCTAAGAAAATTATGTTACAGCTTGGAAGGGGGTGAATTAAACTTAGTGATTAAATCTGCCCAAAAAAAGAAATTATTTGGTTTTACACTAATCGAGCTTCTAATAGTTATTGCAATTCTTGGTATTTTGGCAGCAGCAGTGTTGGTTGCTATTAACCCGGCAAAAAGGACGAAGCAAGCGCGTGATGCGGGAAGAAAGAACGACATTGGATCATTAGCTACAGAGATTCAAGCTTATTACACAACACCAGGGCAAGGATATTATTTTACAGGAGATGGATGCGATGGTGGTCTTACTACTTTAACAGCATCAGGCGGTTTGAAGCAGGTACCTGTAGACGCGCAGGGTAACAAATATTGTTATGATGTGGGTGCGAATACGGATGAAGCTGCAGTTGGGATAACTATTGAGGATCCAACAAGTACTGGAGTGGGTCCATTTATGTGGTGCTGGAAGTCGACAACTAATAAAGCAGAGGAAGTTGGATCAGCAGCTTGTACTGTACCGTAGATATTCTTCCTATATTGTTAAAGAGCACAATAACTGCATATGGGTTGTTGTGCTCTCTTTTAAGATTGTGACATAGGTAGCCCTGATTTTTCTTTCTACGATGTTAAGATGAGTTTTAGATTTCTAAAGTTTTTGTTTGTCTCCATAATTTTATCTGTATTTTTTTCATATATTCCGGGAATTTCAAAAGTAGTTTTTGGAGGGGACTCTGGTGATATAACTGTGGTTTCCTGGTTTGGCGGTGTAGCCCATCCTCAAGGTTATCCATTGAATACAATGATTGGATGGGTTTTTACCCACTTACCATATGATGCGACTGTTGCATATAAAGCAAATTTAATGGCTGCTTTTTTGCAAGCTGCGAGTGTAGGTTTAGTTTTTTTAATGGTTCGTTTACTAACAACAAATACAATTATTTCTTTAACCACTGCATTGGTTTTAGCATTTACTCCTCTTTTTTGGCTTTATGCACATACTGCAGAAGTCTTTCAATTAACATTGCTATTTCTGTCTTTGCATTGTTATTTTTTACTACTAGCCTTTAAGAGTAGTAACAATAAGAAAAGGTTTTATACTAAGATTTCAATTTTATTTTTAGGTCTTGGGTTTTTTCACCAGTACACGACTGCCTTGGTTTTTCCTGCAGCTTTGTACCTCCTAATAAAAATGAAAAGTCGAATATTTACTAGAAATATTGGTTATTTACATGTTTTCTGGGGATTTTTTATTGGCCTTTTACCTTACTTGTTTATAGTTTATTCATCCTTGAAGGGGAACATAATAAACTGGCTTGGACCATTTAATTTATTAAATCTATTAAAATTAATTACTAGAAGTGATTATGGAATGTTTAGTGATTTTCAGAGTACAGAAAAGCTTTCCCCGTTTACAAAAATCATTCAACTGGGATGGTATATAAAAGTTTTAAAGTCCGATTTTGGCGTTTTGGGTTTAATCTTAGCTTTTCTGGGGTTTATATACCTGTTTAAAAAGTCGAGAGATTTGTTTTGGTATTTTTTGCTGGCCTTTTTCTTTACAGGACCTTTTTTTATTTTATATATAACCTTTCCACCATTTTCTATTTTTATTCAAGGTGTTATTGAAAGATTTTTACTTTTAAATTATCTATTTATTACAATTTATATTGGCTTTGGAATATTTGTTTTATTTACATTTTTGAGAAGATTCTATTTTATTAAAAAAGAAATTTATTCGTTGTTGCTTGTTGGCCTTTTGTTACTTATTCCATTTTCGATGTATATTTCAAATTATCACAAGACTGATCTATCGCGCTATACAATCGGAAGCGATTTGTCACAGGATATTTTAAATAGTGCGAAACTACCTGGAATTATTTTTTTGCAGGGAGATACGATAGTATTTAATACCCAATATAGCCATTACATTGATAACATAAATGCTGAATCTAAACTAGTGATGACAGGGAGGTTAAGAAGGCCGAATTATAGGCAAGAATTTGCAAAAAATAATAAAGACTTGTCATTTCCTGAAAATTTTTTTGAAAATAAAGTAATCGAGATTAACTTAATAATTCCAGATTTGATAAAACTCAATTTTGATAATTACCCTATTTATAGTGTTGTCCAGATAGAACCCTTACCAAATGGTTATGGTTGGGTTCGGCAAGGAATGCTTAATAGGTTGTATAAAAAGGGAGGTGAACCGAAAAATTCAGAGCTTTTAACAAAAATTAACAGTGAATTTAAAAATCTTAAGTATGATTCTTCTTCACAGGGACAGGTGTATCAGCAGTTTTTCGGTGAGCATGTGGAAGGTTTTTATGCGGCTTCGTTTGCTTCAATTGGGGCTACTCTTTTGGAAAGGGGTATGTTGGATGAGTCACAAAAATTCTATAATTTGTCTCTTGAAACAAATCCATCTTCGGCAATTGCCTATATTGGTTTGGGAGAAGTATTTAAAAAGAGAAATGATTGTAAAGCTGCGGAAGAAATGTACGCAAAAAGCCTAGAAGTGGATAAGTCAGTAAAAATTGGGATAGAAAGACTGGCATATCTTTACAAAGATTGTTTTAAGGATCAGGGAAAAGCTGAATTTTATTTTACGCAACTCAAGCAACTTCAACAAGATAATGCAGATACGCCGGTAGATCAGCTATGATTTTGAAATAAGAATTTTAATGGCAAAAAGCAGCGAAATTGTGGTAATTACAACTCCTAGTAGAAAATATTTTGGTGTGTAAGAAAATTCCACGGTATGTTCTCCTCTTGGTATAACCAATGCTTTTGAATTGATGTTGGCTGCAAAGATTCTTGCTTCTTGATTGTCGACCTTTGCTTTCCAGCCGGGATAATAGGAATCGGAAAAAACTAAAACCCCATCTTCTGTTGAATTAAATTTAAGTTTAGCTCGATTATTAAATAAATGAAATTCTTCAATTCTATAAACGCCTTTTTGGAATTTTTTGTTATTGAAATTTTCAAGCAGAACGGTGTTCCGGGTATCTTGATTCCCGAATTCGTTGGAATATTCCCCTATAGTTTTAATTTCCTTATAATCATAGTAGACCTGAAAAACCGCTGGGACGTTTTCTCTTTGGTAAAGATAAAAATTATAATTGCCTTTTTTAGTTTCATTTTTCAGATAAAATCCCTCGTTTTTTATTGGAATAGTTGTGATTATAAATTTTATTGAGTACGCATCAAGTATTTTCATTGCTGTTTCTTCAAATTGCATTTCATCTTTTGCCATCTGGACATTACCTTGCAGCAGTGAATTTATAAGATTTTGTCTTCTGGTAGGTAGTATTTGATAAGCAGAAAAACTGTTTACCGAGTAAAAGAGGTTACTGTTAGGTTCAGCAGAATTTCGGAAAAATTTGTAGTAATCGTATTTATTTTCCCATCCGTACTTTTGAAAAATTTCATTCCATATTTTGTTCGATCTGATTGTTAAAGTTCTGAAATTTTTCAAATCCTGTGGGTTTATGTTTTCTAGAATCTCCGGCTTTGCGAAGATGTTTTTTACTTCTTCAGTGGGATTGTATTTATACCAGATGATGAAAAAATCAAGAATAGTTATAAACAAGATTAATATTAAGATGCCTTTTCCTAATTTTTTCTTTAAAATTGTACCTCCGTATGCGGCAAGTATTGCTAGCATCATTTGCGTAAAGAGTATGAATCTTGCTGGTACCCGAAAGAAATTAAGTGGTGGGAAAGAAAATAATACATAAAGAGGTGAAGATTTTCCGAGAGCAAGAAGAATAGTGATAGGTGCAATGAGGGCAAAAATGGTAAAAGCGTTTTTGGGTTTTTTGATAAGAAGATAAATAATTGCACCTATTGATAGGATGAAAGGTAAAAAGCCTACATAAGAAGTGTTCTCCCAAAATAAACCATATTGATTCCATTGGGGGCTATTATATGTTCCATTAGAAGCTTTACCAAGAATAAAAGGGTGTATAAAAGTGGCAAGATTTTTAAATTGAAGTGGAAAATCATTTGAAGTAATGCTTAAATTCACTCCATTGCTTCTTGTAGATTGTTTCAGTAGTTCATAAGTTGGCAGAAACTGAATTGAGCTGATTGTTATTGAGAAAAAAAGTGAGAATATAAAAAGATATGTAATTTTTTTCTTATTCAAATTCCCTGAAGAGAAAACATATACTAGAAAAAAGAATAATAAAAGAATAGCTGTATAAAGGAATATTTGGGGAAATGTGACAAGAATTTGTGATAGCACAATGGATAGAATTATTGCGTTTTTCAAATCCTTCGTTTCTAAAAGTTTGATTAGAAATGCAAATGCTAGCGGTACTATAGCGAGTGCTTGTTCAATAGCGATGTGCTGAACTCTAAGAACCATTGCAGCAGAGAACACGAAGGCAAGTGATCCAATTGAGGATGAGATAAGATCGAGCTTTAAGGTTCTTAAAAGATAGTACATGGAACATGCTCCTATCAAAAAAGTGATGAGAAAAAGAGATGGTATCGCCCAGGTAAACGGAAGCAGATATAAGGTAAGCAAATTAGGAATAAAAAAGAAACCCATGCTTTCCGCTAGAACTGGATATCCTGAGCCTGCGTTAAATTCCCAAAAAGGTAAAGTAAATTTTTTCAACCCTTCAGACTCTGCAAGTTTCTGTGGAATTGCAATGTGCAAAATGTCTGTTCTACCAAAATCAGGAGTGGTGAATATAGAAGGTTCAGGAAAGAACAGTCTTGAGAAGAAAGTGAAGATTACAATAGTAAGAGTTAGAATCGTCCAATATTTGATGATTAATTTTTTAAGATTTAGCATTTAAAACATTAAACATTAAACAAGAATCAAGAGACAAGAGTGGGTGTCTACAAAAGCTAATACTGGCGCTAATAGTCATGTTTTAACATTTAGATTTTAACACCAGAGTTTAATACTGGAATCTTAAATATAGTTTCGTTATTCTTTAAGGCAGTGGCTTTTAATTTACTCTCTTTTATTTTACTTGGTTTTATTGCTTTTTCTATTTATTTTGAGCAGTCTTTTTTGATTAATCAGTTCTTGGTGACTGGTCAGGTTGGCGATACACAAATTTTTAGCTCAATTTTCGCTGGCTTTAGCTTCTTGTTTTTAACTCTTGTACTGATTAAGACAAAGGCATTTAGATTCCCCAAAACTGTATCTTTGTTCTTTGTTTTATTTATAATATGGTCTTTAGTTAGCACATTTGGTTCTAAAGACATTGGAACAAGCCTCTATCAGATTTTAAGATTGTTTGCATATTTTGCCTTATTTTTAGGAGTTTATAATCTAATTCGCACGAATAAAAAAATTGACAATTTTTTAATAGTAGGTTTTGCAATTGTCGGCAGTTTAATTCTGATTCGTGACCTTTTTAATTTTGTGCTATCCGGAGATCTGCTTTTAGGTAAGCAATTTCGTGGTTCTTTTTTTTGGCATAACCAGATGGCAGGGTTTTTGCTTTTTCTGATCCCAGTTCTCTTAAGTCTGTTTTTCTATTTTAAAAAACCATTTGCCAAAACTCTCGTGTTGATAGCTGTATCAATTTCCCTTTTTGCAATGGTTGTTACCTACTCTCGAGGCGGTTGGTTGAGTATCTTTCTTGGTTTAATAATTTATGTACTGATCATTCTAAAAAATGTCAAGATTAATTTAGGATCGATAATTATCATCCCAGTGATTATTCTGGTCTCGTTTGCGATTTTGCCAAATGTAGATCCTGTTAAAAAGCGTATTGACGATTTAAGAGCGGATTTATCAACCCAAAGAACAGCCAGTGGAAGTTTACGAGTAACGGTTTGGCAAAACAGCCTAAAGATGGTTAGCGATTTTCCGATTTTCGGAGTAGGTTCTGGCGCCTTTGGTTCTGCTTACTATAAATACCAAACAGATCCTTGGCTTTATGCTCGCAATACCCATAACTACTTTTTGGAAATTGCAGCAGAGACTGGGATTATTGGTCTAATTTTCTTTACTACTTTACTTCTTCTTGTTGCCTTGGCAACTTTTAAGAATAAAGATGAAGTTTTGGATGTCAAAAAGCGACCGCTAATTGTTGGGGTCGCCATTGCTCTTCTGGCATCGATTTTCCACGCATTTTTAGATATTGATTTTTCGAGAATCTCACTTTTTGCCATCTTTTGGGTTTTTTTGGCAATTCTAACTGCAAATTTTAATCGTGACCAAAGCTCATTAAATTTAAAAGGGTCGGGAAGATTGTTATATATACCAGTGATTGTTTTGTTGTTAGCATCTCTCATTTTGTTAGTCAGTGAACGAAGTTATTTAAATGCCCAAAAGAAGTTAGTGGAGGGCAATATGGAGGGTGCAAAAAATAATATCAGGCGAGCAACAATGTTAAATCCCTTTGACTGGCGACTTTATTTACTTTCCGGCCAGATCAATGAAGTTGGAGGTGTACTTGACGGGGCAAAAGCTGATTATCAGATGTCTTATAATCTTTCCCCTTATCTAAGTTCTCCGCTTTTTCGTTTGGCAATTGTTGCATTAAAAGAAGATGATGTTGGGAAATCTATTGAACTTCTCAAACAGGCAATAGAGATTAATCCTTACAGCGATCCCAACTACTATGCGGTACTTGCAGATCTTTATCTGAGAACCGGTGATGTTCAGACGGCTAAGAATATTCTAAGAAGCGCAATTTTTGATCGATTTCCAACGGGAGATGTGTTTTCCCAAATTGAACACAGGTATAATCTAACTGGATTTAAGAAGGATTTAGCATTATTGTATTTAAAGCTTATTGAACTTAATCTGCGTGAAGGTAATAATGAAGAAGCTGAAATATTATTATTAACGCTTGAGCGTAAAATTGATCCTCAGAATCCCGAAATACCGCAGATCAAGAGATATTTAGAGTCTATTTGAACCCAACACACTTCGGGAGTGTGTTAGCCTTGATTTGAAGCGGTTTTTCGGAAAATTGAGCAATATGGGAAAAGATTTGAATATTATATATCTTAAGGATTTGCTGGTGATGTTGACGGTAAAAGAGTTGAAGGCTCGGTATAAATCGACATATTTTGGCTTTTTGTGGGCGTTTATTAATCCCCTACTGCAAATGATAATTCTTTCTATTGTTTTTAAGTTCTTCTTCAGAATTCAGGTTGAAAATTATTCAATATTTTTGTTTAGCGGACTCTTGCCTTGGATGTTTTTTAGCCTTTCTCTAACTTCCGGAACAAGTACTTTGATTGATAATCGGGATATCTTGAAAAAAGTAGTTTTTCCAAGAGAAATATTGCCACTATCTGCAATTTCTGCCAATTTTGTAAATTTCGCTGCTTCAATGGTTATTTTTATTTTAGTTTTGGCAATTTTTGGTTTTATAAATTTTAACCAGATTATTTTCTTGCCTATTGCCATTGTTTTGCAATTAGTTTTGACATTGGGAATTGTCTTGTTAACTTCAGCTCTAAATATTGTATATAGGGATGTAGCTTATATAATCCAGGCAGGATTGATTCTCTGGTTTTATGTAAGCCCAATTTTTTATCCACTTTCTTTTGTGCCGGAAAAATTTGCAAATCTGTATTCCCTGAATCCCACGGTTGGTATTATCGGGCTTTATCACTATTCAGTCATTGGCCAGGACTTTCCATCGACATTAGCCATTTCGGCTTCTTTTGTTTTTAGTTTAGCCTTATGCTTAATTGGATTGTTAGTATTTGAAAAGAAAAAAGCTAATTTTGCAGATTACGTATGAGTGATGTTGCTATTAAGCTAAATAATATAGGCAAAAAATATCAGCTAACCGACGAAAAACGCACACTGATTAAAAGTGTTTTTACACCACATAAAAAGCCAAAAGAAGTTTGGGCTCTTAAAAATATTAATTTGGAGATAAAACGTGGAGAAACAATTGGTATTATTGGTGAAAACGGATCCGGAAAATCAACGCTATTAAAACTCATTGCCGGTATTACATCCCCTACGAAAGGTTCGATAAAAGTAAACGGCACCGTTGGTTCTCTAATTGAACTTGGTGCAGGTTTTCATCCGGATTTAACAGGACGAGAAAATGTTTACTTAAATGGTACATTGCTAGGTTTTACAAGGAGAGACCTTGACAAAAAATACCGGGAAATTGTCGATTTTGCGGATATTGGTGAATATATTAACCAACCAATAAGGACATACTCCTCAGGAATGATTATGAGATTAGGTTTTGCAGTTGCAATTAATTTAGATCCAGATATTCTTTTAATAGATGAAGTTTTAGCTGTTGGTGATGAAAATTTTCAAAAAAAATGCTTAGATGTCATGAAGTTATTAGGTCAGCAGAGTATATCAATTATTTTTATTACTCACAATAGTAATTTGATTGAAGCTTATACGCATAGGTGTTATTTCATGAATAAGGGAATTATTATCGCGGAAGGATCTTCAAAGAAAATAATATCTAAATATAGATTATTTATGAATGCTAAAAAGAACATTTAGACTGATAATAAAAATTCCAACGGTAACAAAAATTAAGAACTCACTTTTTTTTAATCTAAAAGTTAAAAATCAGTATTGGTGGAGAGTATTAAATGAGACTCAAACTGAGGTAATTAAGCAGAAAGGTCATTATTACTATAAAAGCGATTATCGGGCTGCTGAACTGTATTATTGGATTAATATTCCCAAATGGATAACCGAAGACTTTAATAGAGATATATCTCTGAAATGTCTGGATATTGGCTGTGCTTACGGTACTTTAGCCTTGTTTTGTAAAAAATATTTTTCAAATAGTGATATTTATTGTATAGACAATACAGATCGGTATATTAGTAAGCAGTTAATCAAAAGATATAATTTTCATTTTTCTAAAAATAATGTTGAGTTTAATAAATTTCCCTGGAAAAAAAAATTTGAAATAATAATCTTTACTGAAACTATTGAGCATTTAAACTTTCACCCTTTGCCTACAATGAAGAAAATTAGGAGTCTTCTAGCTGTTGATGGAAGATGTTATCTAAGTACACCTGATGCAAGAGATTGGGGTAAAGTAACTCAGTATTATAAAAGTTTGGACGAAATGCCTAAACCTAAACGCGGTTCAAAAATTATTGATGATCATATTTATCAGTATTCTAAGAAAGAAATTTTTAAATTAATAAGAGATGCTGGTTTCAAGATAGAAAAATTTAATTACTCTTCTGGAGCTGTAAATAACAGACATTTCAATTTTGCATTAAGAAAATAATAATATTTTAGAATTTCTTTTTTGGTTAAAAAAATTTGTCCAAATAGTTGATTATTATAAATCATTCTTACAATTTGATTTTCTAAGTTTAGCAAAGAAATTTCTTATATTAAATCCAGCAATGATTAATGACATAGGTGATTTATTAACTAATTTGTTATTCGCGACAAAGAAAATCATACCTGTAGCAATAAAACAGAGTATTAAAGACACCATCTACGCATTAATTTCTATTCCAAAGACAAAAATATATGTTTTCCGATTAAATAAAATTATTTCTGATCATAAGAAAGTAAAAGGTTACATTATTTATCCTCCTACTTTAGATTGGGATTATATGTTTCAGCGTCCTCAGCAATTAGCAAGGCAATTTGCAAAAAACGGTTATTTATTTTTTTTCTGTAATAAATCTTATAAGAGTAGAGGCTTTAAGGAAGTTGAACCTAATATAGTTACCTGCGGGGCAGATACGAGGAAATCACTTTCAGCAATAAACGATGTAATTGTGTATATAAGCTGGGCAGGCCATATCAATTTTTTTAGAAAATTAAAATACACGAAGCTAATATATGATTACCTAGATTCGTTAAAGGTTGCGGATTCTAAAGGAAAAGGATTGTTTAAGAAACACATAAGGCTTGTTGCTAATGCTGATTTAGTGTTAGTGACTTCTGATATTTTGCATAAAAAACTCTTACTTGAAGGTAGAATAAAGAAAACTATTCTTGTGCCTAATGCTTGTGATTTTAAACACTTTAATATTAAAAAGACTATAAATAAAAATTTTGAAGATATAAATTTAATAGTTAATAAGAACAAGCCAATAATAGGATATTCAGGAGCATTTGCTGAATGGTTTGATTATTCACTAATAAAATACTGTATTAAAAAACGCCCGAATTACGAGTTCGTTTTATTGGGTGCAACAATTGGGAGCAGTTTTCATAGAAGTATTCTAGATTTTCCCAATGTTAACTATCTAGGTGAAAAACGTTATAAGGTTTTACCGTATTACATATCCTGTTTCGATGTAGCTATACTGCCTTTTAAAATAAATGATATTACTAGGTCGACTTCCCCAGTGAAAATTTTTGAGTATATGGCATCGGGTAAACCGGTTATATCTACAAATTTACCTGAATGCAAAAAATACAAAATCATATTAGTTTCGAGAGGAAAAAAGGATTTTGTGAATAATATTGATAGAGGATTGGGTTTATCGAGAAATAAAAATTATATTTTAAAAACTCAAATGTTAGCTAAAAGAAATACCTGGGATAAACGATTTAATTTAATATCAAAATATTTATGAGGATTGGTCATATAATATTTCCTGGAATAAATAATCCAGGTGGTACCGAAAATTACATTTTTACTTTTTTATCAATATTTAATAAAAAAAAGTTTACCCAAACTATTTATCAAGCTCAACAAAATGATAATGATAGGATAAAAGTAATACCAACTTTTCGTTTATTTTTTATCAAAAGGAAACCTGTTTATACTTTTAGCTTTTTTTTAAATACACGTTTTCTCGATTTTTTGAAAGAAGACTTATTAATCACTCACGATTATGTATATTATTTGCCGTTGGTATGGTTTAAGAAAACTATTGTTGTTTCTCATGGAGTTAGATGGGAACGTCCACAAAAAGAGCAAAGTTGGTATAACTTTGTACATTGGTGGTCTGCCAAATTCGCATTTAAATTTGCTTATAGTTTAGTGGCCAATGATTCTGATTTTTTTCGGAAATTAGGCATTAATTTAAAACCCAAAGAAAGGATGTTTCAAGAAATTATTAAAAATCGGTGGTTTATTCCAAATTGTGTTGATACAAACAAATTTAAGAAAAGCCAGAGCATAAAAAGTTTACAATCATTAAATCCAATATTAGTTCCTAGAAATATTGTTAGAGGTCGTGGAATCCATTTAGCAATTTTGGCATTTAAAGAATTTAGCAAAAAATTTAAGAATACAAGCCTTGTTATATGTGGTGATTTTTCTGATGTAGAGTATAAGTATGAAATATTTAATTTGATTAAAGATTTAGATCTTATTGGTAAGGTCTATTTTATAGGGTCTATTGATTGGAATTTGATGCCCCGAATATATTCGTCCTCCTTCATGACTGTTATACCCACCCTATATGAAGAAGGTACATCTTTGGCGGCATTAGAAAGTATGTCTTGCGGTACACCTGTTGTTTCGACAACTATAGGAGGTTTGTTGGATTTACCAACACTCCATGCAAGCCCAGAAACGAAAGATTTAGCGGAAAAGATGATTTTTTGTTTTAAAAAACGAAATAATTTTTCTAAGCAGCAGCAAAGTGAAGTTCGTAAAATATATAATCTTGAGAACTTTGAGAAAGCTTGGCTTTCTGTACTAAAAGATTGAGAAAATGTCAAAGATACTGGTTATTATTGGAACACGTCCTGAAGCCATTAAAATGGCTCCTGTCATTATGGAACTTAAAAAGAGGAAGTTACAGCACATAGTTGTTTCTACCGGCCAACATCGCGAGATGCTAAGAGAAATGCTAAAGGTTTTTAAAATAAAGCCTGATTATGATCTAGACATTATGTCTCGCGAGCAAAGTCTTTTTGATATTACGATAAAAGTTCTGGCAAAGATAAGGTCCGTATACGAAAATGAGAAGCCATCTTTGGTATTAGTCCAAGGCGACACTCTTAGCAGCTTTATTTCGGGTTTGGCGGCTTTCTATCAAAAGATTCCAATAGGTCATGTTGAGGCTGGTCTCAGGACATACAATAAATACTATCCTTTCCCAGAGGAGATAAGCAGAGAATTAATAGATATTCTAGCTGATTATTATTTTACACCTACTGAATTGACCAAGCAAAATTTATTGCGAGAGGGAAAGTCAAGAGACAAGATTTATGTTACAGGAAATACAGTTGTTGATGCTTTACTTACAATTGATAAAGAAAAAAAGAGGCTATTTAATAATCCTAGTTTGAATAGACTCGATTTTAGTAAAAAGATTATTTTAGTAGAAACTCATAGGAGGGAAATTTGGGGAAATGTAATGGGAAAAATCCATAAGGCCTTGAGAATTATTGCTGAGAAAAATCAAGATATTGTCATAGTTTTCCTTGTACATAAGAACCCAATTGTTCGGAAGTCAGCAGAAAGCTATCTAAAAAATCACCCTCGGATAATACTCGTCGAAAGTTTAGATTACTTCGACCTTATAAAGGTGCTAAAGATTTGTTATTTCATAATCACAGACTCCGGCGGTCTTCAAGAAGAGGCCCCCACTTTTGGCAAGCCTGTTTTAATTGTGAGACGAGAGACGGAAAGACTAGAAGGTATAAATAGCGGTATTGCTAAATTAATCGGTTTAGACTCCAAACATCTCATCAAACAGGCTGAGTTTCTAATAAGGGATAAAAATCAATACAGAGTAATGTCTAGTAAACATAACCCTTACGGTGACGGTAAAGCAGCTCAAAGAATTGTTAATATAATTGCAAGAAAAATTATCCATTTGTGAGAATTTTGTTTATTACTCTCCTACTGTAGATTAATCATATTTCCTTGTTTTTGACATTCTTCCTTACATTTGATAAGATTTCCTTGAAATGTCACAAATTGCGACTATTACAAGTAAACGACAACTTACAATCCCAGTCTCAATTTTTAAGAAGATTAAACTGAAAGAGCGCCAAAAAGTAATCGTAGAAGAAGAAGGTGGTGTTATTAAAATTCAGCCTAGTATTAATAAAGTTTTAGGACTTTCGGGTTCAGTAAAAATTCCTAAACGATTTAAAGGAAAAACTTTAAAACAGATAATTTCAACTTCTAAAAAAGAATATTTTTTGGAAAAATTTGGACAATCTAAGTGATCTTTGTCGATACTAATTATTTTTTAAGGCTTCTTCTCAAGGATGTTGATTCACAACACAAGGTAGCGGAAAAGCTCTTTATAGGGGCTGCGGAAGGCAGTTTTAATCTTTTTACCTCGATAATAGTTATTTTTGAAATTCATTGGGTTTTTTCATCATTCTATAAAAAGGACAAAGTGAATATTGTAGGCGTTCTTAAAGAAATACTTTCTTTCCCTTGAATAATATCAGTTTTGAAGACAGCTATAACTTAATGTTTGCAAATGCTAAAGGTGCAAAAGAATTCAGGACTTTTGATTCTAAGCTTGCAAAATTATTTACTTCAAAAATTTAATTTTTTGATAGTAAGTGAGAATACTTTTTGTTACCCCTCCACCCTATTTACCTATCAGGTTTCGCGGGTGATTTCATAAGTTTCTAAAATACAATTTGACAATACAATTTGACAATATACACCACCAATGATATGGTGTATATATGAACAGGTATCAAGTTTACATTAAACCCAAAACAATAAATATTTTGGACGATGTAGCCAAAATTATCAAAGTTTCTCGTTCACAAATAATTCGTGATGTGACTGACAGAGCTGCTAAAGAATTCGAAAAGATTCTTGTTAGAAATCAGCAGACAAAAATGCAGAATAATCCCCTTATTAAAATGGCAGGGTTTGCAAAAAGTACAACAAAAAATGTCTCGCAAAATATCCGCGAAATCTATCTAGCCGATTAAAATGGCTGATAAAATTTTCATTGATACTTCTGTTTGGCTTGCCTATTATCTGTCTGATGATAGAGATCATCTAAAAATTAAAAAACTTTTGGAAGAATTAATAGCTGATAAAGCAATAATTTATACCTCAAGTGATGTTATCGATGAAACCGTGACTAGACTTATTTATACTACTTCTCCAAGATTTGTTAAGAAATTCATTGATTTGATAAACGCAGGTATAACTACTGGGAGTCCGATTCAGCTCTGGATTGACGAACAGTCACAACAAGATGCTTTTGAGTTTGCTGTAAAATTTTTAGAACATAAATTATCACTAACAGATTGTACGACCATCGTTCTTCTAAAACGCTTCAACATTAATACCCTTATTACTCTGGATTCTGATTTTAGAAAAGTTGGATTTAATGTGCTGCCGTCATGAAAGGTACTTAAGATAAATTTCAAGATCGTGTAATGATCTAAGTGAGAATACTTTTTGTTACCCCTCCACCCTATTTGCCCAATAGACTCCATCGTAACCGCTCTTTCGACTTAATTAGAATTTTAGCTAGAAAACATCAAGTTCATTTGTTGTGTGTTGTAACCGATCAAAAAGTCTATCCGGAATTTAAAGAGATTAAAAAAGTTTGCAGAAGCGTTAAGGTTATTAGAATAAGTAAATTTCGGGCTATGCTTAACGTCTTATTTTTTCCACACTTGCCCGCGGAAGTAGCTTTTTGTAACTTTAAAAAAGCACAGCAAGAAATCGAAAAGATTGTCAAGGATAAAAAGATTGATTTGGTTTATATCAAAAGGTTAAGAAGTGTTGTTTTTGTGCCTGAAGTTGATGTTCCGATGGTTGTTGATACCACTGACGCGATGAGTCTGTTTTATGATCGATTAGCTAGAAACTCAAACTTTCCTAAAACTATTTTTTATCTACTCGAGTCCCTTAAATATAAGTGGTACGAAAAAAAAGTTGCACAGAAATTTAAGAATTGGATTATCTCCTCTCCTCTTGATGAAAAATATTTAAAACGAGTTGGTCTTAAGATTAATACTCATGTTGTTCCTAATGCTGTCAATATCGATTACTTTAAATCGTCAACTGCCAACTTTGAACAGAATACTTTACTTTTCAGTGGTTTGATGGATAAGCCTGTGAATATTGACGCAGCTGTTTTTTTTGCTCGCGAAATTTTTCCGCTAATCAAAAAGGAAGTTGCTGATGTTAAACTTTACATCGTTGGTCCAAATCCAAGTATTAAAGTTAGAAATCTTAATTCAGATGGAATTTTTGTTAAAGGTCATGTTAAGGACCTAAGACAATTTATTGCCAAATCGCAGATAGTTGTTGCTCCGATCAGGATTGCAACTGGTGTCAGAAATAAAATTTTGCAAGGTTGGGCAATGGGTAAGCCTGTTGTTTCGACAACAATTGGGGCAGAAGGCTTAAAAGCCCGTGATGGTGAAAATATCTTGATAGCCGACAGTGCCACAAAATTCGCGGATGATGTTGTCAAGATTCTTAAGAATAAGCAGTTATATAATAAACTTGCAAAAAACGGCAGAAAAACCGTAGAAGCAAAATACAGTTACCAATCAATTAGTAACAATTTAGAAGAAGTTTTAAGAGATGTCAGAAAATCAAAAAAAACTGCTAGCAAATAAGAATTTTTTCCTTTTGACCTTAATTTTTTCAGACGTTATTGCCGCCACCTTCGCTTTTTTTACTGCTTATTTTCTACGTAACCAAGGCCCCTTCAGGCTTTTTTTGGATGTTGTTCAGCCGTTTGAAGTTTACCTTCTGGTTTTGCCTTTTGCAGTACTATTTTTAATAGCTGTTTTTGTTTTAGTTGGTTTGTACGATGCGAAAATTCGCAGAACTAAAACATCTGAAATGTATGCAATTTTTCGTGCAACCGCTATTTGGATTCTTTTGATAATGTCTGCTTCGTACCTTTCCAAATACGATTATTCAAGAATAATTGTTGGCCTTTTTTATATCTCGACAATAGTTTTTTTAATATTTTTCAGATTTGTTGCACGAGTTCTCCAAAATAAATTGACTGATTTTGGCTTTGGCCAAGTGAATATCGTTATTATTGGTACGGGGAAAGAAGCTCAAAGGATAGCTATTAGGCTTAAGAGATACCGCGACGCAGGTTTTAACTTTTTAGGGTTTATCAGTAATAATTCACGCCGCAGTGTTTTGGGAAAAATATCTAAGCTTCCCCAATTGATCAAAAAAGAAAAAATTGATGAAATTTATATCGCTGATAATAATCTTACAGATCAGAAAATTTTGAGTCTTATCGCCAGATGTTCGAATACACCGGCAAAATTTAAGGTGATATCTAATACATTTGAATTGATCGCAGGTAACTTTGATATTGCCGCTCTAGAAAGTATCCCATCTCTTGATTTATCCCGCTCGAGTTTGCCGGGGTGGAAAAGTTTATACAAGAGAATTTTTGATATCATCTTTTCACTACTGGGAATTGTTTTGACTTTACCTATATGGATTTTGATATCTTTGGCAATTAAGCTAGATTCGTCTGGAAATGCGATTATTGTCCAAAAAAGAGTTGGTCGGGACGGCAGGATATTCAATATGTACAAATTTCGGACTTTAAGACAGAATTCATCGCTATACGAAAATGCGCCTAAATCAAGAACTGACAGGCGAATAACCAAAGTTGGGAGGTTTTTAAGAAGAACAAGCCTTGATGAATTGCCCCAGCTGGTTAATATTTTAGAAGGCGAAATGAGTTTAGTCGGACCCAGACCCGAAATGCCTTTTAAGGTGAAAAAATACAATATCTGGGAAAAAAGAAGGCTTGCTGTAAAACCCGGTTTAACCGGTCTCTGGCAGATTTTAGGACGTGAAGATCTACCGCTTTCTGAAAATTTGGAATATGATTTTTATTACATAAATAATCAATCATTATTTCTTGATATAGTTATTCTTTTAAAAACAATTCCCGTGGTAATTACCGGTAAAGGCGCATACTAATTCTTAACTTAACGTTTGAGCGTGTTATATTGAGTTAAACTCGTATGTTTTTTTGGCTGGCGATAATTTTTATTTTGGGAAGTGCCGTTGGAAGTTTCTTGAATGTCGTTATAGATAGGACAACGAGAGGTGAAACTATTGGCGGTAGATCTTACTGTGACCATTGCCGGGCGACTCTTTCCAGTTTAGACCTTATACCGATTATTAGTTTTATTACTCTTGGCGCTAAGTGCCGGTATTGCAAAAAACCGCTTTCCTGGCAATATCCGGCTGTTGAAACTGTGACTGCTATACTTTTTACCTTAGCTTTTTTTAACTTGGTTTCTAGTGGTAGTTTGACTTTAGTTACCCTACTCTATTTTTTCGTTTTGATATCAACAGCCGTGGTTGTGGCGGTCGTAGACCTTAAGTTCTATCTGATTCCGACAACTTTTGTGTACGGAGCTTCGCTAATCGCTCTTGTTTACAACTATTTTTATTTAGATTCTCCAATTTTTATTGAACACGTGCTGGCGGCTTTTGCAGTTGCGTTACTTTTTTTGCTGATTGTCTTAATAACACGGGGCAAAGGAATGGGACAAGGCGATATTGTTTTGGTATTTTTAATTGGTATGGTTTTAGGTTACGGAGGTACTTTTGCTGCCATGTTTTTAGCGTTTTTGCTAGGTGCCATTGTTTCGATATTCCTGATTGTTTTGGGCAGGAAAAAATTTGGCCAGACTATTCCGTTTGCACCTTTTTTGATAGGCGGATTTTTGGTGAGCTTATTTTGGCAAAATGAAATTATCAACTGGTATTTGGCGATGTTATATTAAAGATAATGACCAATTTACAAATCCCAATTATCAAACTTAATTTTAGATTCAAATTTTGCAGTTTGGATTTTGGAGTTTGGAAATTTATAAAAGGTTTCACAATCATCGAACTCTTGATTGTTATGTCGCTTTTGGGAATTGCCACTACTTTGGTTTCGGCAGCTTATCTCTCTTTTGAAAAAAGAGAAAGAGTAAAAAGTGCAGCCTTAGATTTAAAAAGTAATTTACGACTTGCTCAGAACAAGGCACTATCCGGTGACAAAGGAATAGCTGGATCTCCAGCAACTGAAATCTGTGATACTTTTTCAACTCTCGTTGGTTGGTTTGTGAGGATTAACACCGGAAGCCCTAATTATGAAGTTGTTGGTAGTTGTCAAACTACTTCCGGCGAGGTGGGATTTTCTACTAAAACTTATGCGTACCCGGATGGTGTTTCTTTAACACATATTAATTACGACGGTGCTTATCCTGAGGACTTTGTAAATACAACAGTTAATATTCTTTTTAGACCAATCGAGCGCGAGGTCTATTTTTTTAACAGTTCAACCCCGCCATTTTTAGATGGTACAGGAAATATTATTACTGCTGGTTTGCTTGAAGAACCTGCCAGTGGTCAGATTTCCTTGCGTTTAAGGTTGGAAGGTTTTGATACTATTTATGATGTGAATATTTCGACTTCTGGAGAAATTAATGAGAAAAAATTATAAATTAGGGCAATCGTTGATTGAGGTTGTAATTAGCATTGCTATTGCTGCTATTTTAGCAATTTCGCTAATTTCAACTACCCTTATCACTCAAAGAACATCACAGTCTGCTCGTAATAATACGGAAGCTACAAAGTTAGCTCAAGAATGGGTAGAACAGTTGAGAGTGTTTAGAGACAGGCACGATTTTGCTGATTTGGATACAAACGCATGTCGTTTGGATACACAACTAGATCCAGACAACTGGGCGCTACGAGGCCCTATATGCCCTGTGGATGTTGTTCTTGGTACTGTGACTTTTCACAGGTCGCTTATTATTGAAGATCTCGATTCGAATAAAAAGGCAGTTACAATCTTGGTTACTTGGGATGAATCGGGCGGGCAAAGGGAAGTTAAGCATGAAACGATTTTCAGCGATTGGGAGTCATTTTAGCTTCAAAGTAGCCTCGTAATTATTATTGTTTGTGCTATAGTTTAGTTAATGCCTAATTTAGGTTACAGGTTACAGGCCTTCGGCTCTGAGGCTCAGGCTCGAAGAGTTACAGGTTACAGAATTAAAAAATCATTTCACTTTTCGCTCTTCACTATTCACTCTCGCCGAAGGCGAGCCGGCTACACGCTGATTGAATTGTTAGTGGTGTTGGGAATTATGACCATGACAGTCGGGGCACTTACTGTTTTTCTGACATCTGTTTTTAGGGGAACAAATAAGGCTAATGCTTCTGCTGAAGTAAAGCAAAACGGGCAGGCAGTTTTGGATTCTCTTGAAAGACAAATAAGAGGGGCAATCAATGTTGTAGATAACGCTCCTAATTACATTAGGCTTGAGCGTGAATTTGGTGATCCACTGCATATAGCATGTATTAGTGAATTAACTGATAATTATAAAAGCAGAATAGCGGTGGCGCAGGATCCGCGTCCCATATTAATCGAAAGTGATCAAAGCTGGAGAAGTGTTTCAAATGATGACTGGGATAATGGTATTAGTATTAATCCTTGCACAATTACCGTAAGCCCTGCTACTATTTCCAGTTCGGGATTGCCCGTGCCGGCAATAGTTTCCATAAGTTTTACAGTCCAAAAGGATTCTGAAAGAGTTGAATTTGCCGGTAAAGCCGATTTTAGAACTACCATTTCTCTGCGCCAGTATTGACTCTCTGAAGCAGTTGACATTTAGCCTGTGACATTTGACAATGGAATAAGATATGAAGCAAGGTCAGATTTTGATACTTGTTCTCTTGGCTGTTGTTGTAGTTTTAGCAATTGGTCTTTCGGTTGCCTCCAGAAACATTACTAATTTGCGAACTTCTACACAGACAGAGCAATCCCAGAGGGCTTTCACAGCTGCCGAAGGCGGCGTAGAAGATGTGTTATCTGATCTTCCGGCTTATGCTAGAGCTGATTCTGGTCTTGGGTGTAATCTAGCTGGTGATATATCTACTTGCGATGTGGATGTTGGCGGTCTTGAAGCAAAAGTTCAGGTTAAATCTTCTCCTGTTTATGAAGAGCAAACCAGGCCTGGTTTTGTGGCGCAGGTAGATCTAGATGGGTTTTCTGGAAATAATGTTAAGGTTGAATGGGCAAAAGGAAATGCTGAGTTTTCGGATGAAGATGGCGGATCGGCAGCAGTGGAAATTTCGCTGGTTTATGGTGCATCTCCGTACGATATTGAAAGATGGTATTTTTCGGGAAATCTAATAAGAGTTGGGGAGAATGCTCCGCTTATTTCTAATCCTTCTGGTACTTTATCGTGTACTCCCGATGGATTCCTGCACTGTGTAGTCGTAGATATTTCATCTTTTCAACCGCCTCAAGTTTTAAGAATCAGACCTTTTTTCACTAGAACAACCGTCAAAGTTGCGGGTGTTGATGAACCTTTAGGTCTTCAAAAGTATGATGTTTCATCTACCGCAAAAACAGAAATCGGAGTTACCAGAAAAGTGCAGGTAAGCAGATCCCGCCTGCCGCAAGTGCCGGCTGTATTTGACTATGCAATTTATTCGGAGAACGATATTATAAAATAAATGGAAAAGAAAAAAATTATACTTTCTTTAATCGGTTTAGGCGCGCTGATAATTCCGGTAGTGTTGCTTATTTTCTTTACGAATCGGAGCGCTAAGCGGCTCGAAACCACTTCGGAAAATAGAAGTATTAATCCTGAGACAGTTCAGGAGGTAGTTAGAAAGATTCCGACTCCGGCACCTGTCATATTGCCTTCTCCCAGCCCGGCCACAGTGTCAGCCGAGCTGGAACTGGAGGGAAGCCCGTCAGCACAGTAATAAGAGTTATGCCTGCCCAAATTTTCGGATTAGATATAGGTAGATCGTTTATAAAAGTTGTCCAAGTAAAAGTTAGCGGAAGCGCAAGCACGCTAATTGCAGCTGGCAGTGCAGCGACTCCAGTAGACGGTATGAGAGCAGAAGCAAAGCCCCAACTTCAGGAGCTGGCGGAAGCTATTAAATCTCTTGTAAAAAGCGCCAAAATTCATACTAATAAGGTTGTTGTATCAATGGTGGAAGCCCAAGCTGTCACAAGGCTAATTGAATTGCCTAATTTAACGGACAAAGAACTTTCAGCAGCGATTAACTTCGAAGCAGACCAGTATATTCCCTTACCGATTAAAGACGTGAATTTGCAGTATAAAGTTTTGTCCCGTCCTTCACCTGGCAGTGGTGGAAAGATGTCTGTACTATTGGTGGCTGCACCTAAAAGAGTAATTGATAAGTATTTGGAGGTGGTCAAAATGTCCCAACTGGCACTTACTGCTATAGAAACTGAGTCGTCTGCGCTTGCCAGATCACTGTCAAGCAAAAAAGATCCATCCTCACTGATTATTTCTATGGGAGCATCGTCTACAGAACTTGTCCTCGTCAAAGAAGGAAATATTTTTTTCACGCGGTCAATTGCTTCCGGTGGCATATCTTTGACTAAGGCTGTTATGGCAGAGTTTAACTTGGCACAAAATCAGGCAGAGGAATATAAAATGGCCTACGGTATTTTGGAGGATAAACTTTCGGGAAAGATCGCCAGAATATTAAAGCCAGTATTGGAAGTTGTCGTTGCCGAAATTCTGAAAGCAATTGATTACGCCCGATCGCATATGGGAGACCAGCCGCTTTCCAGAATTATTATTTGCGGCGGGGGTGCATATTTACCGGGACTAGCCGAGTTTATAGCCGAAAAAACAAGTGTTGAAGTTTCACTGGGCGATCCTTGGGCAAATTTTAGCAAAGAAGGATTGGCATTAAAAATACCTGGCCAGGGCAGTTTTTATGCTGTTGCAACAGGCTTGGCTTTAAGAACTTGAGGTTTAAGATTAGGTGTGCAAAAAGATCGAAATTTTGATAGGCTGAAATTAGTTAATAAAAAATAAAACTAAGTTATGACGGAAATAAATCTTGTACCGGAAGAAACAAGAAAATCAGAGGACCAAGATAAGCTGAGGAGCAAAGTTACTTTAGCTTCGGTCGCGATACTTGCTTTAACTGCTATTAGCGCAATTGTTACTTTAGCATTTTTTGCCTACTTTGCTTCACAGCGTGAATCATTAGAAGCAAAGAGAGAGCAAGCGTCAGCTACTATTAACCAGTACAAATCTGCTGAGGAATTACTGGTTGTTACCAAAGATAAAGCTGCGGTTGCGGACAAGCTTGCTCAGTCAAGGATTGATTTCTTAAAGTTCTATGGAACACTGGTAGAAATTATTCCACAAAGAGTGTTTTTTACGACTATTAGTATAGGAAGGGAAGGCATTGATTTTAGCGGGAAAGCAGGGTCAAGCGCCGATATAGCCGGGTTAGTTTCGGCTTTAACGTCTGCTAGGGGTTCTGAAATAGTCAGCAGTGTTGTAGTGAATTCTTTGGTTGCTGACGAAACCCGTGAATATGCATTTTCTATAAGCGCACAATTAGTAGAATAAATAGGGGGAGATAAGTATGGATTTAAGCACGCTTGCAATGCCAAAAGTAAAAGACGGCCAGGATTTGTCCGGGATTATTGGTGTGGCAATACCCATCGGAGGGATCGTAATTTCAATTTTGATTGCGGTTTTAATAATTTGGCCTAAAGTCACTGAGATCTTAGAACTGCGAACCAATAATGAGCAACTTCGAAGTACTGTTCAAACGCTGGAGCAAAAAGCAGAAATACTTGCCGGTTTAGACCAGATTAAATTGGAAGATCAATTAGCAGCGGCAGAGCAACTGCTGCCTTCAGACAGCAATGCATTTTCGGTTTTAAGGCAGGTTGAAGATACGGCTAATACTAGCGGTGTTCTGCTTAGCAAAATAGAGGTTATAACCGGTTCGTTTGGTGAAGGAGGTGCTTCTGCTGGCGCTTCTGCTTCTGGGGCAAGCCCGGAATTAAATTTGGCGCCTGCAGTTGAAATAAGATTGTCCCTGACAAGCGATTATCAATCACTGCTCGGATTCATATCCGGCTTATATTCATTTTCACGAGTAGCTTCTATTGATAGCTTATCGGTTTCTGCAGGCGGTGGTGATGAAGGTTTGCTGTCGACTTCCTTTGCAGTTAATGCCCATTGGAAACAACTGCCACAGAATTTAGGTTCCATTGAGGCGCCTGTTGAAAATTTAACTTCCAGTGAAGAAGAACTTCTTGCCAACGTAAAATCTCCGCAAAGAACCGAAAGTGCGCCAGTGCCGCCTGTGGCTACCGGTCGGGGGAATCCTTTTAATCCTTATTAATTTTTTTTGAGTAGGTCGGGCCTGAATTTGATGAGTCTTTTGTTAGTTTCTTTTTCGCGCCACAATTTTATTTGTTGGTGGTTTCCCTTAAGCAGCGTTTTTGGCACCTTGAGATTTCTAAAATTTTGCGGCCGGGTATATTGGGGATATTCGAGCGTAGAATCTCGGGTAAAGGATTCTGTTTTGAGAGAATCCGGATTGATTACTTTTGGTAGTAGCCTGGCAGTTGAATCTATTATTGCCATTGAAGCTATTTCTCCGCCGGTTAGAATATAGTCTCCTATTGAAATCACTTCGTCAACAAATTGCTCTACTCGTGCGTCTACCCCTTCGTAATGGCCGCAAATTATCGCCAGAGATTTCTTTTTTGAATATTTTCTAGCCTTTCTCTGGTTATATTTTTTGCCGGATGCGCTCAGGAGAATTGAATATGGTTTGGGTTTAATTGACTCAAGGGCACGTGCGACCACATCTACTTTTAAAATCATGCCCTTTCCTCCTCCATAGGGCCGATCGTCTACTGTTTTGTGTTTGCCCTGCGCGAAGTCACGGATATTAATGGTTTTGATCTTGATAATTTTGTTATCGACAGCCCTTTTTATAATGCTTTGCGTAAAAGTTGAGGAAAATGTTTGGGGGAAAAGAGTCAGGACATAGAATGTCACGCTTCCGAAACCTCGATAGTTGTAAACAGATCTTCTTTAATACTTCTTATTTTTACTAAATTTTTGATTGATTTGATCATTTTGCCTTCTTTGCCAATTACTTTGGCAATATCTTTTTTGGGCACGCGAATAGTGTATTTTACATTTTTCCCTTCCTGAGATTTTTCTATAGAAACTTTTTTGATATTTTCTACGAGTGGTTCAAGAAGACTTTCTATTAGATCCTGCATTTTTATCCTTTTCTAGAAGTTTACTGACTGCTTCAGTCGGCTTAGCGCCACGAGAAACCCAATAAGCAACCCTATCAGCTTTTATATCTAGATTAACGGCTTTATTCTCATGCGGCAGGAAATAGCCCAATACTTCAAGGAACTTGCTGTCTCTTTTGCTCCTAGTGTTTTGCGCAACGATCCGGTAAGAGATCCTGTTCTTTTTGCCTGTTCTTGCAAGCCTTAATTTAACGCTCATGGTTTAATGATTACAGATTATCTCAAACATGGGTAGTTAAGTTCAAGTTTTAAATACTGACAAGAGCACTTTGCGCTGCATTTTGTGCAGCTTGCTGTTTGTTTTTGCCCTCTCCTGTTCCTAGTAGCTTTGTTCCCATGTAGACGCCTATTTGAAATTGTCTCGAGTGGTCCGGACCCCAGCTAGAGATAAGTTTATATGTCGGGGAAACCTTGTATTTTTTTTGCATCACTTCTTGCAGTTTTGATTTGTTGTCTGAAACTGCCGACTTGGTCAAAATTTTCCAGTCTTTGAGTATGGTTTCTTTGATGAACTTTTCGACTGTTTCAAATTTTTGGTCAAGGTAAATAGCACCAACAAGCGCTTCATATGTATTGGCACGAGTTGAGCTGTTGGTGCGGCCGCCGGATTCCTCCTCGCCTTTGGAAAGATACAGATACTTGCCGAGAGCGAGTTTCTGGGCAATTTTGGCGAGGGTTTCAGTCCTGACTAAGGATGCCCTCAGTTGAGTTAGTTCTCCTTCAGGGCTGTTGGGAAGTTGACTGTAGAGAAACAATGAAACTACTATTGACAGAACCGAATCACCCAAAAACTCCAGCCGTTCGTTGGAAGAGCCTTTGAATTTTTTGTGCTCGTTCAAATAAGACCTGTGGACGAAAGCGTTTTTGAGAAGGTTTTTATTTTCAAATTTTACCGAGATTTGTTTTTCTAAGTCAGATAAGCTATAAGTGGCACGAAGTTTGTCTGTGCTTGCGAGTGTTTTAATTGGATGAATCGACATTTTCGAAAATGTAGGCAACCAAATCAGAGACTTTTTTTATGGAAGGCAGTTTATCTTCTGAAATGGTAAGGCCATATTTTTCCTGTACGCTGGAAATAAGATCTTCAATTTCAAGATCGGTTATATTTAAATCCGAATCAAAATATGAATCTTCCTCTATTTTTTCTTCGGCAATGCCGAACTCTTTATGAATAATTTTTTTTAGATCTTCAAATATTTCGCTATCAATCATTGTTTAAATTTGCCTTTGACTACTGAGCCAAGGACGCCATTTACAAAGTTTGGAGACGAATGAGAGCCAAACTGTTTGGCAAGCTCCACCGCCTCGTCAATCACAGCTTTATAAGGTTCTTTTTTTTCTTTAAATTTTAATTCCCATATGGCCAAACGCAGTGTGGCTAGGTCAATAGAGGGAATTTGATTCAGGGGCCAAGCAGGGGCATTTTTGGAAATTATTTTGTCGATTTTTTGTCGGTTTTTAAAGATTTGGTATGCGTCAGAAGTTTCAGCAAGTTGAGTAACCCTGAAGTTTTTTTCAAACAGCTGTTTCATAGTTTTTACTCTTAACTGGTGTCTGGGATCGGATTTATTCTTCATTTATATTTGCCACATTTTTGGCAAAGCTGGTGAGGAATTTTGAGTTCAGTACAGTTTGAACATTTAACAAGTTTGGGAAGAGATATCTTTTTTGTCGATTTGCGAACTCTAGTGCGACTTTTCGCGTGCTTTTTCTTTGGTAAGGGTGTCATATTTTAACTATAAACTATAAACAGAAAAGAATAAACTTGAAAAAGTATCAAGAGGTCAAGGAATCTAAAAGTTAAGGGGATTATATCAGCTTAACATAAAATGTCAATTTGGTTCGGAATATTGCTCTTTGAGCGCAGATATTTTTCCTTTTAGAAGCGGATGTTTTTTAAGATTTGGGTCAGAGTCAATGATCCCTTTAGCCTGAAGTTGCGCGACGGTTATCGATTGGCGGTTGGAAAAATCGGCGATTTTGAAATTTTCGAAACCGGATTGTTTAAGCCCAAAAATTTCACCTGCGCCGCGCATATTTAAATCAATTTCAGCAAGTTGGGCACCTACGTGAATTTTTTCCATGCTTTTGAGGCGTTTAAGCGAATTTTGGGCATTTGAATCGGTAAACAGGAAGCAATAGGATTTATGTTCTCCCCTGCCGACTCTTCCTCTGAGTTGGTGTAGTTGGGCAAGCCCGAATCTTTCTGCCGACTCGATAAGCATAATCGTAGCATTGGGAACATCAATACCCACTTCGACAACAGGAGTGGCTACAAGAATATGAATCTTGTTGTTTTTGAAATCGTTGATTATTTTTTCTTTATCGCGTGATTTTAAACGGCCGTGTAAAAGGCCAAGCTTAGTTCCTCCTCTTGTGTCATCCTGAGTCCCGCTTTGCGGGACGAAGGATCTCTTGTTTGGACGTTTGAGATTCTTCGTTTCACTCAGAATGACATTGGGTTGTCGTGAAAAGATTTTTTGAAGCTTTTCAAATTCAACGGTGGCTGCACGGACAGTGACCATTGATTCGGAGGGTTCTACAAAAGGAGTGATGATGAATGCCTGCCTGCCGCCAGTTATTTCCTTTTCAATAAATTTGTAAGCGTCGTTTCTTTTAAAATTTGGGACAACATGAGTAGAAATTTTTTGTCTGCCTTTGGGCATTTCGTCAAGAAATGAAAGGTCAAGGTCACCATACATGGTCAGAGCAAGAGTTCTGGGAATTGGAGTGGCGGTCATTGTCAATAGATGAGGTGTTATTTTTGCTGACTGATCTAAAAAGAGTTTGGCTCTTTGGGCAACTCCGAACCTGTGTTGTTCGTCAACCACGACAAGTCCTATTTGTCTGTCTGGTTTGAAGGAATTCAAAAGGGCGTGAGTACCGCAGGTAATGTGACCCTTTTGTTTCTTGCTTGAGGTCCAAATACCAACTTTAATTTTGAAAGGTTTAAGAATTTGCGCTAAGGTTTTTTGGTGTTGAAAGGTAAGAATTTCTGTTGGAGCTGCTAAGATGGTGTCGAAGTTGTTATCAAAAGCAATAAGTGAAGCAGCTGCAGCAACTACAGTTTTGCCTGAGCCAACATCGCCTTCCAACAATCTGTTGGTGGGTTTTTCTTGTTTGAGGTCGCTGATGATCTCAGCCATAGCCTTTTTTTGAGCATCTGTCAGTTCGAATGGTAGGCTCTTTGTGAATTCTTCGATTCTCGTATCTTTGACAGTTAATTTTGGAGCTTTTTTTAGTTTTTGCCACTGGAGTTTTTTGATGATCGACATAAGAGAAACTAAAAAAATTTCGTCAAATGATAGCCTTTTTCGCGACATTTCAACCTCTTGGTAATTTTTGGGAAAGTGGATTTTTGCTAAAGCAGAATTTAGAGCAGCTAGGTTTTGGTGTTTAATTATCGGCTGCGGGAGAAAATCTCTCAAATTATGTAAATAAGAAGGCAGTAATTTGGCGATTTTTGCTCGAATCCATTTGGACGTTAAACCTTCTGTTTCGGGATAAATGGGAACAAGTCGGCCGGTGTGTAAGGTAGAGTGATTAGGGATCCTTCGACTTTGTTCAGGACGAGTCAGTGATGAGTGATCAGTCGATCTGATAACTTCGTAGGATGGTGAGATAAGTTTGGGGTGATTGCCGTCTAATTGAACCTTACCGGAAAGAGAAACCGGCAAACCTGCTTTTAGAGTTTTTGTTAAGTATGGCTGATTAAACCAGATAACTTCTATAGTGCTAGATTGGTCTGCAACAGTGGCAACGGTGACAAACTTGCCGCTTCGTGTTCTAATGTTTCTAATTTGCCAAATTACACCTTGGATGCTGATTTTTTCACCGGGAGTTAAGTTTGAGATAGTAGATATTTGCGAAAAATCGTCGTAGCGGAAGGGAAAGTGATAGATTAGGTCCTCTAAAGTTTTAATATCAAGCTTTTTTAGCTTTCTGGTGTAATAAGAACCAATTCCAGGAAGGTCATTAATAGGAGTTTGGGGATTCACTGAGGCTAATTGTTAAATGCCGATAGTCAAATTGTCAAATTCTTGCTTAGTTAAGTCCATATAACAGGTAAATAGCAAACTGGCCGATAATGAATGTCAGGCCGCAGATTAAAATGATAATTTTCCAGGCGTGTTTAAAATAAGATTTTTTAAAGAGTTTCATTTTCCTACTTTAACATAAGTTTTTTTGCCGATTTTTAAGACCTGACCTTTTTGAGTCTTTACGCTTCCATCTGTTGCTACTTGCCCGTCGATTTCAACGGCTCCTTGACTTATCAGCCGTTTGGCTTGGGATTTACTTGACACAAATTTGGAAACTGCTTCCGTCAAAGAAATGTTTTCTTGAACATTTACATCAACATGTTTTGGTTTAGCGCTTTTTTGGTAAACAGCCTCAAATTCTTTTTGGGCTTTCTTTGCCAAGGTTTCTCCTTTGTAAAGCTTGACAATTTCGTTTGCTAGCATTTTTTTTGCATCTAGAGGCTTTAAACTTCTAAGCTTTTCGGCTGGGAGCTGGGTTAGTGTCTGCCAATATTCTTCGATTTGAATGTCTGCCATTGACATTATTTTGCCGAACATGTCAGCTGGTGTGTCATTAAGCCAAATACAATTGCCGGATGATTTGCTCATTGGTTTGCCGTCGGTTCCGGAAATTAACGGAGTTGTTAAAACGAACTTTTCGCGCTTGTTAATCTTCTTTTGAAGTTCGCGGCCAATAAGCATGTTAAAAGTTTGGTCAGTTCCACCGATTTCTAGATCTACGTCCATAGCGACAGAATCATATCCCTGAAAAAGCGGATAAAGCGTTTCATGAGTCCAGACCGTTTGTCCACGCTTGATTCTCTCTTGGAACATTTCGCGTTTATAGAGCTGGGTTGAGGAGATATTTGAGGCGATTTTGATTACGTCGGCATAGTTTAATTTTAAGAGCCAGTCGCCGTTGTACTTTATTTTGATTTTGTCAAAGTTAATAATTTTTTGCGCTTGCACTTTCCATGTTTTGATATTTTCGTCAATTTCGGCGATCGTGATTTTTCCGCGAGCTTCGTTTCTTTGCGAGGGATCGCCAGCTAGAACTGTTCCTGTGCCGAACAATAGAATTGCTTCATGACCAAGGTCTGCAAATTCCTGAAGTTTTTTAAGAGGGATGCTGTGTCCTAAGTGTAGTCTCGGACCCGTCGGGTCGACTCCAAGATAAACACGGATTTTTTTAGAGTCCATCAACTTTTCAAGACCTTCTTTATTTGGCAGGATTTGTTTAACGGCGTGAGTTAAAACTCGAGCTATTGTCATGTTTACAAGCATATTAAAACTTTTTCAGCTCCATAGCAATTTTTCAGATATCAGTGTTTCTGCCATATTTACTTTTTGAAAAAGTAACGCAAGTCAATTTTCATTGCCTTTAAAATTAGGATATAATATCCGATATTAGCTCGGTTGCGGTGGAAACTTCTAGATACAACGTCCGAGACTTCTTATGAAATTTAAGATAAACCGACCCGGCGCACGACGCTTTTCCACAAGAGTTGCAAAAATTTCTCACTCCCAGCGCACAAGGCATCCGTTTTTGGCGCAATCAAATTTTAACCGCCGGCGTTTTTGGGTACGTTTTTTCGGTGTTGTTTCGACTCTGGTTTTCTTTTCCCTTATTTTGCTAATCATCTTTACGCTTTTTTCATTTGTGATTTTTGCTAAAGATTTACCTTCTCCTTATAAGTTAACCGAGCGTGACGCCTCTCTTTCGACAAAAATATACGATCGCGATGGCGAACTTCTCTATGATATTTTCGGTGATAAGAACAGAGCACTAGTTAGCTGGAATGAACTTCCGGATTATGTCAAGCAAGCGACAATTTCCATTGAGGACAAGAATTTTTATAAACATCAAGGATTTGCGCCGTTGGGAATAGCTAGGGCAGCACTCAATATTGTTTTTTTGAGAAATCTGCAGGGCGGGTCGACAATAACCCAACAAGTAGTGAAAAACACACTTCTTTCATCGGAAAGAACTATTACCCGCAAAATTAAGGAGTCGATACTGACCGTACAGGTAGAGAGAAAATATACCAAAGACGAAATTCTGCAGATATATTTCAATGAAGTTCCTTACGGTGGGACTGCTTGGGGCATCGAAGCAGCCAGTCAAACCTATTTCAGGAAAGATGCAAAGGATTTAAGCCTGACAGAGGCGGTTATTCTGGCAGGGTTGCCGCAAAGGCCCACATTTTATTCCCCGTATGGAACTAATCCGGATGCCTACATAGAACGGGCGGAAGCGGTTGCCCGCAGAATGCGTGAGGATGACTACATTACTAAGGAGGAGGAAGAGCAAGTTAAAGAGGAGTTGCCAAATGTAGAGTTTAGTCCTGATGATCAGGGTATCAGGGCGCCGCATTTTATTTTTTACGTCCGGGATATTCTGGTTGAGAAATACGGCGAGAAATTTGTGGAACAAGGAGGCCTAAAAGTGACAACAACTTTGGATTTTGAATTGCAGGAGGAAGCTCAGAAAATTGTTGCTGAAGAAATCACAAAACTTGGCAATTTAAACGTTGGTAACGGTGCTGCCGTAGTACTTGATTCGCAAAAGGGCGAGATATTGGCGATGGTGGGCTCAAAGGACTATTTTGCAGAGGATTATGATGGGCAAGTCAATGTGACGCTGTCACTCAGGCAGCCGGGATCTGCACTAAAACCATTTACTTATGTAACCGGGTTTAAAGCCGGTTATACGCCTGCAACAGTTATTATGGATGTTGCTACTGAGTTTCCGGGAGGCATTGGCCAACCACCATATAAACCCGTTAACTATGACGGCAAGTTTAGGGGGCCTGTTCAGGTTAGGTTTGCGCTGGGCAATTCAATTAACATACCTGCTGTAAAAATGACAGCGCTTGTTGGGGTCAAAAATATGCTGAGAAGCGCTTTTGACGCTGGGATTAAATCACTTGAGCCTACTGACGACAATTTGAATCGGTTCGGCTTGGCAGTTACTTTAGGAGGAGGAGAAGTCAGGTTGCTGGAACTTTCCACCGGCTACGCGACGCTTGCCAACGGTGGTAACTATATTGAACCTACGCCTATTTTAAAAGTGGAAGATCGAGATGGCAAAGTTTTAGAGGAGAAAAAAGATGTTAAGGTAAAAAGAGTTTTGGGTGAAGATGTTGTTTATTTAATTTCACATATTCTTTCGGATAACGTAGCCAGAAGCGAAGTATTCGGTGCCAATTCCCTGCTTCGGATTGCCGGCAAAACTGTGGCGGTTAAAACCGGAACGACTGATGATAAGCGTGACAATTGGGCTGTAGGTTATACGCCTTCCATTGTTGTCGGTACTTGGGTTGGCAATAACGACAATTCGCCAATGGATCCGCAGATTGCGTCGGGTGTTACCGGTGCTACTCCAATTTGGAATCGCATAATGACATTCGCACTGCGCAATAGGTCAACTGAGGAGTTCAACAAACCCGGCAATATCACGGCACTTGAAGTTGATTCTTTTGCCGGAGGGCTTCCGTGTCGGGATTTTCCAAAGAGGAGCGAGTTTTTTGTTAAGGGTACTGAGCCTACCAAAGATTGCTTAGCGCAAAAAACGTTAGATGGCCGCGAATATTATGTTTTCCTGGAATTTGATCCGGTATCAACAGACGGTAAAAATCGCTGGCAGGAAGGAATTGACGCGTGGGCAGCGTCTCATGCGGATTCCAAGTATAGGCCACCGGGTGAATTGAAAGTTGAACCTACGCAAGATCCTGATGAGATAAAAGTTCATTTTAAAAAGCCAAGCGGTAACAGCGAGGTAGACTTTAGTGTTGAAACTGAGGTTGATGTCGAATCTGGCAGGGATATTACTAAAGTGGAATTTTATGTTGACGGGGCTATCAAAAACACAAAGAATGGTAACAATTCAAACGTTAAATTTAATTTTACATTTGCTGCTGCAAACAAAGGCAAGCATAAAATTAAAGTGAAAGCATTTAATGAAGCCGGCCGTGATGCTGAAAATGAGATTGAAGTTTCCGTAGGCGAACCTTGGAGTTAAAAAATGAATATTGTTCGAGCTTGTCGAGAACTTCTCGACTCTCCCGCAATGCGGGATCGCTCGAAGAATAATAATAGAAACCGAGGATTCTTAATCCTTGGATATTCATTGATTACTTGAAGTTGAAGGTAGAGAGGATTTTCTCAAAAGTTTCAAATGGTTTACTGTCTGTTAGTTTATTTGGTCGATAAGCGATTCTGAAAAAATTGTTATCTTTAACAAATTGTGCATGGATTTCATAGTTAACGTTTTCGGGGGCATTTGTTCCGCTGCGATCCGTAATGAAAAAACGGATACCGTTGTAGGTGACGTCTTTCTCTTTCTGAACAATTAGAGGTGGCGATATTCTAAAAAATGGCAGATCGTACCCTCTCGACCAATTCCTTTGCACACTTATGGTTAGCTGCCAACCTTTAATCACTGGGGGTGCACAGCCTCCTCTACAACTTTCCTTGTCTTCGTTAAAATCCACAGATCTTAGCGTTGTAGCCTCTGTAGCTGTGTCGAGAGTATTATTTTCGTTTTCAAGGTTAAAATTGCTCGGTACTTTTAGAGTAAAATTGTATTTGTTATTCGTGTATGTTTTCCAATTTGCTGTTTCGTCCTCCAACACTTGCGTTTCGGAGGACAAGTCGGTTGGCGTTGATTGAATAACGGTTGGTTGCTGAGGTTGAGGAGTTGGTTTAGATTTGAATTGAAAATAAGCAAAAGTTACACCTATTCCTACAATTAAACCTACGGCAAGAAGTATGATGGGAGAAACAAATCCTACGGGCAGTTTTTTCATTTAGGGATTAAGTCGATTATAGCTTTTGGCAATAAAATAAACCATCATCATTGCCCATTTTTGCAGATGATTCGGGTGATCATGGTTTTCGTATAGAAAAAGGCTCAAGCACACACTTTGTGATTGCAATGGTATCCACTTTTAAGTTTGTTAACTGAGCAAACTGTTTTAACTACATACACTTTGAAATTTCTTCTTTGGTGTAACCCAACATTTTAATTTGGGTTAGGTATCTGCCTTGTGTTGTCTTATCGTATGATTTTACTTTCAATATCACTGTGATAAAAGGACGGGTACCTTTGTCCACAGCTTTGGGACATTTATACTTAATGTGGGAACTTCCAGCCGATAGTTCTTTGCTAAAACCCAAGCAAACTAAGCACTTAACCAAATCACTAGAGCCGAATGATTTCACACGTAATTTAAATGTAAGTCCTTAAGGAGTAAGGGGCTGTAAACTGTTTGAAATTGAACATCAGCTAATTTGACTCCATCAACTTGAGACAACTGCTCCCGTACGGCTACAGGTGGTATAAAAAATACTTGAGATTGATATTTTTTCGGAATATCAAAGAATGTGTAAATAAGATCGTTAACCTGAAAAAATAAGTGTGCAGGGTTACTGGCTTCTGTGAATACATCGTACTTTGGTAAATAAGCCAAGTAACGACCTGTTTCGCCTTTTTTAATATCTACGGTTATTTTATTTGGAAGTTTCGGTAATTGTGTTTTCATATAAGCAGAGGATTATACAACGATGATACCACACATAGCCAATTTCAATTTTAAAAAAAGCGATCCTGCAACCTATTCGTAGAAAGGATGCGAAGCAACCTATTCAGACGTAAGTCTGAAACGCACACCATACGGTGACAGTTCGGTAACAGAGTCTTTGTACGGTAAGTATACTACAAAGACAGTAACTTTTCTCATTTAGGCTGCAAGAGCAGGCTAAATTTTGCTTGACAGAGAAAAGGATTCTGAGGTTATTTTCTGATTTTTGCTCTGAAGGTTTTCTCAAGGTGCGAGATTATTTTTTCTTTAACTTGATTTGCTTCATCTGAAGTTGGCGTGCCGGAAGTTTTTTGAAAGGTCAGGCGAAGACTAACGGACTTTTTGTTTTCCCCCAGCTTTTCGTTTTCAAAAACATCGACGACATCTACTTTTTTGACGAGCGGCGCGCCGGATTTTTTGACTTCGTCAACAATTTCTTCAAGCGGCAAAACTGTCGCAACAACTGCTGAAATGTCTTCAATTACCGGTGGGTATTTAGGTATTGGATGATATTGCGCAAGAGACACGGGTATCTGATAGATTTTTGTGAGATTGATCTCTATCGCGTAAGTTTTCGTATTAATTTCAAATTGATCTAAAATCTCTTCCTTAACGGCGCCAATAGTGCCAAGAATTTCGTCAGTTGATTTGATTTCTGCTGATTGGTCTTGTTCCAAAATAGGATGATTTTTAGAAAGTTTGGCGAATTCCACTTTTCTTTGCAGATAGTCGCAAATATTTTCAACAACGCCCTTTGCTTGATAGAAATTGGCACTTGCCAAACAGGTGGCAAGCATCAGATCTTGCTTAGGCAAATTATTTTTCTGAGGCAAATAAGTTTTGGCAACTTCAAACAAACGGATGTCAGATTTCAGGTGTCGGTTTTCGGATATTACTTTTAATAGTGAGGGAATAATAGTCGGCCTCATGAATTGCCACTCCTGCGATAGGGGGTTAGTAAGTTCAACGCTGTTTTTCTCACTCCTATTTGAAACTTTGAGAAGATTTTTGGAAATTATTGAATAGGTGATTGCTTCAGTCAATCCTAAATATTTCAGAGCGTTTTTGAGACTGATGACTTCTTTTAAATCACTTTCATTTGTTTGGGGTGTTTCACCTGTTGGCAGCTTGGAAGGTAATTTGTGATAGCCGTAGATTCTGGCGATTTCTTCAATTAAATCAACATCACTTTCAATATCTTGATTGCGCCATGAAGGTGGCTGGGCAGTTAATTGGTCATGCGATTCTTTGACTGAAAATCCCAAGAGCTTTAGAATTTGGGCTGCTTTTGCGCTTTCTAAATTAATACCAAGGTAACTGTTAAGTTTTGAAAGGTCTAATTTAAAAGTTTTTGCTTTCTGTTTTTGAGGGTAGATATCTATTAGTTCTGAAGCAATTTTGGCGCCGGCTGTTTGTTTGGCAAGATATACAGCTCTTGAGAGTGCAGGCAGAATTCCTTCGAGGTCTATGCCTTTTTCAAAACGTGTTGACGCTTCGGTTCGAAAAGCGAGACTTTGGGTTGTTTTTCTAATTAACTGCTGATTATAAGCCTGGACAAATAAAACTACACGTTTGGTGCGGTTGGTTACTCTTGAATTGGCGCCGCCCATAATGCCGCAGAGGTCGATAAGTCGCTCGTTGTCCTCAATAACAATGGAATTTTCCGGAAGTTTGTGGACAGTTTCATCTAAGGTTTTAATGCTTTCCCCAAGGTGTGATTTTCGCAGTGTCATTTTTGCGCCTTTGATCTTATCGTAGTCGAACGTGTGCATGGGTTGGCCAAGCTCAAGCATAATGTAGTTTGAGATATCGACGATGTTGTTGATGGCTCTTATGCCACAAGCTTCTAAACGATTGCGAATATAGGCCGGCGACTGCCTGATTTTGACGTTGCTGATAACGATAGCTGTGAAGCGAGGACAGAGATTTTGATTTTTAATTGTGACATCAAGGGTTAAAGGGTTGGCTATATCAGGATCTAGGTTTAGACTAAAACCTTTTGGCAAATAAAAAGCAGATTTTAAATTGTTACTTGTTAGTATTGCATGAGCCTCGCGGGCAATACCTAAGACTGAAAGCGCATCCTGCCTATTGGTTGTAATCTCAATTTCAAGTAGAAAATCCTCTCCCCTTTTTTCAATTTTTTCGACTGAAGGACCGGATGCTGAAAGAAGGTTTGCCAGTGTTTTGGCAGCAGCATCGGTTTTTAAATATTCTCGAATCCAGGAAAGTGGAATTTTGATGTTCATTTAAAATTGCTCCAAAAACCTGATGTCGTTTTGGTAGAGAAGCCTGATATCGGGGATTTTGGTTTTCATCGAAATAGTTCTTTCTACTCCCCAGCCGAAGGCAAAACCAGAATATTTGTCTGGATCAATCTTACCCGCTTTAAGAACACTTGGGTGTACCATGCCTGCGCCACCAAGTTCCAACCAACCGCTTTTGCAAATTCTGCAACCTTTCCCTCCACAAACATCGCAGATGACATCGACTTCAAAAGAAGGTTCAGTGAATCGGAAGTGATGAGGTCTGAGTCTGGTTAAGCGTTCAGGCCCAAAGAAGCGGGTGGTGAAAAAGTCGAAAGTACCTTTAAGATTGGGAATAGAGATATTTTTGTCAATTAGCAATCCTTCGAATTGGTGAAACATCGGGGTATGGGAAACATCTATTTGTCTTCGATAGCATCTGGCAATATTAATCATTCTGATAGGTGGCTTTTTTAACCTTTCCATTTCGCGGATTTGACCGTTGGATGTATGGGGAGTCAGCACTTGATTGCCGAGTTTTGGTTCAGGATTTGACCTGACAAAAAAAGTTTCCCAATCGTCGCGTGCTGGATGTCCTTTTGGCATATTTAAAGATTCAAAAGCGTACCAGTCCCAATCGATTTCGGGATAGCTTTGTAAGCTGTATCCAAGCTTGGTAAATATTTCGACAATTTCTTCTATTGCTTGAGAAACAAGATGAAGATGGCCAATTTTTGTTTTTTCTCCGGGAGCTGTGACATCGATCAATTCTTGAGCCTGCTGGCTTTTTAACTCCTTAATGCGGCTTTGGGTATCTTTGTAAATTTTTTCCAGGTGATTTTTGGCCTTGTTGATACTTTGTCCAGCTTTAGGCCGATAGACAGGGTCAAGAGTCGATATTTTTTTAGTAAGTTTATTAAGCTCAGAGTTTTTGCCGAAAAGCTTTATATAGAGCTTTTCGAGTTGTTCTTGGCTATTTGCCGATTCCAGCAAGTTTTCCGCTTCTGCCAAAATTTTTCTGATTTGTTTGTCCATGAGGAAATTGTACAACAAAAAACCTATCGAACTTGAAAAAATGCTTTAAGAGTCAGAGGCGCGCATTTTATATCAAGCGGAGATTGAATTGTCAATTGGCTCGTTACTGGACTTCTATTGTTTGTCTTTCTATTGACTTTTGCTGGTAAGTGTCGACCGTGTCTTGAGTTTGGTTGATTCGCCCAGGAGTAGTGATCGTTTTGAGCTCTTCGTTTTGGCTGCTTGATTTAAACGGGTTGGTGAGCACGAAAAGAAGGGCAATAATTATGATTGTAACAAGGAGAATAATTAGACTAAGGAAGCCCGGCTTCATTTAAATTATTTTCTTAACGATCGCGTCAAAATCGTCAGGGTTTTCCAAAGCAATTTGGGAAAGAATTTTTCTATCAAGCTCGACGTTTTTCTTTTTAAGCTTGTCTATAAATTGACTGTATGAAATGTTGTGTTTTTCAAGAGCGGCGTTAATTCTTGTAATCCAAAGAGACCTCATCTGCCTCTTTTTCCCCTTTCGGCCCCTGTATGCGTCCGCGCCGGCATGAATTGTAGCTTGACGCGCCTGTTTGTATAATTTTGATCTGCCGCCACGAAAGCCTTTTGCTGTTTTTAAAAGCTTCTTGTGTCTTCTGTTGGTTGTGGTTCCTCGTTTAACCCTCATTTTAACTTGCCATTAGCCTGGCTATATTTCTTTTCTCGGATTTTGCAACAAGAGCTGGCCTTTTGTACCTTTCTCTTGCAGTTTTACTTTTTGAGGCTTTCAGATGAGATGCCATTTGCCGGCGCCTGAGAATTTTGCCTCTCTTGGTTATTTTGAATCTTTTGGCTGCTGCTTTCTTCGTTTTTTGTTTCATATTCTTTAACCTCCTTATTTTGCTGGCCGGCTTTGTTTAATTTTATGATTGTTACAAAGCGCCTGCCTTCAAATCTAGCTTCTTTTTGTTGTTCGACATTTTCGCCCAACATAGCTAGAATTTTTTGCAAAAGCTTAGGCCCAAATTCTGTGTGGGCCATTTGTCTGCCTTTGAAAACGATGCTTATTTTAACAATATCGCCATCTTTTATAAACCGCCTGACTTTTTTGAGGCCTGTTTCCAGATCGTGTTCACCTATAAATGGCGAAAATCTTACTTCTTTGAGTTCCGTTTCCTTTGTTTTTTTTCGAGCTTCTCTTTGTTTTCTATCTTCTAAGTATTTAAACTTTTTATAATCTATTATTTTGACTACTGGAGGCTGGGCATCCGGTGCAATTTCAACAAGGTCGAGATTTAAATCCTGCGCTTTTTTAAGGGCTTCTGTTAGTGAGACTAGCCCAATTTGTTTTCCCCGGTCATCGAGCAGCCGAATTTCAGATGCTCGTATTTGTTGATTTAGGCGATAATGTTTAGTTACCGTTTACCTCCATCTTTAGCATAGATTGAGTATAAAATGCTAACATGAATCAACTTCGGTTTTCAATCTCCTTTTTTAATTTGCTAGTAAAATTTGCGAGTTCTTTTTCAGCTAAGGTTTCTCCTTCTCTGGTGCGAATTGAAATTTGATCTGTTTTTTCTTCCTTTTCGCCAATAATTATTAAATAAGGGATTTTTTGCATACTTGCATCTCGAATTTTAGCCTGAAGTGTTTCGTTTCTTTCGTTCAGTTGAACACGAACGTTTTCATTTTTTAGTTTAAGCGTTATTTTTAGAGCATATGATTTTTGCTTATCAGTGATGGGTATAACAACGACTTGTGTTGGAGTTAGCCATACCGGGAGTTTTCCCTGGGTGTGTTCTAGGAGAATGCCGATAAACCTTTCAAGTGAGCCAAAAATTCCCCGATGGATCATAACAGGCCTTTTTTTCGAGCCGTCGCTGTCAACATAATTCAGCTTCATACTTTCGGGAATTTGAAAATCCAGTTGAATAGTGGCCAGTTGCCAATCGCGATTTTGAGAATCGTAGATATGGATGTCAATCTTTGGGCCGTAGAATGCTCCCTCCTTAGGCTTTATTTTGAAATCTACTTTTGATGCTTGAAGGACTTTTTGTAAATCTGATTCTGCCAGTTTCCAGCTTTCAATGTCGCCCATGGCTTTGTCCGGACGCGTTGCCAAGTAAAATCGAGGTTTGAAATCTAGTGATTTATAGACGTCAATAGTTAATCTGATTAGTTTTCTAATTTCCTCCTGAATTTGGTCGGGCCTTGCAAAAATATGGGCATCATCTATTGTGAATTGCCTAACTCTTAGAGTGCCGCCCAGAACACCGGACAACTCGTTTCTGTGAAGCGTTCCAAACTCGCTTAGCCTTAGGGGTAAGTCTTGATAACTTCTGGTGCGTGTGGAATATACCAAGGTTGATTCAGGGCAGTTCATGGGTTTTAGGGCGAATACTTCGTTGTCGACTCTAAGACTAAAAATATTTTCTCCAAAATGCTGCAAATGGCCGGATTTTTTGAAAAGCTCACTTTTAACCATAACCGGAGTCGAAATTTCCTCGTAGCCTTCAGCTGCGGTTTTTTGGCGGATAAATTTTTGCAGGGTGTGATAAATTTTTAGTCCATTGGGATGCCAGAAGACTGCACCGGGTGCATACTGGTGAAATGAAAAAAGATCGAGTTCGCGGCCGATTTCGCGATGGTCTTTAAGCTGGGGTTTGCTCATCGTGCAATGGGTGTTGAAGCTTGGGAAGCTTGTAAAATGTCTGACAAAAACTTGCCCAGAATCGGTACGAAATCGATTTTTGATACAAAAAAGGCAATGGCCGCTACCAGCATAGTTGAGCCGATTATAACGCCCAGGCCCCAACCGATTCCGCCTAGTAAGCCTACGAGGAATCGTTTTTTAGCCGAAGGTGAAACTTCAATGTAATATTTTTCGATAACTTTTTGTTTTTCTCCTTGTTGTGTTTTATCTAGCTCCTCTGCCATTGTGACTCCTTCTTGTCTTATTTTCAATCGCGTGTTGTTGCCTTCTTAATCTTTCCCGTTCTGTTCTGATTTTTTGTTCGTCTTTAACTGGTTCAGTTGTCTCTATGGCTAAGCTTTCTACCGGTGAAGGTCTTGAAAGTGTGCCGCCAGTATTTACTTGACGTATCAGTTCAAGAGGCCCTCCAGGGATTTGTTTCAACTGAGTAACAATTGGTGTTGGACGTTTTTTGCCTAGATGAGTTCTGGATACTGTTCCTCCAACATCCGGCGCTGAGTCACTTGGATGTAGCGGTTGTTCTCCTTGGGCTGATCTTAGGGTTTTTTCACGATCAGTAGGTTGTCTACCCTCAGGACTTTTCATATTTATATTTTACCTTGAAATTGATTGCTTGAGCAATTTTTGTGGGCGGTAGAGGATTCGAACCTCTGACCTTTACAATGTCAATGTAACGCTCTAACCAGCTGAGCTAACCGCCCGCAGCAAGATCAGATTTTACCATTAACAAATCAATATTAACAATTGAAGCGAATTAGCCTTGTAAGTGTAAAGTACCTTGTTCGTGAACTTTCATTTGTTTTCCGGAAACCCAGGCAAGCATGCCGGTTGCCCTTTTGGAATTTTGTCTTTGGGCTTGCAGGTCTTTAGCGCTTTTTGATTCTTCTGCTTTGAGACGAAGAAAGGTTACTATTTTTGTCAGGAACTTAATATCAATAATCCCCACTTTTTTATTAGTATTTTGCATATGAACTTTAGTTTCTACACCTGTTGATTTGGCTAGTTTGGCAATTTCTTGCTTGAGTTCAGTGATTTCAGCTTTAAACTGGTTTTGCTCTTTGTTACTTTGCATTTCATATCTTGCGTATTCCTGGCGCATAATGCTTGCCACTTCATTAGCCTTTTCTTCGGATCTCTCGTCGTCAGCGGCTTCTGATCTTTCAAGGTCTTTTTTCTGCCTGGCCCTTTTAAGTTCTTGTTCTGCAAGCGACCTTGATTGTCGGCTTATTGATTTGAACCCGAAGAGTTCATTTTGGGCTTCGCCGAGAAATGGCGCGGCTTGAGATCTTAAGGTTTCCAGAGGCTCGCGAGCGATTTTTGCCGCATTTATTGCAGCTTTTTGAGCAGCACTTATACTGTTCATTTATTAGTATTTTACCTTAAATTGTGCCCAAAGTCAAAAAAGATGAGGCTAAAATTTTATATCGAGATCTACTTTCGGGAAGGCCAACTCAACTGTATCTGTTTCTAGCAGTACAAGGTCACTGCTAAAGGATTTTATTTTGTTTTCAATAAGTTCTCGTTCTTTGTCAACCGGGGTATCGGAGTTTTGGGTTTCAGGAGTTATGATATCAATAGCCGGTTGGGAGTCTGGACTGGCGCTAAGTGCTATGAAAGCTATATAAATTATCGGGATAATTACAATTAAAGCTAAAATTGCCAAAAATTTAGACTTGCTGACTGTATCCTTAAGGTTTTTTAATTTGCTTACCAAAAGAGCTGGTTTTGGCAGTGAGAAATGTTTTTTGACTTTGGGTTTTTGAGCTTCTCCCGCCTTTTCTCCCTTAGGGGTATTTTCGGCAGTGAAAACTTCACCTTCCATGGGGTTTATTTCTTGACTAGTCATATTATCCTCAAAATTTCTTCAAATAAATTTAGAGATCTTTTGAGTTCGTCTTTGGCACTTTTTGTCAATTGAAAGACCTTGTTTACTCTGGAGGATTTGCGATCAAGTTGTATTTTGTCCAGTTCAGCTTTAGCTTCGCTTATGTTTGTGTTGACTGCAGCATTAACGTTATCAATTTCCGTCTGCCAATTGTGAATAATTGCCGTATTTTCGCTAGTTGCGCGGGGGTTTATGAAATTGCTGACAGATTGAGCAAGATTTTTGAAATTCGTGTGGGCAGACTGGGTTTTAGCTACCTCGTAAGTTCCGATAACCTTGTCAGCTTTGGGCAGAAGAGACTTATCCAGCCTGATTTTTAACTCTTCTGCAATTGGCGGGAGTTGTTCGAGTGCAGTTGTTTTTTGGATATCCGACCAATTATTTTGCAAATAGTTGGTTTCCTCGTCCAGAAGGGTGAACATAGCTTCTTTGTTAAAAGTAGAATTTTGCCAGTTAATTGTGTTGCCGAATTCTTTAAGAACATTCAATTTGTCGGCAAGCAAGAAATTGGTTTCAACTAAATAATTTTTAGTGCTTTCGAAAACTTCCTTTTTGGCGGTAGCTGTCTGGAAAGCTTCGAAACTTGCCTTTTTAGTCAGGTAATCATTCCTGGCCTCGTTGTACTTTTTAAGCTGGATTGAGTAATCCTCTTTAGTCTTTTCAAAAGGGGTTTGGCTGTAGACGTTGACTGGATGCTTAATGCTGAAAGCTAAAAGCATGATTATGAATATAGAGAAATATACGAAGCGTCTGGCTTTAAGCTTTAAGCTTTTAGCGTAAATACTATGCATTACTTTGATTTTAGATCAAACAGGAGTTTATCTCTAGCGGGTGTAAATATATTTGTGCTGGATACTTGAAGTAGTCCGAACCCTCTTTCGCTTTTTTGGGCGCAAATTCTTTTCGGCAAATTCCCTTATTGAGCGAAAATTCTTAAGAAATATTTACTGCCTGATTTTTTCTATTGAAGTCACATCAATTGTGCCTACTACATCATATTTATTGCCATCGGGTCCTTTTATTTCTTCAGAGTTAAACGAACCAGAGACTTCAACACGCAAACCGCCTTCAGTAAATTTGTATTCAGGGTCAAGCTTAAAGAGATTTTTTAAACCGTAGTACTTACCATCCAACCCTTTTAGTCCAAACGCGCATTCTAAAGTTTGCTGGCCTGCACCTTTCTTAGGTAGACATGTTATTTCGCCATTAACTGTAATCGGTCCTAGTTTTGGCGCTTCTGGAGTTGGAATCGGTGTGGGGGTTGGTGTCAATTGGGCCTGTCTGCTCAAAACAAAATAAGTCCCTGTGCCAATGAGTACAACAAGGATTACAATTATTATGATATTTACAAATCTTTTTTGATTCATATTTTAAAATTTCAATTATTAAATATTTTATTCGACCAAGAAAAATGACTGAAAATTTTCTTCCCCCAAAATTCAATACACATTAGTCGCCGAGCCCTTCGATTTCGCTCAGGGTAATCTCCGCGAGGAGAATTTCAAAAGCTCGACATTTCCTATCTGGTACCCAGGGGGAGACTCGAACTCCCAAACCCTTGCGGGCACTGGTTCCTAAAACCAGCGTGTCTGCCAATTCCACCACCCGGGTATAGTGTAGCTGAATTTTAGCAAATATTAACCTCTTGAGCGAGTTATTTTAACGGATTGATTGTGGGCTTGCCATTCGATGGAGTCGTCAAGGGCTTTGAGGTTAACGATCCCGTATCGTCGTTCAAGTGCTTTTGCAATTAAATAGTCTGCAAAATGCGGGTTTTTGGGAAGGAGCGATCCATGAAGATAGCAGCCGAATGCATTTTTGTAAATTGCTCCTTCTGTTTGGTCTTGTCCATTATTGCCTGCGCCTTTGATGACTATTCCCAATGGGTTGACGTTTTTCCCCAGATAGGTTTTGCCCGAGTGATTTTCAAAACCGATGAGTTGGGTGACTGGGTGACTGGCTGACTGGGTGACTGGGTAAGTTTCTTTGATTTTATTTTCTAAATCAGGACTGATTTTGATTAGCAGGTTTTGGATCATGCGATCATTTGATCCTTCTGTGTATGCGTCAAAAAGTCCAATGCCTTTGATGATTTCACCGTCTTTTGTCTTGAAATAATTTTGAAGCAGTTGGTAACCACCGCAAACCGAAAGTAAAACGGAGCCGTTTTCTACCGCTATTTTAATTGAGTGTTTTTTCTTTTGTAAGTCATGAGCAACAATAAGTTGTGTTTTGTCTTGTCCCCCGCCAAAAAAGAAAAAGTCAAAATCCTCTTTAATATCTTTTCCTGCCGAAATACTGGATACATTGGTTTTAATTCCCCGCCACTCACATCTTTTTTGCAAAGTGATTATGTTTCCGGTATCACCGTACGTATCCATTAAATCCGGATAAAGATGACAAATTTTTAAACTTAGTTTTGGTGCCATTTTTCTTGACGAGATAGTTTTGAAAGAATTTTCTGAGTTTCGAGAAGAGCTGTATAGGTTGGAAGTACGAGAAGGGTATCTTTATTGTTCAAACTAGCGATTCCTCGCCTAATTGAGTAATTAATTTGCTTATAAACATATTTGTTACTCAATTTGAATCCTGCATATTTTAAGCGATTTGCCAGATCCCATGACCGCGAGCCGGAAATAAAAATATTGCTGACTTTTTTGGAAATTATTTCCCAATTTGTATCCCAGATCCAGGAAACATCCCTGCCGTCGGCGATTTTGTCATTTAAGATAACAAGAATATTTAGTTTTGCTTCTAAGGAAATGGTTTTAAGTATTTCGTTGGCACCTGTCGGGTTTTTTATCAGAAAAACGATTATTTCTTTTCCGTTAACATTGAATTTTTGATACCTGCCAAAGGCTGATGAAAATTGCTGCAGTTTGTTCTTTATAAATTTGCCGTCAAGATTTTCGTTATAGCTAACTGCGCTGGCAGCCAGTATATTGTAAACATTGTAGAGGCCGGGAATGTTTAAATTTAAGCTTAGCTTTTGGTTATCTAGCGTAAGTTGTATGGAAGTTTTAAAGCCTCTTTCAAAAATCAAATTGCTAGCCGAAATTATCGGCGTGGTTCGTTTTAGCGAACAGGAAGTGCATGTGTAATGCCCTATGTGGGCGGAAAAAATGCTTGTGTGAATTAGTTTAGCGCTGCAATTGGGGCACTGTTTAATGTCGGAAACGTTTGTTGTTTGGGGCAAGTTAACTTTTTTATCTTCAATGCCGAAGGTTGTAATTTTGCCTCTCGCGAATTTTTCAAGGTACTTTATACCCGGGTCGTCTTCGTTTAATATAACTTGGGTAGTTTTGGGCAAGTTCAAAAGCATTGTTTGCCATGATTTTCTAATTGAATCGACCTCACCGTACCTATCGAGCTGATCCCTGAATAAATTCAGAAGTACCAGAGTTTTGGGATTTGTATCTTTTATAACCTGTGGAAGTACGGCTTCGTCTATTTCCCAAAGAGCGATATTGCAATCTACTTTTCCCAAAAATGAAGAGTTGTTTATAAGTGTGGAAGCCAGACCTCGAAGTAAGTTGGAACCTTGTCTGTTGTGGATAATTTTGTATTTGGTGGATAGCAAATCTGAAACGATTCTGGATGTTGTAGTTTTTCCATTTGTTCCGCAGATTATTATTGAGCCATTGGTAATCTGTTTTGAAAATTTTTTGACAAAGTCTGGATCAATGTTGAGTGCATAGAGGCCGGGAGCTGCTGTCGCTCCGGAGCCTTTCAGCTTAAGAATGAGAGCCGTGATTTTTCCAATCAGAAGTGCGATATGAAATCTCAAATCCATTATTGGATTCTACTATTTACCATAAACTATTAACAATTAGTGACCAGATAAAAAATTTAGAGTGTTTCCATTTGGGAGAAGAATGAGTTGATGTCTTCTGCCCACTTGCCACCTGTGTATATTTGAGGAGGTGCATAAACCGTCATGATTTGCTCAGGGGTAATCAAGCCTTTGGTAATATAGTTATTTTTTAGAGTTCTACCAACAGTTTCTATGGCGTACTCCCAAGAAGAAAAATTAGTTCTGCCATTTTCCCAGCCCCAGGCGTTGTGGGTAACTTGGCTACTTGCTGTGCCGCCGCCGGATTCTTTCATAGCTATTGCCGGTATTAGTCTATAGTCGATGCCATACTTATCGGAGACTTCGACAATGTACTGCGAGTAAGGTTCAAGCGGAGTTTTTGAGAGGAACCTGCTGACAATGTAAGGTCTCAAGTCATTGATTTGTGTACTTAATACCTGGCCTTCAGCAAATTTTGGCTAGCATTTTGTTTAGCTGAGTAAAAGATGGTGAAAGTGAGCAGTACGGGTGTTAAAACAAACCACAACACTAAAAAGACTAAGTTTTTAGCCATAAAGCGGTATATTATTACTATTACATTTGAAGGGGCAGGTGTCAAACATTTTTTATGGAAATCTACGAATTTTTCCTGCATAAAAAAATAGGCAGGAAGTGGGTTGAATGATAACAATGATGAGGCGAAAATGCTAGCGATGCAGGTCGGCTAACTGTTCTGTAATGCCGTCTAGTTTTTTCGTATGGTCTTCTAAAGTTTCCTTTATTGGTCCTAAGGCATTATCTATTTCTTCTTTGACAACACCTCTGATACTTTTTATTAAAATGTTGTCAGTCATGCTTTCACAATATTAGATAATTGTGGGTGAAAATACAAGATACTGCGTAAATTTGAGAGCGGGAGACGGGCATCGAACCCGCGACCTTCTACTTGGCAAGCAGACGCTCTACCACTGAGCTACTCCCGCGTTTTTTAATAACTCTTTAAATTGAATGCCACCCTTCATTTTCTTTATTTCAATTTCTCTTTTTCGAGCTTCTGAATAGGTGCCACAATGTTCTTTGTATATTAGCTTTAACGGTCTTCTGTGTCTTGTTGACGTTACATTATCACTATTATGTCTTGTCAGTCTCGCGTCTATATTCTTTGTAAAGCCTATGTAATGCTTGTTGTCTTTTAAGCTTTTTAAAATGTATACGAAGTACATTTACAAATTTATCTGCGGCCTTCTACTTGACACCCCGCAATGCGGGGCTACCACTGAGCTACTCCCGCACAAAAAAAGATTATACAATATTTAGCAAGAAATAGTGCCGATACGTTATGATTTTTATGGGAATAAACCGCTTTAAATCTTAGAAGGTAACTTCAAAGGCATAATTGTCGCCTCGCTAAATCTCTTAACGTTAACAACTTTTAATACTACTTTTAGATTTACTAAGATAGCAAAGACTAAAAATGAAACTAAGACTTGGCCTGTAACTGCACCGAGAGCCAGCACTAACATTCTAAGATCCCTTTTAAATGGAAAGTCTAAGTAAGCTCTGAGTTTTTTACCAGTAATCATGAAGAATTTTGCAGACATATAGTCTTGCAGTACATCGGCAAAAATTACCATAACTGCCATCAATAAAACCAGATCGTTTCCTGTTGCATTCCAATAACCGTAAGCCATTCCCGCAATCAAAAACATATCAACGTACCTGTCTAAAATAGGGTCTAACCAGGCACCAAAAACAGATTTTTGGAACTTTAGCCTGGAAACTTCACCATCGCATCCGTCAATAATAGACAAAAATTGAATCAGAATACCTCCCAGAATAAATGACATTTGAGTTCCTCGCGAGAGTATAAAAAATGTAACAATAGCAAAGAAAGGAATAAAGAAGGAAATCATATTTGGAGTAATAGGTGTCTTAATCAAAAAACGGGTAATAAAAGCAGAAACTTTTCTATTAAACTTTTTAGACACAAAACCATCTGCAGGTTTAGTCAAGTTTTGTAAAAGTTTTTTCTCTGCGAATTTAATGTCGGCATATGTGTCACAATCTGACCAAAAATTACCCATTATGTCAAAAGTTCTAAGTTTAGAGTTTTTAACCAAAACATTCATGCCGTTGGTCAAGGAATTCTTGCCCTTTCGGGTTGTTTGCTCAAGCACGTCAAAAATGGCAGGCGAGCACAAAAACATGCCTGTGTCATACGCGTTAAATTTTTCCAAATGTTTTCCAATTGTATGAACACGGCCGGAACGCACTACCACCTTTGTCGTGTCAGCAACATCTAAAACAGAACCGAGATTCCTATCTATAGCAAGCGCACATTCGTCCTTTTGGAGCTTAATTCGAACCAATCTTTGCAGTGTACGATAATCAAAAACGTGATCACTCATTAAAAGTACAAAGTTGTCATGCAATTTAGATTTTGCTTTTAGAACAGAAAGGCCGTTTGCCTTCTCCCACTCGTCATTCTGAACATACTCAATCGCAACATCGTATTTTGAACCATTACCAATTATCCGCTGAAGTTCGCGTCCCCGATAGCCTGTTACAATTACAAACTCACGGATTCCAGCCTCTTTTGCTGCCAAAATTACCCGCTCCATAATCTTTAAACCCAACAGGCTCATCAGCGATTTGTGCCGACCACGTGTGACTGGTTGCATTCTTGTTCCGTCTCCGGCTGCAATAATTAATGCTTTCATAAATTCCTAATTCTCTTATATTTTTTAGATAACTAAAAGTTAGGTATTTTTAAATACCCAACTTAACAATTGTTGGCAGGTAATAATTAAGATTTACTCTTTTCTAAAAAGAAGACTGTTTTAAGTGGAGTAAATATGTAATTCTTTTAATAAAACTTTCGTAAAATAAAAGTTGAAGTATTATATCAGAATGGATTGAACGTTTTCAACTATAGGATTCGTCTTGCGATGACGCCTTGTGGACACTGAATGAAATCGAAGAGTTAGTTTACATTGAGTACTTCGATTTTACTCAGTATTATGATTCACGAAATGTTTACATCGAGCTTTGCGAGATGAAATTTATGGGTTCAGATATGTTAAAATTTTGCAGTGCCGAAGTGGCGGAACTGGCAGACGCGCAGCGTTCAGAGCGCTGTCCCGTTTTTGGGGTGGAGGTTCGATTCCTCTCTTCGGCACAGACGCGGACGTGGCGGAATTTGGTATACGCGTACGCTTGAGGTGCGTATCCCGCAAGGGTTGGAGGTTCGAGTCCTCTCGTCCGCACTCACGGGCTCATAGCTCAGCTGGTAGAGCGACTCGTTTACACCGAGTAGGTCAGAGGTTCGAGTCCTCTTGAGCCCACAAATTGCAAGTGCTGATGCAGTTACTATTAATAATAAATGCCTAATAAAGAAAGAAAAAACCGAGCTGAACGTCTGGAAGAAATTGCCAGACAAGACCCACCGCTAATTGACAATATTCGTAAGGGTTTGCAAGCTGAAAGGGTTCATGGCTTGATTTCTCTTAGAAAATTAATGCGTGAGCAGAAAAGAAAGAAACAATAAACTTGCGATAAGATTTTAGTTTTAGCTAAAATCGGTAAGTAAAAGTTTTGTTGCGACGTGCCGAGGTGGCAGAGGTGGTCAACGCACCCGTCTGAAAAACGGGCTATGTCGGTTCGACTCCGACCCTCGGCACAAATTTTGGTGATTTTATCACTGAAATTTGTGCATGAAGTGAGTCGCGCGAATCGTGACGGAGTTTACCCGACGAAGTTTTAACGTAGTCGGGACCCTCGGCACAACGCATTTTTAGCCTCGAATTCCGAGCACCCAAACTCGGAGGTTAGAATTTTTTACGCCCGGTTTTGACGAGAGCCGCTATCTTATATATAATTCTGGCCGAGATGAACGAGAGACCGGTCCATGTTGACTATCACACGCACGTAATTGAACACGGTTTGGCAAAACCCCGCAGAGTTGGAGAAATAGTCCAAGCGGCTTTGGAAAGAGGGCTTTCAACAATATGTCTAACTGACCACTACCCCCTTCCCCCATGGTACGAAGATCCTACGGATGAAAAAGACTGTGCAATGGCTCTTACCGACTATCCGATTTATCAACAAGAAGTAACACAAGCAATAGAAGAATTTGGCGACAGAATACAAATCCGCAGAGGAGCAGAAGTGGATTGGTTTGCTGATCATGCTGAATGGACGCGACAGGAGGTCAATAGATGGCCTTTTGATTACGTGATGGGTTCTGTGCATTTTATCGGAAGGATTTCTGATTCTTTAGGAGAAAGAAATTTCCTTTTGGATTATAAAGAGGAAGAATTTCAAAGAGGGGTAGAATTTTTTGGCGGTATTGAACCACTCGTCCGTTCTTATTACGGTGAAGTTCAAGCGATGGCAAGATCAGGCATTTTCGATGGTGTTGGCCATCTGGATTTGGTCAAGAAATACAACGATGGCGATCTATTTTCTGGTGATGAGACTTGGTATAGAGAGGCTGTTGTTAACACTCTTAACGCTATTTCACGATACGGAATGTCTATAGAAATTAATACTGCAGGTTTCGACAAAAAATGCCACGAAGCTTATCCAAGCCTTTGGATTTTGCAAGAGGCAAGAGCAAAAAGCATACCTTTAACCATAAGTTCAGACGGGCACGTGCCCGAAATTATTGGAAAGAATCTAGGCAGTGCTGTTGAATTAGCCAAAGCAGCAGGATATGACCACCTGACAGAATACGAAAGGCGTCAACGAATAGCTGTTCAAATTTAAAACAAATTCGCTTAATCTTGATTTTGAACCCAAAAAGTTCGAACCCTTCGATTTCACTCAGGGTCTACGACATCGTCTACCCTTCAACTTCGTTCAGGGCCGTGGCGTGTCGGCACCACAGGAATTTTTTATATATATAAAAAATACTATTAAGTGTATCAAATAGTATCTTGACTTTTGGGTAGAAAAGTTATATAAACTAAACATAAACGCCTCATCTAGCGCCGCAAGGCCCGATGAGGTTTTTTATTTCTCCTTTACTTGCTTTAATTTTCTGGGATAATAACACTATGTCCAGTTACGTCCTTTTCATCGACGGAGAAAACTTTCTTCACAAATTTGGAGACGTCTTGAAACAAGAAGGCATTCCCAAAAATAAGACCGACCTTGCTCTCATTAACTTGAACAAATTGTTCAAAGACCCTTTAAAAGGTTTTGACATTCATAGAAAAATATTCTACGCAGCCAGACTTCATATTCATCCAGAAACCAAGAAAAAGTCGGGAGAGCTTATCAGGCTTCAGAGAAAGCTAAGAAATAGTTTAGTGAACCAAGGTTATGAATTTGTTATCGCTGGCAATGTGAGAGCCCAAAAAATAGATAATAAAATTGTCTTTAGAGAGAAAGGTGTGGATGTTAGAATTGCCGTCGATCTAGTTTCGTTAGCTTGTGATAAAAAGCTGACAACAGCCATCTTGTGCAGTTCTGATTCCGATTTGCAACCAGCAATAAAAGAACTTAAAGAAAGAAACGTCGAAGTAATTTACCTTGGTTTCGAGGCCAGCCCAAATAAAGGCCTTACCTATACAACAGATAGAACTATTCTTTTGCGGAACTCCGAGATTGTCGCTGCCTATAACTCCCCAAAACATAGTTTTGATAAAAAGTAGCTTTATGCAGCAAAAAAGTTATTCTGATTCTGAACCCAAAAAGTTCTAACCCTTCAACATGTTCAGGGTCTTCGACATCGTCTACCCTTCAACTTCGTTCAGGGCCGTGGCGTGTCGGCACAAAATTTGGAATGGCTTATGTTATTTTCAAATTTTGTGCCTGTAGTTTGGAGTCCCGCTTTGCGGGACGGAGTTTATATTGATCCTGAACAAAGTGAAGGAGAAATGACCCTCGGCACTTGATATAATGCTGGCATGCTCAAGCGGGCAGCTTTACTTGTTTTATTACTGTTTTTAGCTTTTATCATCAATGCTTTTTTGAATCCGATTCCCCAAAGAGAAATAGTTGAGGGTGGGAGAAATGCATACGGCACTTCATACAGTTTTGAGCAGGCAGAGTGGTACGGGCTTGACAGCCGCAAAGCTTACGTGGATTTAGTTGAAAAATTTGATTTTGAATGGATAAGAATTCCGTTTTTTTGGAACCAAATGGTTAGTGAGGATGGAGAGTTAAAAATTAATACTCTAGAGTTTGCGATTGAAGAAGCTGCCAAACGCAATGTTAATGTGGTGATTGCGCTTGGTGCCAAAACCCCCTATTATCCTGAATTTCACTTGCCTGAAAATATAGCAAGTCAACTAAAATCTGGTCAAAATATTGATTCAAATCATGCTGTAGGTGCCAAGATTCTAGAAATTGACCGCAGGTTGGTAGAAGCTTTGTCTCACTATGAAAATATTTCCCACTGGCAGATTGAAAATGAGCCTTTCACACCCAATGAAAACGGTTGGACTGTAGACGTGAGTTTAATTAAAGAAGAAATTGAAGTAGTCAGAAATGCGGATTCAATTAAAAGACCGATTATTCTTTCCCATGTCGGGCCGGTTGTTTTTGATTTGCGCTGGAAAAAATTGTTAAAGTTGTTGGAAAGCGGTGATGTTTTGGGTGTAAATGCCTATTTTAAGACTCAAGGGACAAGTTTATTTAGTTTCAGCCTATTTGGAAATCAACTTTCTATTCCATGGCCTCGGGGATTTTCATGGCCTGTGCAATCATGGGGGTTGTTTTCCCCTGATTTTGCGGGAATTAAAAGAGAAGCTAGCAAGAGCGGAGTTGATGTCTGGGTTTTAGAAATGCAAGCCGAACCTTATATTAGGGATCTTAGCGACGGGCGAAAAAAAGAATTTAGCTTTGATGCCGAAGATTTAAAAAAAGCCCACAATTATTTGTCGGGCGAAAAAATCAAAACAATGGGTTTTTGGGGAGCGCCTTTTTGGCTTTTCAGAGAAGGTTTAGGAGATTCTTCCTGGATAAATTCTGTAAGTGATTTAGTAAATTAGGATAATTAGTTGTATAGTTTGTGGGAAACCGAAAGCTGAATGCCGGTAATTTTGCCGTTTTCGATCGTAAATGCAGCTAACTGTTCCCCATTTTGGGAAATTGCAATATAGGTACCGGCAAGTTGAGGGTTATTTGTTTTAAGATCTTGTACTAATTGGCTTTGCTGGTCGAAATTAAAGGGTTCTGCCCCTTTTACGTAGGACATTTGGTCAATTGCTTCCTGTTTGCTTAGGATTCCGCAGCATTCTGTCGACATTAATATGAAAGATACATTTTCAGCTAACATCTGGTTTAGAGATTGGTAATCTGCCGAGTTTAGACTGGTTTTGATTTGTGTCTGAATTTCTTGAGCACTCAGAGCTTTGCCGGGTGAAGGAGATGGTTGAGGCGTGCTTAAAGCTGGTGAGCTTGAGGCAGTCGCTTGAGAGTTAGGAGACGGAGAGCTTGTTAAATTGCCGACTAATTTCTGGTTTTGGAATATGAAGAAACCAAGGCCCGCCGCCAATATAACTATGATTACAATTAGGGCTAGTAATATAGACTTATTCATGAATTGATAGAATAGACTAAATTGCTTGCATTGTCAAAATTTGGTTAAATGAGCACCTTATGAGTAAAGTTGCCGTAATAACCGGTGCAGCCAAGGGTTTAGGGCGCGATATTGCCTTATTTCTTGCAGGCGAGGGGTATACAATTGTAGTTCACTACAAAGAGAGCAGGAAAGAGGCGTTAAGCACTCTTAAGAAAATTATAAAAAATTCTCCTCAGTCGATTGTTGCCAGAGGCGACTCAAAAAATGAAAAGGAAGTTTCCAAAATGTTTGGGAATATACTGAAAAAGTTTGGCCGAGTTGACCTTTTAGTAAACAATGTTGGCAATTTTGTTTACAAAAAACTAAAGGATACTACAAATCGCGAGTTTAGAGATGTAATTGAATCGAATATCTACTCTACCCTATTTTGCAGCCGGGCGGTATTGCCAAATATGCGAAAGAGCAAAACCGGCCACATTATCAATTTGGGTGCAGCCGGAGCTGAAAGATTTATTTTGCGCGAGAGGGTTGTACCATATTTTATGGCTAAAAACGCTGTTTATATATTAACCAAAGCAATGGCTGCCGAAGAAGCCAAATATGGAATTCACATCAATATGGTTTCGCCGGCCTCGATGAAAATTGATATTTTCAAAAAAAGTGATTTTCCCATGGGTCGGGAAGCAAAATACAGCGACGTGATAAGTGCTATCAAGTTCTTGCTTTCTGAGGATGCATATTATATAAATGGGGCAAATATTGAAGTTTCCGGTGGCTTTATTGCCGGAGCGAAATGATTCGAAAATTTCAAATGTCAGACTTTAAATATCAAATAAGCAGAAATAAATTAATATTCGTATTACTTTTCATAGTTCTGGGTTTTATTGCATTGCAAGTTCCGATCAATAAGCTGGCAGGTTCTCGAGTTTCTTTTACATTCTTTGATCTATTTGCCCCAATTAGTGGAGCTTTTTTGGGTTCGGTTTATGGAATCATTGCCGTATTTTTAATCCAGGGATTCAATCTTATGGTTCATGGAGTATCGAACATTGACAAAGGCGCAATCATTCGTCTATTTCCAACTTTGTTTGCGGTTCTATACTTTGCTATTTCCTCTAAGCCAAAGGCCAAAAACTATATTTTGATTGTGCCGCTTGTTTCTATGATTGCATTCAATCTGCACCCGATTGGCAGAACTGTTTGGTATTATTCGCTTTTCTGGTTGATTCCATTTATAGTTTGGCCACTCAGGAATAGATTTTTATTGGCAAGGGCACTCGGTGCAACTTTTACTGCTCACAGCGTTGGCGGAGCTGTTTGGATTTGGGCATTTAGTCTGCCGGCTAGTGTCTGGACGTCGCTGATTCCGGTTGTTGCAATGGAGAGGTTTATTTTTGCGCTGGGGATAAGTGCTAGCTATATTTTGATGAACAATATTTTGGCTTATTTTTCACTCAAGAGTTTGTTGCCAAAGAACATTGGTTTTAATAAGAAATACGTTTTTCTTAAATCAAAGTAAATGATTATGCTGAGGCTTATTGATAAGTTTTTCCCGCCAAATATTGTTTACGCCCATTGTGATGTACCTTGTGGAATATATGATCCTCATGAAGCGCAAATGGCGGCCTATACAGTTTTAAGGATGACGCAGATGATTATGGAGTTGAAGGCATCATCAGAAGATCCTGTGTTTGATGAAAGGAAGAAAATAATTTCTCAAATCGCAAGACTTACCAAGGTCAAGGAGGATCACGCTGAAGTTGTCAAACATCAAGTAAGAGTAATCTGGGGTGATTATTTTAAGCCGGAGCATTTGACAAATTATAAAAACCTTCATGATTTGGTTTTCAAGATTATGAAGCAGGCCTCTTCAGCAAAGCAGAATGTTGATGTTAAAGCTTGCCAAGATCTTATCGCCAATGTTCAAAAATTTGCGGAGAATTTTTGGGAAAGTAAAGGTAGAAAAACTGTACGCATCAGCTCAGGCTATCCGACAGAAGGTGAACTTATTCTTCCTCAATAAATTAGTTCCTTTTTCAAGATTTGAAGTTCGTGACAGAAGCATGGAGCCTTTATACCGTGAGAGAGAGCACGTGCTAACTTTTAATTGGGCAAGCGTGCAAACGAGAGATGTTATTGTTTTTAAAATCAAAGACAGGTTTTATATCAAACGCATAAACAGGGTTGAGGGCGGTAAGATTGTTGTTACTGGAGACAACAAAAAGATGAGTTCAAAATTTGCGCCTGTTGATTTTCGGCAGGTTGTTGGTCGGGTTATTCTGAAGTACTAGGTTCTACTGTTTTGCCTTTTGTAGCATTAATTATTTGTTCGAACTGATCAAGCTGAACAACTCCTGAGTATTTTTGACCGTTAATAAAAAATGTAGGTGTACTGGTAACGCTGAATTTATTACCTAGTGCAAAGTCACTCTCGATAGACTGGTTACCGGTATTTAGATCTGCTTTAAATTTTTCAAGGTCCAACCCGATTTCGGATGCGTATGTTTCAAAAATCTCGTCTGCGTTGCCGGAATTTTCCCATTCACCTTGGTTGGTATAAACTTTATCTACGAATTCAAAGAATTTTCCCTGTCCTGCTGCCGCCTCTGTTGAGTTAGCCGCTATCTTGGAATTTTTGTGAGAAGAGAGCGGATAATGTCTCCATACAAAGTAGACATCTTGGCCGTATTTTTCCAATACTTGCTTAACAATGGGTTGAGCCGCTTTGCATGCAGGACATTGCAGATCGGCAAATTCAACAACAATTACAGGTGCAGTGGGGCTACCGACTGTATGAGCCGCATTAGCTATTAAGTCGGATTGGTCAACAGATTGAGTTGCCCCTTGTGTTTGGTCCTGCGAAGAAGGTTGTTTACTAAATAACACAGCTCCTGCTACGATAACTACCAGAGTTATGACTCCAATACCTATAAAAAATTTGCTTTCGGTACTCATTTTTTAGATTTAAATAGTATCATGATTATCATCAAAATGCTAATAATCAAGAATGTTGTAAGCGACAGGAGCGGAATTGTAACGAATCCAAACCATTCAATGTATTTCGTTGTGCACGAAATACCCTGTTCGCAGGGTTTAATGCTCTCAGGAATTAATTTGTAATAGAGTAAGTTATGGTAAATGGCGATAATAAACCCTGTGATACTCAGGGGTAAGACATAGAGACACACTTTTTTATCGCCCCTTAAAATCCCTACAGTTAAAATTGCGACAAGCGGATACAGGCAAATTCTCTGGTACCAACAGAGAATACAGGGCGGAAATTTGGCAATTTCGCTAAAATAAAGACTACCAAGACTTGCTGCCCATGCCTGCAGAAATGCTAAATATAGAGCATATTTACTTAATAAGCTAATTAATTTTTGCATTTACTTATTTTTTTAATAAATCTGTTTGAGGAGATGCGAATTGACTGATTAGTCCGGAGTTTTTTCCGGTCCGCGATTTCTGTAGGTTTCAATAAAATCCTTGATTTTTTGATAATCGGGCTCGTTCATCTTGAGTAATCTTCCCCAAGCAGCAAGGGTGATTTGGCTGTCATTTTCTGCTCTGGGAGCCATTACAATTTTCCAGTCGTCTTCATTGACAATATTTTTGATGTTGTTGATGACTTCAGGTGAGATCTCTGGTTTATAGGATATCCAAATGTAACCATGCTCAAGATTATGGAGAACGCGCTCATCTGGCAACGGTTGATCGTAAACCCCTTTATTGGCCGGTGCCGGCCAATGCTGGCCAGAAGCAGGCGGATTAGAGTTGAAGTCAGTTGCTTTAGTTCCTTCGGTAATGTGTTGTCTGCTGGCGATTGCCAATTCTTCTGTGCCGGCAACGGGGTTGGAAACAGCAGAAAGCACTTCGGGGTTTTCCTGCTGCCCCATGGGATTTGAGGTAAAAGCCCATGCGCCGATTGCGACAATAATTAGAGTCGGCACTAAGAACCAGACAAATATAGGTACGCGATTCATATTACTATAAGTTTACTTGTGTATGATATCATTTTTTGACAATAGTTTCAATCTCTTCGCGGGTTTCTTCAATCGCCTCTTTTATTTCGCTGTCGTCTTTTCTCTCGCGGACAATGTGAATAACCGTCGGCAAAACAGAAATAATTATAATGAAAGCCAAAATTGGCAGCAAGTATTTGTCGACTCCGGGGATAATATTTCCAAGGTAAAACCCGGTAAGAGGTATACAAACTGCCCAAAGAAAAGCGCCGATGACGTTAAAGAACAAGAACCTTTTGTATTGCATATTCCCCATGCCGGCAACAATGGGAGCAAAGGTTCTGACAATTGGCAAAAATCGGGCAATGGTTACGGTCTTGCCGCCATGTTTTTCGTAAAATTTTTGCGCGCGGAGTAAATGTTTTTTATGAAAGAGTATGGAATCTTCTTTTTGAAAAAGCCTTTTGCCAACCTTGCGACCGAAGGTATAGCCAACGGAGTCGCCAAGGACTGCTGCTATAAAAGTCATGGGGGCGAGCAGCCAAATGTCGAAAAATCCTTGAGAGGCTAGGAATCCGGCAGTGAAAAGTAAACTGTCGCCCGGCAAAAATGCGCCGACAAACAGCCCTGATTCGGCAAAAACTATTGCAAAAATTCCCAGATAGCCGACAGATTCAATAATTTTAACAAGATCAAGATGCAGGATTTGCTCAATCATAGGAAAAACGAACCGATCTGGTTCGTAAAACTTAGTTTATATTAACATAAAGCTGGTATTGGCTATGTTGGTGAGTTTACCGAACCACGAACTGGATGAAATAATCAAATATCTCATCGAGCTCATCGAGTCTGAGACTTTCTGAATCGAAGACCTGAAGACTCTCAGACGTTCGTCCCGAGAACTCAGTCCCGAGGGAGTCTGAACGGCCGGATTTAGTTTATGCGAAATCTGTGTTTTTTTTAAAATAAGAAGCAACACATAAACTCTAAAATATCACTAAATCCTGCAGCTAAAATTGTGGCTAGACAATCAAACTTGCTGAGTCTCAAACCGAAAGTAGATCAACCAGCCGAGTGAAGAAACTCTGGTCAACTGCTATCAGTTCCCCAGTTGTTGTTGATACGATTGCCGTTCGTTGCAAAGTGACAGGAATAAGACCAAGCAGCCGTTCAAATTTAACCCCACTAATTTCATAAACTAATTCGCCCTCTTCATCAATCGTCAACACCACCGCAGACTCTTGTGCCTCAGTTACTTCAGCTGAGGGTGAAGCGCTTGGTTCTGCCGAAGACGTTGCTTCTTGCTGTTCCAGCCACTTGATTCCCCCCTTGCCACCAATTTGATCAAGTACATTAGCAGCTAGCATATTGGCAACGGCCTGATCAGGCAAAACCGTAACCACTTTTTGCCCCTTTGGAGTGATTACAATTAGCTCATTTGTCTCCAAATTAACCATCAAGGGAAAATGTGTTTGTGTCGCCAGTTTGTTACGAATTACTAAGGCTGCATTGTCTTTTGATTTCACCTCGAATTCGGTCTCTTCACTTCCGTCTCCTTCTTCTTCCAAAATAAAAGAGTCTACTCCGTCTCCTTCGGTAAACTCCAGCTCATCTCCGCCCTCACTCAAAGGTTTTACTTGCAAACTATTGCCTTGACCTCTAATCCATACACTCTTTGCTTGGGGCGGCAAATCCTTTTTACCCACAGCCTTATCACTGGCACTTTGACTTTGTGACGGCCGATTAGCACTACTTGATTTGCTAGACTGAGCCAATGTGGACCCGCTAAAACTGGCAATTACTAGCCAAAAACTTAAACTCAAAATTACTAGTATTCTCTTCATAAGTCTTACAGAAATCAGATTACTCGCTAGCGCCATGATTGTCAAACAGATTAAAAAGCACCTAAATTAATGAGGAAAAACGGTAAAAAGTGGTCTTATTTCCAAAGCTTTTCTTTCTTTTCTCTCCTCCAACCTTTTATTTCTTGCTCTCTACGTCTGGCTTCAAGTAATGTTTCGAATTCTTCGGAATATTTAAGAATTACTGGTCTTCTTATTTTTGTGTAATGGGCACCCCATTTCGAGTTATTGTGCTGTTTAAGTCTTTTTTCCAAATTATTGGTACAACCGACATAATATGATTTATCGGTACACTGGAGAATGTAAACAAAGTAAGACATAGAAGCAATTTAACATTTCGTTACTACGTTCTCAACGAGTCTGAGATCATTCAATCCTGAGGATCTCAGATCCGATGGACTCATCAGAGTCGATGACCTCAATGCCTTCTTCGGTATTATTTTGTCGGGAGACCCTGATGAGTGGAACGAAGAATGACTGAGCGTGTCGGTGTAGGCTCATTCTGTCGTTATAGTCCCATGCGATTGCCGGACTGCGATTCTCTTCCTAGCTTCGCGATCCATAGGCATAAGTTAACAATTTTGAATCAAAAATTGACTTTTGTACCAATTTGTACTAATATGTACAAGTATTTCTAAGGAAGGTGGTGAAATGCGCAAGCACATATTATGACACAAGTAATGAAAGCATCAGATGTAAGGGCTCAGTGGAGCCAACTTTTAAATAAAGTATTTCGCAGTAAAACTAGAGTAGTTGTTGAGAAAAGCGGTATTCCTGTTGCTGCTGTAATTTCGGCCGAGGATCTGCAAAGGTTTACTCAAATGGAAGAGCAACGAAAAGAACGGTTTAAAGCTCTGGATAAAATGCGTGAAGCTTTTAAAGATGTTCCTCTCGAGGAAATTGACCGGGAAGTAAAAAAAGCTATTAGTGAAGTTCGAGCAGAAAATCGGGCAAAAAACAAGCGCAACTAAAAGTGATATCGGCAGTTTTAGACACAAACGTTTTAGCACCCGGCACTGTTACTGCTGCAAATGCACCCGGTCAAATACTCGATGCCTGGCACGCAGGCCTATTTGAACTTGTAACCTCAGAACATATAATTGAAGAACTTTTACGAACATTCCAAAAGCCCTATTTTCAAAAACGGCTAAGCAGTAAGGCAACGGCCAACTTCATCGATTTATTACAAAATGAAGCATTCGTAACTCCTATAATTGTTAAAGTTCAGGGCGTTGCTACACATCCTGAAGATGATTTAACAATTGCTACTGCTTTGAGCGCCAAAGCTGACTATCTGGTGACTGGGGATCAACCGTTAATTAATAAAGTAGGAAACTCATATCAAGAAGTAACGCTTACTACTCCAAACGATTTTCTTAAAATACTTTAACAAGTCTCCTGATTGTGCCTACAATGTTCGAATCCGTATTCCCCGATCACATAGGACAGGTCCGAACCATAGACTCAAACTCCAGGTTTTCAAGGGTTTTTCGCGGTTCGAATCTCCGAAGAAAAAAGTAGGAGTTTAGCAAGCCCCATTGGGCTTTTTAGGCACCTCGGTCACCTTGAGGTGCCCGTCTTGGCTGCGGGACTAGGATTCGAACCTAGATAAACAGCTCCAAAGGCTGTTGTCCTACCATTAGACGATCCCGCAAGGTCTTATAATTCTATCAATTTTGTTTTTTTAAGTCGAGATCGTGAGTTTTGCCCTTGCAGAGGTTAAAATTATCACATGAGGGTATTTATATTTATTCTGGCAGTGGTGCTTTTATTTTCCGCCGGATTTTATTTTGTTTACAACAAAGCGAATTTTGCGACAGTTAATCCTGCAGCAAATGTTTTTGGAGAAAAATCGGGTGTTGAAATTGTTAACAATTGGTTTCCAAAAAAAGTATCTGGTTGGGAAAATAAAAATTCTGAAGATCTTTATGTTAGTGCAAAATCGGCACTAGTTGTTAACTTTGAAAGCGGTGAAGTTATATTTGCCAAAAATGCAGATCAGAAAATACCGGCTGCTTCCACGATTAAGATAGTGACAGCTTTGGTTGCGCTGGAAAATGCCAGCCTTGATGATTCTTTTATTGTTTCTGAAAAAGCGGCTAACATCGGCGAAAATGTGATGGGACTATCATCTGGAGAAACTTTGACACTTGAAGAGCTGTTGTACGGGGCAATGCTTGTTTCGGGAAACGATGCAGCCATTGCAATTGCCGAGGGCGTTTCCGGCGGTGAAGAAAATTTCACCCAGCTGATGAATCAAGAGGCAACGAGATTAGGTTTAGAGAATACAAAGTTTATCAATGCAACCGGGCTTGACGAGGATGGCAGAGAGCAGTATTCGTCCGCCCATGATTTGTTAACAATTGCCCGCTATACTTGGGAAAATCATCCGGAGTTTCGCCAAATCGCTTCGACTTATGAAAAATATATTGAGGCAACGGCAAACCACAAAGAATATCTTCTTTATAACGATACCAATCTTTTAACAAGTTATCCGGGTGTGCGCGGAATTAAGCCGGGTTTTACATGGGATGCCCTTTGGTGTCTGGTAACTTATGCTGAAAATGACGGCAAGAAATTACTGGGAGTTATTTTGGGATCTGAGGATAGGCGCGGGGAAATGGTGTTACTTCTTGACTATGCCTTTGGGAAATACGGGATTACTGTTGAGCATCCGGGGTTAGATTTGTGACCCGCACAGGATTCGAACCTGTAACCAATTGCTTAAGAGGCAATTGCTCTACCATTGAGCTAGCGGGCCTAATGCGCGCCTGGAGGGATTCGAACCCCCGACACCTAGTTCCGAAGACTAGTGCTCTAATCCACTGAGCTACAGGCGCTTATGTGCCAATTTTATCACAAAATAAAGCTAGATTGATTTTAAATGAGGTTATTAGTTTTCTTCTTCAAGTTCGTTTCCAATACTCAAAGGTTTAACACCCTCTTCGTCTCCGTGAAGTCCGACTTTTTCCAGCTCTTCATCAATGTCCGGCGATTCAGAAGAAGTTGCGTCGCCGGAAAACGGGTCTTCTTCTCCGGCAACCGAAGGTGGTTTTTTGGGGTCTCCCTCTTCGCTATTTGAATCCTGATCGTCGTAGTTTGTCATTTTCAGATAATTCTATAGTTATTTCTTAATTGAATCAAGAGCGTATTTTAGGCTAAAATGACATCACATGCCGAGGTGCTGGAATTGGTAGACAGGCTCGACTTAAAATCGAGTGATCGCAAGATCGTGTGGGTTCGAGTCCCACCCCCGGCACTCTTTGCTTTGCTCAGTGTAAACTATAGACTGTGGCAGAGATAATTAAGGGTTGTGGAACAAATAAAAAAAGCTTATTAGTAGTTTACGTCGAGCGTAGTGAGACGGGGAGTAGCTCAGTTGGCTAGAGCGCGCCGTTTGGGACGGCGAGGTCGGAGGTTCGAGTCCTCTCTCCCCGACTAGTCAACTTTTATTAGTGTATAATAGGTTTGTGAAAACGTATATAACATCAGACCCTGAAATAATGTCAGGTGCACCTGTTATTGCTGGCACGCGTGTACCTATCGCTCGTATTGTTTACCTTCTGAAAGATGGTTTTACAATTAAGCAAATAAGCAGACAGTTTCCTCACGTTGGTTTGAAAAAATTGCGGGGTGCAATAAATGAGTTAGCTCAAAAAGTGGAAACTATTCCCTATGGTACGCAAATTTCACAAACACAAGTTGCTGCTTGATGAAGGAGTTCCTGTCCGCTCGTATTTTCCCATTTTAAACAGTCGTTTTGATGTTAAACACATAGTTCAAGATTTTAAGCAGGTTAGTCTATCGGACA
>Ga0075864_101_pt1 | contig 149514 bp, 147 predicted proteins | sample RifGroA1_FD_67966 | JGI IMG/M metagenome (GOLD analysis project Ga0075864, IMG submission 67966) | Parcubacteria bacterium GW2011_GWA1_36_12 | reverse complement strand
CCAACAGAAGTTACCATCTCTGCTACATCTAGCCAGAAGTCTTTAAGTTCATCTTTTTCTGCCAATTGTAAAGCAACAGACTTTAAATATTTCCCATACCAATATTGCATAGACACCTCAGCAATCGTTCCATTGCTGACTTTTAATATGTCTGATATGTCCTGATAATTGTAATTTTTAGCCAAGAGTAAGCTTATAGCCATTCTCTTCGCCAGCATAATTTGTTCCGTGGGAGTCAAGAATTCGTCAAAAAAATTTGCCACTCTTTTTTTAGATCTAAGTTGTAAAAAAGTTTCCAGAAACAAGTCGAATATCTTTTCATATACTTCCTTTAGAATCGGATACTTAGATATTCTTGCCATTTGCTCTGGTGATTCGAATCACCGAATTAATTGCTGATTATCGTGTATATGTATTATCTCATACGTTTATACATGAAATAGCGAATATATAGATTAATAATAGCACATTTACCCCAAAAAGCCAGTGTTTTAAAGGTTTTTTTTAATTTTTTACACAAACATTTAGAAAAATTTGGTAAATATTTAATATTGCCTCAATATGACCAACAGCGATCTAGTCCAAGCTGGTTTGGATTTATGATAGTAATTAAAAAGGGTTCACCGTTTACGCGTCTTGATTTGGTAAATTATCTTCTGCTAAACAAAATAGAAACCAGAAGTCTGTTTTCCGGTAATTTATTAAAACATCCTGCATATTTAAATATTCGGCATAGAGTAGTTGGGAGTTTGGCAAATTCCGATCTGATTGCTAATAATGGCTTTTGGATAGGAGTGTATCCTGGTATAGACAAAAAACAATTACGATATGTAATAAGTAAATTTGATGAATTTTTCGAAAAATACAGTTAATATTATCTTCCTATTAATTATTTTTACTGGTCTGGGTTTACGAGGTATTAATTTGACTGTTGGCTTCCCTATGCTTTATTTGTCAAACGATGAAGCAGTGTATCATTTCAGCGCACTAAACATGATAGCCAACAAGACTCTATTCACTTTAGGAAATTATGGTCCTCTTGGTTCGTACATTCAAATTCCATTTTTAGCTCTCGGATATGTGGTTCTATATTTGAGTGGAAAGGTCGATTCCATTGCGGGTATGCAATTATTGCTAACGACACAAGAAGGCTATTTTTTATTTGTACCAAGAATAATTTCAGCTCTTTTTGGAACTTTAACTATCCTATCTACATATAAAATAAGTCTTGAGCTATTTAAAAATAAATATGCTGCGCTATGGTCAGGATTTTTAGTGGCAGTCTCTTTTAGTTTAGTTCACGTATCACATTTGGCGAGACCTTGGTCTCCCGCATTGCTTTTTTCATCACTGACAATTCTGTTTGCTATTAAAAGCATTGATCATAAAAGAAGAAATTTCAGAAATACTTTACTAGCCTTTGTATTTTCTGCCATTGCATTTGGTTTTCATCAAATTACCGGACTCGTCGTTATCTTTTTAATTTTAGTATATGTAAAAAAACCACTTACAAGTACATTTTCAAAAAAATACATTTTTTCTTTTTCGACATGGATTTTTCTGATTATTGTATTTAATTATTTGAGCTTGGGTGGAAATATTTTTCAAGTATTTGGGCATCAAAATACCTCTAGTTTAAACCTCATAAGATCACCAAGTTATTGGTTTACACAAAGTCCTAACGAATTGCTCTCAACTTTGGTTGGTAATTTGAAAGTCTTTTGGAATTTAATTTTGGCTGAAGGATTAATTTTGCTATTAGCGCTATACGGTTTTTTCAAGGAGAAAATTCATAGCCACTTCAAAATCGGTTTTATATTTTTATTTATTACAAATATATTTTTAGCCTTGTTCATTTTTCCTGCTATTTTACGTTATCTTCTACCTTCAATAGTTTTATTGCCTATTTTTGCCGGTATTGCTATGCATCGCTTATTAAAAAATAGAAGCCTAGTTTTTGTCGCATTTATTATTTTTTTAGCATCCTTTAACTCAATTTACTGGAATTATTTAATAACTAGAACACCCACTTTTATGCAGATGCGTCAGTGGCTGGATAACAATATAGATGCTAAAACCCCTATTGCCTCTACTTCTTATAGAAAAGTCGGTTATGTACCTTCCGCTGAAGCATCTGAGCCAATTAGAAAATTTAGGCCAGGATATTATATGAAAGCTGCAAATTTGATTAAGGCTAACGATTACCCTTACAATGTTCGAAATATATTATATTTAGAATCGTTTAATCGCAAAACAAAACTAGAAAATTTAGATGCAGGACTAACAGTTTTCCCAGCCGAATACATTATAGATGCTTATTTTAAAAACACTGATAGACTATTGGACATGAGAACTGATTTTGAGTTAATTGCCCACTTCTCTCCAACGGATAATTCAATTCATGAACAAAGAATTCCTGAATTATTTTTTGATTCGGGGCATGTTTTCCCTCTATTTATTCTAGATAGACCCGGGCCTTATTTTGACATAATTAAAATAAAATAATGCTAAAACACCTAAAGGAACTTTATAAATTCAGAGAGCTCTTGATGGCTTTTACCTTAAGAGAAATTAAGGTTCGTTACAAGCAAACAATTCTCGGAGCTTCCTGGGCGATCCTTCAGCCGGTAGCTCTTACCTTGATTTTTACGATTGTTTTCGGAGTTTTTTTAAAAGTTAAGTCTGGCACCATTCCCTATCCGATTTTTGCCTACAGCGCGCTCCTTCCCTGGACATTTTTTTCAACCTCTATTACCTTTGGGTCACTGTCTATCGTAAATAATGGCAATCTAATTTCCAGGATTTATTTTCCAAGAGAGGCTATGCCTATCGCATCTATGGGCGCTGCCCTCTTTGATTTTTTAATAGCCAGCATAATTTTTATTTTGATGATGTTTTTTTATCACGTGAAGATATCTGAAAATATATTACTGCTTGCAGTTATAATCCCCACAATTGTTGTGTTTACTTTAGGCATATCATTAATTTTATCTGCATTAAATGTAATTTTTAGAGATATAAAATTTATAGTTCCATTAGGTTTACAGGTATGGCTATATATTTCTCCAGTCATATACTCGCTAAATCAGGTTCCGGATAATATTCGAAAATTTTATATCATTAACCCAATGGCTGTACTTCTACAATCTTTTAGAGATGTAACTGTTGCTGGATCAGCCCCCAATATTAAAGAACTTTTTTTAGCTATAGTTATTTCTATTTCTACTTTAATTGTAGGTTATATATTTTTTAAACATAAAGAAAAAATCTTTGCAGATGTCATCTAAATGAAAAGTACAATAATATTTAATAATGTATCAAAATCATATATTAAAACAAAAGGTAAATACGGACTTTTAACAGATGCGATTGGGGAGAACATGTTTGGCTTTTTCAAACAGAAGCGACGCGAGAATAATGTTGTCAGGGCTCTAAATAATATTTCATTTAAACTAAAAAGTGGTGATGTTCTGGGTATAATCGGTAAAAACGGGGCAGGAAAATCGACGATTTTAAAACTTATATCGAAAATAACATTTCCTGATAAAGGCAGTGTCTATGCCGATGGGAGGATTGGTGCTTTCATAGAGCTGGGTGCAGGGTTGCATGTCGAGTTGACAGGAAGAGAAAATATCTACCTTTACGGAGCAATTCTGGGAATGAAAAAAAAGGAGATCGATAGTAAATTTAAGGAAATAGTTGATTTTGCCGAAATTCACAGGTTTTTAGACACACCAATAAAAAGATTTTCTACAGGTATGTATTCAAGACTGGGATTCTCTGTTTGTGCATTTTGTGATACTGAAATATTGCTTGTCGACGAAGTGTTAGCTGTAGGCGATATAAACTTCCAAAAAAAGTGTCTTCAGAAAATGCAGTCGTTTGCCAAAAGTAATAAAACTATAGTTTTCATTTCTCACGACTTAAATGCAATTAATAAAATTTGCACAAGGGTCATGCTACTCGATCATGGAAAAATTATTAGTGAAGGAGTACCATCCAAAATCATAGACGATTATCTTAAAAAATATGCGGTGACGGGATTGGGCTAATCATAGCATACAAGTTTGCGTTCTCATGCTGGTCTTATTAAAATACGCCTATAGTGAAACATCAATCGATAGCATTGATCCCTGCACGTGGAGGATCAAAAAGAATCCCAAGGAAGAATCTAGTTACGCTTGGCGGTATACCTCTGGTAGCTCACTCCATATTGTCAGCTAAAAAATCAAAGTATTTAAAAAATCGAATTTTTGTTTCAACAGAAGATAGTGAGATTGCAAAAGTTGCCCAAAAATACGGCGCACGAGTAATTAATAGACCGAAAGTTTTGGCAACAGATAAAGTAAGGACTCTTAGCATTTTAAAACACACAGTCGAAGTTCTAGAAAAAGAGAAGGTAAAATTTGACACGGTTGTTCTTTTGCAAACTACAAGTCCTTTTAGAAAAACAGCGACTATTGATAAAGGTATCAAAAAACTTTGGGATAATTGGAATAAATACAAGTTAATTTTATCTGTTAAGCCAAGCAAATTCCCTCCAAACTGGCTTTTGAGAATTAAAGATGAAAATTTAGAATTCATACTTCCTAATGATTTTTCGAGTATAAGGTCACAAGATTTTGAAAAAACTTATGAGATAGATGGCGTTTTATACGTGTATAATAAGGATCATTTAATGAACTCTAAAATATATCCCTTTACGCCAAATGAATCTGGATACATAGTGACTACTAAATTCGAAACGATGGATATAGATGATCAAGAGGACTTGACAATTGCCAGGAAATTAGTGCGATGAGTAATCAAATTATTAAAGTAGGCAATAGATTGATTGGCAACGGTTACCCTTGTTTTATCGTCGCAGAAGCCGGTGTTAATCATAATGGGTCACTGCGGCTAGCTAAAAGATTAATTGATCAAGCAAAAGCTGTTGGTGCGGACGCCGTAAAGTTTCAAATATTCGTGCCAGATGAGATCGCTACAAGGAATGCAGCTAAAGGAAATTATCAAAAAGAAACAACCGGCAGTGACGAAAACCAATATCAAATGTTAAAAAGGTTAGCTCTTTCTGAGAAAGATTTCGCTAAGCTTAAGGATTACTCAAAGAAAAGGGGGATTATCTTCTTTGCGTCGCTCCACGATTTGGCCAGTGTAGATATTTTTTCGAAGCTGGATTTGCCAATTATTAAAATTGCATCTCCTGATTTAAATAATGGACTCTTACTCTATAAGATTACTAAAAACCGAAAACTCGCTAAAAAACCTCTTTTTCTTTCGACTGGGGGAGGAACTTTGAAAGATGTTAAAAAATCGCTTGAGTTTTTAAGAGACCATGGTTTTAGGGGGCCTATTTTAGTTTATCAATGCACATCTTCTTATCCGACACCAACAAATGAACAGAATCTTGCGGTTATAAAAACATTTTGGAAACAAATCGCACCAAAATTTGGAGCGGTTATAGGTTTTTCTGACAACGGTAATGATATTAATGTTCCTGTTGACGCCGTAATTTTGGGAGCGGTTTCCGTTGAAAAACACATGACTCTTAATAAAAATAATGTTGGCCCAGATCATAAAGCTTCATTAGAAGACACAGAATTTTTGGAAATGGTGAGAAAAATTAGAGAAGTAGAATATTCAAAAACCCGAAGTATTAAGGTTAAAGATGCATTTGGTGATGGGATAAAAAGGATTCAACCTTCCGAATCAAACAATATTGACATATTTAGAAAAGCGGTGAGAGCACGAATAGATTTACCGAAAGGAACGTTAATTTCTGTCAAAGTATTAAATGCCAAAAGAACAAGAGGAGATTTTAATCCTCTCGAGTTTGAGAAATTATTGGGTAAGAAATTGAGACAAGATGTAAGGGCTGATCAGGAAATTACTCCTGATCTTGTTTTATGAGAATTCTTATTGTTTCTGCCCATCCTGATGATGAAACAATTGGCATGGGTGGAACTATTGCCAAATTTAAAAACCAAGAACACAAGTTATTTTGGCTTGTATTAACTCGAGCATTTAGTCCCCGTTGGTCAAAATCAATAGTTGCCAGAAAACTTGATGAAGCTAAAGAGGTTGCTAAATTTTACAAATTTGACGGTTTTTATCATGCTAAATTTAAAGCTGCTTCTCTTTCGATCTATCCCCAACATCAAATTATTGACAGTACGACTAAAATTGTTGAAAAAATTAAACCCCAAATCGTATATTTGCCACCGCTTGTGGATATGCATGATGACCATGAAATAGCCGCCAAAGCTGGTCTTATTGCCGCTAGATATAAAAACTTCATCGAAAAAGTCTTTAGTTACGAAATTCCCGTGACTACTTTATTTTCCAAAATTCGCGCTAGTCAAACTGACTACAATTATTTCGTCGATATTAGTGATTTCATCGATACTAAAGTAATGGCTATGAGATTATACAAAACAGAGTTAAAAACATTACCTCACCCAAGATCGACTGAGGGTTTGAAAATACTGGCTAGAGAACGTGGGTTAGTTTCTGGTTTTGAATATGCGGAAAGATTCCGTTTGCTTTTTGCAAGAGAAAATTGATATGCGAGTGATCTTTATCGGTAGTATTGAATTTTCTTGGCACTGCTTAGCAGAAATTCTTGAGAAAAAATTAGCAAATGTTGTAGGAATTTTTAACGTCCTTCCAAAATACAACAAAGATATTTCGGATTATCGGGATCAAAAAGACTTAGCTCAAACATACCACAGTCCCCATTTTTGGTTTAAAAATATTAATGATTCAAAAACGGTGCTTTCCATCAAAAAATTGACCCCAGATCTTATTTTGTTATTTGGCCTTTCCCAAATTGTCAAAAAAGAAATTCTTGAAATCCCGAGAATTGGAATTTTGGGGACCCATCCAACACTTTTACCAAAAAACCGCGGAAGGGCACCAATACCATGGTCAATCTTGAAAGGTTTGAAAAAATCAGGTCTAACCTTTTTTTACCTTGATCAGTCGGCCGATACCGGTGATATTGTCGATCAGATGAGCTGGAAAATTACGGGGCGGAACGACGCTACGTCACTTTACAGAAAAATGACTTTCGCTGGGAAGAAAATGCTCGTTAGAACTTTGCCAAAAATCGCTAAAGGAATTGAAAGACGAACTCCTCAACCGCAAAAAAGTAACTACTGGCCTGCTAGAAAGCCTTCGGATGGTAAAATTTCCTGGAACAAATCTTATTTGAGAGTCGATAGGCTAATCAGAGCAACCACTAAACCCTATCCTGGGGCGTTTTGTTTCTGGAATGGATATAAGATTATCATTTGGAAATCGAAACCTCTAGATAACAATTTAAGTTTTAAAGTAGGTACTGTTATCAGATTAAAAAAAGAGGGTTTTCTTGTAAAAGCTTCTAGAGGAATAGTAAAAGTCCAAGATTGGGAACCAAAAAGTTTAGCAATTGCCGAAGGGGATATTTTAAGATGAAAAAAAGGAAGATAGCTATATTTACCGGGAGCCGAGCTGAGTACGGAATTCTAAGACCAATAATTAGAAAAGTAATAGATTCTCCTAATTTGGATTTGCAACTTGTAGTTTCGGCTGTTCATTTCATCAATAAATTTGGATCCACTTCTTCAGATATATATAAGGACAAATTCCCGGTAGTGGCAAAGATTTCAATGACATTGCCAAATGAAACTGAGGGAAAAATGGGATTCGAAGTCGGTGATGGAGTCATGAAATTAACTAAATTATTTCTAAAGCTTCAGCCTGATATTTTACTTCTTACCGGAGATCGGAGTGAAACATTTGCTGCAGCTATCGCTGGTGCTTTATTACCCATACCGGTCGCACATATTCATGGTGGTGAAATCTCAAAAGCTGGCATTGATGAGTCTATGCGTCATGCAATCACTAAATTAGCTCACCTGCATTTCGCGACCAGCAAGAAGAGTAAGTCTAATATCATCCAAATGGGAGAAAATCCTGAAAATGTATTTTTGGTTGGCGCGCCAGGTCTTGATGAATTTGTAGCTTGTGAAAAAATTAACGAAAAGCAATTGTCCAGAAAGTTAAAAATTATAATTAAGCATCCGCTTCTTGTAATTTTACAACATCCCATAACGACTTCAGTGACAGACAGTTCGCTGGATATGCGCAAAACATTGCGATCGTTAAATACTTTCAATGGTACAAAAATTCTGATATATCCAAATGGTGATCCAGGATCTGAAGCTATGATAGTAGAAATAGAAAAGTATCGAAAAAAGAAGGGTCTCTACGTTTTTCAAAGTATAGGAAGATTCGAGTATATAAATCTTTTAAGGGCTGCAGACGTCTTGGTCGGTAATTCATCTGGAGGTATTATAGAAACTGCTTCGTGCGGTTTGCCTACCGTAAATATTGGTCCTCGCCAGGAAGGAAGAGAAAGGAATACAAACATCGTTGATGTAAATTCCAATGAAAAAGAGATTCTTATAGCTATTACTAAATGCCTAAAGGATCAAAACTTTATAAGTAAGGTGCAGAAAATTAGAAACGTTTATGGCGATGGTAATGCTTCTGGAGGAATTGTTAAAATTCTTTCGGAAATTGAATTGGAAAAAGGTTTAATCCAAAAACAATTTTATGCTACCAAGAATTAATAAGTTGCCAGTAAATTATGTTCCTCTTTCACCTCCTTACTTGACAGTCGACGAGGAAAAGGTCTTATCAAAAGTTTTGCGGTCAGGAATTTTAGCCCTCGGACCATATTTGGAATTATTTGAAAAATCATTCGCGAAATTTATTGGAACTCGTTTCGCTGTAACTACTTCGTCTGGTACTGCTGGATTGCATCTGGCATTGGTAGCATTAGGAATAAAAACAGGTGATGAGGTTGTTACCTCGCCCTTCTCTTTTGTTGCTTCAGCGAATGCCATTCTCTACTGCGGTGCAAAAGTTGTATTTGTCGACATTGACCCCGTGACATTTAATATCGATCCAAACAAGATTGAACGTGTGATTACGAAGAACACGAAGGCTATCTTACCTATACATGTTTTTGGTTATCCAATAAATTACGATAATATTATGACCATTGCAAAAAAATATAATTTAAAAGTCGTCGAGGATGCTTGTCAATCGCTGGGTGCAGTATACAATGGGAAAATGGTTGGTAATTTTGGGAACATGGCGATTTTCGCCTTTTATCCTAATAAACAAATTACTACAGGAGAAGGAGGAATAGTTACAACCAATAGCAAAAAACAACACGGACTTTTAAAGAGCTTGGTTAATCAAGGTCGAAACGATGATGGACAATGGCTGGTACATAATAAATTAGGATACAACTATCGAATGGACGAGATAAGCGCTGCTCTAGGTTATATTCAAATGAAGAAGATAAAACAGATTCTAAAATCTAGAAAGTTAGCAGCTAAGACTTATCAAGAATATCTAAAAAATGTTAATAATGTTTCGACTCTTGCTAAAGATAATGAAAAGTCTAAAAGGAGCTGGCAAACTTTTATAGTTATGTTAGATAAAAGTATTAACAGGGATAAAGTTATGGAGATTTTGATCTCAAAGAAAATTCAGTGTAAACCATATCTACCTTCGATTCACCTTCAGCCTTATTGGAGAAAACAATTTAAATATAAGGAAAACACATTCCCTGTAAGCGAATCGGTGAGTAAAAGAAGCTTAGCTTTACCTCTATTCACACTTATGCCAAAAAAAATGATTGAGAGAGTTTGTTTTGAACTTGAGAAAGCAATCAAAAGATCAAGAATTATCCATAGATGATAAAATCAAGATTTGTAAATTGGAAGTTTCCAAGATTTGATAAAAATAATATGACCCGCTGGCAATGGATGTGCCAAAATCGAAATGGTTTAAAACTTGGCAAAAATACAGATATTGGTGCTTTCACATTTATCAATGCTAAAAACGGTGTAACAATCGAAGAAAATGTTCAAATTGGATCTCATTGCTCGATATACTCAGATTCGACCATTGATAATAAATCAGGACCTGTAAAAATCTGCAAAAATGCAAAAATTGGTAGTCATACGAGTATCATGCCTAATGTAACGATCGGGCAAAATAGTATTATTGGAGCTCATAGTTTCGTTAATAAAAATATACCCCCAAATAAAATGGCTTTCGGGGTACCAGTAAAAATAGTTGGAAATATATAACCTAAATCTACGAAAATTCTGCTCAGCGTTTCTATATAAACTTATGTTATACTTAAAAACTTTCTGAAATATTGTGGCTAATGTTGTAAAAATTTGAAAGTTATAGGATTATATTTAAAAATGAAGAAATCAGAAAAACTATCCAATAGACAAATTGCAAAAAATATCAATGGAAAAGTTGTAGTGGTAACTGGAGGTACTGGATCCATAGGCAGTGAAATCGTTAGACAACTGCTTAATTTTTCACCAAAGCAAATTAGGGTTTATTCCAGAGATGAAACAAAGCATTTTTTTTTGCAAAAAGAATTGGATGAAATTAAGACTAAAGTCGATGTGCGATATCTGATTGGTGATATTCGTGATAAAGAAAGATTAAGTAAAGCTCTTGTTGGAGCAAATATTGTTTTTCATGCTGCGGCCTTAAAGCATGTTCCATACTGTGAATATAATCCTTTTGAAGCTATTAAAACAAATGTGTACGGTACACAAAACTTAATAGACCTCTCAATTGATCACGATGTTGATAAAGTCATTGCAATCTCTACAGATAAAGCTGTTTACCCGAACACTTTGATGGGTATTACTAAATTATTAATGGAGAGAATGATAGTTGGTGCACCGAGTTATACGGGAGATGCTAAAACAAAATTTTGCGTAGTTAGATTTGGTAATGTAATAAACTCTAGAGGTTCAGTTATTCCAACATGGATTGAGCAAATAAAAAAGGGTGGGCCCGTCACCGTAACTAACAAACATATGACAAGATTTTTTATGAGTATTAATGAAGCAGTTGATCTTATTTTTAGAGCTTTTTCTGATATGAAGGGGCAGGAAATTTTCGTACTTAAGATGATTGAACACAATATATTAGAATTAGCAAATAAGACGATAAATGAAAATGCGAACGGAAAAACAATTAAAATTAAATTTACTGGCCGTAGGAATAGAGAAAAAATTAAAGAGCAACTTTATACGGAAGAAGAAAGGGATACAATGATTGACCATAAAGATTACTTTATTATTTTGCCAAATAAAATAATATTTAGTAAATTAATTGGTGACAACCGTTTTCGCTTCAAATAAATTTAATGACGCTAATAACACATTTGATTATAGTATCAAATGAAATTGAAGCTAAAAAAGTCGTCCAATATTTAAAAAGGAAAGATACCTTAATTCTTTCAACTTCACTGGAAGCTGAATTCTCCATCAAGCAACAGAATCCGTCATATGAAAATCCTATTTATAATTTTCTAAATAAAGACGCTTCATTTATTCCCCGAAAGTACACTTTCCCAAATTTTAAAGTATCTTACAAATTCTGTGAAGATCATAATATTCGTTACGCGAGAGATAGGATTGGAGATTATTTAGCTGAGCTTGATAGATCTATAGATTTTGCAAAATTAGTACTTTCAAAAGTAAAACCGCAAAAGGTAACTGTAGGATCTATTAGAGATTACTCAGGATCATCAGTAATAGATGCAAATCTTAAGCCACACGCTTTCTATTTAATTTGTAAAGAAAAGCACATCAACGTAAAGGTACTCATGAGACCAGATGATTCTATTACTATCAAAAGAAAAATAGGAGAATTTATTCAAAAAATAAGATCTTTTAAAAAGCAAAAATTAAAAAATAGAAACACTGATCTATTAATCCTTGCAACACCTAGACATTTAATTCAAATGAATAATGTAATTAATAGTCTTAAAAAATCGGGGTTAATGGTTGAAATATTAACATATAGTGTGAATGTTAAATACAAGTTTATTTTAGATTCACTATATAAAAGGTATTATGAAAAAAATAAATTAGTAGAAAATAAATTTTGGCATTACGCATATAAAAAGAGGGGGGGCTTAATTGAAAATAAGGTATGGAATAATTTTTCCCACATCAAATATAAAGGCGATCCAATAATACTTAAATATATGCGCAGTAAAATTAAGAATATTATTGAAACAGAAATTGTAGAAACTTTTCTTGACAAACATATTGCCCAAAAAGTGTTAATGGAATTAAAACCAAAAGCACTATTAACAACTACGGATCCTGATGCAAAAATACTACCCTACGTCGATACCGCAAAAAGTTTGAATATGAAGACGATTTGTATACAACATGGTGCTTTTGATGGATCTGGTTCCCCAGCTATTTACCCCACCAGTGATTATTTTATTACGTGGAGTAATTATTTTAAAAAAACGTTTTTAAAAATAAATCACTTTAAAAAAAGACATTTATTGGTTGGACATTCACCATTTCATAAACAGATATATTTAAAAGCTAAACCGCGATCCGAATTGATTAAAATACTTTTTCTTGCCTCTATCGAAATAACTGATAATAACATCGTGGATTTTTACTATAAAAAATTGTTCGATCTTCTTGAAACTTACGATAATGTGAAATTGTATATCAGAGTACACCCGTATCAAAATACTCGCGATTTACATTCACTTATAAAAAATTCCAACTTAGAATCATCTTTTGAAAATGAAGTGCCATTAATAGATATTATAAAGCAAGTGGACATCGTAATTTTTCAAAATACAACTGCTGGTTTTGATGCAATGCTTTATGGGAAACCGACTATTTTTTTTAATCCTCATGGACGAAAAGATTTTTATAATGCAGGAAGAAATGAAGCTTGTCTATCCATTTTATCCGATAACGATTTTGATAAGATAGCAAATTTTATAGATAATATTGAATTAAGAAATAAATACTCGAAAAATGCTCGTGCGTTCGCAATGACACTTTTGGGTTTAAATAATTCATCAAAAAATAAAATTTCAGCAATTCTTAAAAATCTTTTAAGAACTTAATTCACTTTAAATAACTCCAAGCTATCATCCTCTTTTTCATGTACAAAGTAATCAAGTTTAAAATTGCTAGATATACTATCTTTTGAACACCGATTAATTTCCCCCACAATTATTGTTTTGTCAATTTCTTTCCAGACTATATTACCCACTGTATATCTTGATAAATCAACAATATTCTTTTTTATTTCTTTATCAGAATAATATTTAAGAAGAGAACAAACTCTTTGAATTCTCTCTGCCTGTGGAATAATTGTTCTATCTGCGGAACCAAGATATACCCATCTACCGGTTTGGCCAGTAATATTTTGCATGACATTTGGGTTTATTGAAGCAATTACTGCGTCTTTGTCTGTGTCTTTTTTGATTTTTCTAATTAATTCTGAATAATTGGGATCTGCTTTTAAATTCTTTTTATTCAGCTCAATCCATGATACTTGTTTGATTGTACCTATCAGTAAAACCGCCAAAAAAACAACCAGCCAAAAAATATTTTTAATATTTAATTTTAGTCTCAAAATTTCATTTATGATTAGAAGTACTACAAGTGTAGAAATAGGGGTTATAACTCTCGATAACCAATGGTCTGCATCGATACTTCTGCCAATTAGTAACTGATGAAAATCTGCAATAAAACTTGCCGAAGCTATGTAGATGAACAATATTTTTGATAAATTATTTCTCTTTATTAAGAAGAATATTAAGCCAAAGAGAATATACCGCAATTGAAGAGGAAATAAAAAATTTTGCGGGTAAGTTGTTCTAATAAACAACTCTGTATTGGAAACCGAAAGTTGCAAATAAATTAAATTTGTTATCAAAGGAACTGCGATTAAGAAAATTATTAACCCATATCCTAATAATTTCCTTAATCCAATTTTTTTGAGGAGAATATACATAACAATCAATTGGGATATAACTATGGTCGAAGAAACAAAAAAAGACGAATATAGAGATATTCCTATAACTAGAGACCAGATTCTTAAATATTTTCGTTCAGGATCTTTTAAAACTAAAATGGTAGCTATAATAGATAAGCATAAGAAAATTAAGGAAATTTGAGGATGAGGAGTTCTTGAAATAAAAAGCGGGTCTAAAATATAACCCGTTAATGTGCTTCCCTCCTTTGACACAAACGGAATTAAGGATGAAAAAAACGGTAACATTATTACAAATGCAGGCACCGCTAAAGTTAGTGTATTTTTACTATAATAACTTTGTAACAGATAAAAAATGACTAAAAATAGTATCGCTGAAAAAATTATATCGGCTAGAATAAATCCCATTTCTACAGATTGAGACAAAATAGAAATTATTGTTAATGATAAAATGCTCCCCGCTTCAAACATAAAAAGAGAAGGGCCATTCCTGTATTCCCATGTGAATTGATCACCAAAAATATTCATGTTCAGATATTGCTGTACTTGCGCTGCATAGGCATAAGATTCGTCTTGCATAAATTGAAATTCAGAAGTTAATTTAAACGGAGAGTAGTTATTTTTGAAAAAAGTTAATCCATATATATGAGGCAATGCCACAATAATCCCAATGAATAATGCCAACGTAATAATTACTACTTTTTTCATAATATTCAAATTATTTTCTGAATTGCTTTTGTTTCAGTTAAAATTAGCTTTGAAAGATTGAAGTGCTCAACAATTCTTTTTCTTGCTTCTGTACCAATTTTCTTCCTTAATGATTGGGTGTTAATAAGCTTTAGGACTTGATTTCGTATTGATCGTTTATTTGTTGAACAAAATATTCCAGTGACGTTATCAATAATAATTTCGTCTGGACCTTTAACTTTAGAAGCGATAACCGGCAAACCACATGACATCGCTTCGAGTAATACTTTAGAACTACCTTCTGCCAGTGACGGAAGTACAAAAATATCAGCCCGATTATAGACTTGAGGCATCTTAGTATTTTCGATATTCTCAATGATTTTGAGCTCAACCCCATTATTTTTTGCTATGGACTTAAGATGGTTTTTAAGGCTTCCATTGCCTACGACTAATAGTTTTGCATTAACTGTTCGCAAAGCATTAATTAATACTTCATAATTTTTTTGCTTCTCCAGTCTTCCCACTGAAAGAATAATTGGTTTAACTCTATTTTTTTTATTTTTAGTTGGTCTAAAAAAAAACGTGTCTACACCATTTGGAAGATATACTGCCTTTTTACCCACATTCTTAAATATTGATTTTGTAGCAGTAAATACTCTTTTACTAAAAAGAATAGCGATAGGTTCAATAATTGAAAGTAATATTTTCTGAAATTTTTTGTTTTCGATTTGAGCAAATTCCTGATAATTATAAGCGTAGTTAAATATAAAAGGTTTCCCAAAAATAATTCTACAAATTATTGCCGGAAACGTACCGAATAAATGATATGCTCTGAAACCATCACATTTGATAATGTAAGAGAAATTAATAAATGGCAAAAGGACTCCGTATAAATATTTGTGAATTCTATATTTATTTGGAATGACTGTAACATTTTGAGGTAATCCATTTACTTTTTCGTTTGCAAAAGAAAAGATGTAGATTCTTGAAAAATTTTTAGCGAAAGTTTTTAAGTAGAATTTTTTGAATCTAATGTCTTGACCACTTTTAGTCATTTCTTTGAAGCTTTCTCCCGAAGCTAAAAATATTCCTAACATCATTATTGAAAATTGTGTATTTTTTCGATTAAATTCACTACTTTTAGTGATAATTCAATATTACGGTAGTCTTTGCTATTTTGATTTAAATCCTTTGTGAAATCAGTCACAATTGACTCCAAAGGTGAGATGTTACCTTCACTGGAAGTCTTATTAACTTCTCCATTATCTACGCAAAATAAATTGTCTTTTGTCCACAAAATTTGTTTATTTTTGTAATTGATGTTAATTAATCTCGTTGCTTTAGCACTATATTTTCTGTCTATAAAAACATTACATCTTAGCTTGCTTGCAAACTCTAAATCTAGAAAAAATCTATTTTCCTGAATCTCTGTATTTACAATCTTTGGCTCTTGATTAATTAAAGATAGAATTATTGCGAGGTAATGGTATCCTAAATTCCATGTTATATCTTCTTTAAAGGAACCGTATTTAAGCCATATTAAATTTAGGTAATTAATTTTTTTATCTTTAATTGCATTTATAATTTTTTTATAAAAAGGATCATATAAAAATGTATTGTTGGTAAATAATGAAAGATTTTGTTTTTTAGCTAGTTCTATTAGTTTAACTAGCTGGTCACTATCAGTAGTGGGTGGTTTCTCCACAAAAACATTTTTTCCAGAAGATAATATTTGCCTTGTAAATTCATAATGAGTATTAATAGGTGTTGCAATAACAACTGCATCGATACTTGAATCGTTTAGAATCTCCTGGAATGTATTATCGTGCTTTATTGTGGGATCATAATTTCTAAGCCAAGAAAGATTTTCTTTGTCAGCGCTATTAAGTGCATACCTAACGGTACTTACTTTGTTAAATTCCGTAATTAATTTTTTACCCCATTGCCCTATACCGACAACTGCAACCATGAGCATTTTCTTCTTAGGCTTCATGCGCTATATAATAGCATTCTATAAACACATATTTAAGCCAATGAGTAAAATTGCAGTCATAGGTGCCGGATTATTTGGAATTTCTGCAGCTCTCGAACTTAGTAAGAAACACTCTGTCGATCTTTGGGAAAAAGAATCAGATATTCTTCACGCAGCTTCGGGAATTAATCAATTCCGTCTACATAGAGGATATCATTATCCGCGAAGCGAGAATACAGTTGTATCTTCTCTTGGGGCTCAAAGAAGCTTTATGAGGGACTTCGGAGAGTCTGTAAGAACAAATACTCAAAATTATTACTGCGTCGCAAGTAAAAATTCCAAAACTTCTGCAGAAAATTATATTAAGTTTTGCAAACGTAATAAATTAGAATTTAATTATTCAAAGTTAAATTTAATAAATGATAAATACGTCGACTTATGTATCCATGTAAATGAAAGGATAATAGATTCAAAGAAACTTAATCTTATCTGCCATCATAAATTAAAAAATAGTAAAGTAAATCTTTTACTTTCCAGTGAGGCTGACCCAAGTATTTTTAAACATTATGATTACGTAATTAATTCTACTTATGCAAATATAAATTCTCTTGTACCTCTTAAAAAACAGAGAGATTATCAGTTTGAGCTGTGTGAAAAAATAGTGATTAAGCTCCCTAGTGAATTTAAGAATAAAAGTATAGTGATTTTAGATGGCCCTTTTATGTGTGTAGACCCATATGGAAGCACTGGTCTTTATTTAATGGGAAATGTAGTCCATGCTATTCGCCAAAGCAACATTGGTAAATATCCTAAAATCGACAACAAATATAAAAAATATGTGAATCAAGGGATAGTTCGAAAGTCACCTACTAATTTTAAAAAATTTATTGAAAGTACGAAAAAGTTTATCCCATTAATAGAAAATGCAAAGTACGTTGGTTCTATGTACACTGTAAGAACTGTTCTCCCTCATAAAAATAAAACAGACGAAAGGCCTACAATTGTTAGAAAAATTAACGAAAAAGTAATAACAATATTTTCAGGCAAACTAGGTAATTGCGTTCAAGCAGCATACGAAGTAAGGGAAATGATTGATAATTATTCTATTTAGTTAGGAGAAAATTATTATAGATAATTTCGTGCTTTTTAGCGATATCGAAACTGTACTTTCGTTTGAGCTGACTAAAATCTCTTTTTATATTATTTCTTAATCTTTGATTGTTTTTAACACCTTTAATTATCTTTTGCGTAAGATCATCAGAGTCTTTTTCAGCTAAATATCCATAAGTTCCATCTTTAATAATTTCAGGAATCCCTCCAGACCTAGTAGCAACAATGGGAGTACCGTTGGCTATAGACTCGAGAATAACTCGGGGTAATGGATCTGGCCAGATAGAAGGGATAACGGTTAGAATACCAGCTTTAAGTAAATATTGTAGCTTAGTATGAGACACGTGACCTAGTACTTTGACTCTCCTATTTTTCTTGGAAATCTTTAATAACTCAGATTTTAAAAATCCTTCACCAATAAATAAAAATCGCAACTGCGGTAACTTAGATGAAATTTTAGGAATTGCTTCAACTAACAACTTAACTCCCTTCCCGAATGTTAATCTTCCGACAAACAAAACATTATTTTGGGTTGTAGTTTTTGTTGGGTAGCTAAATTTAAAAATACTTTGAATGGTAGTAATCGGTTTTGTAACGCCATTTTTGTTAAGAATTTCCTTTTGTTTTTCGGATAAAGTAATTAGTCGGTCTACTCTATTGGTAAAAAACTTAAGATAATTTCTTGCGAATCTTCCCCAAAGGGCGAAGTAAAAATTTAAGGAAAAAGAAATAATATTCTTGTTCTTTACGTAAATTTTCCAATAATTTTTAAAATCCGATAAGAAATACTCCTTCAGGCTGCAGACTTTTTCTTTGTTCATTAAGCAAAAACCATAATTACAAACAACAATATAATCTCTAATAGTAGCAACTATAGGTTTATTAAAAAATAGATTAGCTATAATTATTGGGGGGATAGAATATTTACCTTGAACGTGGATAACTTCAGGATTTTCTTCTTTAAGATATTTAAGGTAGAAAATTGCTGACCAAATAAGCCAAAGAGGGTTAGTAAAGGCAAAAATGCCTGGTATATTATTCTTCGATTTTAATTTGAGATAAAAAGGGAACCTTAAAATCTTAACACCATCGAGGATCTCATTATTTTTTGATCCAAGGTTAGGTGTAATAACACTAACATCATGACCAAACGATTTGAGGCTTTTTGCTAAATAAAATGTGCTCCATTCAGCACCCCCACCTCCAAAGGGGAGAAATGATTCTGTTACAAAGGTGATTTTCATATTTGCCCCTCTCTTTTACAACATGAGTAATCAATAATTAAGTTTTAAAACTTCTGGTTACATTATCCATTGATTCGCGATAATTAGTTGAATTATTTAGTATTAGTAACATAAATTTGATAGCCGACCGAATCTTGAGGTTTTACAACTATTTGCTTTTTTTTCCATTCGCTTAAATACTTGTATATTGTTAACGAAAAACCCCCTACCAGGTCAATGATGGGTGCCAGTGGGGTATCTAGTGTAACTGGTTCAATGAATATTAAATGAAATTTGTTCTTACGGCAAAGTTTTTCTATAGCTTTTTTCGAGTACTCACGTTTATGATCAGGGTCAGAATAATAAAAAAGTCCTTCAGATTTTTGTCTTCTTTTCCACGAAGTTTCACTATTTGGTAATGACAAAAAAAGTTTACCATTTGGTCTTAATACTCTTTTAATTTCTCTCAGTGTTGAACTTTCATTTTTTAGGTGTTCTAAAACGTCAAGGCATAGAACAGCTGTAAATAGGTTATCTTTAAATGGCAGTTTTTTTTCAGCATTAGCTTTTATAAATCTAATATTGTTCACTTTGCTATCCTTAGCTTTTTGTAATGCAATTCCTAGTAATTTTCGATCAAAATCGAAAGCCGCGACTTGCCGGACGTATCTGCTTGCATCGATTGCATGTTGCCCAGTATTGGTACCCATATCAAGGAGAGTATCATTTTTTGACAAATATTCCCTATACCAAAGTTTTTTCTTTATTAAATGTTTAGGGTGAACTGGATATTTAGATTTACCTGTAATTTTTGTTAACCTGATAGCAACAGCAGAAAGGATTTGCAACTTTTGCAGTAATATAATAATTGATCTTTTAAATATCATTCGCTAGGCTTTGAAATAGTTTGTACTGCTTGCTTACGGTTAAGTTCCATTGGAATTGTTCTTTTATTTTACTTAGGGATGATTGGCCCATTTTATTTCTGAGGGTGGTATTAGATACTAATATGTTTAATTTGTCGACCCACTCATTCAAGTTATTCTTGTCGCATTTAAATCCATTAATTCCCGATTCAACTAATTCTGATGCAGAGTTCCCATTGGTTATTACTATTGGTTTGGCACATGCCATTGATTCTATTGGTGCTAACGCTAGACCCTCGTCTAGCGAAGGGTGAACGAATATATCAGCAATATTGTGTATCTTGTTTTTCTCTTTTGAAAAAACGGGGTTAATAATTTTTATATGTTCATATATTTTTAATTTCTTCGATTTTTGAATAATTCTATTTTTCAGAGGACCTTCACCCCAATAAATCAGTATCGAATCAGATTGACTTGTTAATAATCTTTCTAAAACATCTAATAGAAAAAGGGGATTTTTTCTTTTTATAAAAAGCCCCATATAAAGTAATACTTTTTTCCCTTCTAAATTTAGCTTTTTTACTAGCATATTATCTTTTTTTTGTGGTTTTAAATAGTTGGGAGCTCCATTGTGAACTACTAGTATTTTAGATTTTTTGATACCATAATTTTCGATAATCAAACTTTTTGCGTATTCACTATCGCAAATAATATGATCCCACAAGTTATTAATTAGTTTAGACAAAGGGCCAAAATTAGCCTCCTCGAATTTATGGATGGTTGCTATAATTTTTACTTTTCTTTTGAAAAATTTGAATATTAATGCACTTATTCCTATGAATTGAGGTTGATGAACACGTATAATTTTGAAATTATTTTTTTGAAATACTTTGAATAAATATGGTAAAAAGAGAATATTTCCTAAAACTGCTGGAAATTTCGAAATAGGCAAATATGATATATTCCAGTTTTTAATATTATCATCATGGTGTTTGTGCTTGGGTAAAATGATTTCCACCTGTATTCCTTTTCTGGCAAAGCCCAAAAGAGTTTCCCGATCAAAAACCTCACCTCCTAAAATAGATTTGGGGGAAAGACCTAGTTGAGGTGAGCAGATGACTAATTTTTTCTTGTCTTGTTTCAAAATTGTTTACTAATTGTTTTGTTAATTCCTTCTTCAAAATCTATTTTGGGGGAAAAATTAAGCTCTCTTTTTATTTTCCTAATATCACTTACATAACTTCCTGTTTCAACTCTTTTATAATCTATAGGCCAATCAGTAAATTTTAATTTCCCTTTCCCTGCAAATTTAATTATTAGCATTGCCATCTCTACAAGTTTTATTCCTTTACCGAAGCCTAAATTATATATTTGCCCAGAATAAGGTGATTCTAAAGCTGAAATAAAGGCATCAAGTAAATCATCTATGTAAATATAATCTCTTTCTTGGCTTCCATCACCATATACTATTAATTCTCTACCCTTACTTGCTAAATCTATATAGTGATTGATTAAATTGTAGCCCAAGAATTTAGATTTTGAGTGTGGGCCATAAACATTTGATGTGCGAAATATAGTAACATCCAGTTTACTTGCCTCGTGAAACACTAGGGCTATTTGGGTAGAAGCTAACTTTGAAAACCCGTATGCAGAAATTGGATTTGTTGGATGTTTTTCGTCTACTGGCAGATATTGAGTAACTCCATATTCTAATCTCGAGTTTGAAAATATTACTTTTGCTTTGGGCGAATATTTAACACTTAACTCTAAAAGTTTTGTGGTTGCGAGTGTGTTAATTTTAAGTGAATGCTCAATGTTTTCATTACTTTGTTTACTCCCCGAGAAACTTGCTAGATGATAAATTACATCGAATTTTTTCTTAAGTGTATGCTCTAAATTTTTGTAATCTAAGATACTGTTCCCATTAGAAATATCGTAATTTGATGTCTGTGCATTCAACTGCTTAAGTTTTTTTATAAGATTTTCTCCTATAAAACCCGACCCCCCGGTAACCAAAATTTTTTTACCTTTAATTTTCATAGCATCTGGAGAAATGGAATCAATCCACTTTGGGGTGTTCTTAAGATTAGAGTAAACGCAACAACCTCGCTAATGTATAAGTTTCCGAATTTTTTTTCTTTTAAATTCATGCGAATTTCATTAACTTATTCAGATAAATCTTCAACCATGTTGGCAATAAATAAGTTGAAATATAACTTCTTACCAAAATCGGCAGATAACTAAATCCTAGCTTTTGCTCTCTGAATATTTTCTGGCGAAGTTTGAGGCTATTTCTGTAAATCTTTTCTATTGTTTTTTGTGATCTTCTTTCCTTTTGACTCCTGAAAAATAATAAGTATTTGGAGATATTTGCCATCTTAAAATCTTTCGCTCTTATTAAAAATTCAAAGTCTTCGACATAATCCCATTTCTCATCATATCCTTTTAATTTTGTAAAAACCTCCTTTTTTGCAAACCACGTTGGATGAAGAAGTGGTGTTAACCAGTAAATTTGTTTTTTAATCTTGTCATCGGTTGTTGGTTTTTTTATACTTCCTACTAATTTGCCATTTTCGTCTATCACACTAACAAATGAACCACAAATATCAATTTGAGGATTCAGTTCCATAAAGTTGAGCTGAATGTGAAGCCTTTCAGGTTTGGAAATATCGTCTGCATCCATGCGAGCGATGTACTCGCCCCTCGCGGCGTTAAGAGCCTTATTGAGCGATACGGCAAGACCGAGGTTTTTTTCGTTGCTGAGAATTTTGATCCTTTTGTCATTGATTCCTTTGAGATATTTCAAGCTATCATCAGTTGAAGCGTCATCCACTATAATAAACTCAAAATCTTTGTAAGTCTGATTTAGAATACTTTTAACGGCCTCCTGTAAATATGGCATTCCATTGTAAACGGACATAATTACGCTAATTTCCGGTTTTTTTATCATTTTTGGGCTATTATTATGTAGCTAGCTGGAAATAATTTTAAAATATTATCTAATTTTACAATTGTTTTAACAATTGCATTATGTAAATATATTCCAATTTTCCATCTATGGTAAAAGTATAACGTCGAGAGTATTAAGTTTTTAGAAAAAATTTTCCAAGGCTTGTTATAAATATTAAGCAGTTTTAAGGTAATGAAAAATGGCAAAGATAAAATTAAGATGAGATAACGTGGCCAGTTATAAAAAATCATAAAAACAAATCCAACAAATCCACCCGCTTCGTATACTTCTTTTATATTGAATTTAGATTCTCTAACATAATTTAAGATTTTTTTCTTCGTATAATAATGAAATCCGTGTCTACCAAATTCGAAAGGCCAGCTCCAAATAGAAGGCACAGACAAAATTAAATAACCATTATTTTTTAAATGTGATGATATTTTTAAAACCGTTTTTTCGTCATCTTTAATATGTTCTAAAACCCAAAAACAAGCAACAATATCGAATTTTCTACTGTTTTTGTATTTTAGAAAATCTTTTTTTTCTACATGAGTAACCATGTTTGATTGCGATTTACTAATTTTTAGAGGTTTAAGATCAATTCCTATGTAATTACCTCTAGTATTTAAAATCCGTAGTAAATTGTAAAAGAAAAGTCTCCCGCATCCGACATCTAAATAGCTTTTCCGTCCTCTGGTTAAAACTTTGAGTCTTTCTGTTATAAATTGAGTGGAATCTAACCTGGAAGGAGAGTATGGAATCATGCTAATTATTGAGAGACTTCTTATACAGGTCGTACACTTTTTCTGCTGATTTTTCCCAATTATATTTGTTTTTTATAAGATTGAAACCATTTTTCCCTAGTTCTTCTAATTTTTTGTTTTGTACTGCATCTACTATGATTTTAGCAATACTCGAAGGATCCAATTGATTATCAATCTGATAGCCATTTATCTCATTCTTGACTAAATATTGACAATCTCCGGTTTTTGAAACAATCACGGGCAATTTTGCTGCCCATGCTTCTAGAAGAGAAATTGGTTGGCCTTCATACAGCGAAGCTAAAATAAACAGATGACATGATTTGTAAATTTTTATGAGTTCGTTCCCTGAAATTACACCAAGAAGTTTTACATCTTTATCTAGATCTAATTCATTAATCAGAGCTTTGAGATTTTGTTTTTCTGGTCCGTCCCCCACAATGTACAGTTGTGGATAAGAAATCTTATTTTTAACTTTTGCAAAAGCTCTAATGAGATTTTCTAAATTTTTTTGTGGGTGCAGCCGAGCAACGGTAAGAATTGTAAATCTTGAGTATTTGTTTCCCTTTACCTTATTGAAAAGCTCCAAGTTAACACCGTGTGGGATATATACAACAGTTTTATTTACATTTTTTAACTTTAAAAAATTGCGTGAATCCGTAATTTGAGCAGTGTATTTGATTTTTAATAAAATTATTTTTTCGATTAATTTTCTAAAAGATCCCGTAAGATCTGAATTAATAGAAGTCCCAAAAATGCTTAGTACAACTGGCTTTTTTTTAAGAATCATTATTATTTTCGCAGTAAAAGCTGGCAGGTAAACATAGGGATGCAGAATATCGTAATCTTTTTTGTAAATAAATATGAAAACTTTTATTAAAAAAGTTATTCTTGCAAAATTATCAGTAATAGCGGACTGTGATCCTAGTTTGTAAATATTTACGTTCATAACCTTTTTTAAATTGTCTTTGCCATTATTTCTTGTGATAATATCGACTTTTACACCTTTTTTGGCAAGTCTTTTTGATATTTCCCAAGCATTAACTTGACCACCTCCAATAAAAGGAAACCACGTGTCGATTATTACAGCAACTTTCATAGATTCTTAAAGTAATCGTAAGTTATACTCAAGCCTTCTTCTAAATTAACTTTAGGATTCCATCCTGTTGATTGTCTAAATTTATCATAGGCTAATGCGCTTCTTTGAACTTCCGGATAAGGCAGACTAGTATATGCTCTATCTATTTTGGAATTTGCAATTCTACTTAAAATTTCAATTAAATCATTTATTGACGTTTCTTTTGCAGTGCCGATATTAAATTCTCCAACTACTTCTTTTTCAAGAGATTTCATAAAAGCACCTATAACATCTGAAACATAAATAAAATCCCTAGTTTGTTTACCATTGCCGTGAATTTTGGATATCTTTTCACTTAATACATTGTGTAGAAATATTGCAACAACTCCTCCTTCTGCACCAGAATCTTGTCTCGGGCCATAAACATTCGCAAGCCTTAAAGAAAAGCAGGGTAAATTATAAAGTTTGTAAAAATTTCTTATCAAGTATTCTGAACAGAGCTTTGAAACTCCGTAAAGTGATATTGGTTCTTTTGGAGCATCTTCTTTTAAAGGAAGCAAATCGGCAGGTTTATACACAGCTGAAGATGAGGCAAATATAAATTTATCTACATTTGTACTCTTTGACAAGTCTAGTAGTTTCTGGGTCGCAATTAAATTAACTTCTATATCGAGAGACGGATTTTTTAAAGATTTGTTTATGCTTGATTGAGCGGCCAGATGAAAAACGATTTTAGGATTTAATTTTGTAAATACTTGGAAAAAATTTTGAGAGATGATATCAGCCTCTACAAATTGGGCTTTTTTATTAATGAAATCTAAATTACCGTTCGAAAGATCATCAATTACAGCAACTTTATATCCTTCATTAATTAACTTATCAACAAGGTGCGAACCAATGAAGCCAGCCCCTCCAGTTACCAATACTTTCATCTTGTTTTTACAAGCGATTTATAAATCTTTTCAGTCTGATTACTAACGTTTTTCCATGAATAATATTGTGATAGTTCCTTCGCTTGCCTACTCTTTTTTTCATAAAGTGTTTTATTCGCCTCCAAGACCATCTTTTGTTACCTCCTTGTGTATGGAAACATTGCTGTTAACGTAGGGCAGGCCGGCTGCTGCTGCCTCTATTGTGGCAATACCAAAACCCTCTACTGTACTCGGCAAAGAAAAAACGTGCGACTTCTTGTAAAGTTTAATTAAATCTCTCCTTGGTAGATTTTTCAAAAAACTTGTCTTTTTGGCAATTTTTAACTCGCTAGTTAAGCTTTTTAAATTATTTTCTTCGGGGCCGGCACCCACAATAAATATTCTTGCACTTTTAAGTTTTAATGAAAGTTTTGCAAATGCAAGAATCAGAGTATTAAGATTTTTATATTTAGTTAGACGTGACACAGAAACAATTGTTGGGTCTTTAAACTTAGTGTAATTTGCTAAAAACTCCTTTTTGTCTACGCCGCAATATACAACATGAACAACTTTTTTCGAGAATTTCCTAAGCTTATCTGCCGTATTTTTTGATATAGCAATGTATGCATCAAAACCACGGATTAGATTTAATCTTTCCAGTATTTCCCCAAAGATCCCATATAATCCAACATTTTTTATCCAATTATTAAGCCAAACATCCGGATACCAAGCAACAACCGGAATTTTTTTATTATCAGCAATATTTCTGGCAATGAAATGGGTAATATAATTGCCTCCATCAACAATGTCAACATCCAGTGACTTGCCTATTTTAAAAGCATCTTTAATAAAAAGTAGTCTTGATAGAACATGACCAGTTGATGCTGTATAGTTTCTTTTGGGCCCAACTCTTAATACTGTAAACCCGTACATATTTTCTTTCGTTGGTGTTCCTTTCGTTCTACTTGCTAGAATGAAAACTTTATTTCTTTTTGCCAGTTCTTTAGCGATAAAAAACGTTCTGGCCTCAACACCACCGGAGAATCTTAAATTTTTTCCAGTTGGGAAAAATTCGGTAATCAATAAAATTTTCATCAGCTGGACTTTTTAATAGCCTTGCGCTTTTTGATAGAGGAATTTGTAAGAGCAATTTTACGAACAAGATAAGTAATCTCATGGCGCAGATCTTCAATCATTACATAAATTCGAAAAACCAGATAAAAAAGCAAAGCAAGTGCTATATAGACAATAACATCAACACCTCTGCCAACCCCAAAAAATCCTGCAAGTTTTGTGGTAGTTTTAGGAAGCAATACTCCAACAAGACCAGCTAGCCAGATAACGTACCAGAATATGGCCGTTTTCGTTGAAAATATCTGCTCTTTAGCTCTAAGATAAACTCGAGAAATTGCGAATAAAATAAAAATTAACAGGGCTATTTGGATTGTAGTCAGCATGCGTGTAATTATATATCAAGTTACAACTTATCTAAAAATTCTAACTAAAAATCTTAAAAAGACTGCCAGACTATTGAGGTTTTTTTGCCCTTTGGCTCTTGAATATGGTGTATATATAGCTTTAATTGGTACCTCTACAACAACCAGATTGTGTTTTTTAGCTTCAAGCAAGATTTCCGATGAAAAATCCATTCTTTCACCTTTGAAATCAATTAATTCAATTGCTTTTTTTGAAAAAGCCCGAAGTCCGGATTGCGAATCAGTTGAGGTGACACCAAATATCATTAATGTAGCAAGGTTGGCAAACCAGTTAAGAATTAACCTGTCAATGGGAATGTTTTGTAATCTCTTAAATCTTGCACCTATAACCAAATCTGCCTTTTTTTTAATTATCGGATCTACTATTTTGGCTACATCCGCTGGGTCGTGCTGCCCATCACCGTCAAAAGTCACCATTAGATCATAGGTACCTCTTTTTGCCACCTCCAAGCCGGTTTTAATGGCAGCACCTAAGCCTCTGTTTATGGAGTGAGTCAATACTTCAACTCCAGCTCTTTGTGCTTCCTCTTGGGTTGAATCGGTGGAGCCATCGTTTACAACCACAATTCTTAATTCTGAAATACCAGGCAGTTTTTTGGGTAGAGATTTTAAAACACTATGAATAACTGCTACCTCGTTAAATGCAGGAACAACTATTAGAGCTTTCACTTTTATGAACGGGCAACAATAAAAATTCCTACCAGCATAATCGCGATGCCAACAACTCTTATTAGGGTTATATTTTCTTTCAAGAAAATTATGGATCCTAAAGTTGTCATTAAAAAAACAATGGTTGCAAAGATAGGGTAAGAACGCGAAAGATCATTAAATGTTAAAACTCGAAGCCAAATGAGAAATGAAAAGCCATATAAGATCAAACCAACAATAAGATAGGGACTAAAGGCAACTTTAAGGATATTCGTTAGAACCTGCGTAGCTTCGGCAGAGACTCCTCCTGTCTTAATAACAGCAGTTTTTAAAAGAATGTTGGCCGTTACATTAAACGTAACGCTTACAACAAGCAGTGCATAAAAGTTCTGCAGAACAGAAGTCATGAAAAAATAATACCATTAACAATTAACAATTAACAATTCATTCATGCTACCCAGTAACCGCGAGTAAAAAGGCTTATGCAAACATACCCCAGGATTATAAATATTAGAAGAATAGAGAACTTTATAATTCTGCTCTTTATGTGTGCTAAAGCAATATAGACGGGAAAAGCCAAAAGGACATATCTAGGCATCGATGCCAGGGTACCAGTAAGGGTTGGTGTCATAATTGCTAACCAGCTAAAAATCAGCCATTCTTTTTTAACAATTTTAGTTGCAAATATTAAAAGAGCAATTGCAAATATGGTTGATGACAATTCAAATGCCGCGTTGAAAAACGCGAAAGAAGAAGTAGTTTTAAGAATCTTAAAATAGCGCCAAAACACCTGAGGCAGCAGTACTATCCCCGTAGTTGACCTTTCCTGACCCCAGATAGATTGGGCTGTCAAAAAATACAATGGATTGTTAAACTCAATTTTTAAGTAAATCATATAGGCAATAAGTCCAACCGACACAATTAGTAAAGGGTAAAAGACGAGAATTATTGTTCGAGCGTAGTCGAGAACTAATTTAGGAAAACTTCTCGATTCGTCCGATGTTACACCGGACTCACTCGAAGAATACTTGCGCAAAAATCTGTTTAGTTGCAAGCTGTAAAATAACAAAACCGGAGCTAGAAAAATTCCCACCAAGCGGGAAGCGGATGCAAAAGAGCCGACAATTGAAGCCAATAATATTTTGTTCTTTTCAAGAAAATAGAATGCCAAGACTATCATCAAAAAAAAGACCCCTTCTGTATAGACTGCCCCGAAATAAAACGACGTAGGAAAAGCTAAAAGAAAAATGACTGACCAGAATGCAGTCTTTTCGCTAAAGTTTTTTTGAATAAGTTTATAAAAAAGAACTAATCCTACAAAAAATGCGGAGTTTGAAATCAAAAGTGCAGCAATTAATAAATTTCCGAAAGTTATAAAAGAAACAATTCTAATCAAAATTGGATACAAGGGGAAAAAAGCTTGAGTAAACTGGTAAGCGTAACCATCCTGGGCGATTCTCAAATAGTGAACTCCATCGAAATTCCCAAAAGCCCAAATATAATAGGGAAGACCCGTATTGATTAGTGTTTCTTGATAGTAGGGAAACTTCGCACCGAATTCTGGAATAATTTTTAGAGCAATCAGTGCAATTGAGAAAGTAAGCAGCCTCCATATTAGGAATAATAATAAAATTTTTCCAATATTTGATCTAAGAATCTTACCCATTTAACAAAGAAACAGACTTATAGACCTTAATTGTTTCTGTCGCAACCTTTTGCCAGCTAAATTTTGAGGCGCGCTTTATTAATTTTTGACTTGCTTTTTCTTTCTGAATAGTTGTGAATTTTAAAATCATGTCGATTTTCTTTGAAATGTCATTTGGGTCGGTCGGATCACAAAATACAGCTGTGTCTTTCCCGATTTCGGTTAACGATGCAACGTTCGAACAAATTACAGGCGTTCCACAAACCATACTCTCCAGTATAGGTAAACCGAAACCCTCGTAATATGACGGTAAAATTATTAATGAAGCTATATTATAAATTGACACTAGGTCTTCATTTGGAATATAACCTGTTTTGACAATTTTTTCTGATAAATTCATTTTTTTGATTAGTTTGTCTAATGCTTGTGTTTGAGGTAACGACTTATTAGTCAATGCTTGACCGACCATGACAAGATTAACTCCTGTGATCTTTATGCTCTCAAGCAGATTCTGAAGATTTTTGTTCCAATTAACATCACCTACGTAAAGTACGAATTCTTTGGGCAGCTTATACTTTTTTGACACTTTAGTCAGTCTTGATTGATTATCGATTTTTTTGAATTGGTGATCAGCAGCTAAATATATTACGCTAATTTTTTCTCTGGGAACTGAAAGTCTAGAAGCTATATCCTCTTTTGATGTTTGGGAATCACAAATTATTGCATCGATGTTTTTTAGAGCCAATTTTTGCAAAAAGAAATTTACTTTTCCTTTAACACCTACTTGAAAATGTTCTGGGAAAATTAATGGAATTACATCATGAATTGTCACTACCCTACTCGTTTTACTTTTCACAGGAAGGGTGTGGAAAAATAAATCAAAATAGGGGTAATGTATGACGTCTGCTGGTGGGGGAGTGGCTGGATTATCAAAAAATCCAAACTCGGTTTTTCCCCATTCCCCTCTTCTGAATTCCTTGATGAGATTACTGGTATAAGATCCTATGCCCCTTACTTTATGCCCTGTCTTTGTCGGGCTAATATCAATTGCTACTTTCACTGAAGATGATTATATCAGCAGACCGACAAAAACCCACCTTACGTGGTTCTTTGGCATTTCGAGCTTAATAACTCGTTGAGGTGGGTCAGGAGTTAGATAATTTATTTCTTCTTTTTCTTTTTCTTGGCCATTTAGCCGTACCTCCGTTAATATTAATTATTGATATTTTTTATGATTAAAAACAAGTAGGTAATATGAGGCTAATTTACCTTATCTTTTTCTGATTGATGCCAATATTTTGTATATGCGTAAAAATGGTGAGCTCCAGAAAAAACAGACCAGACAAAACCCCTAAAGCCATCCCTGTAGCCTCTGTGCCTAAAATACAGGTTTAAAAAAGTTAACGATGGTTTTATTAACATATAGAAAATGATTTGGTTTATTCCCCTGCCGGGATCGGCTTTTGAGATATTTTCGCTGGTTTCGCCAATATATCTTTGCGCGCGTTTTAGGTATCTTGCGAAATCAGGATCTGCGAAATGGAGAAGATCATTTTTTAAATGCCCTATTTCACCATTTATATCTATCTGTTCGTGGACACTTTTTTCCGGTAAAATCCCCTTTCCTTTTCTGAAAAGTCTGATAACACTATCAGGGTAAGCTCCACCTTTTGTCAGAAAGTCTCCCAAAAACCAATTTTTTCGATTAAGGTAAAAGCCGTTCTCTGTTGGATTTTTGGAAACGACTCTTTTAATTTCTTTGGCGAGTTCTTCTGTTACTCTTTCGTCCGCATCTAGCATCAGAATCCAATCTCCACGACAATTTTTTATCGCCAGATTTTTGTTTATGTGAAACATGGGTGTGTTGCTTGTTTTAATTACTTTGACGCCCAAATTTGCAGCTATTTGAGCGGTTCTGTCCTGTGACGTGCCGTCTACCACCACTATTTCATCCGCAACCTTTTTTGCGCTTTCTATTAAGTCAGCTATGTTTTCTTCCTCGTTAAAGGTGGCAAGCGCTGCAGAAATGTTTGGGATTTTCATATTTCTTATTCTAACACTACTATTTAAGCTTATTAAAACGAGGCAAAAAACTGAACCGACTTAAATTGAAACCTATTAGATACAAAATTATTATGAGATATAACAAAAAATGCAGTCCAGTTAGAAAAGTTACCATCTCAGCAAGACCACCAAAAACACTCCCTAGGAAATTTGACCCAAAAGCTTTTGCTTTGTTACGAGATCGCACTAAAATATTAGTAAAAATTACCCCCCCGAAAAACACCGGTAAATTTAAAAATAAGCTAGCTAAGCTGATTTTAGCTAAGTATGGCCAGCTATTGAAAATTCTGAGGGGAATCAGGAGTTGGATAATGAGTGTGACTATTAAGTAAATAAACGCACTTTTTGGCGAAATTAATTTTTTATATACGGCAAAGTTTGCTAACAATAAAAGTATCAAAATTGCACTAATCGTGAATAAATTAGTTACCCAAGTTAAGCCGAAAATCAAACCTGTCTTCGAAACGTTCTGGAATTCAAACAGGAGAAAAGCTGCTCCCAAAGCAAACATAGACCAATCAATGGAATTCTTACCAAAGTTTTTTACTCTTAGTAAAAAAAATCCGCCAATTAAAAAAACAACAGCTATTAATAAATGAATTATGGGAATTCTAGGTTTATCTAAATATAAGTATGGCCAATTATCTGTTAGGGATTTTAAATTCGAAGAATAGCTTTTGTGATTTTCGTGGATGAAAGTTGCTAAATTATCTTCATGCAAAAGAATATTATTAACGATTTGTGGATTTTTCGAAACTACAAATGCAACACCACCCCATCCAAAAACTCCCTTACTTCTAACTTCAAAAACTAGAGGTTCCTGATCAAAAACGTCTCTAAGACCATTTTCAAGACGACTACCTATCCAATCTCTTGTTACTTCGAAAGTTAAAAAAAGAATCCCATCGTCTTTTAGTAATTTTTTAATTTCTTTAAGGCTTTCCTGTGTATAAAGATAATGATCTAGCCTTAAGTTTGTCATAGAAGATGAAAGTGTATGTGAATCCGCAAGTCCCATTATTACCAAATCATATTTGTCTTTCGATCTTTGGAAAAATGTTCGACCATCTTCAACAAATATATTAATATTACTGTTTTGATATGGTTTCTCTGGATGAAATTTTTTACCAATCTCGACTATAGTTGGATCTATTTCCACCACATCAATTCTGCTCTCAATATTTCTTAAAGCGGCTGCAGCATCATTTCCTGCACCGGCTCCTACTATTAAAACTTTTCTTGCTTTTGGCTTAAATTTGAATGGTAAGGCGTAATGGTCTCCATAACGAAAATCGATTTCTTGTTTTCTGTTATATAGTTCATTGATTTGGGCTTCTGCACTCGCTTGATATTTATCAGAAAGATCTAAAAGACTCATATAACCTACATTATTAACTTCAAGATACCACCCTTCTGGTTGGGGATTATTATTAGCAATGCTCTTTAAGATAGGGCTTAACGAGAGTTTTTGATAGGGGGACCAATATATTATATTTTGACTCTCTACTTTAGGTACTATATATGAAATAGAAATGGCAAAGATAATTATTAATGTATATTTTTCTAGACGACTTTTAGCAAAAAGAACAAGTAACCCTAAAACAATAATTAACCCAAAATAAGGCGTGAATCTCGCTAAAGTAAAAGCTTGAAATGCCCACATTCCTGCAATTGATGAGATTATATTAATTGAGTAAGCGAAAATTGGACTCTTGTGTTTTTTCAGACTATTACCTAGTACTTGGCCGATTGGAGTAAAAGAGGCGGCAATTAAAGAAAATATGAATACCGTAAATATTAATCCTATTACTATGCCAGTTTTTGAATAAGTATCAATCTGAAACCAGATGTATGATTCAGATAATGGAGCCAATAATTCTGTAATACCTGAAAATATTTTAAACTCAAGGTTAGTCCATCTAACAATATAATTTGCAGATACTATTACTAAAAGAAAAAATAAAAGTAGACTAGATAAAACAATTGAAAGCTTTTTTTTTATTATCATACCTATACCTAAACCTACAAAAGAAGCTAAAAGGACTAAATTCGAAAGGTATGCAAAAATGCGAATTTCGGTACTAATTAACCTAATTGTTAAGAGTTCGAGAAAAAGGGCAGTAAACGATATTGATATTAGTGTCCAATTATTTTTAAAACTATCCATTATTCACTTGATATGGCCAATTATAGAATCTTATAATAAATTATTTCTATGTAAAAGAGTAAGAACGATCAGAAATTCCTGTTTATGTATTGGGCAATAGCATCAGCTGCGACTTCATTGCCAATTTTAGTAAAATGCGCGTCTTTTTCAAAATATAGCATTTTAACACTATTTGCTTTAATGTAATCAGTTAAATCAAGGTATTTGATTCCTCTTACCTCAAATATTTGTTTTAATTTCTTTTGAGGGTAAAGAATACTTGATTCAATAAGGTGGGTATTTTTAAGAAGATCGCTTTGATACTTTTTGTACGAATCGGGATAGATCTGAAAATCAGGCGGAATTAAAAGTACAAAAAAGTCGCTTCCGGCTTTATTTGATTTTTCCTTAGCACCCCAGGCTAGCAAACCGATTTCTTCAAATAGGCGGTTCTGCTCTCTTGCGCAGATATTTCTAAAAAAACAGTTATAATCAGCAACATTGGTCTCAAGCCGAATATCAAAGCCCATTTGCCACAATTTGTACTTTACTGGGTTAACGACCCTAGCAACGCCCTTTTTGAAATTTTTAGTTAAGAAGATCCATGCTTGGGAATTTCTCAAAAATTTAAATCGGTATTCAAGAGGTTCATTTCTGTTTCTAAAATAACCTTTTTCTGAAACTATTCTTTTGGTCGATCGAACCGAAAGCGGCAGGCCAAATTCGTCAACCTTAGGCCACTCTGTTTCTTGAAGATCGGAAATGTCATTAAAAACAAAAATGCTAAAAATCACAATATCAGGTTTCAACTTGAACCCATCGTTTACTAAATGCACATAATAGCTGTCCGATCCGAACCCGCCTGCAAATCCTGCGTTGACAACCTCAAAGTTAGGTAAAAATTCGCCAAGTTTATAAGGAAAAGTCTCCTCATCGTTTACACCAAAACCGAAAGTAAAGGAATCTCCTTCGACTAGAATTCTTGGTTTTTCTTTCTCACCAATCTCTGCTCCTCGTAAACCTTTTGAATTGACAGTTGCCACTGCCTGATATTCATCTAATCTGAAGATGCACTTCCCCTCTTTTAGAGCAAAAATATTATAAGTTGAGAATTTAAAACAGTTTAAAGATTCGGCTTCCAGATTTGAAAAAGTTTTTTGAGTAGCAAATTTTGCGATGATAACATGGAGAAGCGCAAAACCGGCCATGATTGCAGTGAGAAAAAGTAGATACTTAAAAAGAAAATTCTTTGAACTCTTAGTTTTTAACACAAATTATATTGATTGTAAAAAAAATCAATTGTTATGTTGCTCACTATTTGATGTTATCTGCGATGCCCTATTTCGATTGTCTTTTGGCCATTTGGGAGATAAATCGTGTCAATAACATTAAAAGATTCATCAAGACTACCACTAACATAAAGCTCATCAGGATTTTCTGGAGCCTCTGCTTTGAAATAAAATTTGTCAAAATGGTTGGTGGTTATCAGTTGCTGGTAGCTAGCAGGATCGTATTTGGTGGCAAAGAGCCAAAAAATGTAGCCTTGTTCTATATCACCGCTAATTTTGATCTTGGTGTATTGATCTTTTAATTCTTCTGTTTTTTTAGCAGCATCTAAATAGCCATATTGCCAAAATGATGCAAAGTCGCGTGGATAGTGAACGTAATAATTGTGCAGATAAGTGAAAAGTGAAAAGTGAAAAGTGAAAAGTGAAAAAACGATAAATATTTTATTATTATGCAAATTTTTCAAAAGATTAGTAAAACCGATAGCTGAGATAACAGTAAGTGGAATGACCGTTGTTAGGTCTCTCAGAGCATGTGGACTGGCGTTGGAGGGAGTAGCAGCAGTAGGTGATAGGAGAAGCCAAGCGATTAAAAATATCGAGGTTTTTGACCTTTCTTTAATCAAAAAATATAGACCTGCTAAAACCAGTGGCAGCTGCCAGAGATAAAGCATGCCCATGTTTTCTATGTGATGGCGGAAGTTATCGTCACCTTTAGTGAATAAAAAGTTTGGATCAAAATTGGCAAAATAATTTTTTACGTACCTTAAGCCGATAATCACTCTTCTGTTGTGCAAGAGGTTTGTCCACGGAAAATTAATTAGCTGATCTTGCTTTATCAATTCAACTGATTTTTCGACATCTTCTGTATAAGAAGTTAAGGTTATTGATTCAAATCTTTGAGAAACTGCTTCCTTGGGCATAAGAAATAAAAGAGGCATAGCACTTAAAATTAAAATTACAACAAAAACTGAAGAATATTTTTTTGAAACAGCAAAAATTTCCTTCTTATAAATAATGACTGTCGCCAAAAACATTAACGGGATAACAATTCTTTCGGAATGATAAGTATATGCTGATAAACCAAATAAGATTGCGGATATTATTAATAGCACTTTTTTGAATCTGTCATTATTTTGATGTAACACAGAATATAAAAATGCCGTAAACGAAGCTACTGTAAAGAATAATCCGATGCTGGCTTCAAACCCTACACGAGAGACTTGAAGGTGCCAAGGGGAGATTGCCAACATTAGCATGACTACTAACGCGGTTGACTGTTTTTGTTTTGAATCGTCAAAAAGTTTTTTTGTAAGAAAATAAGTCAATAATACTGTCAACGTACCAAAAAAAGCGGACGGGAGTCTAGCTGCAAACGGTGTTAAACCGAATATTGCTACAGTCGGTACGTTGAAATACATATAAGCGGGAGGCTTGTAGTCGTTGAAAGAACGATTGAAAAGTGGTAGGAATTTTCCGTATTCGTCCCGGCCGGTTTTTAAAATAGAGTAAGCATTATAACCGTTGCTTGCTTCATCCCAATTGAGTCCTAAAGGTGCCTTCCCTAATTGATAAAAGCGTAGTATAAAAGCAAGTAATATTATCAAGATGATTAATTTTTTATTCATATTTTATTTTTTGAGTAACTTCAATCTCATTATTTCTTCCTCGTATTCTTTTTGGGCAATTTTCAATTGATCACCGTCGTAAACTTCAAAAATCGCGTCATCTCTAAAATCTTTGACAACAAATATTGGTTGATTCGGGTAGATTGTTTCATTATGGGAAATCACCAGAAGAGAATTTGAGTTTATTGATTCCGGCTCGGGAACAGATGGCACAAATTGTATATTTTCAATTTTATCTACTCGAATCCAGCTATCTTCCCCCCTATATCTTTGAGGACCAATTGTCTCTAAGTATTTCTTAGGGTCATATTTTTGGCTAAAAAGATAGTGGATGTATTGCTTGGCATCATCACCCTTGCGTGAAACCATGACTTCGTCGTAATTTCTGCGAACATTTTCAATATAAGTAAAAAGTTGACTGTAACCATACCGTTGGTATCTAGCAGAAACTTGAGGATGTTTAAAGTACATATCGAATACTAAACGTGAGACTGAAAATATGAAGACCAGAGAAGTAACTATGGCAAAAGCCAATTTTAGCTTTTTAGATTTAAAAAAATCGTATATTTTCAATAAGCCAAAAGCTTCAATAATTTGGGGAACAGGCATAAGGATATTCAGTCTCCCAGGATTACCAATACCAGTTACAGACGCGCCGATAGGAACAATTAAAAACCATGCGATCAATACGTTCCTTGCTGTAGTGTTTTTGGATTTCAAAAGAAATATGAAGCCAAGTACAGCAAGAGGAAATTCGGAAGTGTAAAAAAAGGATCTTGAAGGAAATGATTGATAACCAGTGCCGTTTTGTACCAAATAATAAGTTTGGGGAGAAAGATTAGTAAAGTAATTATTAATGTAGGTTAGAAGATAAAAATTGTATTTGTTGTAAACAAGTTTGCAAATAATGCTGTTGATATCTTTCTGGCAGAAACCTCTTCTCTCATTGGCTTCATCGATAATTCCTTGGCTTTGGATCCCTGTTACGAAGCTTTCCTGGAAAAATCTTGATTGACCTTTAAAAGTGAATATTGTCGGGACAAGAGGAACTAGAAGCAGAATTGAGATAAATGCAATTTTTAAAACCTGGGATTTATGTTTTTTAAGAAACAGGCGATTAGTAAATATTAATAATGTTAAGAAAATGGGTACAAAAAGCCAAGCAGATCTATAGATATAAAAACAAAGAACAAAACCAAAAAAGGAAAAGTAGAGAAATTTTAATTTTTCTGGGATCTTTAAAAAAAAGTAGGTAGATAAAGTTATAAAGAAAATTAAAATATCTGATTCAAAAGCGTTTCTCGCGGCGGCAATATGCCACGGAGAAATAGAAAGCAGTAGTGCGGAAAAAATTCCTGTTTTTTTATTAAACAGCTTTGACGCAAGTAAATAAGTCGAGAGAACCGCCAGTGTTCCAAAAAGTGCGGATGGAAAGCGAGTTGCAAACTCATTTGGTCCAAAGATGAATTCTGAGATAACAGTTGGATAAAGATAACCAACGAGCTTCCAGTCACCGAAGCTCTCGAAAACGGGAAATGGTAAAAATCTTCCCCATTCATCTCGTCCTGTTTTTAAAATGGAGTATGCGTTGTAGCCGAAAGCTGCCTCATCATCATTAAAACCGACAGGGACCTTTGACAAGTTAACAAACCTCAAGACTATTGCAAGTAGAATTATTATAAAGACAGAAAGTATGGATTTATCGATTTTTGTTAACATTTTGGCAAAGTTAAGGGATCACCTGATACAAGCGCAAATAAGTTTCTCCTCTTCCTTTCTGGTATTTGGCAATGAATTTTAAGTAGGGACTATTAATTTCTTTCTGGTTTTCGTTAAAAACAAAATAGGTTTTGCGATTTGTAGCGGCTTCTAAAACTTGGGCTGGCAAATTACTTGCATCAACCGGCCAAAAACCCTCAATGTTAATGTTTTTCTGCCCATAAAAGTAAATTTGCAAAGCAAAAGGAAGCAAGCCGAAAGTTCCTTCTGTTGCTACATAAACTTTTTTGTCTCGTGCCTCTGCTTTAAGAAACTCAACAGTTTCTTTTACACCGTAACCTGCGGGCCACGAATTAGTATATTGACCGGAGTCGCTTTCAGCTATTTTTGCGCTTTTTGGATCGGTTAGAAGTTTAAAAGAAGAAAATGTGGGCAAAATAAGTGAGACGAGAATTAACATGATTAAATATTTCGAATAATTTTTAACAATAGATGTCATCTGTGCAATTGCGTACGAGATAACGATTATAAGAAACGGGAAATAAAATAACATAAATCTTGGGTATATAACTTGATTGAAAAGAGCAGTTACGAAAAAGGGGACAAAAATTAATAGGGAGAGATAAACAATTTTAAGATTTTTTTTAACATAACCCAGAATTATTCCAATCAAAAATATGACAAATAAGAGTATTCCTGTATAGCTAGTAAGCCATCCGAGAAGAGCCGAGAAATTTGAAAAGAGGTGCAGAAAAGGGTCAGAGAGTACTTCGCTTGGGCTTCTGATAAATTCCATGTTTTTACGACTGATCATATAAAAAAGAGGTGACAACCTCAGCGAGTTATAAATAACCTGGCAAATTGCCACGGTAATAATTGAAAAAGGCAGCCAATTCACTAAAGTTTTTTTAAATTGACCTCCTTTAAACTTTGTAAGTAATAGAGAGAGAGGCAGTAAGTAGAGAAAAAAGCTGCCGGACGATTTGGTGATCATAGCCAAGCCGATAGCGAAACCATTTAAGATTGCAGTGTCTAACTTGGGTTTCTCAACTAAAACGACAGAAAAATATACCGCATATATACCAAGCATAGTTAATAGCGAATCAAAAAGAGCCATGCGGTCATAAAGTAAGGTGAAGGGGAGCAAAATATAAAGGACTACCGCGATTTTTGCTACTTTTTGATCAAATAATTTTTTAGAAAGCAAATAAATCCCAATTAAAGATCCAAGGCCGGCAAAGACTGATACAAGTCTTGTAGCTATCAGTGGATCTTGGATAAATTTCTGCGAAATTGCAGCAAGCCAGATAAATAAAGGTTGCTTCCCGTCTTCGAGAGAGAGGAATCTATTGGCCGGATCATGAAGAGCTATTTGGGCCCAGCGCGAGTAAATAGCTTCATCCGTAAAAATAGGGATAATTTTAAGATTAACAAGTCTGGTAAAAAAATAGAAAATTACCGCAAGCGACCAGAACCAGTTCTTTTTTAAAATATTTTGCATTTAATTTGTCAAGCCTACAGTAAAAACTGTGTTGCCTTCCATATCCTCTATATTTTTAATCAAAGTATAGTTAGGCGGCAGATGACTTGGATTTTTGACGAAAAGTGTATTGGGGGGGTAGGAAATTTCTTCGTCTGAGAAATGAAATTTATCAAAGCTAGTCACGTTAATAAAGAAAAATTTGTCTTTTTCAACTTGAGCTGTTTTTTGGAATTTGGCAGGGTCAAATTGATTATATAGAAGAAAATAAATATAGGGACGACCCAAAGCCAAGGTTACCACGATATTATCTGCTTTATTTAAATAAGGTTTAACTGCTTCAACGGCTTGCTTGTAGCCGTATTGCCATTGGCCTTGGTAATCATGCGGATAGTGAATATAGTACATGTGTAAATAATAAAAAATCAAAACAAAAATGATAAGTGCGCAAAGGCTTTTAAAAAGTTTCTTAAAGCGGACAAGCCTAGCGAGGCCGTAGAGAGCAAAGGCGCTGATTAGCTGGTATGTCGGCAATATATGAATCATTCTGAGGGCATGGGGCGTTTCGCGCGCAGTTGCCGGACCGAGGGGTGAAACTAATAACCAACCAATAACTAGAAAACGATATTTTTGCTTTCGGTAAAGGAGTAAGAATATGCCCAGAGGAACAAGGAGTGCGTCGAAGTAATAAAGCTCTCCAATTTCCTGAATTGATAGTCTGGGATTAACATCGCCTTTTACGAATAAGAAGGAAGGATTAAAAGCATCGAAGTAATGGGTCAGATATTCGTGAACAAAGAAAAAACGTCTATTGTGAATTATATTTGCAACAAGTGAGAAATTGTCCTCTTCTCTAAACCTAATCGAGTCATCGATTGGTTTTAAGTCTTTAAAAATTGTAACTTCGTTAAACCTTAGTTTGCCTTCTATAGTTTGTGCCGTAAATTTTAAAAGAGGCAAAAATAAGATTAAACCAAGTAGCCCCGCTAAAAACGTTATCTTCCAGTTTGTGATAATTTGGTTTCTAAATTGAAACAGCAAGATTAAAAGAATAAATGGCACAAAAAGTCTTTGTCCCGTAAAAGTGTACATTGCCAGAATAAAAGAGATTGCAGAAAGAACGATTAGGTATGGCTTCTTTTCGACACTCAGAAAAAATAGAATACCTAAAGTTGAAAACAAGAGGGCCAGATTTGCCTCGAAGGCAGCCCGACTAAGCTGCAGATGCCAAGGTGAAACCGCTAAGAAAAAAGTAGCAAAAAGAGCTATCTTTTCATTTTTAAAAATCTTTTTAGCCAGCAGATAAACTGCAAAAATAGTTAATGTCCCAGCGAGCGCCGAAGGAAATCTAATTGCCAGTTCATTGAGACCTAAGACAGCGATAGGAGCTACATCGGCGTATATATAGCCCGGCGGCTTGTAATCGCCAAAGGCCGGAAAATTAGTTAATGGTAAAAATGTGCCAAATTCGTCTCTGGCGGTTTTTAAAATTGAATAGGCGTTGTAACCTAAGGAGGCTTCATCCCAGTAGAGAGATGGTGGATTGCCTGCTAAATCATAAAAGCGAAGAAGAAATGCCAATAGGAAAATTGAGATTAGAATTAATCTTTTCATTTATGCTTCAAAAAGTAAACTAAGCCAATAATAGCAAATAACTTGTAAAAATATGCCACAGATAGTATTGGGAAATTTGTTATTGGTATTAAAGGATAAATAAGAAATAGGACGCCGTATATGAAATTGTTTTTCGCTGCGCTTTTGACAAGAAGGTAAATTAAAAATATCAGAGCAACAAAACCAGTAGTTTTAAAGATAGTTTGCCAGTCGAGATAGTAAAAATAGCAGTGGAAGAGCTGATTTGAAAACACACCTAATTTGTTGTGAACTGCGCGAGTTAAATATACGTTTTGTCCGGCATCTTCATGAGTTTCGTTAAAAATCAGAGGTGCAACAGCAATTTTGGCAGTGTTTACATCGCATGTCTGTAAGTTTTCTATGGGACTTATAATGACGAAGATGAGTGATAAAGCAACTACTAGTGTTTTCATTATTCAGTCGAAATTAAAAATCTGAGGTCTCCATTAGGCAGATAGACATTTTTTAAAACTTCAGGTGGGTGGGCCTGCCAAAAGGGGGTAACTATTAGGGCTTTTCCCTGTTTAGTTTTTGACCAGGACGGCCCGAAAAATTCAAACTTATCGAATGCCGCCTTGTTGCTAGATTGCGGCTGATACAAGGAGGGATCAAACTTTGTATAAAAGAGGAACGCTATGTAAGATTTTTTGGAATCGTCTCCAATTGCCACTTGCGAGTAATTGTTTTGCACATTATTAACATAAGTTGCTACTTCTTTGTATCCGTAAGACCAATCCAGCGATTTTTCTTTGGGGTAATGGATATAGTAGAGATGAAGGTAAGTAAAAATATTGTAAAAGGCTATCGAGGCAAGAATAAGTAAACCAATCGTTTTTAATTTAGAGTTAATCCTCGAAAGAGAATATAAGCCTAAAGCACTAATGATTACAATTACGGTTCCCATAGGTAGTGATCGCAGTGCGTGAGGAACCGGTGAGGCAACTGCAGCGGCTATTGGGGTTACAAGTAACCACATTATCAAAAATTTGCTTCTTTCTTTTTTCTCCACTATCAGCTTGAAAAGACCGATGACCAATAAGGGTAGCATAAAGACGTAAAGTTGGCCCATGCCCGGTACTGAATGTCTACCAATGGAATCGCCTGAAATAAATAAGAAGTTTGGTGAAAAGTGAGATAAGTATCCTGAAATAAAAGTGGCAACAGGTGCAGACTCTTTTAAAATACCAACAGATTGTCCCCGTATAAGCGTATTCTCAAAATTAACAAGATATGGGATGGTGAAGATGAAAAGTGTTATCAGAGGCAATGCCAATTTTTGCGCTTTTGTGAATAAGTGTCTTTTAAAAACGACGGCTAGTACTAAAATTAGCAGGGGTACATAAACTTTAGCTCCATGATAAGAATTAAGGGCAAGTCCGAAAAAGATGCTCGATATAACAAGTGGTGCGGCCCTGGTTGTTTTATTTAGCCAGTTGAAAAATGCTACTAGAGCTAAAGTTGTGTAGAAAACCATAAAGGTAGCTTCGTGATCATATCTGGAAAATTGAAGATGCCAAGGGGAAATAGAGAGTAAAAAGGCGCTAAAAAGTGCCACCTTTCTTCTTTTAAAAATTTCATACGTTAAAAAATAAACACCAATCACGCTACCAACTCCAAAAAGAGCGGCAGGTGCTCTTACTGCATAATCATTCAACCCTAATATAGATATGGCAGGCACAAGAGTGTAAACAGAAAGGGCTGGATTATAATCTCCGAATGATTTGAAGGTTAACGGTAAAAAATTGCCGTATTCATCACGACCGGTTTTCAAAATTGAATAAGCATTGTAGCCGTTAGACAATTCGTCCACAAAAAGGCTCGGAGGGAAATTGCCCAGATGCCAAAACCTTAATATAGAAGCCAGTAAAATAATAATTAATATCAGGTGTGTGTCAGTTAAAAACTTTTTCATAAGTTTTACTTTTAAATAGGAACTAACGATTCCTCTTTGAATCTTTTGGGCGGAAAAAGGGCAACAAGTGCTGAGATCAATCCTACCAAGGACAAAATATCGGCTATCCTTCGCAAGTTAGTTTCTTGGTATCTAAAATCAAATTTATGACTGCCGGCAGGAATAATAAGCTCGTAAAGGCCAGACGTGTCGATATCTGGCCGATATGCAAAACTGAATGATTTATCAACGATACTTGGATCGGTTGTAAATTTTTTACCGTCCATAAAAGTCTGCCAGTTGCTAAACTTAATTAGATTTACTTGAATCCGGGCAGGTCCGTTGTTTTGCGTTTTAAACGAAAGTTCATTGCTTTTGCGAATAAAATCATAAATTAAAATATTGCCCTTAATAGACTCAATGGGTGAAACAAAAGCGTCTGTTACTCCTGTACTGTAGCGCGTACGGGGTGTGAACTCGTTTAACTGAGTTGCAGAGCCAGAGTAATTGAAAAAATAATCGTCTGAATATTCGATACTTTTATTTATTCTTAAGTGATTTCTATTTGCAAAAATAACTGCAAATATTAGAAATATCGTGAAAGCTGCGCTTTTTACATTTTTAGCTATATAGGCTGCCAAAAAGGATATGCCGAGAGTTGTTATTCCTAAAAATCTCCAGGGAATATCTATCTTTTCAATTGGTTTAAAGTTGTCCCAGATGAAGATATTGAATCTATTTTCTAGCGTCAAAAAAGTGGCGACAAAAGCTACTGCAGTGAAAAATATCGCAAACGATATGTTTCGAGTATGGGATGAATTTTTTAGTGATATAAGAGTTTTAACAGTAAGAAGCACAATTAAAAGTGACGCAAGTACCAAAACAAGAATGTGGGCAAGACCGATTTGGACTGATATTTGGTCATTTACAACACCCGGCAGATCGAATCCATAACCCCATGGCGAGTGGATAAGCTGGCCTAGCGTGACAAAATGTGATCTGTAAACAAGCTGAAATAGCTCGTCGAAATGAATAAGTTTTCTTTCAAATAAAACAGGTATATATGTAACGCTTGAAATTAAAAAACCCCAGAGAGCGGCAATTGCGGCAGCTGCCAGAAACTTTAATGATTTACTGTTTACTGCCAGAATCGCAACGTAGACAATAATTACCAAAGATGCCATGTAGCCGATAAGATTCTGCGAGAGGAGAAGCGCTGCAAGTGCTAGGGCGCAAGTTGCAATTCGCATTAAGCTTATTTTTTTTGAAAGTTTTGTAAGAGTTAAAAATAAAAGAGGTAAAAATGTGTATGCTAGAGTTTCGGAAAGAGAGCCTCTTACGTAAATTAGCGAGAAGCGATAGGGAGCCCATACATAAAACATGCTTCCGACGAAGGCGGCTTTTGAAGAACTTAATAATTCTTTCAACCATAAGTAGCTAAAAATGGCAGAAAAAATAAAAGAGGCAGCCATAATTATTTTAAAAGAGCCGGTAAAGGAAATGCCCAAAAAATGGACTGCGGATCCGAGTAAATAGGGTAGCGGGTAAATGTAAACAAATATGGGTGAGCCTAAACCCCCCTGAAGAGTCTTTGCCCAGCGCGGAGGAAATTGGCCATCTTCTAGCGCTATATAGTATTGGGCAATTCTGGCCGTGTGAGTTTCCCCGTCGTGGCTCGTATAAAAGCCGGGTTTGATAAGATCATAAAGAGCAAAAGTCGAAAAAATAACGAGGAAAAATATTGCAATAAAATTAGGATTGTACCAGAATTTCACTTTGATCTTGATTCTAGCACAGCAGAAACTGACTAATTAATTTTCAAATGTCATTCTATTGTAGACCTGGCGAGTCAGCTCGACATCTTTTTGACAATAGTGGTAGATTTCTTGATACTTTCCTTTCAGGTAGTAACCATAGACCTTGGATCCATCGATTCCATCTGTTTTTGATGACTGAAGACCCAAGGCTTTTGCAAGAGTGTCAAGACTAATAAAACTTTGGCTCCATTTTTCCCATTCACGCATTGTGTCATAAATCGGAAAGTTTCTGTATCTGGCGAAAGAAAGGTTTAAGTGTCTTGCTGCTGGCTTTATTTTATGAATTATTGATCTTTTAAAAATGAATCTCAGATCAAAGTCCATAATGTTATGTCCAATAAACAAATCTGCTTGGTTTGCGATCTGCCACCAATTCTTTAGAATTTCTGCTTCTTCGCCTTTGATAATTTCGACAGTTTGATCGTTCAGTGCATAACCTATACAAAAAATTTGGCCAAAATCTCCAGAGATTGCGGTTAGTCGATAGAGCGACTCTCTTGATTTAGTCTTTTTGTCATTATTATATTTGTTTGCCTTTTGCAGAGCTAAGGAAACGGCTACCTCTTTTGTATTTTCGTCTGCCGGAATAGTTTCAATATCGAAAAAAATTTTATTTTTTGGTTTTTGGTAATAATCTTGGCTGTCCATCTTAAACTTGGGGATAAATAACAATACCTCTTGATCTACCTTTGAAATGCCCGTCTTCGAATACGGTTTCTCCTCTTAAAACTACTTTTCTTACTTCTCCCCTACCCTCTAAATCTTTAAACGGAGTCCACTGACACTTAGTGAATAATTTCTTATTAGCTATTTTATATTTTTTTGAAGTGTCCACAATAATATGGGTTTTTGGCTGATTTGGAAGACGAAAAATTTTTCGGGTATTAGTACTAGTCATTTCAATTAATCTTTCAAGCATAATCAGACCTTTTTCTACAGCTGCTAACATCAATGGCAAAGTAGTCTCAAGTCCTGGAACACCAAATTTTGGTTCTTTTTGATTAAACTTCTCGTCCAAAGTGTGCGGTGCATGGTCAGTTGATATCATATCTATTTTATCTAAATTCCGCCACAACCCTTGTTGATCTTTTTTTGAAAGCAGCGGCGGTTTCATTATGCCAAGGGGGCCAAGTCTTTTTACGCTTTCTTTATTCAAAAATAGATGGTGAGGACAAACCTCACAAGAGATTCTAAGGCCTTCTTTTTTTGCTCTTTGAATACTAGCAAGCTGATCATAGTCAATATGACAGACGTGGAGAGGTCTGTCGAATTTTTTTGCTAATTTGATAGCTACTTCGACTGTTTCTCCTTCGGCATGAATCATGATTGGAAGATTTGATTGCCATGATTTAAAGATGAGTTCCCTTTCCTCGTCACTTTCAACTAGAAGCGATCCTGTCGTCTGATTCATGTACACTTTTAAGCCAAAAGCTTTTTTATAGACTTTGGGGAAATATTTTGTTGACTCTGCTGTTGCTCCGAAATGAAATCCAATATCGCACCAGATTCTACCTCTGGCTCTTGAGATTTTATTCCCCAAAGCATCCTCGCTAATAGTTGGTGGAATATTGTTGGGCATATCCAGAATTTGAGTGTAGCCTCCGGCAATTGCAGCGCGTGTTCCAGTTTCAAAATCTTCTTTTTGAACCCCACCTGGTTCGCGTAGATGCACATGAACATCTACAAATCCTGGAAGTTCGAGGAGCTTTTTCACTTTTTGAAATTCTAACACAACAATGTTTAAATTTTTGAGATATAATCTTCATACTCTGATGTGTTCGAAAAAATTTTCAAGTATCTGGCTTATATAGCAATCGTTTTTGCAATTCTTTCTGGCATTGTTATACATAAGGCGACGTCATGGTTCGTAAACGATTATCATTTTTCGTCTCTTGCGCAAAGCTTCGTTCATAATAATCTTTTTTTAAGTCCAATTAACCTTCCTCCTGGTGATTTTGTTGATTTCAAGGGAAAACAATATTTGTTTTTTGGTCCAATGCCTTCAATACTACTAACACCTTTTGTTTTAATTTGGGGCCGGGATTTTCCTCAGTTTACACTTTCTGTTATTTCTATTGCTGTCGTTTATGCATCCGTATACCTACTTTTGAGAAAATTTAAATTTAAAAAGGTTGACACTATTTATCTTGCTAGTTTTTTTACATTTGGCACTGTCTTTTTTTTCGTGTCTCTTGTTAATATTTCCGCCTATGTGGTTCAAGCGGTTGCAACTGCTTTTTTTGTTTTGGCTCTGTTGGAGTATTTTGGCAAGCGCAGATGGCTGGTTATCGGTTTTTTGACGGCATGCGCGATTGCGACTCGCTGGACCCTTATTGGGCTTTGTGCATTTTTTGTTCTTGAAATCTACAGACAGAAAAAGACTCTGGATTTAACTAATACCCTAAGACTATTTTTAATACCTATTATTTTTGTCGTTTTACTTTTGAGTTTCTATAACTTTAAAAGGTTCGGGTCTTTTTTTGACACAGGATATACACGCAATGTTTCTGTTCTTGACAAAAGCTATTATAATTATAAACTTGGTTGGTTTTCTCCCTTACACATTCCAGCTAATCTCTATGCTCTTTTTGTTATGGCACCCGAACCTGTTAAAAGAACTGACGTTGAGTTTGCGCTCAGATTCCCCTACTTAAAGGCCAATGGTTATGGTATGGCAATTTGGTTTACTTCACCTCTGTTTATTTATCTTATAAAAATTAGGAAGGAGACTTATACTTTATCTGCAGTTGCCGCTATTTTTATTCTACTTTTTCCTTCGCTTGTATATTTTGGGATCGGCAGCTCTCAATTTGGATATCGATATTCTCTGGACTTTTTGCCACTGCTTTTCCTTATTTTAATTTCGGCATTTAGGAAAAGCTTGCCCCATTTTGCAAAAGGGCTCATCGTTTTTGGAATTGTATTCAATTGTTTCTATATGCTAAGTATCTGGAATATCTATCCGCTTGTTAATTTCTGGGTTTATTTGAAGGATTTAATTTGACCTATTTATTTGATTTGAAAATTGTCGACTGCACTAGACCAACTTGATTTAAAAGATAGGTAAGGATGGTGAAGAGCGTAAAGAGACCATACTTTGCAGACCTTTTGAAATTAATGGACGAGGCATCTTTAAAATATTTGCAAGGAATTGGTACTTCTGAGATATTGAAACCGCAGGAAAGTGCGGAAATGAGAATTTGTTGATCGAAAACGAAGTCGTCGGAAAATTTATGGTAAGGAACAGTTCTTAACACTTCTGCGCTAAAAGCTCGAAAACCCGTGTGATATTCACTCAAGTTTAGACCCATTGTCAAATTTTCAACCAAAGTTAGAACTCTGTTCGCGAAATATTTCCAGATGGGCATTCCTCCTGCCATTACCTGATTTCTTGTTTGAATTCGAGAACCTAACATAATATCTGCGCGCCCATTTACAACAGGCTCGCAAAGAACACCTACTAGCTTTGCGTCGTATTGATAGTCCGGATGGACCATGACAACTATGTCTGGATTACGTTTTAGAGATTCGTCATAACAAGTTTTCTGGTTTGCCCCATAACCTCGATTCTTTTTGTGTACATAAACAGTAATTCCGAGTTTTTTAGCTTTTTCTACTGTTTTGTCACCAGATGAATCGTCTACCAAAATTACTTCACTGATTAGATCTTTTGGAAGATCACGGTAAGTATCATTTACCGTTTTTTCGGCATTGTACGCAGGCATCACAACAATGATTTTAGGGCTTTTTTTACTGTCCCAAAGTCGATTATGATTTTGCAAAATTTGCTAAGACCTCCTTTGCTGATAGTTGATCGTTCACAGTTGATAGTTGATGGGTAAAAATTAAATCGGGTGCTTTTATTAATGCCCAAAAGAATCCTACGAAGAAAGCCCAATCAAATCTAAGTATTGCTACAGCAAAATGATACGGTAGCCATAAAATATGCTGCGCAGTCCATACGTAATCATTAATGTTTTTCCATATAAAAAGAAATTGATTTTTGTAAGAGACGGATTTGATATAAAAATTTGATCTGGTTTTTTTTATTGCTCCTTCCGCGTGAAAGTGGTCAACTTTGGAAAGCGGTTCAAAAAAACATTTGTATCCTTTTTGCCAAGCACGAAAAGAGAGGTCAATATCCTCCCAGTAAAATGGGGCGAAAATTGGATCGAAACCATCCAGATCCAAGAATTTTTTCCTGTCAAAAAGTCCCGAGCCTGCTGAAACCCATAAAGTCTCTCCCCTTTCCACAACCGCTGCAAAATGACTTACGAAACCTTTCTTAAAAAATGCCCCGCCTCTACCCCGCGGAATTATCTTACCCCTTTCGTGACTTTGATCTAAAAGACCTACAGCGAAGATCTTGCCACTGTCAAAGTACTTTAAAAGTGGTTTTAAAAACCCACTTTTCGGCGATACGTCACTATTTAGCAGCAAAACGAGATCAAATTTAGCTGACTTCACTCCCATATTTGTCGCTTTGGCAAAGCCTATGTTCTTTTTGAGAGAAATGAGTTTCACCTCTTTAAACCTTTTTTTAATAAAAGATACTGAATCATCTATAGAACCATCGTCTACGACAATTATCTCGCAACCACTAGTGTTTTGGACTACATTTGGCAAATGCTTAGCAAGCAGATTTCGGCCATTATAATTTGGTATTACTACCGATATTTTTTTATCCATAAAATTGACCCAAGAAATAAAGAAATGAGCGCAGCCATAATACTAATTTTGGCACCCAAAAAAAATGAATTTGGGCGATATTTAAAAACTACTTCGTGCTTTCCCTGCGGAACAATTATAGATTGGAACATATAGTTTACTCTATTAATTGGAATATTTTTTCCATCAATATAAGCCTGCCAGCCTGGGTAAAAAACGGTTGAGGAGACAAGCGGCGCTATGCTTTCTGTTTCTGTTGTAATTTTAATTTCCTGATCGGTGTACTTATCTACAAAAATCAGAGGGTTTTGTTTCTTGGCTATGAACTCGCAACAGGTAGCAACTGCTTTATTCTTGAAATCGAAGTCGGTACTCACGATTGACTGGAGTTCTTCGTCTTTAGAATTAACTTTTACAACTTCATTTACAAAGTAGAGCCTTTGTATAACGTTTTTGTTGTTATAAACTTTGGTTTCTCCTTCCTGAAAAACCTTTTCAAAGCTTGGATTTTGAATTTCATCGAACGTTAAAAGATATTGAACATTTAAGAAGTTGATAAGCCCTGAGTTGAAGTTTTGAGGATTAATTATTCTGTTAAAAGATCCAGATTCAGTCACTCTTTGGGCTTCATATGAAGAGACAAGCTTGGCATAATCTTTGAGAAAAAGTGGGTCGTAACCAGAAAGCATCTCAATTTTGTAGACAGATGACGTGTTAGGATGGAATATTCTTCTGTCTGTGGAAATAATCCTGAATGGTTTTGATTGTGATGCTAGATAATCTATGATTCCGGTTGAAGGAAAAATAGAGGAGTACTTGGAAAAAGGAGTAAATTTATAACCGAATCTGAAAAGCTCCGCTAGAGTAAGTGAGAAGATTAAAACCAATATTAATTTTTTTGATAAATTTAATAACTTAGCTGCGACAGTCAAGCTAAGGGCAATGAAAACTGCTGTCGGTATAAATAGATTGTGAAGGGCTATACTTCTGTTTTGTTCAAGAGAATTTGAGCCGTGAAAAAATAAGGTAAAGACAGCTATCGACGCAAACACTGCAAATAACGCAAATAGAGGGATCAAGACTTTTCTTTTAGATTTTGCCCGCAGGAACCTTTCGAAACCGAAGGCTGCCAAACATACGAGAGAAAAATCCAATAGCATGACTGCTCTGGAAGGCTGCATGCTAGAGATGAGAGGTAAGTTAATTAGATAAGGAATTTTAGAAATCGGATTTGCAATGGAGAGTAACAGGGAAAATAAAGCCAGAGCGAGAAAGAACCTTGAACTTTTGCCTAATTTTGTTAAGACAACGATAGCCAAAAAGAGGGGAATAATTCCTATAAATGAAACGAACTCGAGATAGTTCCAAATACCCCAATAGTTATATGTTGTAGGGTTGCCAAAGTAGTCTGGTGCAATAAGCTGGACTAGATTTTGCAGCGGCAGGAACCAATCTTGTCGAGTTACAAAGTAGGCTCTATCTGTAGATCTTGCGGAGAGCAATATAAATTCCAAAGACGGCAAGATTTGGCTTGCTGAAATTAATAGTCCCAGAAAAAAAGCTGCAAGAATAGATAAAAGAGGTTTTATCTTTTTTTCGTAGACAGATAAAAAAACTAAGTATGCAAAGCTTGCAACAAAAACATAAAAGGCAGCTTGCCAAAACCCAGAAACGATTGTTTGGAAAGATGCAAAAATTAGAATTAAAAACCAAGACGCAGAAACCTTTGAAAATAATTTATTTACCGAAAGCAGTATGAGTGGCAGCCACATGGCCGTTGATATCATATTTCCCCAAGTAAACCATGACATAAAGTAGCCTGAAAGGGGCAGGACAAAAGCACCAAAAACGGATGCGGAATACGTGAGTTTAATGTTTCTTAAAAAGAAATACATGAACAATGCAGTTAGAAGTGGTGGCAAAATAATTTGCACTACCCATGCCAGATTAAAAGGCAAAATGAAAAATAGAAAGTTAAGAAACTGTAAAGTTGCGGATTGAATATTTGCCAACAGTGGTTGCCCTGCAAAGCTGTATGGGTTCCAAAGAGGCAGTGATCCATTTTTTATATTTTCAACTACTAATTTTCTCCAGGGGTAAATTTGCAAGATAGAGTCTGTAATTAGTGGATTTTTAGTAGGAAAACGATAAGCATCATATCCACCATTCGGCTGGTCGCGCCAAGGGTGATACAGACCTAAAAGCGCATCGGCTGGCATAGGAATTTTTGCGGATAAAAGATGCGGCAAGAAAAAAGCGAAAATTAAAATTGGGGCAGTTAAAAATTTAAGAGAATATAATTTTCTCATAATCATTAATGAATTTTTGGGTTGAAAATCTAGTGCTTGAGGAAATTGCGGCCCGAGACAGTTTATCCATAAGATCGGGATGCTTTATAAGCTCTAAGGTCTTTTCAAATAGTTGGGTTTTTGTACTCCATAAAAACCCATTTTTACCGTCTTCTACTATTTCTCTTTGACCGCCTTTACCAATTACCACAGGCACCGCGCCTGAAGCGCAAGATTCGACCGTAGCAATACCAAAGTGTTCCATCTTCTCCGGATTTTTTGCTTCATCTTCTCCAAAACCGGTTGCGTGCCAATATATACTTGCTTTTGCATAGATTTGACTTAGTCCATCTGCCGAAACATTTTCTTTTATTCTGATTGCAAATCCGCGCGATTGTTTTCTCAAAGACCTTAAATATTTTTGATCTTCCTTTTTTGCCTGACCAATTAAGATAAGGCGCCATCCCGGCGCCTCTTTTGAAATTTCTTTAAAAACATCAATCAGCGTTTCTTGTTTTTTAGGATGGAGTTGAGCCGCGCTAAAACGGCCAACGGAAAGAATAATTTTTTCTTTTGGACTAACTTTTGCTAGCTTTATATCGACGGGAGGATAAATCACTTTGGAATTAACCTGAAAGCTTTTATCTATAAATTTCTTAGTAAAGTTAGAGTTGACAACAACATGTTGATAATTTTTAAGTTTAATTTTAGTGATAAACGAGGGCTTTGGAAAAATAAAGGGAACTTGAAAATGCAAGATGTTTCTGGGAGCGAGCGTTGTTGGTACGCTGCCATCTGAAAGAATAAAAAGCAAATCGTATTTTTTAGTTGTCAGTGCTTTAGACAAAAATTTTTTGTTAAAAATGTTCTTTTCAAAATCAATTTTTGTCAAGTCAATTCTTAGAAAGCGAGCTAAAGGTGCTTTGATTGTCACATCATCCCAGAAAACATCAACTTGGTTATTCTTGGAAAGATGAGACGCTAGAGTGAGTATATATCTTTCACCACCCCCAAACGTGTCCAGATAAGGACTGTAAAAACCTATTTTCATTGTTGCTTATTTATGATTACGAAAGCTCTGTTTATTGACACTGAATAAGTTTTATTGGAAAGTATAATGTATAAAAGCTGATTAGTAAAAAGATTGAAAACCAATTTTGAAAAAAAAATAATTCTTCTTACAAACTTAATTTTGGGGTCAAAAATAAATAATTTGAAAAGTAATTCATTGATTTTAATATTTCCAGAATAACTGATTTCTGTCTTGTAACTTCTAAACATATTTCTTATTTCTTTTTGGCTTGGTAAACCGTAATGAATATGTTCATTTAAATACTTGACGGATTTACCCTTTTTTTTGAGTATAATTTGAACAAGTTTTTCGTACTTTATATGTTTTCGGGTTCCTACTGGGAAAGAGAGAATTACTTTATTTGACGCTATCCTTACTAAACTAGCAACAAACTCTTGACGTTTTTTCTTTGGAATGTGCTCCAATACATCAATCGAACAGACAACTACAAAAGAATTCTTAGTAAATGGCAGTTTTCCTTTAGGAATAATTACGTCACCGCTAGTAAGATTCGCAATAATGATTTTCTTTGCTTGACAAAACTGTGATAAATGATTAAGTTCACCTCCAATATCAAGAACACTCTGATTTTTATTAATGAGACTTCCAACTTTTTTATGCCTCTCAAAAACATCATAAGGCAAAAAATATTTAAACATTTTTAATGGTATTGAATTTTTCCTCAGTATTATTTTGTTTTTCCCATAGGTAAACCAGCATTATTGAACGATGATAAGATTGAAAAAGGGCCTGAATTAAACCTTGAACGCCATCTAGCAATCCGCGTTTCAATAGGTATCTGGATATAAACTCATCAATAAATACTTTAGTTACCCGAGCGCTATTGACCTGAGGGTGATTTGCCTCATAGGCCAGCATCGCCTCAATTTTTGCCCACTTAATTGTCTTTTCCAACATTCTATTTAAACTTCTTGCGGTTAAATGTTCGATGGGATTTACTAATCTAACACTTTCACCTCTAAAAATTGGGCTTTCATGAACAACTCCAATCCAGCCTTTAAGTTGCTCCTTTTTAAATAATTTAGGGACATAATCTGGCCACCATCCACCGTGCTTAATATTCTTGCCTAATACGTAGTTCTTTCGGGGAATGTAAAATGCGGAGTATTTGTCCTCTTTTATAACTTTAACAATCTCTTTTCTTAATTCCTCTGTTAGTCTCTCATCGCTATCCAGATACAGAAGCCATTTACTTTTTGCTGAATCTTTAAGAATATTTCTGTTCTTGTCAAACTCACTAAAATTCGTATTTATTACTTTATCCGCATATTTTTTAGCAATATTAATAGTATTATCAGTCGAGTTTTGATCGAGGATGATAATTTCATTTGCCAAATCTTTAATAGATTTTAGGCAATCCTCTATAACTTCTTCTTCGTTTTTTGTAAGAATTAGGGCTGAAATTTGCATTTTTAATTTAATATGGATTCCCCAAGCCTTCCGGTAATAAAATCAACTAGAGCTTTTCTTTTAATTTTATTGCTTGAAGATATAATTTCTCTGAAAACAGCAAGTTTCGTCCTTATTTTGGCAAATTTCAAAGCAAAAAGTAATCTACTTTTTGTAAAATAGTAGTCTTGTAATTTTGAACCAGAACCACCGGTACTGCTGGCATTTTTATGCCAAATAATTGCAGCCGGCTCAAATAAAATTTTGAATCCGGCTTTTTTTGCTCTTACACAAAAGTCTAAATCTTCTAAATACAAAAAATATTTTTCATCAAGATAGCCAATTCTTTCAAATACTTCCCTTTTAACCAACATACAAGCACCTGTTGCGAACTCTATTTCAGATTCCTTGTCGTATTGTCCATTGTCTACCTCGTCTACTCCGATGTGCACTCCCAAAACATTTTGCCAATCGATTTTACCCCCAGCATACCAAATTACATGACCAACATCTGCCTTTTTGTACCTGTTTTTATGAAATTCGAAGCCAGGAGCAAAATAAATTTTTGGGGAAACTATGCCGACTTTCTCAGAGGCTCTGACCAAACTTTTTACTAAGTACTTGTCTGCAGTAATATCATTATTGGCAATTAGTACCAAATCTTTGTTTTGCCCCAGACAATATTTAATACCAATGTTATTACCGCCACTGTAGCCTAGATTTTCCTCATTTCTAATAAGAGTCATTCCTCTTAATTTTGAAAGTTTATTAAACTCATCTTTGGGAGAACCATTATCAACAACTATAAGTTCAATTTCGTTTTTGTCTTTATCACACTTTTTTAGACTTTCAACACACAACGCAGTATTTTTAAAACCTTTATAATTAAGAATTACTACTCCGACTTTCATTTCTCCTACAACTCTTTATATTCGCTTAAGTTTATATATTTTAATTGAATTTTGAATTTCTGCTAACTGCTCAACACTGAATGGGCGAAAGCTTGAAACTTCCCAAACACTATATTTTTGGATAGTTTGTCTATCATCTTTAGATATTAAATAAATTACTTCAGATTGCGGATAAGCTTCGACGTCTTGGGGAATTTTACCTTTAATTTCTACCAGGTATCTATAAGGCATAGCTCTGGTGTCTCCATCTAAAGTGGCTGCAATGTTAAATTTTTTCAAGGAATCGGGATCCTTAACTATTATTTCTGCGGCCTTTTTTTCTCCCTTTAGGTTCCATCCAGCCGGCATAGTATAACCTTCTTTTGCAAATAAGTTTAATTTTGTTGCATTAAAACAGATAAACGTAATAAGTATTGCAACGAAGATATATTTGCCCCGACTTGAGAATTTTAACAGCCGGAAAAGCCCAATTGCGATTAGAAGAGTAATGCTTACATAGATCGGGGCAAAATAGTGGGGACTTAAATTTTGAGGAAACAGGCTTGAGCTAACTATTGAAATGATTAGGGAAATAACAAGAAAAATTACGAGGATTCTGTCCTTCGAATCTTTTAGGCTAAAAGTGATTAAAAGGAGAAAAATTGGCAAAAGTAAAATATTGGTAAATGTGATATCATTTAGCATTTTTACTGAGCCGACTACTTTGGCAAGAACATTCGATAACGAGGCAATGTGACCCTCAGAAAGATTTCTGAGAAACAATTTTAAAATGAAAAAATTGTGTCTTAATTCAAAGATCACTTGAGGGGTAATTGCTGCAAAAAAGCCTGCTGCCAACACCGCCATAGCCATAAATTTCTTTTTTAAAAGAATAAAAATCATTGCTGGCACTGCAAGCACCATAGCTAGATAGTGAAGTTGAAACATAATACCCAGGGATAAGCCCGAGACAAAAGAAAACCAGAATTTACTTTTGGCATTTTTAAAGATTTTAAATGTTGAAAAAATATATATTGCTGAAAAGAACGGGATTAGGTGCGGATTAGAGCTTGCTTTTGACTGAATAATAAAGAAACTATCAATTGCAAAAATGCCGCTTGCAATATACGCAATTTCTTCTCTAAAAAACTCTTTTGATATTAAATAAACAATCACAACCGTAAGTGAGGAGAGAAGCGCCGAAAAAATTGCTGGACCAATTGGATCGAGATTAAATAGAAAAAGCGCCGGGGTTATTAAATAATAATAAGCAGGTCCAAGATAAAGACTTTGCCCTTCAATGTACGGCCCTATTCTTGGTCCTAATAGAGTAAACTTGCCATCAACAATCATTCTTTTTACAATTAGAAAATCGTAACCCTGATCGCCTCCAAACGTTGTTAAAGCTTCAAGCCGCCAAAAACGCAATATGGCGGCTAAGGCGAAAATCGCGATAATTAGCCAATGAGAGACAAAGATTTTTCTAAATTTCACAGATTGATTATATCAGCTAAGATTACACATCTATTGATATTTTCTTCTTGCGAAGACAAAAATAACAGGATAATATAATCAAATGAACTTCTGGTTCAATTTTGGGACAGTTGCACTTTGGATAACAATCTTTTTTTTCATCACGAAATTTGATCCATATCTTAATTTGAAACTTTGCCTATTGGCTCTTGTCATATATCTAATCCCCGCTTTTTACCTGCCAACAATACCCGACGTTGGCCTTTTTGAAACTGTCGGAATTAAACTCATAGAAAGAGTTGACTTTTATGCATTTGATGGGAATAACCATGGTACTTTCCCATTCCTGCCTTTTATGAACTGGTTTTATGCAGTTGCCCACATTCTAAGTAATGAGGTTGGTCTTAAGTTCATATTTATTGTTCGTCTTGTAATGATTGGTGCACTTTTCGGCACTACCATATTGATAGGTAAGCTCAACGTAAAGAAACAATCGGGAAAAGACCAGCTATTTTTTCTTTTTAACCCTATTAATCTGTTATTAGTTTCTTTTCATGGGCAAGCTGATATTTTGCTATTTTTTTTTGTACTTGCGGCCGTCTTTTATTTAAGCAAAAAACATAAGTCAATCATCAAATCTGCAATGGCTATAAGCCTTTCTGTTTTAACTAAAACATGGTCAGTTATTTTTATTCCGCTTTTTTTAATTAAGATCAAGAAATCTTCCCATTTAGGTTTATGGTTACTAACACTGCTGATAATCACTATTCTATTTACAGGATTTTATGTTCGATTATTCCATTCTAGCTTTGCACTGCTTGTTGAAACTTTAACTAGCCACACGGGAGGTGCCTCTGGCTTCTGGGGCTACACAGGTTTTTTGCGCCTAATTTCTGAATTCCGACCATCAATTATTTGGTCAATTAACTCGTTGGAGGATAAGTCGATGCACATTTTAATCGTAGCTTTTTTAGTTGCTTTCGCGATAATTGTAAAAAAACGTATACCTTTACTTCCAAGCATGGTCATCTTGGTTTTAACATTTATATTGATTACTCCGGGATGGGGTCTTCAATACACAACTTGGGTTCTTCCATTTGCAGCAGCAAGCGGTATGGGCAAGGCTGTCAGGACTTATAGTTATTTTGCTCTTCCTTATCTCGCATTTTCATACCTGTTACTTGTGAGTGGATATTCTAACAAAGAGTCTTTAACTATTATTTCTATTGCGCTAGGATTTCCTGTATGGACGTACGCAGCACATTGGCTAGTCCAGTTAGTTAAAAGGCAATATCCATAACTGTAAAATTTATTGACTATTTACCAGAACAAATATATATTAATTCAAAAGCTTAAATGAAGAATTTAGTTCTGACCATTGGAGCGTCAATAATAATTATTGCAGGGATTTTTTTGTTTGCTTCGCAAAATAATGCTTCGCAGAATAAAAACGAAAATGATACAATTAATCCAACCTCCGTCCCAGTTGGATCACCGCAAGCGAATATATTGAATAATCAACCAGATAGTTCCACCCAAAAAATGCCGTTTCCAATTTTAACGAAAGAAGAGATTGCCGGTAAAAAAATTAAAATCTCTACAAACAAGGGAGAGATCGTTATTGAACTGCTAGCGGATGCGCCTATCGCCTCTTCTAACTTGCTGTATCTAGTTAATAAACATTTTTACGACGGTCTTACTTTCCACCGTGTAATAAAAGGTTTTATGATTCAGGGCGGCGACCCCACAGGAACGGGGAACGGCGGCCCCGGGTATCAGTTTCAAGACGAGCTTGATGCTGCTTCAGCTTCTTACCAAAAAGGCTACGTCCGAGGTACCTTAGCAATGGCTAACGCCGGACCTAATACGAACGGCAGTCAATTCTTTATTATGCATCAGGATTATAAGTTACCGCATAACTACACAATTTTTGGCAGCCTAATTTCCGGGATGGAAACTGTAGATTCGATTGCAAATTCCCAGGTTGATGAAAATGATAAGCCAAATCAACCAGTAGTCATGAATAAAGTGACGATTGAATAACTAAGAGATTTTGCGACGTATTTTATAGTATAGTTTTTTTGCCGGTAGCTCATCAATCATAACTGTATTAAACCAATACTTTGAATCCTTAATTACTTTAGCAAACTCCTTGCTAACCTCTCTTAAAAAGTTATCTGGAGTTAAATCCTTAAATTTTTCCTTTTTTTCCCAAACTTTCGCAAAAAAAACAAGTGAATAAAAAGCTTGAAAAAGAGACAGAACTAATCCATGTAATCCGTCTTTATATCCCCTTTCTAAAAAAAACGTTTTTAAAAAATCTGAGGCTGGCCAACGGATTGCATCATACCAATGGATTTGATCTCCTTTTTTAATAAAGTTTTCTGTTTCGGATTCTGTATAGATCGTATCTAGCTTTCTTAGAAACTGTGAGATTGTTTGATAGTTATAGTGAGTCATCGGATTTTCCAGTTTGGCTACCTTTCCGCTTACCTCTATTTTTTCGTGAACGTGTTTTTCAGGAAATCTACCTGAGTTTTTTTGAAATAGTCTCAAATTGTAGTCTGGCCACCAAATTGAATGCTGAATCCATTTATTAAAAATGATATTTTTTCTTGGAATTTCAAAACCTTTAATATTTTTTTGCTTAACTGCAGCCTTGATTTCTTTAGCTAAAACAGGAGTTATTCTCTCATCAGCATCTAAGGATAATATCCAGTCCCCAGCTGCTTTTGAAAATCCATAATTTTTATTTTTGTTTAGCATCACCGGGTCATTCGGGCGAATAAACACTTTCGCTTTATGTCTTTTTGCAATCTCAATTGTTTTATCGTGAGAGGTATTATCGACAAATATTATTTCGTCTGCTAAATTTTCAACAGATTTTAAACACTCTTCAATCTTTTCCTCTTCGTTATAAGCTGAAACTACGGTGCTAATTTTAGGTGTCATTTATTAAAAATTAAAGACTTGATTATAATTTTAGCATCTTCTATTAAATACCTTTTGAAAAAAGATAATGACAATATTATATAAATTAAAGCTCCTATAAAAATAGTAATTAATAGAGTGAATATACTTGTTATATAAACAATGGCTAAGTATTTAACTATTATAAACATCAATACAGATATAAATAGTGGGCCGAAAATATTCTTAGCAACGGATACTTTTACCTCTTTTTTTACAAAATAGATAATAGCTGAAGAAGTTATAGCAACAATAGCTGACGCAATAGCTACACCAACGAAACCGTAGAGCAAGACTAGCGGATATGTAAGTATCCATGTAGCTGAAGTCCAAAAAATCATAAATTTTAATACAATTTTAGGCTTGCTAATAGCAAAAAGAGTGTTTGTGAAAGTTGTCGAGATTGCTGAAAACAGCGCGTTTACTGCGAATAAATAAAGCAAGGGAAGCGCGGGCTCCCATTTAGAATATCTGGGAATTACTTCTAGCAGCTTCGGGGCAATTGCAATCATACCGAATACTGAAGGGTAAACAAAGTAAGTTACAAAAAATAAAGATTTTTCAATTGCTTTTGCCAGTTCAAATTTTTGTGATTGTAGTCTTGAATAAGCAGGGAATGTTACTTTATTAACATTGTCCACTATAAACCTAATCGGAGCCAGAGACCATTTTTGCGCCCAGCCAATATAACCTATTTGAGAAAAAGTAAGAATTTTTCCTAGAAAAACAGTCAGCAAATCATCCTTCAGTAATGCAAGGATGCTGTTTGCCTGAAATGGGATTCCAAATGAAGCGAGTTTTTTAGCGCTTTTAATATTTATCCCAATACCTGGTCTCCATGGAGAAAGTAGGTAGATAAGAATTAATCCAACGATTCCTCTTGTTAAAACTGCCCAAATAAAACTTGAAATACCGAAGTTAGCATATGCAAGTGAGACCGCAACTGTATAGAAAACAATATTTTCCGCAATGTGGGGAATAACTAGCTTCGTAAAATCTAACTTTCGCTCGAGAATAATCGACGGGATCGTTTTTAGAGACGACAATATTAAGGAAAATATTAATACTCTTAAGAGTATCAACCCTTGACTGTCGAGATTGTAGAATGCTGCAATTTTAGAGGAAAATGTAAAACCGATTACTACTAAAGAAAAAATAATTATTTGTTGAATAGTAAAAGTTGACACTAAGTCTTTTCTAGTTGGTTCGTCACTTTTTTGAACAAGAGCAGCAGCAAGGCCTACATCAGAAAAATACACAAAGAAATTTAAAATTGCCGAAACTACAAAAAATATCCCAAATATTTCAGGAGCTAAGAGAATTGTGAGAATAAACGTCGCGAAAAAAGTAAAAATTTGAACGAAAAAAGTTCTTAGGGTAAAAGTTACTACTCCAGAAATAGCTTTACGTTTTATTAACTCAATATCTAGTTGTTCTTTAGGATTTGCCATTTATAAACAAATGCGAAAAATATTACTGCGATGGTAATAACTGATAATAAATTCGCGAGTGATCTGGTGAACGTATTCTCAAATTTTATTTCAACGCTATTTTCACCTTGCTCTAGTTTAAACGTTATCAATTTAAGTCTGTTGTCGTCGTTTATTTGTACAATTTTATCATTAATTTTTACTTTCCAACCAGGAAAGTTGAACAAATTAGCTTGAATCAGACTAGAACTTGCACTGTTTGCTTTAAAAGTAATTTCGTGAGGCGTTTCCTTTAAGTCGCTTATCGTAGTATTCCCGTTTATTACTTCAACTTTTGTGTTTGGTATATTCTCTTTTTGAATATTTACGATGTTAGTCCCTAATTTGCCAGTATACATGTCTACTCCTTTGAGCAAGTACTCAAAAGAACTCGATGAAATATCCCAATTAATAAGACTTTCAGATGTCGCTAAGTCGTCTGTAAGATATGAACGGAAATCTTGGGGTTTAAATAATTTTAAATTTGGGACAGTAAGCAGGATTATTAGAATCGATCCTACTAGCAGTTTAAAGACGGTTAAACGTAAATAATAGATAAAACTGCCAGCCAAAATTGAGCTAAAGAAAGCAGTAAATATTAAAAAGCGCCAAGGGAATTGTAAATACTGTAAGGGTTTAAATAAATCCCAAATGAATTTTGAGTATTGGGTTGTCATATAAGCAGAAAAGATGAAAAGGAGGGAAAAAATAACTGACAACTGACGAGAGAACGTTTCCTTTTGGAAAGTGACAACTGACAATCTAGACAATCGTTTTGCGTTAAATAAATAAATGAACGAAAGAGCAAAAGCCGCTAAAGAGGTTAAAATGTGGAGTTTTCCAATTTTAAAGGAAATCCCGTCAGCTAGACCTTCTGCGGAGCCTCCAAAACCCCATGTCCAGTTCCAGAGTTGTTGAGGGTAAACAAAATGAATATTGTAATTTGCTAAGTTTACTAGAAGCAGATCGTCAACAATTGTAAATCGTTTTTCAAAAAGAGCTGGAGCCCAAAAGAATACAGAGATTCCGGCAGCAAATAACGCAGAGATGACAATTTTTTTAAAAAAAACAGTTTTTTTGTTTGACTGATATAAGAGTAACAAAATATAAAAAGGTAATATCAAAATAAACGGTAGAAATATTAAATTGTGAGTTACCATCAAAAGTGCAAGAAGAATTGCAGATAAGAGTACATAAGAAGTCTGACTAGTTTTGAATAATTTGTAATATGACCACAAAATCAGCGGTAACCATACAAATGAAAAGCTTTCTGCCAAAGCTCCTCTAATATAAATATCTAAAGCTCTGTAAGGCGCGGCTATGTAAAAGATGGCACTGACAACAGCAGGGAATTTCCCGGATAATTCTTTCACAAAAATATACATAGCTATAGCAGAAAATAAAATGCTAGAAAAAAATACTAGCTTTACACTATCAATAAATCCAAAACCCATTAGATGATACGCTTCGCCTATCGCATAAACTAAGGGAGGATAAAAATTAAAAAGCGGATATCCGAAGCCGAATCCCAATTCGTCTACCCAGCGGACTGGAAATTGCCCGCCTTTTAAGGCTTTGTCGAAAAGATAAAGACGGACGACTTGCTGATCGTCATGCATGGTAAATAAACCCCCTCTTGTCAATGGGAGTGATACAGAAAAGGAAATAATCAGAATTGCAATAAGCCCAATTAAATTATTTTTCATTTATATTGAGCAAAAAATGATTAGGTTGAATAATTGAGTAATCAGATCCACTTTCATAAATAGTTCTAATCGTTTTATCATTGTATAGAACTTGTGCCAAATTTTGGTCCATTAGTGATTGCTTCAGCTGATAATTGACATCGGAAATTACTATGGTCGAATTTTTCGGCAAATTTGGATACATGCCAACAATTTGTTCTGCAACCATTTTTGAAAAAGTCGCCTCTTGAGTTATCCAATGATTTTTTTGAGTAATTTTAGTCGAAAGATATGAGCTCGAAAACCAAAAAATTAAAAATGTTAAAATCAGAACCTTAGCAAAATATCCATTTTCCGAAATTTTCTCTATTGCGGATGCTATTGTTATAAGAAGGAAAAGTGACGGGATAGTTAAGTAATAGGGATAACTATGGTTGGCTAAAAATATTACTGGCGCTAACGCAATGAAAAAAGATAACAATCCTAAGGACATGATTAATAGTTTCTTATAATTTGAAGCTACAATTACGATAAAAAGTGTTACTTCAATGATTAAGAAGAAAAAGATGAGAAAAGTGAGCCCTGATGTTGCTCTTGCCAAGTTTTCAGTCAAATAAAATTTAGTCAAGATAGTTTGGGATTTAAATAGTTCCGGAATATTAAAAAACCATAGTAGGTACCAAATTCCATTTCCAATAATGTTTCTTGGAGTTAAGTTAAAAGCATATTCAGCACTGGTTTGAGTATTGAATATGAAGCCCCTTGCGACAATATAGAACAAGTCTACAATAATAAATGGTAAGACAAAAGTCACAATACGATGAAAACCCTTGGTAAGGTTTTGACTCTTAAAAAGAAAAATAAATATGATAAAGAGTGGAAAAATCAAAGCAAATTCTGTTGAAGCTAAGGATAAAAGAAACAAAAAAAAGCAGGCTAAGTATTTTTTTTCGCTAATGGTCTTGCATTTCATAATGATTAAGGTGGAGGACAAAAAAAAGAAGAGTCCGATAAAATTCCAAGTAAGTGATAGCCACCCAAAAGTCATATAGTGAAAAGAAGAAACAGCATATAAAAAGGCAGCGATGAGAGCTACTTGAGGGCTTGTTAGTTTTCTTACTAATTTAAAAATTAGAACAAGACTTACTACTAGGAACGTGTAAGAAATTAAATGAAAGAAAATTGGGTTCAAGCCAAAAATCTTTTGTGACAGGAAAAAAAACATTTGCATACCGACAGGCCTCCAGTAGACAATATCCCCACGAAAGAAAAAGAGTTTAGCAAAGTCTCCAAATGAATTAACTTTAACCATGTTTAAAACAAACCAATCATCTTGGAAAAAGTAGTAATTGAGGCTTTGGTAAAATAGATATAGACTTGCAGCAAATATAAAAAGAGAAACTAAAACCGTAAGTCTATCAATTTTTAATTTAAAATTTGGAATTTTCAATGAATTTTTAATATTTAAAGATTTAATTTTTAAAATTGTGAATTTAAAATTTTAAATTATTTTGGATACCCGTGAAGCTTTTTGTTTACAGCCCATAAATACCATTTAAAATACTTTGGCAGCCACTTTTTTAAATAAAATCGAGATTCTTTATCAAGGTAAGCCCAAGTCGTTGGAACTTCTGTTACTTTAAAACCATTAAAATGGGCTTTTACAGTCAATTCTATCGCCAATTCAAATCCCCCATCTGATTCAATATTGACGCTGTTTAAAAATTTTTTTGAATAAAGTCGAAATGAATTTGTTGCATCATGCATGGGCAGTATGCCTAAATAGTACAAGCTTACCCCTGCAACTCTCGATAAAATCTGCTTGATCAACGGTCCCCCGATTTGGTGTCCGCCTTTCATGTATCTGGAAGCTGCAATTACGTCGAATCCTTCATCGTATTTTTTCGCCATGTCGTTTAGAACTCTAGGATCGTCTGTAAGGTCGGCCATCATTACACAAACAGCCTCGCCTTCAGCTTTCTTAAGTCCAGTCTTTAAAGCGTTAAGAGCGCCCTTGCTGTAAATATTTTTAACCAGTTTGGCATTCGGATATTTTTTCTGAAGTTTTTTGACTTCGGGAACAGTTGTATCCTCATCCATATCGTGGATTATCAGTAGTTCGTGAGGGATTTTTATTGATGATTCAACTCTGGAGATTGTTTCTTCGATTACCTCTCCTTCATTGTAAACAGGCATTACAATGGAGAGTTTTAGAGATCTCGCCATTTTGTTTCAAAAACATCACCTAGATTTTTGTCGTTTCTTTTGTTGAAATGTATTTGTAGAGATTTAATCGTGAAAATGATTTTATTTGTTTTAAATACATTCCAGACATCGCAAATAACACAATTTTTCGATACGATAGATTTCATTTTTGTGATGTCCATTTTTTTGTAATAATTATGATTCGTCGCTAAAAATATAAAGTCTGCGTCTTTTAATGTCTTGTCCAAATCGTTTTCGTAACCTTGTACATAAGGATCGTGAAGAAATACTTTTGCCCTTTCACGTTCAAGTGCTTTTTTAACTTTAAACGCGAGTGACTCACGGATATCGTCAATTTCGGCTTTAAATGCCAAACCCAAAATTACTGCCTTTTTCCCTTCCAATTTTCGACGATTAGCTACCTGTTTAATTAAAAAAAGTGGAACTGATTCGTTAATTTTCCAACTTGTTGCGATCAGGTCTGCAAATGGTACATCTCCTATTAGAAAAAAACCGTCTTTAAACAGACATGGCCCGCCCGTAAGCCCGGGGAGTGCCAACCCGCCACGCTTATAGTTTTTGTTTACTAAATCCACAATTTTATAGATATCACGATTATAATTGCCAGCTAAAATCATGAATTCGTTAGCAATTGCAAAATTAATATACCTGTACATATTTGTAAATAATTTTGCCAGTTCTGCAGATACATCGTCCGATCTGTTTACAACTATACCCAAGTCCTCAAAGAATTCTGAGGCTTTTTGCGTGCTTACTCTATCTACTCCGCCAACGATTTGAGGAATTTGAGCAAGTTCGGTTAATGATTTGCCTTCTGCTATTCTTTCAGGACAAAAGGCAAGAAATAAGTTCGTTCCTACTTGTATATTGCCTAGATCATTCAGATATGACTTAACGTAATTGGTTGTACCAGGAGAAACAGTAGATCTTAGAATGAGCAACTGATTACCTTTAAAATAAGGTCGACATTGTTCAATGGCTTTATCGATTTGAGTAAGAGAAGGATTCATATTCTCATCGACAGGTGTTCCCAGTGTTAATATAATAATTCCAGATTTTGCGATATTGGAAAAATCGGTTGACGGGAAGAATGATCTGTTAACATATTTTTTAAGAACAGTTGGGCCCCCTTCTTCCATAAAAGGCATTTTACCTTCGGCAATTAAATTAATTTTTTCCTTATCTACATCCAAGCCATAAACCTTGTAGCCTTTTTCTGCAAGAAATAAGGCCAAAGGTAAACCAACTCTGCCGATTCCAACAATTGCAACTTGACGTTTGTTTAGAACTTTCCCTGATTTTTTTGATTTTTCAGCCACTTTATTACCTCCTTTAATCCTTCTTCAAATTTAATACTGGCTTGCCAACCGATTATTTTTCTGGCTTTATTCACATCGGGTACTCTTTTTTTAATATCAAATTTAAAACCTTTCACATATTTTACTTTAAAAGGTTTTTTAAGATCCATAAGGTGCCAAATTTTGCGCGCTAGCTCTACCATTTTTATTTCTTTATCACTTCCAATATTGAAATCCTGATTTTTGCCCTTGGGATGAAGAGCGACCGTAATAATTCCCTCTGCAATATCGGAAACATGGGTGAAACATCTAGTTTGCTGACCGTCTCCGAGAAGATTTAATGGATACTGGTCCGATATAATTTTTCTAACTAGATCAGGAATGACATGGGCATATCCCACTTCCCTTTCCGGGAATTCGTTTATGCCATAAGCATTAAATGGCCTGCATATAGAATAAGGAAGTTTATATTGGTCCCAAAATGAGTGGCAGTACCACTCTCCGGTCAATTTTGAAAATCCATAAGATGATATAGGTGGAGGAATTTTTTGGATATCTTTTTCCTTTGACGGAAAATTGGTTGCAGATTCAAAAACCATTGATGATGAAATGTAAACCATTCTTTTAATTTTTGCTTGAACTGCAGCTTCGAAAGTTGACGAATAGAGTTTGTTATTTTCGCTCAAGATTGTCGCTGGATATTTATGGAAATAACCGATACCTCCGATTTTGGCAGCAGCATTAATACAGATGTCAATACCTCTGAAAACTTCTTGAGTGGCTTTATTATCTGTCAGGTCAACTTTTACGAATTCTGCTCGTGTATCCACTTGAGCACTCGCCTTGAGCGAAGCCAAGATGGCTTGTCCTGAGCTCTTCGAGTCTGAGCCTGAGGGCTCGCCCCTCAGAGTTGAATGACTTGTCGAAGGATCTTTTTTAGACAAATCATCAGCGACTCTAACAAAATGGCTACCGTCAAGGAGCTGCCTGACAATTTCTGATCCGATGAATCCAGCCCCTCCTGTAACTAGGAATTTTGCTTTCGCCATAACGTGTAGAACCAAACACCAGTTCCAATCAGAGCTAGTAAAGAGACTATTTCTGAAGCAAGGTGGACTGGAGTCTTTCCATATGTGATTATAACTTCGTGGATTCCTTTGGGCAATTGGAAAGTAATCAAACCGAATTTATTTTGAAAGTTAGTAGGTACACTTTGCCCGTCAACCTGAACCTTATAACCTGGAAAAAAAATCGTGTTCACTAGTATTTCTGATCCTTCTTGAGTAGTAATCGTTGCTTGATAATTTGTTGGTCTGATTTTAAGATTTGATAATTCTCCATTATTTGTTAATTCAATTTTTTGCCCGGCACGTTTATTTGGTGATTCTTTAACCCATAATGGGAGATACTCGTCCCTAACAGTCGTCGTAGCCTCATTAGTTGCATAAAATCCGTCTTCCCTATCGACGAAATTTTTTGGCTTTGTATAAATGATGGTTGAGGTGATGCTAGCAACAATAATTAAGATTGTAATCAATCTGTTATTCTTGATTGAATCAACGACAAAAGCAGCTAGCAGCCCGGAAATTAGAACCATTACCGACAAGAGCCTCCATGGAAATTGAATCACATCAATTAGCGGCATGTTTTTCCAAATTGGCAAAGAAGCTTTTGACATTAGAAGAAAAGTTGCTATGAAAACTATAAGAAGTGCTGCAACTACATTATCTTTTTTTTTGGATTTTAAAAATAAATAAACGCTCGCAATGAAAATCGCAAGAGCAACTATTCCTACCTGTGGAGAAAAATACTCTTGCCCTTGTGGGGTTGCACCGTAACCCCAACTCGGAATAATTAACTTATTTATATATGAAACATGGTCGGTAATTTCAGAAACTTTAATCTCGGAAAGTTTGACAAATTGCAAATCATAAAGCGCCGAGATCCAAAAAAATGCGGAGATCAATAATCCCGAAAAAAAAGCGCTCAAAATTTTCTGCTTACCTTTCTTAATAAGTAACATAGAAATAAGAAAAAGTAATGGCAAAAAGAGAGCAGCAACAACATTATGCGACGTTATTAAAAGACCTACACAAATCGCAAGTAATGGCAGGAAAATTACCTGACCTTTGGAGATTTTAAAAATTGAACCAAGAACAATTGGGGCAACGGCAAATGCCACGTTTTCTCCTAGTGATCCCCTAACATAGAGGTCAACAAATCTATATGGAATAAACAGATAGACCATAGCGCCGGCAAGACTAGCATTTTTTGTAAAGAGTTGTGAAAGTGCCCAAAACATTGCAAGTGCTGAAAAAACTGAAGATGCGATAAATGTAATTTTGACACTATCAACGAACCCAATTCCTAGAATTTTTGGTATTTCTGACAAATAAAAAGGTAGGGGATATAGAAAATTTAAAACCGGATAGCCATAATTGTTATTGAGCCGATCTACGAATCTAACCGGAAATTGGCCACCGGTCAGTGTTTGGTGAAAAGCAGAAAATCTGATGACCATCCATTCCCCGTCATGAGTTTCAAAAAAACCTTTTTTGAAAAAAGGCCAAAGTGCAACTAGCGAAATTAAAATTAAAAAAATGACGTATTTTTTCATCAAAATTGCTTGTTTCTGACGAAGTATATACTAAGCGTGATCAAGGATAATATGCTTAATGTTGAAACAACGATTCCAATAACGAAAGATTTAGGCTGATACTTAAAGTCGACAGTGTGCTCACCTTTAGGTACGGCAACAGCCCTAAGTGCATAGTCTGCTCGTAAGATTTTAGACTTTTGGCCATCTATATAAATTCGCCAATCATCATCGTAAGCGTCTGAGAGAAAAAGAAGAGAATTGCTCTGTGAATTTGTAGCAAAAGTTGCTTTATTTGAACCGTAGTTTAAAATTTTTGGCTCAATAATATCTTCGTTGTTACTTTCGATCGGTATAGATGGTTGTTCTTCCAAAACGATTGTTTGTAAATCAAAATTATTATCAAATACTTTTTCGATAATTTCGCCGTCGTTTTCAGCAACAACATAGTCTGTCGACATAAAGACTCTAGGTAAAGCATCCAGTCTTCTATAGATTAAAAACTTTCCGTCCTGCCAATATCCTTGCACGTTGTCGTTGGGAAATCTGTTCACGTTCCAGTCCTCTGTCCCTGTTTTGGGTAGATCCTCTTTATCAAGTAAATACTTTACTCCCAAAAGATCAAATAAACGTCTGCGATAACCATTTTCTTCATCCGGAAAAGCAGCATCGGACCTGAGATAGGTTGATGGAACTTTCCCGTTGTTTCTTGAAGCTGCTAAAAGCTCTGCATAACGTTTTAGTCTTAATGTATCGTAACCCTCTGATACATAGAGCTGATAATGCGTCGGCATGTTGTAATCTACCCTAGCCGTTCCTCCACCATAAAACCTATTGATGCCAGTATTTTCTTTAAGAAATGAGAACAGCGCGTGATCTGGAAAAATAAATTTTTTTGGGGCAAAGGGAAGAAATTTGTTAGAAAAATAAATTCCCCCAAACAATGTCAGGATGAATAAAGCAATTGTAAAAAGATTTTTTTTAATTTCATTCTTAGCTTTAACTTTGGGAAAGACCATTTGAGCAACGAGAGACAAAAAAACCAGCAAACCAAACATCAGTGATGGGATTATTAGATTCCTGCGAGTAACGGTAAGATTTGTTTGCCAAGTATCTGCTGGCTTTAAAAGCGAAGGGCCAACAAAAGCAAAAATCCACATCATCAGATATAACATTCCAATTACTAGTAAAAACTTGATAAATAATTTCAGATAATTTTTAATCACAAATTTTCTAAAGAAGTCTTCAAAACCAAAGCCCGCAATTATGATCATTAAAAACATAGATATTGACATGAATCTTGATGGCGTAGTTGAGTTCAGGAGTGGAATTTGTAGGGCTTTTATAAGATAGGTAATAGGGCCATGCGTTGACGCGATTATAAAAAAGACAGAAACTATCGTTGCAAACTTAATGAATTTTAGTTTCCATAATTTGTAAATTCCCCACAAGCAAAATATTAAGGGCACTACCCCAATGTACGGCGTGAAATCGCCATATGTCTGGCTCCAGAAATTATTACTCGCTGGATGGCCAAAAAAGTCTGGAGCAAAAAACGTGACGAGATTTTTGTAAGGAAGAATTGCATGATCGAATACTTTACTTGCAAACGGGAGTGAAATTGGAGATTTTGCGTAGAAGTCGGCAGTAGGGATTAGCTGAATCGCGGATAATAATATGCTAAGAGATACGGCTGCCAGCAACACCACAAGTCTGGCCAAATTTCGCCCTGATTTATATATCCAATATATTGCGGCGATTATATAAAGATAAATCGCTGTTTGAGGATGCCCAGCTAAGGTAGACATTGATAAGGAAACTGAGAGCGTAAGAAAATATCTAAACTTGTAGTTTTTAAAGTAATTATTTATCGACCAAAATATTAGAGGAAGCCATATGTAGCTGTGACTTATGTTGCCGTTTTCCATCCATGTAATTAAGTAGCTGGAAAGCATAAACGTAATTGAACTAAAAAGAGATGCAGGCGAGGATAATTTAAAACTTCGCGCTGCCAAATACATGAATAAACCGCCTAAAAGTGGTTGGGTAACCACTAGCAGAATCCAGGCGTTTCTGGGGTCGGTCAGAAAATAAAAGAAGTTTAAAGGGTAGAAAACACTCGATTGAAAATTAGCTAGCAGTGGTTGGCCTGAAAAGGTATATGGGTTCCAGAGTGGAACTTGTCCTCGCTTAAATTCCTGGGCAGCAAATTCTTTCCATAAGTAGATTTGTCTAATACTATCTGCCCCAAGAAGCTCCTTGTGGGTTGTGTAAGAGTTGTAGCCTTCCCAACCGCCGGAATAATAAGGGAAATAAAAAGAAACTAAAAGATCACCTGGGATTGGATAAAGTCCGCGTATAAATATTTTGAAGAATATTAGGCAAGTTATAAATACAATAAATAGGAAAGGTTTTAATTTTTTAACCACAATAATTCCTCTGCTCTGAATAAACTACTATGTTAAGCGTATCATTGGCTTCTTGTTGTGTGACCGTGTCTTAGTAGTTTTTTATTTCTTATTACTGCCCAAAGACAATACAGGAGAATGCCAAAAGAGCTAATTGAAATCAAGTCTGCGAGCCACATGATTCGAGTTTTTTTGTAGACTACATTTATCGTGTGTTTACCAGCTGAAACTTCAGTTCTGAATATACCGTCTATGGAAAAACTATAATCAAGCGGTTTGTCTTTTCCGTCTACAAAAACATGCCAGCCAGGAAAATAAAATTTATTTACAATTAGTTGAGCACTTTTGTCACTATCAACGACTGCTTTTATATCAAGGGAATTATCTCTGACAATATTTATTTTTCCTTCAGGATACATGTCTATAGAACTTTTCGGGGGGGGCACCCCTTGACCCAGATAGGTAAATATTCGTCCTGATTTGAGGTTGATGCGCACTGACCTTCGGGTTTGTATTCATAAAAATACGAGTAAGCTTCTGGTTTAAAAGATGGCAAAAAGTTAATAGAGGCAATAATTGTTATTGAAACAAGGGCTATTTTTAAGTACAAGCTTTTAATGTGTGCTAATAAGAGGCCAAGAAAAAAGGGAATTATAAAAGCCAGAATAGATAGTAACCTCCAAACAAATTGAAGTATCCCTGTTGCAGGGGATGTTAGTTTCCAAATATATATTGCTGGTTCAAAGAGTAACAGATACAGTACCAAGCCAGATAAACCCCAAAATAATGGTTCATTTAATTTCTTTTCACCCTTTAATTTCTTATAAATAAAGTGCATCAGTCCACCAGCTAGTATCAAGACAAAGACACCAGAAGTTCTCCAAACCATTTGATTGAATTTTATTACCAACAAATTGCTTATTGGTTCAAGGGTTTGAAAAATATATGTGGTGTTTAGGTCTAGGTAAGAAACCTTAATTATTTTTAAATAATAAAACATAGGTATTAGGTAAAAAGCAGCCATTCCTAGCCCGAGTATTAAAAATCTCCAGAACTGTTTATTCGTTTGAAAGAATACTAAAGCGTATAACAAAACAAACCCAGTAAATAGTACCCCTGTTAAATTGTGACTTATTAGTACGAGAAATAACGATATAGAAAACAATACACCCCCAAATTTATTTTTTTTCTGTAAGAGGAAAAGGGCTCCAAGTGCAAGCGGTACAAAAGCTATTGCCCATGCTTCTGCAACAGCCCCACGCAGGTAGGTATTAGTTCCTCTGTATGGGAACAATGTGTAAACTATAGCAGCAGTAAGAGCAGGAAAATGGCTCATTTTCTGGCGAGCTGCAAAGTAAAAAGCAAAGGGGCCAAAGATTAACGGGAAGACGTATACGTATTTGGTAGCAACAATGCTGCTTAAGGAAAGCAGCATTTTCAGTATCGCGCCAAAATAGTAGGTAAGCGGTGCGTAGAAAAGGTACAATGGATAACCGTAATTGTTTGACAGCTCTCCAGACAACCTCACTGGAAAATTAGACCAATCGTTTCTTTTTAGCTCCCTCTCCATGTAATCTATTCTTACCGTGGTTATGTCATCGATTGTCCTAAAGAATCCTTCGTGTAAAAGAGCTTTGGAGGAGAGGAAAATGAAAAAAGACAGAATAATAACACACATTAACTCCTTTTTCATTACTGTTGCCAAATTGGCAAGTCCAAAATTCATTGAATTAGTTTAACATAGGAAAAATAAATAATCGTTGGAGTGTTAGAGTCAGATTTATTTATGTGGATTTGTTTCTAAAAGTTTTAATACTAACTCCAATCAGCACAACTACGGCTGGCAGAAAAGTTATAGATTGCATGAATAATTGGGTTCCAGAGTGTGACCAGTCGCCATAAAAAAGATATGGAAGATATCTAAGACTTGCTCCGAAGGCTAAGGTCGTTGAGGTTAGAACTAGAACAGGTGAAGAAACGAGAGATACAAGCGGTAGAGTCCAGAAAAGATACCACGGTTGGAATTGGACTTGAGTTGCTCCTGATGAAACAAAAGGAACGGATATTTTGAATGACGAAAAAAAATAAGTAAAAATGGCCATAGTTATTAAATTCAAAAGAATAAGAAATTGAACGTTTTTGCTCCTGCCAAACGTATACCAAATCAGCCAGGGAAGGTTAAGTATCGGAATATACTTGATTAAGGTGCCAGCAAAAAGAGTTAAATAAGACAAAGTTGTTTTTCTGATTGTTAATAAATAAATAGGTAGGATTAGAAATGTTGCCAAAACTACATCGTTATGCGCATTAGCAACACCTTCAAGTAGCAATGTTGGGTTGAGGGCGTAGAAGGCAGTTCCAAATAACGTAGCTCTTGGTCTTATCTTATTAAGGATTCTGTAAATTAAAAGTGCATTAATCAAATGAAATATTGAAATAAAAACTTTGAATGTAATGAGGTTAAAAATAAATTTACCAAAACCTAATGTCGCCGGAATAAGTGTATATCCGAGCCAGAGTGGACCATACGGGGAGTACCTGTGAATCCATCTCATAAATCTCAGCCAATCATCAGTCGGGAAATCCAAAGGCCTGTGTGTATATGGATTAGCATGATACTTAATAATAATTTTCGCGTCGAAAATATAATTAAAAAGGTCAGATGATAAAAATGTGTATGCAAAGATTAAGATAAATGTACTCAGAAGAGTCGCGAATTTTAGATAACTAAGGCTTAACTGTTTTTTGTAAAAAAGCCATAAATTAAATAAAAAGAAAGAAAAAGCAGTAATTAAGAATAGCAAATAAATGAATGTTGCAGCACTCCGATGATAATACCCCAAAGCTTGTAAGAAGTTAACAAAGGAGAGAACAAATTTGTTCTGTGACAAAGTTAGATTTAAATCCACATAAGCGTAAGAAAAAATTGCCAGGAAAAAATATAGTAAGAAATTAGCAACGAGAAGTTTTTTTTCAAGAGATTTCATCGATCCGCTGTTTATTATAGCAATCAAATGTTGAGTAAAGGATTAATAAGTATCCTAAACCTTACGAACAATGAGGGTAACAACTTGGATTTAATTTTCTTTTAATAAAATCGAAGAAGTCACTCGATTTTGGTGGATTATTTTTCCACCATTCAGCTGTAGTTCTATAGACTCTTGAGGTACTTAAACTATAATAATTTGCATCCTTTGGGATTTTATTTTTGGGGATATAATCCCATGTTAAGCCTTTACTTTGCTCGCAAGCCATTATGCCTATTCCGGCTTCGCTGTTCCTGCCATCGTGGTACATACTCAATGAAAGGGGATGGGCTACAACTCCTCCAGAAAACGGACAACTATAAATGTCGAATTTTTGAGAAGGGAAGGCTGAGTAAATTTCCGTTTTAAGATTTTTTATTTTTTTAAGCGAAATTTGTGTTTCCTTAAGATCATAAATTGATTGATTAAGTGTAGCAACAACTATTGCTATAATAAAAATTATTCCGATTAATTTTTGAATTTCAGTTAATTTCTTTAACGTCCACGCAGACAATAATAAGACATAAGGGTGAGTAAAAAAGCTGTAGTACTCGTAGCGAGGACCTCTATAACGATATAAGACAATCTCTAAGACGAAAATCGAGGCAATTAAATAAAAAACTTTGTAATTATTTAGTTTCTTAATGTTAGAAATCGTAAATATTGAAAGCAACACTATGATCGAGCCGCTAAGGAATTTAAATCCTCCAATCACGTGGCTCCAGGTTTCTGGCCAATAGGAAAATATATAACTTAGCCATCTGTTTGGAACCCAAATTGAGAACTGATCAATAAAAAGATAAATAAAAACGCTTTTGAAATTATACCAGTCGTGTTTGATATCGAAGTAAATTAACGGCAAGAAAGGAATCAGGAGACCTAAAATCAAATAACTTAAATGTTTTTTTGACGGTCTTGTTACAAATAACAAGATAATAAGTGTTGGAAAGAGCAACATGCTCTGAAAATGTATCGACATTGCCAAAGATAGCGTAAATCCAAAGAGAAAGATGTCCCTGGCCTTTCGAAAGTTAAAGTATTGAACTACAAATAATAAAATGATTGCTGAAAGCAGAGGAACAATTGCTGGATTCCAAACAGATAATGAGTTTGATATTTGTGCGGGAGCAATCGCCGCAAAGATTGCAGACAACCCTCCTACTTTTTTGCCACCAATTTGGTTGCCAAGCCAATAGATAACAAATATAAAAAGTATCGATAAAAAGGACATCATATACCATGGGGCGAGAATTCCTAGGGGAAAAGCTAAAAATACAATTAATAACCAGTAGTACCAAGGACCATAAAAGAACGGCCTGCTGACGAAAACTGACCAATCTGAGGAATTCTAAAATTGTCTATAGCATATTTTGCTACCTGGACATCTCTTGAATTGTCAGCCAATATTGAAATCCTGTCATAGTAGTCGTAAAAACGAAAAAAAATAGCAACACCTAAGACAAGAAGAGCAAATAATTTGGCAAAAATGTCTTTTCTGAACCAATTAATTACTTTTAACATAAAATATTATGTTTCTCATTAGATTGATAGTCTAAGAAGAGCAGTTTAAGTTCTAGCTAATCGGTAGGCTCCTCGGAGGTCATTGAGGCGGACTTTTATGACGTCGCGAAGCATCCGCAGTGAATCTTTAATCGGGCTGACTCTGCTCGTTGCTACATGGTGCCAGATAATTGGTACTTCTTTTATTTTATATCCTCGTTTTTTTGCAATAAATAAGAGCTCTACATCAAAAGCGGTAACTAGGGCTCCTTGTACTTGCTTGCCTTTTCCATAAACTTTTAGGTTTTCAAAAAGTTCCTTGGCAACATTCGCCTTGAAACACTTGAAACCCGCCTGAGTATCCCAGATTCCTCTTACTGCGATAAACTGAACAATCAAGTTGAATACTAGACCCATCAAGTGACGATAAAATGGCTCCTTCTCGCGCTTAGCGCCTGGAAGTTGTCTTGAACCAATAACAATATCATAATCCGGAATAAAGGTGAGAAGCTTTTCGACTTCTGGCAACGGCGTCGCCTGGTCAAAATCTGTGAAAAGAACTAATTCACCGTTCGCTTCTTCAATTCCTTTTTTGACTGTTTCTGCTTTTCCCTGGTGAGGATTTTTGATAACTCTAATATTTTTGTTTTTTTTTGCAAAGTCTTCAGCTAGTTTTGCTGTTTGGTCTTCTGAGCCATCATCAACTATTAATATCTCATACGAATAATTTTGCTTTTCAAGATACTTTGGAACTTCATCAAGAGTGCCCCTTTTGAAATTCGGCTCTTCATTGTAAGCAGGAACGATTACAGTTAGATGTGGTTTTTCGGACATTTAAACTAATTATCCGTTTTTTTATCTATTTTTGTCAAAGAGAATTAATAGAAGCGCCATTCGGACAAAAAGACCATTTTGAGCTTGTTCGAAATAGATTGCTCTGGGATCATTGTCAACATCTGGTGATATCTCATTCCCTCTTGGAAGAGGATGCATAATAATAGCTTTCTTCTTAATATTCTTTAATGTTTTTGTGTCTAGAACATATTGGCCGACGTATTTTTTATAATCTTTACCTAAATACTCTTTTGGAATTCTGCCCTGGTATATAACGTCCGCTTTTGATATTGTATCCAGGAAATCTTCGGTTTCGAAAAAATTTATTTTTCGTTCTATTAAGTGTTCCCTTAGCCCTTGCGGCATTGATAGATGTTTTGGTGAGACGTAAATAATTTTAATCTTAGGATAAAGTGATAATAAATACGAAAGTGAATGGTGTGGACGATAATTTGCATGATCCCCGCAGATTGCTATGGTAAAGTTTTGTAAACGAATTTTGGAAAAGATCGTATACAAATCTAGTAGAGCTTGTGTTGGATGCTCTCCTACGCCGTCCCCTGCATTGATTACCGGGATGTTTGAATATTTTGCAGCTAAATCGGCAATTCCGCTTTTTGGATGGCGGATAACTATGACATTAGAATAAAAATTGACAACGCGAATTGTGTCTTCCAACGTTTCGCCTTTTACAGCTGATGAAAATTCGGCAGCATTTTCGGTTGCAATAACTGCTCCACCTAAGCTCAACATTGATGACTCAAATGACAATCTTGTTCTGGTGGATGGTTGATAAAAAAGTGTTGCCATTATTTTTCCAGTGAGCGCTTTTTTGTTGTACTTTCCAGATTTAACTTTATCTGCAATATTGAAAATTTTTTTGAGAGATTTTTCATCAAATTGGCGAGCAGATATTATATTTTTAAAATTCATCTCAAAAATTATACACTAACTGCCTTTAATGGCTGGTTTACCTGCTGGTGATAATTCTCCAGGCCAGTGGGTCAATCGATACACTCGGATGCCGATGTCTGGAAGTTCCCACTCACCATCTATTTCTGCTCGACCGAAGCCGGCAATTTCCCATATCGGGTGACCGAGAGGTTCGCATTTTTTGGATTCACAAACTACTAACAGTTGATTGGTAACTAATTCATCCAATTCCAAAGGTTTGTGATCTTTTGTTTCCAGAAAATAACGATAGGCGTGATCAGAATTGCTGTTTGAAATTAAAGCAAAGTTAAAAGACTCTTGGTTTGTTTTTTGGATAACAAAGTCTGCAACTGTTACTGTTTGGTTAATGAGTCTATTGGGAGAATTTCTGTAAAAGCCTTTAGATATAAAGAAGGCAAAAGTTAATATCATAATAATCAGAGCAAAAATTCTAAAAATATTGTTTTTCCACATCGTGGAAAAGATTAACCCAATTAAAAAAAACGGGGCAGGGAACATAAAACCGAAATAATAATCAAAAATTTGCCCTGAGTAATACTTGAGAGTAAGTAAACCTCCCAAAAACCAGATTATGCCTATTGAATAAGATATTCTTAAGTTATTCGTTTTTCTGTAAAAAAATAAACCCGACAAACCACCTAATGTTAAAAACCAGAAGAATATTCTAGTAATCACAGTTCCTTTAATTATAGATATTTCCTCGAGTAAAATATTTCCGAAATTTGATAATAACCAAATAAAATTTGATGTTTGAAAACCTGTGGTGGAACCTCTGGTTACAAATTCAAGTATGGTTTTAAAATTTGGAAAGCTGTGGCGAATTTCGAAAAATAAAAAAGGGGAAAAAGTAATTATAAAACCTGTTGAGGCTGATGCCAATATTTGAGGCCATTTCTTGTAATTAGTATTGACAAGAACAATTAAACTCGAAATTATTATAAGCATGATTGCCAAATAATGGAGTTGTATTGCGACACCAAAGCTTGCTCCCGCTCCCGCATAGAAAATCCATTTCTTCTTCTTTATTCCGAGATAAATAAAATAAATCATTAAAAGTGCAAAAAATGGCAGAGGATTTGGATTCCATGAAGAGCGAGAATATCTAACAATTAATGGGGCGGTAGAGTAAAGCAAGCTTACCAAAATTGCCGGCCAGAAACCTACAGTTTCCTTTAAAAACCTGTAAAGTAAAAATACGGTAGCCACGCCGACAATTGCGACAAAATAGGCAGGCCCTACAGGATCAAATCCCCATAAGAGTAGGAATGGCGCCGCCATCCAATAATAGATGGGTCCTAGGTAAAAACCGCCGACAGACGCTGTCGGACCTAAAAACGGCAGGCGTTTGTTTATAAAAATATCGCGCATAACTATCATATCTCTACCTTCATCACCCAGAAATACTACATAGTCGCGAATTTGCCAGAACCTGAAGAATATTGCGACAGCTATGACGATTATTACGAGTATCAGTTGAAAATGTTTCCGAAAAAAGGGCATATTTGGCTACTTGGCTTTCCAGATCCAAATTAGATTAACTATATAGTTGAAAAATAAGCCTATGGCAACACCAATTGCTAAACCAATTTGTTCATGAAGAGCAAAAATTCTCGCAAAAGTTAGGATGCTAGCTAATTGAATTAATGGACTACCAAAGGATGACAAATTAAATTTCAAAAATCTGAGTATTTTCGAACCCTCTCGAGATCTGTATTTAAATGTCCAGTTTTCATGGAAAATAAAGTTGAAGATAATCGATGTCTGGATTGAAATAATTGAAGCAACAAAGAGTCTGTCAAAAGTTATGAACAATATATGAGGGGCCGAATCTATCGTGTGGATATTTGACAAAATTGGTTGATTCAAAACGCGGATGAAAATCAGATCACCCCTGTTTAGGAGACCTAAAAGAAAAGCATTTAGTAAATAACTGACACCCCCAACCATTAAAAACTTAATAATCGTTTTGGATTTTTGGATGCGTACTTTGATACCAAATTTAATAACATCTAGAGTATAGACAACAATTTGGGCTTTTGAATAACCTTTTTTGCGGTCTACAAATGTGATTGGCACTTCCTTTATTTTTGCCCCGGTAACTAAAGCCCCATATAAAAATGACGGCTGAATAATATATGACCTTGATTGCCAAGGTATTTTATTAAAATCAATTTCTTCAAAAAGTTTTTTTGTGAACATTCGATAAGAATTGGTATACTCAGTCAAGTGAAAGGTTCCCCAGAAAATTCTGCAAAAAAAAGCTGATCCTCGTGTGAAAAGTCTCCTGTGCCATCCAAGCAAATTCTTGCCACCCTTCATTAATCTTGAACCCACAACTAGATCAAACCCCTTTTTAATGTTTTCGTACATAATCGGCAGCGTCGAGGGATCATGAGAAAGATCACCATCCATTTGAGCAAGTATGTCTGCCTTTAATTTATCTATTGCGTATCTATGCCCTTTAACAATACCTATTCCAAGCCCTCGTTGTTTTACATCCAGATAATGCACTTTCGGATTGACTTTTGAAATTTTTTTAACAATATCTGCCGTTCCATCCGGTGAACGACTGTCTGATACCAAAACATGAAGATCAATATCAGACATTTTCTTGCTTACCGCCAGTACATTGTTGATTATTTCTTCAACATTATCTTTTTCGTTGTAAGTAGGGATATTAACTACGAGCCTCATCTGGAGTTTTTCTTAAGAAGCTCAATGTCTGCTTCAACCATCGTCTTCACTAGATCTTTAAAAGTAGTTCTCGGTTTCCATCCCAAAACTTTTCTCGCCTTTGTGGAATCTCCGATGAGAAAATCTACTTCCGCGGGTCTCATAAATTCTTTTGACGTTTTGACAAATTTTTTCCAGTTCTTTTCGCCGATAACCTCAAATGCTTCTTGAACAAAATCGGCGACAGAATGGTTTTCGCCAGTAGCTATTACATAATCATCAGCTTTAGGTTGCTGAAGCATCATCCACATGGCTTCGACATAATCCCCGGCAAAACCCCAGTCTCTTTTTGCCTGCAGATTTCCTAGAGTAATATTATCTGCTTGTCCCAAATGAATTTTGGCTACGCCGTGCGAAATTTTTCTGGTTACAAACTCAAGACCACGTCTTGGAGATTCGTGATTGAATAGAATTCCCGACACAGCAAATAAATTGTATGACTCCCTGTAGTTTATAGTTATCCAGTGCCCATACACCTTGGCAACGCCATAGGGACTTCTGGGGTGGAAGGGAGTTTTTTCACTTTGAGGACTTTCGGCGGCTTTCCCAAACATTTCTGAAGAAGAAGCCTGATAAAATTTTGCTTCCGGTTTAACTTGTCTTGCTGCTTCGAGAATTCTGGTAACACCTAGAGCCGTGAATTCACCAGTTAACACCGGTTGTGACCAAGAAGTAGCAACAAAACTTTGGGCTGCTAAATTATAAATTTCGTCCGGGTTCGCTTCCTTAACAGCGCTGGTAAGCGACTGTTGATCAAGTAGATCAGCAGGAAGCAGGGTGATTTTTTCTTGGAAATGGCGAATTCTCTCGTAATTTGGAGTTGAGGTTCTTCTCGTCAGGCCAAAAACTTTGTAATTTTTAGACAGTAAAAATTCGGCCAGATATGATCCATCTTGTCCGGTGATTCCTGTAATTAGAGCTTTTTTTTGCTGCATCTCAATTAAGCCTACTTCTCTCGTAATCAATTGTATCAGATAAAGTTTTTTCAATGGGGATTTGAGGTTCCCATCCAGTCATCTTTTTAAACTTTGAAAAATCGCAGATAATTTTAACCATGTTTTCTTTCCTGAATAATTTTTTGTCCTTTTTAATTTTAATTTTGACTGTTGAGAATGAAATTAGCTTATCCAGGATATCGGCTATTTTGTATGCTTTGCCAGAACCAATATTGTAGACGTCGCCAACTTTTCCTTTTTCGACTGCCAAAAGGTAAGCCTTTACGACATCCCGAACATCCGTAAAATCTCTATAGACATTTAGATTCCCCACTTTTATTAATCCATCACCTTTTTTCTCCAGATCTGCAATTTGATTAGCAAATGCGGGAACTACAAAGGCGGTCGTTTGCATTGGCCCAATATGGTTAAAGGGTCTTACACGAACAACATTCAGTTTTTGATTCAAAAAGAATTGCCTGCCTAACAAATCTTGAGCGATTTTCGAAACGGCGTAAGGAGAAGACGGATTGAACTGTACAGATTCGCCCACTGATGAATTATTTTCACCTGCATTCCCATATTCATCCGAAGAACCGATGATTAGTATTTTTGCTTTTGATTTATTTTTAGCTAAAGTTTCTAATATATTCAGTTGTCCCAAGATATTATTTTCTAGTGTTTCCTTAGGGTTTTCAAAGCTCTTTTGGGGAGAAGAAAATGCTGCCAAGTGAAAAATATAGTCGAATGAAGTATTTTTGATATTTCTAACGACCGATTCCTTGTCTAAAATGTCGCATTTAATTAAATGGGCTTTTATATCTAAATACTCTAAGTTGTGTGATGGGTGGTTTGGGTGAACAAATCCTGAAACTGAAATTTTTTGAGAAATTAAATGTTGCGCTAAATGGCTACCGGCAAAACCACCAATACCTGTAATAAGAGCCTTCTTCGAAGAACCTTGATTCCTTGCGGAATTAAGAGCCTTCTTCGAAGAACCTTGATTCCTTGCGGAATTTAATGCTTTTCTCATCTGCCGATACCGATGTAGTTAAAACCAGCACTCTTAACTTTCTGAGGATCAAAAATATTGCGACCGTCGACTATGTTTGGTTTTCTCATGAGTGTTTTTGCCTTTTTTAAATCAATTTGAGAAAATTCCGGCCATTCTGTAACGATAATTAGTGCATCTTTGCCTTCAACTGTCTCATAGACACCTTTAGCAAAAGAGATATTTGGAAGAACTTTTTTAGCATTATGCATTGCTTGTGGGTCGAAAACGGTCACATGCGCCTTAAGATCCAAAAGCTTGTTAATAATCTTCACTGAAGGCGCGTCTCTCATGTCATCGGTATTAGGCTTAAACGCAAGCCCTAAAACAGCTAGTTTGAAATTCTCCAAATTGTTTTTTTTGTCTTCTGTGGCTCCTAATATTTGTCTGATTTTGTTTATAAATCTTTCAATCTGACTATCGTTGATGGCATCAACTGCCCTTAGCAAATCAAAATCATAATCAAACCTGTTTGATTGAGCAACTAAAGCAAGAACGTCTTTCGGCAAACATGAACCTCCATATCCGATGCCAGGATATAAAAACGAATGACCGATTCTTTTGTCAGCGCCAATGCCCTTCATAACTTTAGCAACATCTGCTCCCATTTTTTCGCAAAGAATTGAAATTGCATTAGCAAAAGATACCTTTGTTGCTAAGAGTGCGTTGGCTCCGTACTTAACCAGTTGAGCTGACCTCATGTCGCAAGTTATCCTTTCGCCGGAGATAGGAGCGTGTAATTCGAGTAGAATTTTTTCTGCTTTTTTACTGTGGGTCCCAATAACAATCCTGTCAGGATGAAGGGTGTCCTCAATCGCTGTTCCTTCTCTTAAAAATTCAGGCGATGCGGCAAATTCAAATTTAGCTTTTGCATGCTTTTTTACCGTGGCTTCTAAGTCATCTTCATATCCTATTGGGATAGTACTTTTTATGGTAATCAGCGTATACCCTGATAAATTCTTCGCAGTTTCCTCCACTGCACTAAAAAGATAAGTTAAATCCGCTTCACCGTTTTCCTTCGACGGGGTTCCTACACAAATAAAGATTGTCTGGGATTTTGAAACCGAATCACTGTAACTTTTAGTAAAGAAAAGTCTTTTTTCTTTTAAATTTCTTTCCAAGTATTCCGGGAGCGAAGGCTCGAAAAAGGGGACTTTCCCTTTTTTTAGATCTTCAATTTTCTTTTTATCAACATCAAGACAATAAACTTTATTGCCGAGCTCAGAAAAAACGGCTGCCGTAACTAATCCAACATATCCTGCTCCGATAACTGTAATTGTCATAATTTTTTTATTTTAACGAATCCGAGAAACTTAAATCAATTGACCGTTTGACTGGTTGAATATAATTTTAAGACCAGTTTGCCAATCAGTGGGTGTAAACCCCAATTTTTTTATTTTTTCTACTTTAAGGCCTCCTCTAATTGGACGAGGTGTATGGTTATTTTCTTTAAGAAATTTGATAACTGACTTTCTTTCTAATTTTTCAGAATCTTGACCAAATGTTTCTAAGAGTTTTCTGGCGAAATCGTACTGAGTTGTGATAATCGGACTGGCTATATGAAAAATACCCGATTGATTTTTGTTTACTAGCATTTCGACTGCAGGCGCTAAATCATCAATAAAGGTTGGTGTAATATACTGGTCATCAAACATTGGATAAAGCTTACCCTTTCTGTAAAGTCTTAATATCCTTTTTGCGATATCATCTTTCTTGTGAAATATTCCTCTGTAAGGGTAAGAGATACGAATAATTATTGAATTATCAAGTTCCTGTACGATTTTTTCAGCCTCAATTTTTGTTATTCCATACCAAGAAACTTTATTGAGGCTGGGGCCAACAGAATCCCTTTCGTCGTACGGACCGAAAGTGCCGTCGAAGACAAAATCTGTCGAAATGAAAACTAACTTTCTTTTGAATTTCCGACAGGCTTCAATAATATTTCTTACACCAATAACATTAATTTGCCAGCACAAACTATTCCTATCATCTCGTTGCTTTTCTGCACCGTCTACGTCGGTAAAAGCAGAAAACAAGATCACTGATTCAAATTGGTAACCTTCAAAAAATTTGGTTACAGACTTTGGGTCGGTAATGTCTATTGAAATTTCGCCATTCAAATCAGCTTTTGCAAGACGTGATTTGGACTGCTCACAAAAACGCGAAGCGACCATGGAACGTGCCCCTATTACGCCAATTTCTTTATCTCTTTTCAATTGTAAAGTCCTTTCTTACTATTTCCCAGCTGAACTCCTCTTTATGGGCTATACGACCTTCGTCATCTGGGTTATATAGCTTTGTAGGAAAATTCAGTAAATAGCCAGGTGTAGCCGAGACAACCATAAATCCATGATACGTTTCTTCCGGAATAACTACCATGTACATCTCATTTTCTTTTTGCGGATCCATAATGAATAAATTTAGTTTTCCTTTGGTTTTTGAATTTTCTCTTGGATCGTAAATTGCCGTAACAATTTTCCCCGATGCACAAATGAACCTATCTTTTTGAAATTTATGAAAATGCCACTTGTCTTCGTCCCTAGCGATGCCAGAGGGTGTTACAGACATGTATTGCATGGCAAAATCCAAATCAGTACCGTTAAAAACATCCTGCCAATCACGCCTCAAGGTTTCAACTAACTCTCCAGTTTTATCTCTGTGAGTTGTCAATTTCTTAAGAATCACTCCGTCAATCAAATCTTTTTGGTGATTTAAATCAATGTATTGATAATTCATGTTTTATCTTTCTTATACTGTTTTTGATAGTACTCATCGAAGTCTTTATTTTTCAATTTCTTCCACCAATCCTCGTTATCCTGATACCATTTTACTGTCAATTTTAAAGACTCTTCGAAGTTAAACTCAGATTTCCAACCCAACTTATTTTTTATCTTATTTGCGTCTATTGCATATCGCCTGTCGTGCCCAGGCCGATCTTTGACATATTCGATCTCTTCGTGGCCTTTTCCCAAAATTTCCAGGATTTTTTTAACTACTTCGATATTGGGTATGTCGTTATCAACACCGATGCAATATGTTTCTCCCACCTTGCCTTTTTTAAGGATTAAATCAATGGCACTACAATGATCTTCGACATAAAGCCAGTCGCGCATGTATTTTCCATCTCCATATACTGGCGCTTTTTTACCCTCGAGCAGATTGGTAATTGTGAGAGAGATCAATTTTTCCGGAAATTGATATGGCCCAAAGTTATTTGAACAATTCGAGATTGTAATGGGAAGCCTGTAGGTTTCGTAATATGCCCTTACTAAGTGGTCAGAAGCCGCCTTTGATGCAGCGTAGGGACTATTCGGATGATAAGGTGTTTCTTCGCTAAATTTTTCTTGGGAATCAAGAGTTAATGCACCATATACCTCGTCCGTTGATACATGATGGAACCTTACCGCTTTAGATTTTAAGGCAGCATCTAAAAGTATTTGAGTACCTAAGACGTTGGTTGTAATAAAAGGAGCCGGATCAATAATTGATCTGTCTACATGTGATTCAGCGGCGAAATTAACTATGGCATCAACTTCTCTGACAGCTTTTTCGACATCTTCTACACTGACGATATCACCTTTTATAAATGTATAATTAGGATTTTTTTCGATACTTTTTAAGTTGTCAAGATTACCAGCGTAGGTTAATTTGTCGAAATTGATAATTTCGTCATCCGGATGATTTTTAAGCCAATAATGAATAAAGTTTGAACCAATAAAGCCGGCACCTCCTGTAACTAACAGTTTCATAATTTACTTGGATTCTTTTTTTATTTCTTGGGCGACTATGGTGTTTGCTTTAAGAAGCTCGTCGAATGAGGTACCAGCATCTACCCACCAACTGGAAAGTATTTTACAAATCATAGTCTCTTCCCTTACATAGTTGTTGTTTAAATCAGTAACTTCAAGTTCTTCTCTGTTTGACGGTTTTTGCTTTTTAATAAAATCGAAGACTCTGCTGTCATACATATATATGCCCGTTTGACCTACTTGAGATTTGGGTTTATTTGGTTTCTCTTCAATTGAAATTACTTTTCCATTCTTGACCTCGATAACTCCATATTGCTTACTTTTAGTTGCCATATTCTTGCCGTATACGACTGCACCCTTTTCTTTCTTTTTAAACTCTTCCACATCTTTTTTAAGGGATTCTGTAAATATATTGTCGCCGAGTATCACTAAAATTTTGTCTTCGTAGGCAAAATCTTGTGCTAAATTGATTGCTTGAGCTATGCCACCAGCTTCCTCCTGAATTTCATAAGAAAGGCGAAGCCCGAAATCTTTCCCGCTCTTAAGTAAATTAATAAAAGATCCACTATGATTCGGACCAGTAACTATCAACACGTCATTGATCCCCGCCCTCGCCATTGCTTCAAGTGGATAAAAAATCATGGGTTTATTGTAAATTGGAAGTAAGTGTTTATTGGTAACCCAAGTTAGAGGCCGGAGACGGGTTGCATTACCACCCGCTAGAATAACGCCTTTCATTGTTGAGTAATTATATCAGGAAAAGTTATTTTGAAGCTAAAGTGTCATACTTGTGGTTTATTTTAACTGTTTTTCTCGCTATATTTGTATTTCGGATGCAAACCAAAAGATAAATACCAGAGCTAAAATAGCAATAAGCATTAATATCAACAAAAGGGCAAGTTGTTTATGCTTATCAACAAAATTTGGTGAAGGAACATTACTGACAGGAATTGCATTTTGCGAAAAGGATAATTTATTAAGCATTAGTATTGCAGCGCAAAAAAATACTAATATTAGGCCGATGATTACAAAAACAAAAAAAATAAAAATACCTCCATTTTTATAGTCGTATACCGACAATATCGGACCAATTACCGTAAAGATTAGGGATACAATTAAAGATTGTTTAAATATTTTTTTAGTTTTCTCGACATCTTCTTTCACGAAGAACGATTTAATCGTAAGAAACGCAGGATATGCCAAAAAGATCAAAAACAAAATTAGCGTTATACCGGAAATGGATAGTGAAAGAATAATGCTAGAACCATGAGCAATTATTAAAAAATATGCAAGTATGAAAGTTACTTTGACTGCTAACAGAACTTTTTTCATTAATAAATACGTTTCTTAAACTGAGATTCTAGTTGTTTACCAAGAATCGTCGAACCTAATATCATTATAATACTTAATTGTTCTTTTGAGACCTTCGGGGAGAGATACCTTTGCTCTCCATCCGGTAGCTCTCTCGAGCTTTTCGCTTGAAGCGAAGTTGGCAGCAACATCACCTGCGCGTTTGCCCAAATCTTTAATCGGGATTTTGTAACCTACAATTTTAAAAATTTCGTCGACAACATCTTTAACCTTAATTCCTTTTTCAGTACCGATATTAAAAACTTGATAACCTTTTTGATCTAAAACTTCTATATGAGCTCGTGCTAAATCTTCAATATAAATAAAATCTCTAATTTGTTCACCTTTCCAATAAAGCGGAATTGGTTTTGTGGCGAGTGTTGCCTTAATAAAATTTGGTATTGCATGAGTTTCCGGATCGTGATTTTCTCCTGGACCATAGGGGTTAAAATAACGAAGAATAATTGAGTCAAAGTTATGAATAGCATTGTATGTTTGCAGGAAAGTTTCAATTGATGCTTTAGACGCTCCGTAAGGATTATCCGGCTTAATAAGCGCGTCTTCTTTTATAGGGAGTTTGTCCGGTGTTCCATAAACACAAGCGGAGGAGGAAAAAATTATTTTTTTAACACCAACTTGGCGCATCGATTCAATTAGACTAACCGTGCCAATAACGTTGTTTTCACAATATTTGATCGGATCTTTGACAGATTCAGGAACAACGATGAGCCCTGCCATGTGAATAACAGCGTCGACTCCTTTTAGTGCCTCTTTAACTTTTTTTGAATTATTAATATCGGCAACGATTAATTTAGCGCGGGGATCGATACTTTCCTTATTCCCACGTGATAAATTGTCGACGACTTTTACTTGATGACCATCTTCAAGGAGAAACCTCACAACATGAGACCCAATGAATCCTGCTCCTCCGGTGACTAAAACATTCATTTATCAAATTTACTTTTTGCGTATTTAGGCAGGGCTATTTTACCTTTTTTGCCGTTTACAGGAATATTAAGAGCAAATCCGAGAGCGTTAGCAATGGCTACACCAACGCGAGTGCCAGTAAATGAACCCGGTCCAGTATCGACCTCAATTGAGGTGACATCGACAAGCTTTTTCTCATGCTTTTTGAGAATCTGGTTTATCAGAGGCAGAAGCACCTGAGACCTTATACCTTGATTTTTAGACAAAGCATCGATTTTTTTGTCATTTTCGAAAAGCTCTACCAAAATAGTTTTAGGATTTGCAGTTTTAAGCTTTAAAGTCATCTAATTTTAGCAAGTCCCTGACGCAAAATTTTGACAGGGGAAACTGTGGTGTCAACCAATGTTGATTCAACTTTAAATGTGCATTCACCCTTGATGGCATAGTCAACCAGTTTAACTAATTTTGGATCCAGATCAGCAAATTTTGAAACTGCCCTCTGCCTATGAAAATTAGCTGAGGTTCCGATAATTGGTGTCTGCAGTTTATCTATGATTTCGACAATAAGCTTGGAAGCTGGAATCCGTAAGCCAATCTTTTCGCCGCTAATTTTACTATATACAAGAAGAGTTAAACCGCCTGGCCAATAGTGACTTGCCAATTGCATCGCCTGAGGATTCATCACTGCAAGCTTGTGCGCCTGGTTAATATTGGCGATCAAAACCGGAAAAGATTGAGTTGATTTTTTAATGTTTTTAATTCTCTGGATTACATGCGTAAAATCATAGCGGCATCCCATGCCATAAACAGTATCAGTTGGAAATATAACGACTCCCCCGCCCCTGAGGATTTTTACTGCTTTTTCAATTTCTTTCGATTGTGATTCTTCTTGTGTATTCATTTACAGCTTTGATAGTAACATCGATTCTTTTTTTGGGTAGCCTATCTTCTATTTTACTCGCCCATTCAACAACAACAACATTTTTATCATTAATGATTTCGTCCAGACCTAAACTTTCGAAGTCGTGCAATGTTCCACCTCTATATAAATCAAGGTGGTAAAAAAATGAATTTTGATTGGCGATTTTTGCAGGATAAGAGTGAATAAAGACAAAAGTGGGCGAAGTAATTTTTTTCTTAATCTTTAAACCTTGGGCAATTCCTTGAATAAATACTGTTTTGCCTGCCCCGAGATCGCCATAAAGAGCAACGACATCTCCTGGCTTTAAGTCTTTGCTAAGATTTCTAGCTATTTTTTTGGTTTCTCGGGGTGACTTGGATATAACTTCCATATTATATAGCTTGCTATATTCATTCCAGAAAGATCAAATGCCAGATCAAAAACAGATGCTGTCCTTCCAACAACAAAGCTCTGGTGAAATTCGTCTGACGTTGCGTAAATGATACACAGGGCGTAAGTTAAAAACCAATTCCTCCTTGAAGCTCTAAAAGTAAGCGTAAATAAGACAGCATATTCAAAAATGTGCGCGCTCTTTTTGAGTAAAAAATCCCAAAAGAAAAGTTCTGTTACTTTTATGGTCTCTAGCGATGAAAGAGTAAATATTACGACTGCCCACAGCAAAGGAGGAAACCATCTTCCAAGTTGAGTTGGATTTTTAACTGTCACTATTTTTCTCTTCAATGGGGTCTTTGTCCTTGTTTTTAATTTTATAGTACCAAAAGTAAAAGATTAATGAGGCGCCAATGAATATTGCTCCGGCTCCCGTTAAAAAACCGGCGATTTTTGTTGACGAACCTGCATTCTCTTGGGGATCTGGCGATGCTGAGGGCGTGCTAGTGGGTAGCAGTTTTGGGACTGATATATTTTTTTCTCCCAAAGTTTTGGCAGTGCTTTTGGAAGTTGACGGGCTTGATTTTGCTGCCATTGGCGATGCTTTGGGGGAAGCTTTCGTTGATGTTGAAGAAGTAGATTTACTTGAAGACGGCTTATTGCTACTACTGGATGCCGAGGAAGGTGTCGGTGACGGTAATTGTTCGGAAGAATTCTGACTACCTGGCGTGGGAGCCGCAGGGATCCAGTTCCCGTCGGATTTCCTTTGTAAAGAATTTCCGTCTGAAGAAGCACCCCAGTCAGACGAATAAGTTATTTCACCCCAGATTGAGCCACTACTACCAATTCTTAAACCAATAGTTGCAGTAGTGTTTTTTAATGACATCGCAGACGATTCTAAAAGATTACCAGAAAAGTCAGCGTAATTGGCTAAGAAAACATCTGCTTTTTGGGCAATTACTACAAATTCACCAGGGTTGATAGTCATTGAACCTTGCATAGGGGTTGAGCTTATTGTATGGTTTGACCCGTCGTTAAATCTCCATGCACTACTGGAAGAGCCTCCAACTATAGTAACTGGAGTTTCTCCAGAATTGTAAAATTCAACCCACTCGTAACCGGTATCACTTTCTGGAAAGTTGTACATAATTTCGTTAGGGATCAAATCTTGCTCGTTGGCAAAAATGTTAGTTGCAGCTAGAGAGAAAAAGATTATTATAACAGCAAGTTTTAACATTAGCCCAAAAAATATCTTTTTTGAGAGCTTTTGTCAATGGAGATATTTAAATTTTTAAGGTCGGACCTTTTTTGGACTGTTGTAACAATCCGGTTTGGAAATTCAGGCTCTACTGGGGAACCATATGAAGATACCATGTTACTAAACCATCATCGTGCTCGACTTTGGCATAAAGAAGTTGGCCATTCGAGCATGAGTAAGATCCTCCGAAAAGTTTTCCACCCTTAACAGCCTTAACAGTTGCAGACGATGAATCCATATCTATTCCCGTGTGAATCCCGTTTGGATAAAAAGCCTTGGCAAACGGATGGGAGCCATACCCTTGATGAATAATAATTGGCTGATTTATTGGCCATGGCTGGCTGCCATGAGGATTTATAGTTCCGTAATAAGATTCTTGATCCGATGAGTATGAGTAAGCAAATCCTGTTGGTTGAAGAAAATCGTTAGGGTTTTGTAAACTACCGTTCTTTTGAACTTCAAAATGCAAGTGGGCGCCGGTTGAACATCCCGGACTGACGCTGTGTGAGGCAATTGAGCCGATAGAATCACCCTGCGAAACACCCCTAATAAATGTTTCTGTACCGCCACCGAAAACAATGGCGCGCTCTGCTTGGGCTTGGGTAAGAAGGCGTTGGAATCTTGCTTCGTCGTTTTTGGTAACGGATAAAAATGCTTCTTTATCTTTTCTTTGGGCATCTAAAGACGCACTCAATACTTCAAGTTTGTTCTTATTTTCTTCAATCGCTGCCTGTTTTACTTCTCTTTCGTCTTTTTGATTAGCATAATTTGAGCGCGTTTCTTGCAGTGATGATAGTACTCGCCTATCGTTTTCCTGAACCTGTTTAAGATACTGCAATCTCAGCATTACATCTGCAAAGTCGTCTGAGGCCAAAATTAATTCTAAGTTTGAGGTAAAACTTTGCTGATAGGTGGCAACTATTCGCTTTTTAACAAGTTGTTCTAGCCTTCCTATACTTTCGGAAACGTACCCAATGCGAAAACCTAATATGCCAATTTCTTTTTCGAGCTGCTCAATTGTGTTGCTGGCTTCGGAGATTTTTAACTGGGTGACTTTAATCTGAGTATCATATTGGGCAATTTGGGAAGCAAGGGTTTTTTTCTGATCTGATAGCTCGCCTATTTTTTGGGAAAATAAATCGATACAATCGTTGACGTTTACGGAAGATTCTTTCTCACATTCATCCAAAGTAACACTGTGTATTTTGGTGGCGTAAAAAACCAACAGAAGTAAAGGAATCAGTAAAAACAGCAGAATCTTGTTCATTTAACTCGAAGGTATCTGTAAAGGGCAATCGCTGCACCTAAAACACCTACGGTTATGGCAGATAACGCTTGTGCGAGCCAGAGATAGAGGAAAAACAGGGGACTAATTGGGAAGATTTGAATCGGACCTAAGAAATTTTGAATTTGCGGTGAGTAAAAAAGCAAAAGCGAGTAAACTAAAAACGTGGCGATGCTTGCACCAATAATACCGTAAAGAGCACCCTCAATAAAAAATGGTTTGGCTATATACCATCTAGTTGCCCCAACCAAATTCATAATTGAGATTTCGTCTCGTCTTAGAGCTATTCGCATACCCACAACCATAATTATTATCAAAAAAGAAATTGCAATTAGAACTGAAACGAAAATAAGGCCAGCTGTCCTAACAGTACGGGTAACATTTGCCAACTTCCCAATAACATCTTCGGGCGCAACTATGCTTTCCACTTCTTCTCTTTGGCGAAAATCCTCTGTCAAAATCTTAATATCATCTACCTTTTGGGCCGAAACCTCTAAATGAGCCGGTAAGAAGTCAGCAGTTACTGATTCCAGTAGCAGAGGGTCATCTTTGAATCGTTCCCGATATATTTCGTAGGCTTCTTCTTTTGAAACATATTTAATTTCTTTCGAAAGTCCGGTTGTTTCAATTTCCTTTGCAATCTCCAAAATTCTGGACTCCTTGGTTTCATCACTGAAGAAAGCAATAACTTGTGGTCTTTGCTCAAGATACAACAAAACAAGTTGGCCACCGAAAATTAAAATTATGAAAATTGAGGCAACGAAGAACGTTAGAGACATTGCAAGCGCTGCTGCGATTGCCTGATAGGGGCTTCTGCGAATCTGCTTTAAGGTGTCTTTAGCCTGCTTCATATCGACCTTCTTTTTGATCCTTTACTATTTTACCTTTTTCCAGTACTATCACTCGTTTTTTAAAGTGATTAACAATCTGTGAATTGTGTGTGGCCATAATAACCGTTGTTTTATCTTCTTTGCTTATCTTTTCCAAAAGTCCGACAACCGCCAGTGAGTTTTTGGGGTCAAGATCTCCTGTGGGCTCGTCGGCAAGCAATACTTCGGGTTTTGAAATAATGGCTCTGGCAATAGCGGTTCTTTGAACCTCTCCGCCTGCAAGTTGAACTGGGAAACTACTCGATTTATCAAGAATACCGACCTTTTCAAGTACGAGTGAAACCTCTTTTTCAATTTCTGTTTCCCCTTTGGAGAGAACATCCAGAGGTACTGCAACGTTTTCAAAAACAGTCCTTGTTAAAAGCAATTTGAAATCCTGAAATACTGTACCGATTCTTCTTCTCAATAGTGGAATTTTATCCTTTTTGTACGAAATAATGTCTTCATTGTTGAATAGAATCTTACCGCTTGTTGGAATTATTTCTCTAGTTAAGAGTCTGAGTAGCGTAGATTTACCGGCTCCTGAAAGGCCAACAACAAAAACGAACTCTCCACTCTCTATCTTGAGATCAATGTTTTCAAGAGCTGTTTGTCCAGACGGGTATTTTTTGGTTACAGACTGGAATTCTATCATTAGGCAGGGGTTAGTACTTTATTCAATAACTTCAACTTTTCCAACATCCATAAGCCATGAAACTTGATCAGATCCGAAAGTTTCACCATACACTTTCACTTTTTTACCTATAAATTCATCTAAATCCATTACGGAAGAAGTAAGGTACGCGGTTTGACTTTCTCCACCAGCACGAATAAGTTTCCATGGACCCTGAGCATATTTATCAAAATCATCATTTTTTTCAACTGTGCCTTCAGCCTCATCCTTGAATGTCTGGGACAAGTTTTCTTTAATTTCTGGGGTAAGTTCCTCTTCAGAAATAGCATTCTTTTGATTAGCTTTGCTTTTATTTAGGGACGAGAACATAAGCCCTGTAAAAATGCCAGCTCCAATTAGCACAATTAATAATAGAAACGGCACTATTTTAACAGGAAGTTTTCCAGTTTTTTTAGGCTCCATTGGTTCGGTGATGGAACTTGAGGATTGTTGCTGCGACTGTTGGACTTCTTGAGATTGATTTTGGTTCGTTGCTTGAGCTTCCATAGGCGTGAAGTAATTATATCAGCAGTTCCCCTTGCGAGTAAACTCGCAATGGGGCTCCTCTGATATATAAGATTCAGCTTGCTGAGGCTTATATATATCAGTTACGCTTAACCAAACAAGATTTAGGATATTGTTGAAATTTCTTGCTTGATGAATTCTTCTAAATGTCCATCTAAAACAGCTTGAGCGTCTGAAGTCTCGTACTTCGTACGCAAATCCTTAACCATTTTATATGGATGTAGGACATAAGAACGGATTTGATTACCCCACCCGGGAGTAATATGTAATCCTTTAATTTCTGATTTCTTTTCTTGTTGTTCTTTTTGTTTTTGAACCCAAAGTTTAGCTTTTAGGAGTTTGAGGGCGTTTTCTCGGTTTTGACCCTGCTGGCGTTGGGTCTGCGAGGTTACGGTTATTCCCGTTGGTTTATGCTTTAGACGAACTGCAGTTGAAACTTTATTAACGTTTTGACCACCATGTCCGCCTGAACGAAATGCTGCAAATTCAATATCGTCCGGTTTTACATCAATTTCCATCTCATCTTCAATTTCTGGTGTCACTTCAACCAAAGCAAAGGACGTCTGCCTTAGATTGTTTGCATTAAATGGTGACAGCCGAACTAACCTATGGACACCTGACTCTCTTTTTAATAGACCGTAGGCGTATCTTTCGTGAACAAAAATCGAAACAGATTTAAACCCTGCTTCCTCGCCTGGATCTTCACTGGCAACCTCAAAGTCCCAATTTTGAGAAGAAAAATATTTCTGATACATGCGCGAGAGCATTGCAACCCAATCCATTGCTTCTACGCCTCCTTGGCCTGCATGAATGGAGAGAATTGCCTCATTTAGATCATATTCTTCACTTAAGAACATTTTTATTTCAAACTCAGCTATTGTTTCTTGGAGTTTTTTTACTTCTTTTTCCAAATCTTTGGTAATTTTTGGATCTGAAAGTGAGATCTGTGTCATCTCTCTAAGGTCAATAAGATCTTTGACAATTGAGTCGAAACTGGTAGTTTCTGCTGAAATTGAAGAGATTTTTTTCATTATTTTTTGGGCAAGCTGTGGTTCTTTCTGCCAAATACCTGATTTTTGACTCTCAGCTTGTAGTTTTTGAAATTCTTTCAGCTTTTCGTCTTTTTTGAAATTCTTTCTGATTAACTCAAAACGCGCTTCGAGATCTTTGAGTTTTTCTTGTATATCCATAACAATTGAATTGTGCCGTTAAGGGAAAAATATTGCAATAAGAAGAGCCGCGCCTAGAACTAGTCGGTAAATAACAAAGGGGATTAGAGTGTTGTTTTGAAGATACTTTAAAAAATATTTGATTGTTAAAAACCCAAAAATAGCAGATGAGATGATGCCTACGAGAAAGAAATTAAAATCGGATGCAGAAAAATTACTCGTCGAAGCTTCTAAGAACTTTTTGAGTCCAGCTCCGGCAATAACGGGCCCTGACAGGAGAAACGCAAATCTTGCTGATTCTTCTCGGGTCAAGCCGAGAAACAAACCGCCTGAGATAGTTGAACCGCTTCTGGAAACGCCAGGAATTAAGGCGATAGACTGGAATAAACCGACTATCATTGCGCTTAATATTGTTAGGTCTTTCCTTTTTTTAATTTTTTTACCAAAGTATTCAGAAGATAAGATTACAACACTAAATAAAATGAGTGCTAAAGCTACCAGAGTCGTACTTCTAAATACTGTGGATATCTGCCGTTCGAAAACTAGACCAAAAAAAACAGCCGGTAATGTCCCGACAAATAAGAGCAATAAAAGTTTATTTTTAAAATTAAATATTGTTGAATAATCCTTATGAAAGAAAATTATTACTGCGAGCAGCGTACCAAGATGTAGAGATGCGTCAAAAGTAAGTCCAAAATTTTCCTGAGAAATGCCAAAAAAATTTTCAAATATTATCAGATGGCCGGTTGACGAGATTGGCAAAAATTCAGTCAGGCCTTGAATTGCTCCGGCTAAGATGGCTAGAAAATAATTCATTGATGGACAACCACGCGGGTACCGACATTTGCCCAAGAGTAAACAATGCCGGCTTCATCCGGTTTCATGTTAACACAACCGTGGCTTCTGGGTGTACCAAAATCACTGTGCCAATATGCCCCGTGAATGCCATAACCCTTATAGTAATACATGGTAAAGGGAACGTTTGGTAAATCATAAAAAGTTCCGAGTGCTTTCGACCCGCCTTTCATTCTGGTATAGCGGAGTTTTGTCCAAATTCGCCACTCTCCTGTTGGGGTAGGATACCATTTGCCGGTTGATACTAAAAAATTGCCCACAGCAGTGTCGCCTTCTTTCATGTAAAGCCTTTGGTCGGAAAGATCAACTTCTATCCATTTTTCGCCGTTTGCGGTTAATTGTTCACCTAAGATTACACTCGCTTCGCCGGCTTGTGCATTTATATAATCAATTCGTTTGTTAAGAAAAATGCCACTGAGGGTATTTTCTGGTTGACCGTTTTGATTTTTAATCCAGTTTACGTAGCTATCCTTTTGGATATTATTAAGATTGATGCCAAATTGCCATGCTACGGCATTTAATATTGTGTGAATGTTTTTTTTAAAAAGTATAGCTGTTATCAGCAGAAAGATAAGAATAAATACAATCGGGCTGGCATGGAATATGCCTTTTTTGAATGATGTGGGCATATTTCAAGTATTTGAGAAATCTGGGTTAAAGTCAAATGAATCAAGCTAGTTTAACCTTTATGGTATGGTGCATTGATCATTCCGCACTTCTTGTACTTATAAGGTTTTTCGGTGGTCGGATTTATCGTCCCGCAAGGGCAAGGGTCGTTGCGGCCGATCTTACTTACTTTTACTGGCTGACTCGTGGAGTTAAACGGATTACCGACTTGAGTTGAAACTTGTCCATTTGACTGCTCTCCTTGTGTTTGGAGAGCTTCTAGTCTGGCTATTTCGGCATCCAATTCCTCATCGGTCATTTGGTTTGGATCCTTTTCAACTGGAGTTTGTAAAGTTGCTCTACTGGACTTCTTAGATTCGCTTGCAATTGGTGACTGGAGATCACCAGATAGTTTAGCTTGCGGGTGAACTTCAATTCCTTGCTCTTCCAATTTTTCGATCGCCGGCTCTCGTCTAACTTGGATTCTAAAAATCCGGTGAACTATGTCGTAATCAATGTTAGCTACTAATTTTTCGAACATCGAATAAGCCTCTTGTTTATATTCAACCAAGGGATCACGCTGGCCAGCAGCGCGCAAGCCAATTCCTTCGCGAAGATCATCGAGAGAATCCAAGTGCTGTATCCACAATGTATCGATTACGGAAAGGCTGACGAATTTTTCGATATCTCGAGCCTGTTTCTCGCCCAACGATTTTTCTCGCTCTTCGTAAAGAGTATCAATTACTTTTTCGAGAAAAATAGAAAGTTTTTGGGGATCCTTAATTTTTTTAATATCTGAAAGCAAAGATTGCTCGCTTGTTTGATCGAAAGAAACTATGGTCGTAAATTCTTTAATTATTTTTTCATGTTCGGGTTGGGAAGTTCCTTCGGGAGAATGCATCAAAACGAGATTTTCAACTTCCGCATGAATTTTCTCTTGGATTTCTTCTTTTATTTTATGTGCCTGCTTTTCATCCTGAATCGAAACCAGAATCTCATTTCTTCGCCTATAGATTATTTCTCTTTGCTTGTTGGCAACATCGTCGTATTCTACTAAGTGTTTGCGAATGTCAAAATTGTGAGTTTCTACTTTAACTTGGGCGTTTTCTATTGCTTTTGATACCATACCGTGCTCAATCGGCGTATCTTCAGGAAGTTTAAAAGAGGTCATAATTTTGGCAATTTGTTCCCCACCGAATAATCTCATTATTTCGTCTTCCAGCGACACATAAAATTTTGATGAGCCAGGATCGCCTTGGCGGCCAGAACGACCACGAAGCTGGTTATCGATGCGTCTTGCTTCGTGTCTTTCAGTTCCGACAACGTGCAGACCGCCTAGTTCTATAACTTCGTCGTGATTTTTTTGCCACTTTTCAAAGTCTTTACCGTTTGTAATTGGCCTTCCCAATTTGTCTGTTGGAGGAGTTCCGCCCAAAATCACATCAACTCCACGTCCGGCAATGTTTGTTGCTAATGTAACAGTGCCTCGAGTGCCGGCTTGAGCAATAATTTCCGCTTCCCTCTGATGGTTTTTAGCATTTAGGGCTTCGTGTTTAATGCCTTTTCTTTTAAGAAGAGAAGCAAGAAAATCATTTTTCTCGATTGAGGTTGTACCGATTAGAACCGGCTGCCCTTTTTCATTCCTTTTGGCAACTTCAGTTGCAACCGCGGTGAATTTGGCTTTTGCAGTTTTGTAAACGACATCGGTAGCATCTTTTCTAATCATTGGCTTATTTGTCGGAATTACCATAACCTCGACATTGTAAATTTTGTGAAACTCTTCAGCTTCTGTGGCAGCGGTTCCTGTCATGCCAGCCAACTTTTCGTAGAGCCGGAAATAATTTTGGAAAGATATCGTAGCCAGAGTTTGTGATTCTTTTTGAACCTCCACCCCTTCCTTTGCTTCTATTGCCTGATGCAGCCCTTCTGACCATCGCCTGCCGTGCATCAAGCGCCCGGTAAATTCGTCAACTATAATTATTTCTCCGTCTTTGACAACGTAATCCTTATCTTTGCGATAAAGAGTTCTGGCTCTCAGCGCCTGCTGGATATGGTGAATAGCTCCAAAATCTTTTTCGTAAAGATTGGGAACTCCGAGCCGTTTTTCAACTTTAGCAATTCCGTGTTCTGTTAGGTTAGCTGTTTTTAGTTTTTCGTCGATGACATAATCGGTTGAACCAGACAATTCATCAACTAATTTCGCAAACTGGAAATATTTGTCGGTCGCTTGGGCAGCTGGTGCAGAAATAATTAGAGGAGTTCTCGCTTCATCTATTAAAATTGAATCGGCTTCGTCGACGATCGTGAAATGGTGTTCTCGTTGCGCTTTATCCGAAAGATCCCAGACCATGTTGTCTCTAAGATAATCAAAACCAAACTCGTTGTTAGTACCATAGGTTATATCTGCCCTGTAGGCTTCTTGTTTTTCAACCGGACGAAGGTGGCGCAGACGCCAGTCGGTCTGGGTTTTATCTTCAAATTTTGGGTCATAAATAAATGCCTTTTCCTGCATGATGCAGCCGGCATAAACGCCAAGAGCAGCATAGATTGGGCCCATCCAGCCAAGACCAATTCTGGCCAAGTAATCGTTAACAGTTGCCAAGTGTACTCCTCTGCTAGCCAAAGAGTTGAGGTAGAGAGCTAGAGAAGCTGTCAGCGTTTTTCCTTCTCCGGTTCTTTGTTCGGCAATTTTTCCCTGATGAAGAACTATTCCTGCTAAAATTTGAACATCGAAATGACGCTGTTTCAAGGTTCTTTTGGCTGCTTCACGAACTGCGGCATAGGCTTCTGGTAGTAAATCGTCGAGCGAGCTCCCTTTTTCAAAACGAAGTTTAAATTCGGCAGTTTTGGCTTTTAGTTTAGCATCGGTTAACTTTTGAATCTTATTCTCAAAGCTTCCAACTTTCAAGACTAGAGGTTGGAGCTTGTTAACCTGTTTGTCGTTTGAATCTAAAAATTTATTTAGAAATCCCAGCATTTTTCTTTCTCAGTTTTTGTGATTGTTCGACAAGTCGCACCCAGAGTGCTTTCGTACTTCGACCTGATTCATGTTTTACTCTATGTTTACGCACTTCGCGCTCTTGTTTTTTTTGGCGATTGAGTTTTTTGACTTTTGCTTGTTTATGATCAAGCAGGTAGGACATGGGTGTAAATTTTAACATAAAAAGCCTCCTCGAGCAGCTGGAGGCTTTGGAAATTACTGATATATCAGCAGTTCGCCTTGGCACCTTTCAGTCATGTCTTCGACCGTGAGCTCAGACCGAATCGACCAATGGCGCTCCTCTGATATATTTTAATTTTCGCTTAACTCAATTTAAAATATGAAAATTTGGGTGTCAACTTATTTTTAGAAATCAATTTGGCAACTTTTCACAAGTTACGCTATCAACGTAATCAAGGGCGTCGAGGCTGTCTCTTATTCGATAGCATTCTGAATAAGTTGGAGTGTATATTTGAAATGTGGTTGGGAAACCTTTTTTTATGTTTGATTCTGTTTGATAAATACTAATCTGTTCAGTCAAGTCTTTGGTATCGGAATCTGTGGCTCTTTTTGTAAACTGACCGGAGACTAAATAATCGAAATCCGCGGGTGCAGATATTACAGACGTATTTTCTGATTTTTTTTTGTAATCATCGTATAGCGTTAATGCAACTAAAACAACTGCGGTGATAAACCCAAAAATTATGATAATTGCCGAAAAGCCCCTCATAATTTAAGTCTAGCAAGAAAGATAAAGGGCGGTCAAAAGTATTTAAGAGGGAATTTTGGTGAATCTTGTGTATTTTTGGAGGACTTTGGGAACTTCGATAGAACCGTCTTTAGTTTGATAATTTTCCATGATAGCAATAAGAATTCTGCCAATAGCAAACGCTGTACCGTTTAAAATATTGACAAAATTTTTGTCATCTCCCTCATTGAATTTAATATTGAGGCGGCGGGATTGAAAATCGGTTGTGGTTGACAGCGAATGAGTCTCTCGGTACTGATTTTGTGAAGGAAGCCAAGTTTCTATATCTATTTTCTTAGCCGTTGGAAATCCTAAATCGCCCGTGCACATTTCAACCACTTGATAGGGAAGATCCAGAGCTTTAACCAATTTTTCTTGGATTGATAGCAAGAATTCGAGTTCATTTTTATCATCTTTTGGATTTATGAATGAAACCATTTCTATTTTATCGAATTGATGAACTCGAAAGATTCCCCTTGTGTCTTTTCCGTAAGAACCTGCTTCGCGTCTAAAGGCAGTTGAAAAAGCAGCGTAGCGGCGGGGAAGATCATCAGTATGAAAAACTTCATCCATGTGCATTGGGACGATTGAGTGCTCTGATGTACCGACAAGGTACTGATCGTCTATTTTGTAACCCTCTCCCCTTTCGTATTCCGGATAACCAAGTCCTGCGACAGCTTTTTTATTGATGATAAGCGGTGGAATAACTTTGATAAATCCTTCGCCCTCAAGTATATCAAAGCTAAAGTTGATGAGTGCTAGTTCGAGAGCTACCAATTCATTTTTGATAAATGATTGTCTGGGTCCGGAAATTTTTGAAGAGCGTTCAATATCAATTAAATCTAAGCTTTCTCCCAATTCTAAGTGATCTTTAGGCTTAAAATTGAATTGATTTTTACGTCCGACTTGTCTGGTAATCTTATTCTCTAACTCGTCACGACCAACTGGTACATCATCTTTCGCGAGATTTGGAACTTGCCTAATTAGATCATAGAATTCTTCATTTAGCTTTTCTAGTTTATTCTCGTCTAGCTTTAAATCTTTTTTGAGTTGTTGACCCTGTTTTTCGTCACGCTTTTGGGCGATTTCTTTGCGTTTGGACCTGAGCTTATCAACTTCTTCGATTAACTCTCGCCTTTTTTTATCAACTTCCAAAAGCTTTTTAATATCAACTTTATAGCCTTTATCTTTGGCGTTTTCTTCAACTTTTTTGGCGTTTTGGCGAATGAATTTAATATCAAGCATTTATAGATCTACAAAAATTAAACTATCTGAACAATTATCTATCCAAACTGGATAAGGGTGACCTATAACCTCAGGACATCTAAAAGGCCAGATGCGAAAATACCATAATAATCCTATGACAATAGCACACAATATTAATACACCGATGGTCCTAATAAGAAATTTAGTCATTTCTTCTACTCAGTTAAACTTGTCATTCTGGCTTGTCCAGAATCTTTTATTATTTTTAGATAAAGATCTTCAAAGGAAGGATTAATTTTAAAAATCATTTCTAGTTTATCAGCTCTATTCATATCTTTAATTTGTTTTTCTCTGATAATGGCTTGCAATTGACCTTCTACAACTTCAAAATAGACTAGTTTATGTAAATGATACTTTTTTGTAAAACCCGACACTAATTCCTGTCTATGTTCGTATGCTCTTCTAATCAAATTGTTTGTTACTCCAACATATAAGGTTGGTCTAGCATTTGCCATAATGTAAACGAACATAGCTTTCATAGATTCTGGTGTCCTCGCTTCGCTCGTCCCCAGAATGACAACTGAAAGCTCACTTCTTTTGCCAGCTCCTTTCCGGTTCTACTTCGTCTTTAATTATCATTTCAACTGCAGTTTTGTGCCAAGGGATCTTAGTTATATGATAAACCTCTTTAAAATATTTTAGCGCGCTTGCTGCCGCCGGTACACCTTTGGTTTGAGCGAGCGCATCAAGATTGTCTGCCGCTTTGCAAACTCTTGCTTCAAGTGATTTCCTGTACATATATTCCTCCACTAATTCGATTATTTCTTTCTTTTGCGGAAGATCACTAACCAGCCACTTAAGCCCCTCTTCTTCAACTTTCGCAAATGCTCCCTTTGCCATGCCTTTAACAAAAGTTCCGACGTCGCCAACAATTGTTTCTGCCATATCATGGAAGAGAGCCATTTTGACAGCCTTATCAACATCTATCTTCTGGCCACTCTTTTTAATTTCAGTTGCAAGCAAATAAACAAGCATCGCCGTAGACCAGGAATGGGCAGCGACGCTGTCTGCTTCGTTCCTTTTAAATCCAAGTGCAATAAATCCTTGTCTGGGAAGTTCTTTTGCCCACTGGAGCGTCAAAAAAACTTTGAGAATTTTTTTAAGAGTTTCTTTTTTCATGCGGCTATGACTTAATGTCTATCAAAAAATGCAAAGCCAACAAAGACGAGTAGAAAAGAAAGAATAATCAACAACGCAAACGAGAATATAAAAATTCCTAAAAAGGAAATTGTATCTTTAAAAATAACTTTTATAACTGCCGCATAAGCTCCAGCAAAGATTAAAGAGACTACGATAAAAGGCAAAAGTATATTTGCCATGTAACCTGGCGTATAGTTCGACCAAGCACCCATAGCAACAAATACGACCAGTACAGACAATAAAGCTGGAATAATGAAATATATAATTGTGTTTCTCATTTTTTATCTTTTACATTTTCGGGTTTTAATGTTGGAAAGAGAATTACATCTTTAATTGACTTTGAATCTGTCAAAATCATAACCAAGCGATCAATTGACGGACCAATGCCGGATGTCGGCGGCATACCGTATTCCAGCGACTCAATAAAATCTTTGTCCGTTTGATGCGCTTCTTCTTCACCCAGCCTTTCTTTTTTCCTTTCATCGCTAAAACGCATGCCAAGATCAATTGGATCGTTCAACTCGCTGTAGTTGTTGGAACTTTCCATGCCTGTAACGTAGTGTTCAAAGCGCTCAACGTAACGCGGGTTTTTGCACTTTTTAGCCAGTGGGGAAGTTTCTGTCGGGTAATCGTAAATTACCGTTGGCTGAATAAGTTTTTGTTCACATTTTTGCTCAAAAACTTCGGCCAGAACTAAACCCACCGATTTTTCGAACGGTTTAAGTTCTACACCCAGTTTTTTTGCCTCTTTTACAGCATCTTCGAATTTGCTAATTTTATCAAAATCGACACCGGTTTGCTCTTTAACTAAATCGACCATGCGATACTTTTTCCATGGAGTTTTAAAGTCGATGGTTTGATTGTCGTATTTAACTTTCGTTGTACCGATTACAGTTTTAACAACATGTTCGGTCATTTCTTCTACCAGTTTCATACTGTCAAGGTAATCGGCATAGGCCGTCATTGTTTCCAACATCGTGAACTCAGGGTTGTGGCTTCTATCTATTCCTTCATTTCTAAAAACGCGGGCGAATTCAAAAACGTTTTCAAAGCCGGCAACAATCAGGCGTTTTAGATAAAGTTCGGTCGAAATTCTCATGTAAAGAGAAATCCCGAGCGCGTTTTGATAAGTTTTAAAGGGACGTGCCAGACCACCACCGTAGAGAGGTTGCAGGACTGGGGTTTCCACTTCGATGTAATCTTTGTCAAGTAAAAACTGACGATGCGCTTGGATAATTTTTGAGCGAATTTCAAAAACTTGTCTTGCTTGCCTATTTAATAATAAATCTAAATAGCGTTTACGGTATCTTTCTTCGATATCTTTTAGGCCATACCACGTCGAAGGCAAAGGTCGGATTGATTTGGTAAGAAGTTTAAACTCATTAACAAAAATAGTCAGCTCCCCTGCTTTTGTTTTATCTACTTTTCCACTAACTTCTATAAAATCACCGATATCTAACAAAGTTAATAGTTCATAGTTCATAGTTGATAGTTTGTCTTTGGAGAAAAAAAGCTGGATTTTGCCCGACTCATCTACAAGGTCTGCAAAAGAAGAACCCCCATGGCCGCGAATAGCCATTAAGCGTCCGGCCGTTTGGACATTTTTATCTTGAGATTTTAGACACTCGGATACGGAATGTTTTTTGTTTGATTTGGCAGGATACGGATCAATTTTAAGTTTTTTGATTTTTTCAAGTTTGTCGAGGCGAATCTTTCGTAGCTTTTCAATCGGTTCCATGATGATTTAGAGTATAAGCCAAGAAGAATAGCTTAACAAGTTTTAGACGTTATGAAGTTGATTTGACTCAATATTTTTAATCATCGAGTCAAATTCAGAATAAGCCCAAGGCGACATTTGAGCTCTGACATTTTTTCTGTCTTTCATCAGCCTATTAGCTAAACTTAATAGCTGACTGGAAATAAATGGCTTAGAATCTAGCTCTTTCAATAGAGCCTTAGCGCCACGGACAGAAAGTATATTATTGAGTACCAAAAAAACTTTTGCCCCTTCGGCGTAAGCCCATAAATAAGCTTGTTTAAGTGGATTTTTTGTTCTCTCTATAATCTGCTCCTCGATTTCATCTATAGGTTCCCATGGAAGATGTTTCGTTACATATTTAATAAAATCACCTTTGCTGAAGTCGGGGTCAGTATTGATTCTGAGATGTGCATTTCCATAAACTAAACTCCTTAGAATAGTGTTTTGTACGTGGAATTTCCCTTCTGGACTCAAACTGTCGTATGCTCCTGGAACTAGTAGTGTAATTGTTTGTCCCAAACCTTCTTCTATAATTTGTTCTGGGCCGTGGACCGTGGTTAGACCAAAAAATGCTGGTAACTCACGACCTATCAACTGTTGTCTTCGCGCCATTCTGCTTAAGTGTTGTCCGCCTTCATGCCAACCTAGTTCTTCTGTTTTTCCGGAAGTCCAAACTTTTGGACGTTCTATATCGCCAAAATTTTGTTGCATTGTAAAACTGCCTGTTTTTTTATCTGTGTCGATCCAGACGTAGTAGTAAGCGTTAACGTAAACTGGTTTTACTCCAAAAGGTGGTGCTCCCTTATAGCCGAGAAACTTGCTTCTTTTTTCGAAAGCACTTGTGATGGCGTCCGTTAATTCTTTTTGAGCTTCTTCCTGGTCAATTTCGTGAATTTTGCGCCAATCTTGAAAATCAACTATTGTGTCTGTAGTTATTCCTGCCTCAGAACGAGCCTTTTCTACCTGTCCTATTTGGTAGTCAATTATTTCCGGCGATACCTCCTTTGGTTCTTCTACCCCTTGCGAATTGCGTATATAGTCCAGATTGTCCAGATCATCACCTCTTAATTTTCTTGCATACCAAAGTGAAGCATTTATTTGGGCACAAGCAAAATCTAAATTGTGCCTATCCTTTTCGGGTACACTAAGATCTAGGGCAGCATCATGTAATTCTGTCAAGGCATCGATAATTACCGTTTTTTGGTATTTATACGGTTCATTCCTAAGGGCCTGCGTAAGTATCATAACCTCTTTAGAGGATGTTATCCCTGCAAGATCAAAATCAATCACGTCTCTGTCGTTGCCCTGAATAACATACCAAACCTTGAGAATAGACGATGCTTCATGATAAAGCGCAAGGTCTGGAGGTAGAACCCTGATTCCGTCTGATTCCCAAGGTAAGACGTTTTGTCTTGTTCTAAAAATTTCTGGCATTGCCATTATATGTTTCAGTTCTTAAAGAACGTGTATTATAGCTTCTTAAACTAGCTTCTTCAAGTTCGGACCAAATCTCTCGAAAATATCGAGGCTCGCGTATTTTTCGACAAGTTTTTGAGCGTCATCATAAGTCCCGATTGCCAGTATTCTTTCCAGTGAATCGGCGAGTTGGTCTATTGAGACAAAAAGTTTGGTGAAGTTGGGCCAAGAGAAACCGTTGGATTCTCTGATAGCACCACTCTCAACGAAAAAATTTAAGGCAATGGCAAAACCTTGGGCGTAATGAATTACACTTGGCTCCTTCAGATAAGAAATCCACCAGGAAAAAGCCATGGCAATAAACATAACCATGATTGCCTCAAGTTCTTTCTGGGAAATAGCATCTTTTAAAAGCAGCGATCCGCAAGCCTTAACACCAAAAACAGATGCCGAAATTTCATCAAAAATCGGAAAGTATTCTTTGAGTCGTCTTTCTGCGTCTCGATAACGAAGCAGAGTGTGGGAAATTTCATGAAGGTAACAATTTCTTAAAGATCCAAGTCTAAGAACCTCAGCTGGATAATTTTTCTGAAAGTTTTCTTCAAAAACTGCATGAAATATCGGGTGTCTTTCCTCGTCAAATTTTAAATTGAATGAAGGTTTAAAGATAGTAATTTCGGAACCATATCTTTCCATAATATTCACACTGTTTGGAAGGTTTGAACTGGTGAACATAAAGCGGGCAATTAGGCCAGAGAAGATTAGGGCATCGTCAACTCTAATTTGAATTTTGTCTAAGAAATCAACTTTTTCAGAAGGTACTAAAACCTTTCTTCTTGAGGAAACAATGTAATCCTTGAATCTAATAGCATCGCCAGTCTGTCTGTAATCCATTGTGCCAACCCATGATTGATAACAACACTTAGTAAAGAAAAGCTTGTCATTATATCTTTCAATTGGGCCGATTACAAAGTTAATTTTGTAAGGTTTCATAGAGAGCCAGTAAATATCGCTGGCTTCATAGTTGCCATCAAGAAGTGCGTTTGCTTGGACCTGAAGTCTTTTGGCAAAATCCTCATTGTCAGTTATTGCAGCTGCTTCTTTTATAAAACGAGCCACCTTAGTAAGCTCTTTTTTAAATTTTAAATGGTAAGGGGTGGCACGTAATTTTCCGTTTTTTGCCTTTTCAACGATGGTGTAGGGGGAAAGAATTTCGGGGTTATCCTTGGCTGCTTCCAGAATTTGACTTTTGGTAATATCTCTTGGATAGAAATTGGCACCGTTGTTTTTTATGTTTTCCTGAGATAGATAGATTGGGGCTATTGCCTCTGCCGCTTTAATTAGTTTTTTGACAACTTTTTTTTCAGAAGTAGTTAAATCTAATCCCTTTTGAGAGAATCGCACGATTGGAATATTTTTTGGGGTCATTTGATCTCGAGAAGTTTAATTTTGCTCTTGACGGGGTCCAAACTAACCTCGATGACCTCGCCTACTTTTAATCCCAAGAGAGCTTTCCCGACTGGAGATTCGTTGGAGATTTTCTTGGCAGCAGGATCCGCTTCCATTGAGCCGACAATCGCAAATTCATGAACTTCATCATTCATTTCCACAACGACTGTTGAGCCAATTACGACGAAGTCCGTGGTCATAACCTGCTCTATAATCTGGGCCTTGGGGAAAACTTCCTCGAGCTGAGCGATTCGTGCCTCAAGAAGCGACTGTTCTTCCTTTGCAGCATCGTATGCGGAGTTTTCGGAAAGATCGCCAAATTCCCTTGCTCTTTGGATTCTCCTGGTGATTTGAGGTCTTTTTACTGAAATCAATTCATCATATTCGGCCTTTATTTGATCCAAGCCTTTTTGCGTTAAAATAATTTTTTTAACAAGGTGTCTCATTTACAAATTGGAGATGATATTCTAGTTCAAAATATCCGATCAGTCAAGTAAAATTAATGACGATTTGCCTCAATAATTCAACTTCGGATATAATTTGCCATATATTCAGGCTCCATCGTCTAGTGGTCTAGGACACAGCGTTCTCAACGCTGGAACACCGGTTCGACTCCGGTTGGAGCTACTTACGTATGCAACTAATTTCAGCCTGCCTTTCGTTTATTTTATTGGTTTCGAGCTTATTTCCGGTCAGTGCAATTGCTCAATCAAATGGAGAAATTGAAAAAGTCAGCGGAGGGCGAATAGATGAAGCTCTCGCGCAAACAGTACCTACTCGATTTTTACCAAATCAGCATTTATATTTTTTAATAACCCTAAAGGAATCAGTAACAAGATTTTTTAAGCCATCGGCGCGTGAGCGAGCGGAGTTTGATTTTATTATTTCTGGCAAAAGATTAAAGGAGACTTATATGCTTAGCAAAAACAATAATTTAAATGAAGCGCGAAAAAATTTAAACAGATACGTAAGTCGACTTAATAAGATGAGAAAACAAATAGAAAAAGCCAGAGCACAAAACCAGGATATTGCGAAGCAAATTGATTCAATCTCGGAAGGATTCGAAAGCCACAAAACTTTTTTAATTTATTTTTTAGGTAAAAATGATACTTTCGGCCAGGAACTAATTGATTCTGTTGAGGCTTTTGATGAGGCGGTGCGGGCAATAGATATAATTAAACCCGGGATTACCAACAGGTTCCAAATCTTATCTGTGTCTGAAAAAGACGACGGGAGTAATTTGAACCAAACAAACGATTCACAAATTTCCCCAATACTAAACGAAGCTTCACCTTCATTTAATCCCAGGCGGATAATATATTAGTTGGCTGGATGGAACTTTAGTTAAACTAAAAACGGAATTAAGAGTAAAGCGACTATGTTAATTATTTTAATCATTGGGTTAATAGCCGGTCCTGCCGTATCCTTATATGGATCGCCGACAGTATCACCGGTAACTGCTGCTTTATGAGCATCGGAACCCTTGCCCCCCAGCTGCCCACTTTCGATATATTTTTTAGCATTATCCCAAGCAGCTCCTCCGGTGGTCATAGAAATTGCCACAAATACTCCCGAAACAATTGAGCCGATTAAAAGGCCTCCCAAGGCTTTGGTACCAAGCAGAAAACCAACTGCTATCGGAGCAATTATGGGAATTAAGGCGGGGGCTATCATTAGCTTGATGGCTTTTGCGGTAACAATGTCAACTGCTTTGTCATATTGAGGTTTGCTTTTGCCTTTCAAAATTCCGGGTATTTGCTTAAATTGTCTCCTAACTTCTTTGACTACCTCGCCTCCGGCAATCTGCACAGCTTCAAGCGCAAAAGAAGCAAAAAGGTAAGGGAGGGATGCGCCAATAAACAGTCCAACCAAGACTTTGGGGTCTGAAAGAGTAAACTCAACTGCTGACCCTAGAGCGGCAAGCTCTTGGGAATAAGCAGCAAATAAAACTAGAGCTGCTAAGGCTGCCGAGCAAATTGCATAGCCTTTTGTAACTGCTTTAGTTGTGTTACCAACAGCGTCCAGCGGATCGGTTCTATCCCTGACCTCCTGCGACAAATTGGCCATTTCGGCAATTCCCCCTGCATTGTCTGTTATTGGCCCATAAGCATCGATGGCAACAATAATACCTGTTAAGGAAAGCAGAGATACTGCAGCAGTTGCAATTCCATAGAGACCAGCTAGTGAAAAAGCAGTAATGATGCCAGCACTTATAACCACAATTGGCCAAAATGTAGATCTCATAGAAACAGCCAGACCCGCAATAATATTGGTAGCGTGGCCTGTTTGAGAAGCTTCGGCTATTTGTTGAACTGGCTTATATTTTGTTGCTGTATAGTATTCGGTAATTAAAACAATGAATACGGTAACAATTATTCCGACTATAGACGCGAGAAAAATATTTATGGGATCGTAAATTCCGTTGGCGTTCATCATGATTGCCGTTATTGGATAAAACCCCAAAGCCGATAGGGCAGCCGCAACAAAAAGCCCTATGTAAAGTGCTCCCATAATATTCTTGTTTTTGGGCAGTTTTACAAAAAATGTGGCGATAATTGTTGCTATTATGGCAACAGCTCCGATGGCGATTGGATAAAGAAGAGCGCCGATAAAATCCGGGAAGAGCAAACTCCCCAGCAGCATGGCGGCAATTATCGTAACTGCATAAGTTTCGAAAAGATCGGCTGCCATTCCTGCGCAATCCCCTACATTATCACCAACATTGTCGGCAATTGTGGCTGGGTTCCTGGGATCATCTTCGGGGATTCCCGCTTCTGTTTTACCGACTAAATCCGCTCCGACATCGGCCCCTTTGGTAAAAATACCACCGCCTAGCCTTGCGAAAATTGAAATTAGGGATGCTCCAAAACCTAGTCCGATTAATCCTTGAATATCTCCGGTTGCTCCAAAATATCCGGAAACAGAAAGAAGGGCAAGACCCACAACCAAAAGGCCGGTTACAGATCCACCGGCAAAGGCAACAGAAAGTGCCTTTGATAAACTTTTAGTTGCAGCCTGGGTTGTTCTGACATTAGCTCTGACCGAAATATTCATACCGATAAAACCGGATGTCGCAGAGGCTATAGCTCCTACCAAAAAACCAATAGCGGTTTGAATAGAAAGCAGTAGAGCAAGAGCCAAAAAAATAACCAAAGCGACAGCAGCTATCACCGAATATTGTCTCTGAAGATAGGCGGCCGACCCTTCAGCAATGGCATCGGCAATAGCACGCATTTTGGCAGAACCTGCGTCTAATGAAACTATCCGAAACGATGTAATCACCCCGTATAAAATTGCCGCGACAGAGGAAAACAGGGCGAACGGTAAAGCAAAGGTCGAATTAATGTTGAAAAAATCCATAATTTAATTACTGCTGACTTATTTTAACTTTGATATTTCACAAATTAAAGCAGACTTTACGCCTGCTTTGCAAGAAGTTGAATTATACTTGAGGTGCCACGGGGATGTCGATGCTTTCTTTTCTTGCTTTTGCCCTTTGCTCTCTGGAAGGCTTTTCTTTCGGCAAGGCTTTAGTTAAAGCAACTTTTAATACTTCATCCATGTGCTCAGCTAATATAAATTGTAAGTCTTTCTTGACGTTTCTGGGAAAATCCTCCAAATCTTTACTGTTTGCTTTGGGTAAAATAATCGTAGTTAATCCGGCGCGGTGGGCTGCTAGCGATTTTTCCTTAAGTCCGCCAATTTCTAAAACTCGGCCTCTTAAAGTTACTTCACCGGTCATAGCGACTTCTTTTCTGACAGGAATTTTGGTGAGAGCCGAAACTAAGGCTGTGGTCATGGCAATGCCTGCTGAAGGTCCTTCCTTGGGAACTGCACCTTCGGGAACATGAATATGAACATCTGTTTTCTGCAAGTAGTTTTCGCTCATGCCCAAAATTTTTGCTCTTGATTTAACATAAGAAAGGGCAGCCTGAGCTGATTCTTTCATAACGTCTCCGAGCTGACCAGTTAGAAGAAGATTCCCTTTACCCGGCATAAGTGTCACTTCTACAAATATTATTTCGCCGCCTGCTGAGGAAACCGAAAGGCCGGTCGACATACCGACTTCGTCTTTGGTTTCGGCAATTGCTTTGGTAAATTTGTGAGGACCAAGATAGCTGTGCAACTGTTTAGGGCTGATTCTGATTTTATTTTGCTTTTTCTTGGTAGCTATTTTTTTAGCAACTTTCCTAAGTACTGCCGCGATTTCTCGCTCTAACTCTCTGACTCCGGCTTCTCTGGTGTAGCGGGAAACAATTTCTTTGAGGGCGCTATCTGAAATTTCCGTCTGTTTTTTGGAAAGTCCGTGAGATTTAATTTGCTTGGGGACTAAAAAGCTTTTGGCAATATGAAACTTTTCCTCTTCAGTGTAACCGGGAAAGTTAATAACTTCCAGTCTGTCACGCAGAGCGGGCGGGATGGTATCTAGTATATTGGCAGTTGTAATAAACATGACATCAGAAAGATCGTAGGCCACTTCCAAATAATGGTCTGAAAACGAGTTGTTTTGCTCAGGATCTAATGCTTCCAGAAGCGCAGACGAGGGATCTCCTCTGAAATCGGTTCCGATTTTGTCGATTTCATCGAGCATAAAAACCGGATTTTTGGTACCGGCATTCTTGATTCCCTGAATGATTCTTCCGGGAAGAGCACCGACGTAAGTTCTTCTGTGTCCTCTGATTTCCGCCTCATCATGAATACCTCCTAAAGAAACCCTAACAAACTTCCTATCAAGAGCGCGGGCTATCGATTTACCAATTGAGGTTTTGCCTACTCCGGGCGGGCCATTGAAACATAAAATCGGACCCTTTATTTTGCCCACTAATTTGTGAACGGCTAAGTATTCCAGAATTCTTTCCTTAACCTTAGGAAGACCATAGTGATCTTCGTCCAGGATCTTCTCGGCTGCCGCAACATCAGATCTTTTCTGATTGGTTACTTCCCAAGGAAGATCAACCAACCATTCAAGATAGGTTCTGATGTAAGACGACTCGGGATTATAAGATGACATTTTAGCCAAGCGTGAAAGTTCGCGGTCGGCTTTTGTTTTGACTTCTTCGGGCATACCAGCCGCCTTTATTTTCTTTCTGAATTCTGAAATTTCCCGACTGTCGTCATCTTCACCAAGTTCTTTTTCAATTGACTTCATCTTTTCTCTTAATATTGCTTCTTTGGTGACTTTGCCGACTCTTTCCTGAGTTTCGGTATCAATCTTTGAGGAAATTTCAAGAATTCTGATTTCGCGGGTTAGGAGATCGGAAAGTCGCTGCAAACGAGCTTTGGTGTCAACCATTTCCAGTATTTGTTGCTTATCGCCGGTTTTAAGATCAATCGACGCGGCAATTATGTTAACTAACTGGTTTGGATCATCTGTCGAAAAAATGTGGATTGACGACTCTAAGGTTAAAATTCCACCTAATTCTCCGTACTTTTTAATTTTGGCCAGCGTGTTTCTAAAAAGCGCCTCGATTTCGTCATTTTTTTGAGAGAGTTCGGGGATTTCCTCAACTTTTACCGCCAGATAAGGATCTATTTGAGTAAACTCTTTTAGGTAAACTCGGCTCAAACCTTCTACGGCTAAGTTGTATTCATTATCCACTTTCCAGAGACGCCTAATAAGACCTACAGTACCAACAGAATAAATATCGTTTGGTGCGGGGTTTTCGACTCTGGGGTTTTTCTGGGCTACAAAAACCACCAGCCTGTCTGTGGACCAACTATCGTCGAGGCCTAGCTTGACCTTTTGCCTACCAACCGTTATCGGAACCATTGATGACGGGAAGACAACCGTATCCCTGAGAGGCACAATTGGAAGCTCGTTTTTAATTCTTGGTTTTTGCGAATCGATGAGTGTTGCCATCCTTCACTTTGTTCAGGATAAATTATAACTACCCTGATTTATATTATATATGACTTACTTATAGATTACTTGATCCCCCGCTTAGCGGGATAAGGTAATTAGCAGATACAATACCATGAGTGCTAATTGATGTCAATAGATAATAAAATTAAGGAGATTGTTGAGTAAGTTCAGCAAGCATTGTTGCTTTCTCTATTGCTTTTCTTATTCTTCCCCTATAATTTGGTCGCGGAATTGCAATTCCGAATGATGAGTAAAGGTCAACAAAAATTGGATAAATTATTTTTTCTTGTACAATTTGACCGCCAATTGATATTCCGACGCTGAAACCATCAATGTATCCTATAACTTCATCTCTAAATTCTGCAAGGATGCTCCTAGTAATGGGTTCACAAACAACTGTTACCTCACTACCGCTAGCTCTCTCAGTCATGAGCAGCAATTATACAATAGTCGTTACTACTTCCTCAACTCGTAAATTTTTTACTTCTAATAAATAAATATAATCCCAATGCCAAGACAATTGTAGAAATGACGTGTGCTACTTTGACTGTTCCAACAACCCAAGTATCAATCCTCCAAAACTCGGAGATAAAGCGGGAAACTGAATAAAAAATTAAATAAAGAGCAAAAACTTGACCTTTAATTTTTAATCTGCCAGACATTTTCAGTAAAGCAATAAAGAAAATAAGATTTAAAATCGATTCGTAGAAAAAGGTCGGATGAAAATGAGTCGATGACAAAAATTCAGCAGGCCTATATTGCTTTTCTATAAAAACCCCCCAAGGCGCACTTGTCGGCGGACCAAATCCTTCCTGATTAATATAATTTCCGAATCTGCCGATTGATTGGCCCAGAAGAATTGATGGTGCTGCCAAGTCTAGAGTTGACAACAAATCGATTTTTCTTACCCTGGCGACAACAATAAAACCCAAAAACAGCCCTAAAATAGCTCCCCAAATCCCCAATCCGCCGTTGGCAATATATAAAACCGTGACTGGGTCAGTACTATAAATTTGCCAATTATCAGCAACATGATAAAACCTTGCGCCTATGATAGATAAAACAAGGGGAATTAGTAGAATTGGATCATCGAAAATTTTTGCGGGGATTTGATGCAGGTGTGCTCTTTTTTTAGCTAGATACCAACCGGCGTAGACAGCAATTGCAATTATTAAACCGTAAAAGTGAATTGAAACAGGACCTAAATCAATGCTTTTTGGCAGCATATTTTTTCTTGACAACTTCGGTAACTATTAAAATTATTGCGGCCATTGTTATTGTTTGCAGAGCTACTTGGTTTGCAAAATCTACAAAGAACTGAGGAGGAAAAAGTTTTATTAAATTGGCTTCTTTAGGCAAAAGCCAGTAATTATTGCTAAACGTTAGTTGATGGAAATTAACAAATATTGAATCAAAATTTAACTTTGAAAAAAGCCAGAGGGCGATAATAGAAGTAATAGTAATAAGAGCAGCCACATTTAAGTTGTGGGCTGAAAACTTGAATGCTTTTTTATGGATAACGTAAACCAGACAAGTCAGCGCTGACCAAATTAACACATACAAGTAAAGATTAACCAGTTTGATTAGATTTTTTACGTCCATCAAGTGTAATATCTCCCTTTGCGAATAAAAAGTTGGGCTAAGTTGACTATCACAGCAATAAAAATTAATTAATTGCCTGGCTTCAAAATCAACAATCTCAGAAGATGCGAAATTCTCATAGACTTCTAACTTTACAAACTCCATTTTGTAGAAATTCTGGTTAAACACTAAAAGCCTAAAGTTTAGAAGCAGTAAGATTGGTGTTAAAAGGATAATTATTAAATAATGAATGATGCCCACGAAATAATTTTAGCATGTATTCTTACTCACTTTTTGCTAAAATCCAACGGCTGGTTGTAACAGTAGGTCGCCTTACCTCAGCCATAATCTGAGCCAATGGCGCTCCTCTGTTATAATTCTCGCCGAGCTCGAATTATGAAAATTTACACAAAATCTGGCGATCGAGGTCAAACTTCTCTTTTTGGCGGGCAGAAAGTGGCAAAAGATAATTTAAGGATCGAGACATACGGCAGTGTCGATGAGCTTAATTCTTTAATTGGGGTAATCGTTGCTGAGCTGAATCAAGGTAATTCTCCACAAGGTCGAATAATAAGTAAATTGACAAGGAACCAAGAAGAACTTTTTGTTTTAGGCAGTGATCTTGCAACCCCACTTGATGTTAAAGTAAAAGTCCCACGAATCTCCAAGTATTATATCAGCAGGCTTGAAAAAGAAATTGATGCATGGCAAAAAAATTTGCCAGAGCTTAAAAAGTTTATTTTGCCCGGTGGCAGCAAGATTGGAGCTAAACTTCATTTGGCAAGAACTATTGCTAGACGCGCTGAAAGATCGATTGTGCGTTTAGCCAGTAAGGAGAAGATAAACGAAAGAGACATAATTTACATCAATCGCCTTTCGGATTGGTTTTTTGTGGTAGCCAGATATGTCAATAAGCTGGAAAAAGTTAAAGAAATTGAATGGAAAGGTAGAGGCTGAAGAAAAATTAGGATTGCGATTTTTGAGTGGTTTGATTAAATTTCGATTTGATAAAGTGTACCGTTTCTAATTTCTAAATGATACTGCCTACTCGGACCAGTAGTTCGCACCATACCCGGCTGCTCAGGAATGATCTGTGAATTACGTTCTTCCACGAATCTCTCTAAGTTCCTTAACTCTCTTTGTTTTTGATCTTCACGTGGGCTTAGTTCTTTCATAAACGTGAAGACAATATACCACAAAAATCTTAAATAATCAAACTATGGGGTGAAATTTAGCTGCATTTGCTCCAACCGCAGGTGGGGTTGATGCATTTTTTGCAGCCTTCGGCAAAAACTGTCGGGCTGCCGCAGTCCGGGCAGCCGGTGAAGTTTGCTTCGATCATTTTTTCTTCGTTGACATGACTCGATAAACTCGCAACTGACTGAGTTGGTTGAGTTTGCGTAAAACTCATCTGCAGATTTTTGGCAGCGCCGTTGGTTTTTGGCTGACCATTAATTTGGGTTTGGCCATTAGTTTTGCCGTTTGTTGTTACTGACTCGCCGTTTGATGATACTTCCTGACTCTTGGAAACTTTTTCTATTTGCACTTGTTCTACTTCTTCTAAAACCGGCAGTTGCAGTTGTTTAGCGTTGGCAATTTCTACTAAAGATTTGCCAACAGCATCGAACGCGGAAAGGACGCTATCCGGACCGATCCCATAAGGAGTTCCGCAGGAAATACCTACAAGGTCGGATGCCACTTCTTGAAGAGACGCGCCGTATTTGAGGGCACGCGATGCTAAGCGACCGGTAACTTCGGCAGCCCCGGCCACGTATCCGCCGGTTTTGCCAATGGTTACGAAAACTTCAACAGGGGAACCATCGGCGTCGCGGAAAACTGATGTATAAACGTGGCCCACATCGGCTTTTTTGCGAACGCGCATTCCCCAGGCTTCCTGAGGAGTCGGTTTTTTGAGAGGAATTGGCTTGCTGTACTGATCCAATGGTATTTTGCCCTCCGGGCCAGAAGTCCCTCCGGGCCGGTGGCCCGCGAGCTGATCATAATATGATTTGTCGGATTTTACTTCCAACACTTGCTTATCGCGGGAGCCGTCGCGATAAATGGTAATCATGTTGCAACCAAGTTCGTAACTTAACCAGTAGGCTTCACGCACGTCTTCAACGGTTGCCTCGTTAGGGAAATTAATTGTTTTGGAAATTCCGTTGTCGGTATACTTCTGAAAGGCAGCTGCCATTCTGACATGATCTTTGGGTGAAATGTCACCGGCTACAGTAAATACTTTCCTGAGATCTTCGGGAATTTCAGAAAGATTTTGAACAGACCCTTTGTTTTCCTCAATTTTTGCCAAAACGTCTTCACTATCCAAACCCTGCTCTTTTAAGGCTTCTAAAAAGTATGGGTTGGTATTAAAAAGCCTTTTGCCCTCAATGGTATTTTTGGCAAACGTTAGCGCAAAGTGTGGTTCAATGCCGGATGAACAATCTGCCAAAAGTGAAATTGTGCCGGTCGGCGCAATTGTCGTTCTGGCGCCGTTTCTAAGCTTAAGGCCATTTTTCCCGCCTTCGCCAAGGTCATTCGACTCTGAGATTCTCAGACTCGAGGAGCTTTGGCGGGCAGGTTTATCATAAATTGAACCTTTGAACGCCGGGAAAACACCGCGCACGCGAGCTAAATCTACGCTGGCATTGTCAGCTTCTTTTTGGACAAACTGCATAACTTTTTCGGCGAGGTCAAATGCTTGCTGCGTGTCGTAGCCGATTTGAATTTTAACGAGCATATCGGCCCAGCCCATGACGCCAAGACCAACGCGGCGGATTTTAGCAGTCATCTCATTGATTTCTTCAACCGGATATTCGTTCATATCAAGAACGTTATCTAAAAAGTGAATTGCTGTATGAACTGCTTCTTCGAGTTCTTTCCAGTTAATTGCCTCTTCTGTGGAAATTCTTCGATTACTCTCAGAATCTACGACGAACTTGGAGAGATTAACTGACCCAAGAGTACAGGCATCGTATGGCAGGAGCGGCTGTTCGGCACAAGGGTTGGTGGCTTCAATGGTGCCAACTAGCGGTGTCGGATTGGCACGGGAGTTATTTACTCTGTCAATTAATATCATGCCCGGATCACCATATTGCCAGGCAAGTTTAGTAATTAAATCAAAAACTTTTTTAGCATTAAGTCTGCCTGTAACCTCTTTGGTTCTAGGATTAACAAGATTGTAGCCCTCATCTTTATTTTCGGCTTTGCAGAGATCGTAAAGCTTTAAAACAGCTTCTTCGACACGAACGTTTTTAAGATCCAAATCACGGATTGCATAGGCTTCTTTTAGATCGGCAATAATATTATTCGCGTCTATCTCGCCATCGACATATTTGGCGTCTTCTTTGACTTTTTTCATAAATTTCTCGTCTACGGTGACGGAAATATTGAAGTTAGTTAGCGAAAATTCATCGACTTTGTGGACAGCAAACCTGAGAACATCGGGGTGAGTATAGTGAAGAATTCCCATATTGGCGCCGCGCCTGACACCACCCTGGCGAATTTGCGATGTAACATCGTTATAGGCCTGAAGGAATGCAACCGGACCGGTTGTTTTGCCTTTGGATGTACCGATTACATCGTCTTTGGGGCGAAGTCTGGAAAAGGAAAAGCCGGTGCCACCGCCCATTTTGTGAATCATAGCCATGTCACGCATGGTTTTAAGAATCGATTCCAAGTCGTCTTCTATCGGCAAAACAAAGCAGGCTGAAAGTGACTGCCCAGTTTTACCCGAATTAACCAACGTCGGGGTATTGGGGATAAATTTTTGAGATGCCATTAATTTGTAAAAGTTGCGGGCAGTTTCAAGATGGGTTTTTTTGCTGTGACCCGCTTCGCGAGACGAGTAAATGTTGTCGGCAGCTGCAATGTAGTAGGCAACCCTCCAGAAAAGTTCACGGGGCGTTTCTTTGGGTTCACCTTTTTCATTGCGGAAGGCATATCTGGTTTTGGCAATGTATGCGGCATTTTCAGAAAGCGCGGGACTTGCTAAATCTTTGGGGGCTTTGGGGATTTTACGACCCACTCTACGAGCCGATTCTCTGACCTCGGTTCTGAGGTCAACTTTAATATTCTTATTTTGTTTCATCTTTTAAATTTTCGAGATAAGTTTGCTAACTCTTTTTCAAAATCGGAAATATCTGCAAACTGCCTATAGACTGATGCAAACCTGATGTAGGCAATTTTGTCTAATTTTTTGAGTTTTTTAGTAACAATTTCGCCTACTTTTTTGCTTGATATTTCGCTTTCACCGCTTTTTCTTAATTCTGCTTCTACTTCATCGACTACTTTTTCAATACTGTCTGATGAAATAGGTCTCTTTTCGCAAGCTCTGATGATTCCACTTCTAATTTTCCCCCTGTCAAAAATTTCTCTCTGCTTATCTTTCTTACAAATAAGCAGATCTAGTGTTTCGGCCCGCTCGTAAGTCGTGAATCTGCGTTTGCATTTCTGACATTCTCTTCTTCTTCGAGTCGTTTTACCGTCTGCTCCTTCTCTTTTGTCTATAACTCTTGAAAAATCTGCGCTACAGAACGGACAAATCACTTTGCTTCCCTTACTTTCTAACTGCCTTTATTTTGTGAAATTATGTTTTTGGATACGAGACCTTAATGTTTCACGATTCTTCCAAAAACACAATATATTGTGGTCTGACTTTAGATTAGACACAACATCTATACCTTGTCAATCCCCCAAAAGAGCGTGGATCGTTGATGGTTTATTGTTAAAGAGCTTGGCAGTAATATCTTTAACAAAATATGAATCCAGAGGACAACCTGGGGTAGTAAGTGTCATTAATATATGAATATGGGAACTTTCTATATTGATGCTGTAGATTAGACCCAAATCGACAATGTTTATTCCCAGCTCCGGGTCAATACATTCCCTGAGTTTCTCGAATACCTGGTTTTGAGGAATAGCCATGTGCTTGCTATTCTCACTCTACTACAGCCCTGAAGCTAAAGTCAATTGATGTACAGTCAATTGATTCGGTTGACCAGAAACCATACGATATCTGGTTGACCGGGTACCGTATGGAACCCGGTTGACTAAAAAATAAAGTTGATCTATTCTGAAAACTGGAGCTTGATAGGAGGTGATTACCAATGGATCAGAAAAATCTGATTAAATTACTGGGGTTCTGGATTTCCAACACTATTGTGCTATCAATTTTCTCAGCGTTATATGTTGGTGGTGTGGTCTTGGGGAACGCTAGTATTTCAAAACCGGTTGCGACAATCATTAACGCATTAATTTTGGCGATAGTTGTTTATTTAGTTCCTTCTATTGTTAAAAAGCTTGATCTTAAAATAAAAATTTCAGCCGAAAAAGTACAGGCGGCTGATTATTTTCTAGTTAATTTCGTCGTATTGTGGATTCTAAAGCGACTTGCAGACATTACGGGCTTAGGTATTTCCAGCATTCTCAACGTGCTGATAGTTGCAATTGTTCTGGCTCTCATTCAGGTTGGTGTTCAAAAATACCTTAGCAAAACTATCAAGAAAAGCTAGCACTGGGAAGATTTATCCTAACTTGTTCTTTTTGAAGTAATTTAGTGTTCATGAAATCAATATTTACTCATGAGTGATACTTCGAGGCTGGAAAAAGACAAAATCCGCAAAAAAATTCTCCTAAAGCGAAAGGATCTTTTAAAAAGCGACGTTAACGACTTAAGTGGAATTATTAGCAGGAAAGTTTTAAGTATTAAAAAAACAAAGAGTGCAAAAACCTATTTAGTTTATTTGCCAATTAACAATGAGGTTGATACTAAATTCATCATAAGCTCCCTGATACAAAATTACAAAAAGATATTTATTCCCGCTTATTTTGGAAAAGAATGGATTATCTGCCGACTTAAAAGTCTGGATGATTTAAAAAGAAATCAGTTAAAAACTTTGCAACCTAAAAAAATAATTAGATCGGATATTAGTGAAATAGATGTTGCCATTGTGCCGGGAATTGCTTTTGATAAATCTGGCCACAGATTAGGTTACGGCAAGGGTATTTATGATCAGCTGCTAACTGATTTCAGTGGGGTTAAAATCGGCCTAGCTTACGATTTTCAAATAGTTGATAAAGCTCCGCATGAACAACACGATCTGAAGATTGATTTGTTAATTTCCGAGAATAAAATTTTAGATTTTAGACCTATTTGATAATTATCGCGTTGGGTAGACTTCTTCCCGGCCCGGCTTTGTAACCGCCGTCATAAAGAGCGGTTGATCCTCCTCCGTCCAAGTTCAGCGCTTCGGTTGCGCCAAGCGATTTGAAAATATTGGCAAGATCAAAGTAACTTGAATTTCGGGCAACTACCAGGAAAAGTTTGCCGCTGCCAAAACCAATACCGCCTCTGGTCCCTTTGGCACCGTCAGAAACTAAAACTTGCCCGCCGGAAAGAAGTGACGGGTAGTTTGTGATTCCACCCGTAATTTCAGAAGGAGCTCCGGCGCACGCGGCGCACGGAAAGAACTGGGCCGAGCCCGGACGAAAAACCATCATTCCCCTACCGCTCCAAAAAAGTGAATAGGCATTAATCCATTTTTTCTGCCGATTATTCCAAACGGAAAAATCAAAAGAGTTAACTTTGCCGCCGCATGATGAATAATCCGGCGGGCAAAAATATGTGCCGTTAATGCCGGCTCTTCCGCCATTTTCGGCAATATAAGTTGCCAGTGATTTAGTTGGACAATCGTTGGGGCAATCGTTGTCGTTGGCGCTATCGGTAACAACTGTTGCAGAGGCAAGATCAAAAGTGGCTACTGTGTAATTGCCGCCGGAAGTCGTAGAGGTGGCCACTTTGGGCTTAGGAGATGGCGACGGGCTGGGTGCTTCTTTGGCAAATGCCTGATAATCTATTTTCAACTCATCTTCGGGACTGGGTGATGGGCTCGGCTGTTGACTTGATTGTACTTGGGAATTTGGCGATGGTTCAAGCGGGGATGGTGACGGGATAGAAATCGACCTTGATATTGCTTTTGGCTGTGGGGTTTCTTCAGGGCTAACTGATCTGAAGATTATGAGCACAACGGAAGCTAAACTAGCAACAGCTACCGGAATAATTACAAGGATGGGTGCAAATCCCCGCATGGCTGTAAATTTAGTATAACCCAACAAACTTACTACCTCTATTTTAATTTTATTGTCCTTGATATTAAATTAGCCATTAAAACGTGTCCTTCAGTTGACGGATGAATTCCGTCATGACCACTGACATAAACTGGATTGCCGAAGCGGCCGTCGTTGCGCGACAACTTATAAGCATCGATAATTCCAACCTGTGACGCCAGTGAAATGGCGTTTTCCAGCTGGTCGATAATTTTTAGGGCGTGGTTGTAACTTACGTCTTGGGGCCAATTTACACCACCTTCACCTTTGCCAAATCCCGTTTTTAAAGGGGCAATTTCTACGAGGAGATAAACATTCGGCGTTATCTGCTTTGCTTTAAGCACTAACTCGCTCAGCTTTTGATAATGGCGGATTTTATCATGCTCTGGAAACACGTTGTATGAAAACGATCCCAAAATAATTACGTCTGGTTTAATTTGCCCTATCGGCGGATAATTTCTAGATTGGTAGGAAAAATTATTTTCAAATCTTGCTAACCCCTCCTCAATGTTTTGAGAACCGATTCCGTAGTTGTAAAGTTGAAAGTTTGTTTGTAGATACTTGGCTTTAAGGGCTTTGTCTAAATAATCTAGCTTTTCACCCATTGTGTCTATCATCGAATCGCCATAGAGTGCAATAGTGTATGTAGTTTTAGAGAGCTTGGGAGTAGGACTTATTAAAGGTGATGGGGTTAATTGGGGTGGTGGCGACTTTTTAGAATTTGACGGAATATTTAAGGTGCTTTGAGCTTCTTGAGTTTTTTTGCCCAAGACCTTTTGATTTTGGAAAAAGAATGAATAAATGACTAGGGATAAAAAAAACGAAATACTTAAAATAAGAATTAATTTGGGGTTTTTAATAACTTTTGAGAACACGCGAAGATAGTATCTTTAGAATTTACCCAACTGTCAAGAAAGAAAAGGCAAAAAATGATAAAATTCTGAAGCAAAGAATTTCATTGCTGGGTCGTCTAACGGTAGGACATATGCCTCTGGAGCATAGAATCTAGGTTCAAATCCTAGCCCAGCAGCTCTTCCTCGCAGGCTCGTCAGAGCCTTCGGCCCTTAAGCGAGGACGATCCTGATGAGCTTTAGCGAAGAAGGACATTTCTTTACATGCCTTATTTTGTCTATGTTCTTGAATGTGCAGATAAGTCTTACTATGTTGGTTGCACTAATAATCTAGATAAAAGAACGAACCGACCAATATTAACCTGATTGCTCTTAAAAACTTTTTGGTGTTATTATTTTGAGGTGTGGGCAAACCAAAGTTTTACCCAAAAAGAAAAACTGCTTAGAATAGGTCTCGCTATTGTTGTAATTGTCTTAGCAGTTTTTTCATTTCTTCTTCTTAAGGCTAATCAAAAGCTCGAGTCAAAAAAAAGACAATGCTACAGGCTCTAGCTCTTTCAAACCAATTGAACCAAAACACTGCTTCTGCATATAAAGTCTTTGGCGAATGCGTTACTAAGCCGGATACATGCGATAAGGAAAAAACAGAAAAGCAACTAAAAGAGTTGGAACAGCAAAAAGTACAGATAAATGCAGAGATTCAAAAGATTACTAATAGTTTAAAAAGTGATTAAACAGGTCTTCTTTATTAATAGAAGTCAAACTGCGACCGGGTAATTTCTTTTTCTTCCACAATTGCAATTTCTTCCGGTGTCAGACCGACATGCTCAGCCTTACATGCTCTTCTGAATCTTCATCCTTATTTAGGAATCTTTGCTATAGTGGGTTATATGCCTAAAATAAAGGTGCTGCCCCTAATACTTAGTGTGGGTATTTGCTTCTTGGCTGCGGGGATAGGATCCTTATTTACAACATCTGCAATCGATACTTGGTATACAACACTTCAAAAACCGTTTTTTAATCCTCCAAATTGGATTTTTGGACCGGTTTGGACCCTACTCTACTTTATGATGGGAATTTCGCTCTATACTTTTTGGAACACGAAAACGCCTACAGATGAAAAGCGTCAGGGGCTTAGTTTCTTCTTCGTACAATTGGCGCTTAATGTGCTATGGTCGATACTTTTCTTTGGCCTAAAATCACCGATTGGTGCTTTTATCGGGATTATCGTTTTATGGTTTGTAATTTACTTAACAATGAGAAAATTTCTGGAAGCATCTAAACTTGCAGGTTGGCTTCTAATTCCATATTTGGCTTGGGTTAGTTTCGCGACTGTCTTAAACCTATCCATTGTTTTCTTGAACCCTTAGACTATATCAGCATAAGTTTTGAGACATAGCCTTCAGGACTGTCTTATTTGTCTCATTTAGCCTCAGAGTGAGACACTACCGGACGTGCGGCTATAGCGATAGAATGGGATCAGACCGAGCTGCTCAGCTTTAATTTAGCCCTCCGAAGTACTCATGTCATGACCTCAAATACGAAACAAGACTTATAGTATATTGACTCGACTAGTTGATTTCTGGTATACTGTAAACTGAAAATGCAGATTGAAGTAATTGATCTGCTTAAATTTGAAAAGTTTTTGATTAGACAAGATAAAGATAGCCCCGTAAATATAGACTTATAAGTATCTTTTCCCCTTTTCACAAATTTAATTTTATTTAAGTAGATTCATTACTTCAATATCATTTCAAATAAATATGAGTTATAGACAAAACAGGTTCAGACCAAACAAAAATTTTCGCAGGCGTTACTGGGGCGGGCCAAAGGTAAACGACGAACTAATTTTAGCTATTAGTGCGGCTAGAGATCAAAGTGCGAATAACGGCAAAAGCACAACTGTCGAGTATGTTCCAGCAAATAAATTTGACGATTTTTCAACTTCTGCTCTGCTTAAAGAAAATATAGCCAGCAAAGGTTATTTACTGCCAACACCAATTCAAGACATGGCAATCCCACCCATTTTGAGAGGTGAGGATATTATTGGAATTGCCAATACCGGAACAGGTAAAACCGCAGCATTTTTAGTTCCATTAATAGATAAAGTCGTAAAAGATAAATACCAAAAAGTACTTATTGTTGTTCCAACCCGCGAACTTGCACTGCAAATATTAGATGAATTCCGGATATTTACGAGAGGTCTTGGCATTAAAAGCTGTCTATGTATTGGTGGCAGTAGCATACGCAGACAAAGGCAAGAACTTTTACAAAAACCCAATTTTGTTATCGGTACCCCTGGAAGAATAAAAGACTGCATAAAGCAGTCGATTCTAGACCTTTCTAATTTTTCAAATGTAGTACTGGACGAAGCAGACAGAATGGTTGATATTGGTTTTATTGCAGATATAAAGTATTTTATCTCCTTACTTCCTACAAAACGCCAATCGCTGTTCTTTTCAGCTACAATATCCGGCAAAGTTCAAGAAATTATAGCAACATTCGTTAAAAACCCGACAACTGTATCCGTGAAGCAAGCAGAGTTGCGAGAAAACATTTTGCAAGATATTGTGAAAGTTGCAGAGAATGAGCAAAAAGTAGATAAACTTCACGATTTATTGATCCAAGACGGGTTCGATAAGGTACTTATATTCGGAAGAACCAAGTGGGGAGTCCAAAAATTAACTAACGAGCTTATAACCAGAGGATTCAAGGCTGGAGCTATCCATGGGAATAAGAGTCAGAGCCAAAGACAAAAAATGTTGGGGTTATTTCGAGATAACAAAATTGCTATTCTTTTGGCAACAGATGTTGCCTCAAGAGGCCTTGACATCGAAGATGTAAGTCACGTTATCAACTACGATTTACCGTCATGTTATGATGATTATATTCACAGAATCGGCAGAACCGGCAGATTAAACAAAAAAGGCACAGCGCTGACTTTTGTGGAGTAGGGAAAGAGGCAGTCAATAAACAAAATAACGGAAGCATCAAAAAAGAATGTCTATATCGACATTGACGGCGTCATTTTAACAAAAGGCGTACTCGCTGCAGCCCATTTGGAAAAATTTCTCACCTACATCCTTAAAAACTATTCGGTTTTTTGGCTAAGCCCACGTTGTCGCGGCAATAGCAAAAATATAATTAGATATCTTTCGAGGCTTTTGCCAACAGAAACTGTTAACATGCTAAAAAAGATAAAACCTACAGATTTTAGCATTGACAAAACCGAAGCTATTGATTTTAACCAAAGCTTTTTCTGGCTGGATAACGAAATCTTTGAATCTGAAAAGACCACTTTAATCAAAAGGGGCAAGTTCGATTCCTGGATAGAAGTTAATCTAATCAAGAGCCCCAATCAGCTTTTATATCTGATGAACAGTAGACTCCGTTTAAATTAAATATTCCTTCTTATTGAGCGTTTTGCAAACCTAGTTCACATCGGGAGTGGATGTAAAGCTAATTAGACACTTCTTTGTAATATAGAATCTTCAGGTTTTAATTTTATTCAAAGCGACCACATATACAATGTGCCGTGAACTCTTGCAACTAAGTCCTTATGTTTTTCAAGAAACTTGCTTGCCTCGCTATCTATGCTGTCTTCATAACCTCTATATTCACTTGAATCTCTGCTCCTTATGCTTTGGGGTAAACTTAGATAATTGTGGAATATGTGTTCAATCTCATGTACTAAACTTAAAAGCTGTAATTCATAATCATCGTTTTCATTAATCACTATCATAAATTTCACATCTTCTAACTCGTCATCTAAATTGACAGGAATCGTCAATCCAGAGTCAAATTCAAGAAACGTAAATCTTACTTTCACAACTCTATCTCTTAATACACTTTCAAAATCAAACCACTCCATTTCGGAATGAATTCCATATCTTTCTCTTTCTAAAGCTGTAACCATTGAACTCGGGAAGTATATCAAAATTGTGTACTTTCAAATACAAGTGCAAGATACTCAAAACTTAATCCAATCTACGTCTCGGAAAGCAGCTCTCTGAGCAGGAAACCACTACTGCCAGCTTCAATTTAGCCCTTCGATGACCTCAGGACATTCGGGGCGTTGAGCGCTCAGTCGAATCGCTCAGACTCGAAGAGGTCATGCCTTGAAAACGTAACAGAACCCCGCCATTAATAAGACGAGGTACTATTTATTCGGCTAATGAAGATACACGCCTTCTTACCAGCGTTTGCCGGATCTTGCGAAGTTTCCTCTGTTTTGAAAGTCTGATCGGTCTTCTTTTGGTCTTGCGACATTAACAACCAATTTTCTTCCGTCGAGTTCAAAGTCGTTAAATTTCTTAATAGCGTCTTCTGTTTCTTTGTCATTGGACATTTCAACAAACGCGAAACCCTTGCTCTGACCAGAAAATTTATCCGTAATTAAATTTACGGTTGCTACTTTACCAACTTGAGCAAATAATTCTTCAAGTTGTCCGGCAGTCGTTGTATACGAAAGACTTCCAACAAATAATCTTTTTGCCATTTTTCCCTCCTTCCTTTTAAAACCCTAAATGAGAATATATTAATAGTCTGCGATACGAAGATTCCTCTGAAGTATCAAAGAGCTTTTAACTCGCTCAAATTAAGTTTAGAAACTATAGCATCTATAAATAAATAAGTCAACTATAAGCCTCTTTGGCTATCTTGACCTTAAAAGAGTATACTTAGAAAGTGTTTTTTAGTATTTAATTCTTTTGCTCCTGTTGGGGAATTAACTCCTTAAACTTCACAAGATCCGTAACACTAATGAAAAATACATCATTATTTGATGTGCTGGTTGTATATAGCGACGGTATTGCAACAAGTGCATCTTCAAAAGAACCTAGCTCACAGCTGCCTTTTTCGCAAGATTCTGGCAGGGCTAATTATAACTATGCCTATGCTTATTTTTTAGAAATGTGTTCTGAAAATAACTTGAAGGCTGCATTCACAACGTCTTCAGATATAACCGGAGCAGGAAGTTGCAGCAGCTATTGGTTATTGGAAAAAAACAAGTGGCTTAAAGTAAACAAGCAATGCTACTCGTCTCTTATATTCGATAAATTTTCCCCGATAAACGATTTACAAAAATTGCGTCGGGACACTTTGTTCTCAAATTCAGTAATTCAACCTTTTAATGCAGAACCTCTTTTTTCTATATTTTTTGATAAACAAAAAACCTACACCCATCTTAAAGATTTCGCCATCCCAACTGTTGCTATCAATAAATTAGATCAACTAAGTATTAAAAGGGCAATTGCGATTCTTCGAAAACTAATTCATTCTCATGTGCAAAAACAGGATTTTTCAAGAAACTTAGTATTAAAAGATCGATATGGCGCAGGAGGAAATGGAATTTATTCAATAAGTTCACACAAGGCAGAAAAAGAGATTCGAAATTTGATGAAAAACAACAGAAAAATCTCTTTCATACTGCAACCCTTTGTTAACTTTGACAAGGGTATTTATGAAGAATATTCGGGATTTATTGATTTCAGAATTATTTACTTAGGAAGAAAGATAATACAGGCATTTGTTCGAACTGCGAAAAAAAACGACTTTCGCTGTAATGTGCATCAAGGGGGAATGATTTCATATATTTCACCTGACGAGATTCCTTTGAAGGTAAAACGTATGTCTGAGAAGATTATTACCTTTTTAAACGAAGACAAAGCTCTGTTTTCCCTTGATTATATTATCAGTAATCGGGGGAATGTATACCTCCTTGAAGGAAATTGTGGACCAGGTGTTAACTGGGATTTGTCTGATAAAGTGGACGCACGAATGACCAAAAAGCTAATACGCCAGATAGTTGTTTCACTTTCACAAAGAGTTGCGACTAATAGCACAGCCAGCTTGCCATTATCATTTGAAAATACAAAGATTGTTAATTGAGAAATTAAGAAACTTAACAATCTTCACCTAATCAAAAGTTCTCAACTTCCACTGAAGCTTTAGTTGACAAGGGAAATCATCAACTAGACCAGCTTAAATAAGACTTCACCATTTTTGCTTCTGATATACTTCAATTGTGCGTGTGCTAACCAGATCGGTAATTTGCGAAATCAGTGAAAGCGATATTAGCATCGAAAAGAGTTCTCAAACAGAAGCTAACGAATATAAACTAAGGAAAGCAGCAAGAGGTATATTGATCAAAAGAGGCAAAATTGCTCTTTTAAATGTCACGACTCAAAATTACCACAAACTGCCAGGTGGAGGTTTGGAAAAAGATGAAAATATCGAAGATGGATTTAAACGTGAAGTAAAAGAAGAAACTGGATGGAATTGCGAGATTGTCGATGGAGACTCAATCACGATCGAGTACCGCAACAAATCTAAAATACTACAAATTTCATACATATTTATTGCAAAGACAATCGGTAAGTCATCCGAACAACAATTAGATGAAGGCGAAATTGAAGAAGGTCATGACCTCGAGTGGATTCCGATTGAAAAAATTGAAGAGCTAATCTCTAAAGAAAATCCTACTGAATATGATGACAAGTTTATTCATTTTAGAGATCTAAGCATTATAAATTTCTATAAAGATAAATTGACCGAATTTATATGAGATTGCTTGCATAATAAGTTCCCAACATAGTGGTTCGATATACTCACCATCTTAGATACTTCGGCAAGTCATCGACTCTGAGAGTTTCAGACTCGATGAGCTCAGTATCGATGACCAATAGTGCCAGCTTTTGTCGGTATCAGTAGCCAATTTCATTGTAAAAGTTAATTTGGTTATTTAACTGCTGACTGAACAGCTTTAAAACCCTTGTTGCAAACCAGAGTGAAAGTAAAATAGACAGAATTGTCAAAATTATGGCAACAAGACCTATCTTTTTTGATTTTGAATCCTTTTGCCTTAAATAACCAATTGCGGGAATTAAGCCAAACGGCGGCAAAAAAAAGCTTACTAAATAAACGGTGATTTGCCTGGAGATGGTTGTTGCAGGCGCTTTATCCTTAAGTTTCCTTCCGCACTGAGGACAAAAATAATTAGCCGGAGTAACTGCTTTGCTGCAAGTCGGACAAGCGGTTAAATCCATACTGTATCTATGTTACTACGTTACTCGCTTCGTAGTGCTTCGACACTTCGATCAACTCAGCATTTTCGCATTACTCACTTCGTAATGCTTCAATAGGCTGGAGTTTGGAGGCGCGATAAGCCGGAAAGACGCCGAAAACTGTTCCAACGAGCACGGAAAAACCGATTGCCAGAAATACAGCTGACGGGGTGACGGTCGCCGGAATAAATATTCTGGCAGCTAAACTTAAAAGCGTGGCAATAATTAGACCGATAATCCCACCAAGCAGTGACAAAACTATGGCTTCTATCAAAAACTGCACGAGGACGTCTTTGGATTTTGCGCCGATCGCTTTTCTAAGACCGATCTCGTGAGTCCTTTCAGTTACCGAAACCAACATGATATTGGAAATACCGATGCCGCCAACAACGAGAGAAATTGCCGCAATGCCTACAAAAACAGTCTGGACTACTCCTAAAATTGTTTCGGCTATATCCAAACTTTCTTCCTGAGACAAAACAGTAAAGTCGTCTTCTGTCAGCCTTTTTAAGAGAAGTTTTTCTATTTCTGCTTTAACCTGCGGAATTTTTTCTTGAGTCGATACTTTTGCCAAAATCCAAGTCGGCCTGTCAAAGCCAAACTGCCGGTTGGCAGTTTCTGCTGGCAACATAACCATATTATCCTGATCCTGACCGACAATTGATCCTAATTTTTCCAATACTCCGATGACTTTGTACTTCTTGCCGCGAACGTTTAATTCGCGACCTATGGGGTTTTGGCCATCGAACATTTCCTCAACAATAGTTTGGCCAACTATCACAACCTTTTTGCCGGTATTATTTTCTGTCCTTGTAAAAAATCTGCCTGTCTCTATATTGTAATCCCCAATTTCCACAAAAGTGGCTTCAACGCCCAAGAATATAACTCCGTTTCTTTTTTCTCCCCGATATTCGACCGACGTTATACTTTCTATTCCGGAAGATACTGTCGAAACATCCTTAATTTGCCTTTTGATTTGGTTAGTATCTGAAAATTTTAATTTGTTGGTCGACATTCCGGATCCTCCGGCAAAACCTCCTCCTTCACCGAGCCGACCAGGAACTACATAGAGAGTGTTGGCACCTAAGCGTTCGAACTGGGCAGTAATTGATTTTTCCAAGCCGGATCCAAGCGAGATTAATAGAATCACGGAGGCAACGCCAATTATTATTCCTAACGACGTCAAAAACGATCTTACTTTGTTTGTTTTTAAAGCTTCGATAGCTGAAGAAAAAATTTCCGATATATCCATAGTTACTTTTTTCGCCTTCGATCACTGATAATTTTGCCGTCGCGAATTGTGATTATTCTGGATGCAAAATCGGCCACCTCCTTGTCGTGGGTAATCACTACAATTGTGTGGCCTTTTTTATTGAGTGATTTGAAAAGGTTCATTATTTCTTCTGACGATTTACTGTCTATATTTCCGGTTGGCTCATCTGCAAATATTACCTCCGGGTTGTTAACAAGCGCCCTAGCTATTGCCACCCTTTGCTGCTCACCACCGGAAAGTTGAGCGGATGTTGACTGCAGTCTTTGACTAAGACCCAAATTTTTAAGAACTTTTTCTGACATTTTTTGTCTTTCCTTTTTATTGACGCCTGCATACAAGAGAGGCAACTCGACATTTTTAACAGCAGAAGTCCTGGGAAGCAGGTTAAAAAACTGAAAAACAAATCCTATTTTTTTATTCCTGATGTTGGCTAGCTCATTGTCGGAAAGACTGGAAACAACTTTACCACCAAAAAAATAATCGCCGTTTGAGGGTTTATCCAGACAGCCAAGAATGTGCATTAGAGTTGACTTGCCGGAACCGGACGCGCCAATAATTGCCACAAATTCGCCTTTTTTAAATTCAAGGGAAACATTATCGACTGCTTTTACCTGGCTTTCCCCTACGCCGTAAATTTTTGAAATGTTTTTTGCCAAAACTACCGAAGACATTATTTTCGAAGCAATTTTTGAATTAAATTCTTTTTTCCAATTTCGTCAAATCCTTCAATTACAACTGCTTCCCCATCTTCAATGCCGCCAATAATTTCAGCTTGTGAATCGTTTTGGATACCAACTTCTACTTCTTTTTCTATATATTGGCCATTTTCGCTAACCCAAATACTATTTTCCATTACCAGTGCCTCGACCGGGATTGAGAGAACATTTTCTTTCTCTTCGGTTGTAATTTGGATATCGCCATTCATTCCGATAATGAATTTATCATCGGGTGGAAGCGCAAGTTCGACTTCGAAAACTGTTGCTTGGGTTTCCGTTGTTGTGCCAAATGAGCTAATCTTTTGGACTTTTGAATTTATTTCGCCATCGGGATAAGCGTCAAGATGAATTAAGGCATTTTGACCTTCGCTGATTGATCCTATATCGGTTTCATCAATTTCTGAAATAAAATGAATGCTTGCTGTATCGGCAACTTTGGCAGCTGTTTCGGTCGCCAAAATCTCCTCACCGTGTTTTACATTTAATTCAATAATTGTCCCGCCTATTGGTGAAGTAAGCGTAGCGTCTTTTAAATTTCTTTCGGCGAGTTTAACTGCATCGAATGCTTGGTTTTTAACAGCTTCTGCTGCCGTTCTATTGATTTTGTCTTGAAAACTTTCGATACGGTTATCCGGCAGGTCATCATAAACTTTTTCCAGTTTGGCATCGGCTGCTACGACATCCTGTTGCGCCTGCCTCAGGGCAATCTCAAATTTTTCCCTGTCCAATGACGCTATAACCTGGCCTTTTTTAACATAATCCCCCTCTTTGACACTCACGAAAACGACTCGTCCGCTGACTGCAAAATTTAGCGAAGATTGGCTCTCGGATTCGATTTTGCCTGTTGCAAAAACTTCTGATTTTATTGTTCCTTTTTCAACTTTTGCTGTTTTAATAAGATCTTCGTTCGCCCCTCCACGAAGACCGAAAAATGCAACTAATAATAGGGTAACAACTGCAGCAAGTGTTTTTTTATTTTTGAACCTTTTAGGAATTTTTTTAAATATGTTTTTAAGAAATTTCACAGATGATTATTTTTGGTGCGCTTCTTCCAGCCTTTTTTGAGTTTCTTCTTTTGTTAAAACACTTAGACTTTCATAAATAGGCGGGGTGTTATCAGCAAAAACGGCCAGTCGTAAAGTGTTTTTAAAATCACCAGATTCAAAATTATTGTCTTGGGCAAATTGATCCAAATTTTCCTTGATTGATTTAGCATTCCAATTTTTAATGGATAATATGGCTTTTTTTGCTGCGTCTACTTTGTCTTTTGATGGTGGCTCCTGAGAACCCTTTTCAAAAAATATTTTTGAATACTTCTCAAAATCGGCTAGAGTAATCATCCGATCTCGAATAAGATCGATTATTTTGGCCAATTTTTGGCTATCTTGCAAGTTAGCCCTTTTAGAAAATAGTTTAACCCTGCCAATTAGATCTTTAATTGATAATTTTTGCAAATACTTTTTGTTAAACCAATCTAATTTCTCTATGTTAAAAATTGGGCTGTTTTTGTTAAGCCTTTCCAGCGAAAATTCTTGAACGAGTTCATCAAGCGAGAAGAGTTCTCTATTGTCCCCCGGCGCCCAACCAAGAAGCGCTAAAAAATTAGTGAGCGCTTCTGGCAAATATCCTTCTCCCAAGTATTCTTTAGTTGATTTTGCTCCTGCTCTTTTGGAAAGTTTTTTGTGATCCTCTCCTAAAATTGCCGGAAGATGACAAAACTGGGGCGGTTGCCAACCAAAAGCTTTATAAATTAAAAGGTGCTTTGGGGTTGAAGAAATCCATTCGTCGCCCCTCAGCACATGAGATATTTCCATTTCGTGGTCGTCGACAACTGAGGCAAAATGATAAGTCGGGAAACCATCGGATTTGACGATTACGAAATCTTCAATTACATGAGTTGGGAATTCAACTTTGTGGTGAGCTAGATCATTCCAGCTGATCTTTTCACTGGAACTATCAATTTTAAAACGCCAAGCGCCTTCATCCTCGTATGCTACTTTCTTTTTCTTCAGAATTTCTAAATGTTTTTGGTAAATATCGATCCTTTCTGACTGTAAGTATTTACTATCCCAGTCGATTCTCAATAATTTCAGACTTTCTTCGATATTGCCAATATGTTCTTTTGTTGAACGTTTTTGGTCTGTGTCTTCAATTCTCAGTATAAATTCGCCTTTTTTGCTTCGGGCTAGGAGAAAATTGAAAAGGGCGGTCCTTATATTGCCAACGTGAGGAATGCCCGTCGGCGAGGGTGCATATCTGGTTTTAATTTTTTGCATGGTAAAATTGTATCATTGGTAAAGAAGCGTGGCTACCTTAACTAGCACCATCTCCATTTACAGAAAACTCATTTATTGGGTTGTCGGCGCGATTGTACTTTCGATCGTGGTTTTGATTCTCATAAGAGTTGGCGGTACAATCAAAAATCTTATTGCCCCGGCGCCACCTTCTCCTGCCACTATAGCTTTCGGCCTGCTGCCGAAGTTAGACTATTCCGAAGGCTATGAACCGCTTAATGATACCCGTTTTCTGGTAGAAACCATTAGCGGAGGACTGCCTTCACTCGGAGACAAGGCCAAAGTATTTGTAACTCTTGATGCTGTCGAAAAGTTTGGTGTTCTTGAAAAAGCAATTGAGGGTGCCAGACAAGCCGGTTTTGCCGAAACTCCTATTGAAACATCAAATCGTGTCGCAAGATTTGTCGACCCAAAAGATGCTACCCGGATTTTGACGATTGAAACAGTTAGTGGTTCGATTTCTGTCGGCAGCGGATATTTGAGAAACCCGGTTATTATTGTTTCCAGACCAGAATCTCGTGAAAAACCTCAGCAAATGGTCGTAAACCTATTCAATCAACTGAATCTGCCTTTGGAAATTTTCCCCAAAGATACAATTTCACAAGAAAACTTTAAAATCGAAAATGGTATTTTGGAACGGGCTCTTTCCTTATCAACTACAAATCTTGTTAAGGTGATCTTTAATAAAGCAGACATTGACGATCTGCCTATTATTAACTCTGACAGCGAAAACCCTTTAGTCTGGGGTTTGGCAAATGACGAAATTGTGGTTTCGGCTCAATTTATAAGCAGTGATATTCAAAAACACAGATTTTCTACTTATCCTTTGAAAAGTCCGGACATAGCTGTTGAGGATTTGAGGAAAGGAAACGGGGCTTTAAATAAGAAACCGGATTCCAACACTTTCCCAATCAGAAATGTTCGGCTGGCTTATCTTGAAACAGAAAAAAATCAGGGATTCCTGCAGCCTGTTTACCTTTTTGAGAGCGATGACGGTTTAACCGCCTATACACATGCTGTTGCTGACATTTTTATCGCGAAGGATTAACCCAATCGTAACTGTTAAAAGCCCACTCTATTAAGTTTTGAGTTTCGGTAAAACGATCTTCTGAACCCAGAACTACGACTATAACAGAGTTACCGTTTCTGGTAGTTTTTGTAATTAGATTTTCCAGAGACCCTTCTGTCTGACCTGTCTTGACTCCCTCTAACCCATCAATAATTCCCAAGAGTTCGTTAATGTTTTCCAAATAATATGTTTTGTTGCCGGTAAAATCTGTGACAACCGTGCTTTTAACTTTTACGATTTTGGAAATTAGGGGATTTGAAATAGCGACATTGGCAAGTTTTGCCAGATCTTCGGCGGTTGAATATTGGGGGTCGTCATCGAAACCTGTCGGATTGGTAAAGTGTGTGTCTTTCATTTTGAGATCTTCAGCTTTTTGATTCATGGAAGCAGTGAAATTGTTCGGGGATTGGGCGCAACCCGTAACAAGCGCAGTCGCCGCATCGTTTCCGGAATTGATTAACAGACCATAAAGTAAATTTTCTACGGTAATCTGGTCACCTGTACTTAAGCCCATCTGCGTCCCTTCTTTTTCAAACTCACCAATCGTAATAATTGTATCGGTCGAGCACTTCTCCAAGGAAATTAAAGCTGTCATCAGCTTTGTCGTTGAAGCCGGTAAATGTTTTAGAGTGGCATTTTTTTCAAAAAGCGTTACACCTGTTTTGGAATCGATAACAATCGCCGATCGGGCAGTTATGCCTTGTGGATTTTGGTAATTAAAATTGGCAACCGGAAGAGGATTAACTTCTAGTGGATTGTTCGCTTTAATTTGTTTTACAGGTATATCAAATATTGAAATCTTCAAAGACGACTTTGGGAGCAGGAAGACGGAGATAAAAATAATAACAATGGCTGCTGCAGTAAAATAGCGAGGGATCACAATTTTTTAAGTTTGAATTCCTTGAGAGTAGCATTATCCATTTCTGTGGGAGCATCCATTACTGATGTTTGACCGCCACCGGAAATCGGAAAGGCCATTACTTCCCTAATGTTTTTTTCGCCAGCAAAGATTGCACAAAGCCTGTCTAGCCCTAGTGCAATGCCACCGTGTGGAGGTGCGCCGTATTTGTAAGCTGTCAGCAAGTGTCCGAAGTCTTCATCGATCTTTTTGTCGGAAAGCCCCATTACTTTGAATACTTCCCTTTGAACCGCAGGGTCGGTAATGCGAACGCTACCGCTCCCAAGTTCCTCTCCGTTCAATACAAGGTCAAATTGATAAGATTCGATCTTTTCCAAATCTTTATGCTTTTTTAGGTTTTCCAAATCTTTTTCTTTAGGGGCAGTAAACGGATTATGAGAAAAAGTCAGCCGGTTTTCTTCCTTGTTAAATTCCAAAAGAGGAAAATCGACAACGTAGGCAAATGCAAGTGATTCGTCTTTTTCGCTGTTTCTTAAATCAAACCTGTCCTTCTTAAATTTTTGCATAGCTTCAGCGTAAGTAAATTTTGGAAAAGGGCTTTTGAATAATTTTCTTTTTAGTTTTTCACTTACATAAACCATCATTCCTTCAACTAAATTTAAGATATCTTCTTGCTTGATGTAGGCCATTTCGATATCAATTTGTGAATGTTCAAATTGCCGGTCGGCGCGCATATCCTCATCACGAAAAGCGCGGGCTATTTGGTAATACTTTTCAAAGTTTGCGAGCATTAATAGTTGCTTGTATTGTTGTGGGGCCTGAGCCAGAGCATAGGCTTTACCCGGATGCAGCCGGGAAGGGACAAGAAAATCGCGGGCTCCTTCGGGGGTGGTTTTGGAAAGGTACGGTGTTTCGATTTCAGTGAATCCTTCATTATTTAAAAACTCACGCACCAGTGAAACAATTTTGTGTCGAAGCTTGAGATTTTTTTGTAAACGTGGACGCCTTAAATCTAAATAGCGATATTTTAGGCGAAGATCTTCGTCTATATCGCGACCGTCACCGTCCGTCGGAATCGGCGGCGTTTCGCTTTTGGAAATAATTTTAAGATCTTTAATTTCGATTTCGATTTCGCCAGTTTCAATGTCTTTGTTAATTAAATTTGCCGGTCTTTTTTTAACGAGTCCTTCAACTTCAACAATGTCTTGCACGGAAACTTCAGTTTGTTTTCTGGTTACTGTCTGAACTAAGCCGGATTCATCGACAACATCGACAAAGGTTACTTTGCTGTGATCGCGGATGGTTTCGGCCCGCCCCGAAATTGTGACTTCCTTATTTATATGTTTGACAGTTTCGATAATTTTTGTTCTTTGCATAACTTTTGTGGAAGCAGAAATTCAAGCTTACAGTCTCTATATGGTATTATTTTGCTTCAATAATAGCAATCTAGCCTCTTTACAGAGAAATCGTCGAAGAAGAAAAGAGGAGGTGGCAAGTTTCAAATGACTTAAGGGCGATTTAGAATGCCAGGCTATGCCGAATGGACAATGTTGCAACTTCATTAATTGACAATGTTGCTGATCTAGTTAGAGAAGGAAGAGTTCCTATTAAAATGCAATTTGCGGAAGTAGGCATACCCTTGGAGCCTGAGAGAACAAATATTATTTTTTACAATGTTCCACCTGCTGGTTTTACACTAGGTAGAAATGGCTGCACGGGTGCAGGTGACCCTAGAGAGTGCTCCGTGGAGTACTTTGATGGTGACGGAAAATCGTTAGGGAACGGTGAACTAGTTGGTGTCAGAATTGAGGAGGCAATAGAGATGGATAAGAAGATAGCTGAAGCCAGAGAACAATTTGGCTATTAACTATCATTCATACTATTGCATTTTTCTACGTAATAAGTTCCCGCATAGTCAACCCTTCGAGTACTCAGGACTATAGCCGGTGCCAGCTCCAATTTAGCCTCAATCTACTTTTATCCTAACTACGTTCACGTTCATGAATCCTGATTGTTCCATGTAGCGTTTTGTTCGACAATTTCGTACGGAAATATGATCTGCTTTAGCAAGATCTAAATTAGGAGTGACATACATTACGGAATGTGGCTGTATCTTTGCACTTTATTAGAGGGTATTTTGGTAGAACAAGCCAAGCAATATGCTCATTTTTGTAGACGACTCTGGCGACCCTGGCTTTCGATTTATTTAGCTGAGCCAGCCAAAGTTGTTGTTATCAAGGCATTCAAGCTGACTCCTTCACTTTTTGCCCTGTATGCAAGTTTTCTGTGCAAGAACCTAGGGACCCTTACATTAAATTTGCCACTAAACTCATCTTCTGACGGTTCGGGAACGCCGATACCCCTCTCTAGAGCTGTTGCAAGCCAAGCCTCTTTTGCATCCTCCAACATTTTCAATACATCATCCTCTGTGTCTGCTTCTGTCATACAACCTGGTAGCTCCTCAATTTCTGCAAAATACGACCCGTCCGAATTTCTTTTTATACGGGCTGTGTAAGTTAAATTAAGATAATATTTAAGATTTTTCTTCACTATTTTCACCTCCAATCAGCTCCAATACTCTTTTTACATACACTTCTTTTACATATGGCCGTTTAAATGGTACCGAAACTTGAATCTCTCCTTTTGTATAAACGTAGTGGCTACTACCAGATCTCGGCTGTCTAACTTCAAATTTAAAACTTCTTAAAACCGAATCGAGTTCTTTAAACGAAACCGTTTTTGGGTTCCTGAAAAGCTTACGCAATCTCTTTTCCCGTTTAGTCATTGTGCCAGTGTAAATATAGTACCATATATAGTACTACACGTCAAAATTAAAATTCCTAATTTGAGTTGTAAGAACAAGCTATAATTCGCTTTACAGAGAAATCGTCGAAGAAGAAAAGAGAAGATGGCAAGTTTCCAATGACTTGAGGGCAATTTAGAATGCCTCTTCCATAATTAGCTCTTTTATATGCACTCAATCCAGTACCTAGGCAATGTATGAAACGACTACCTAGGTACGGACTTACTTAAGAAATTATTTGCCTCCAGACCTTATTAGCCCCTTGTGCAAAAGAACTGTGTCAATCGCATGAGTTATTCCGTCACGATTATCACACCATGCGTCATCATATAGTATTCTCACAGAGCTAGAATTAGGCAAGCCATCAAACAATGTACAGTTAAGAGTGTCTAAATTAACGAAATGATGGCCTCTGTCACCATGAATCTCAAGATATCGCGGCAAAACATCCTGGAAAACATAAAGCCAATGTCCTACACGCTGCCTTACTCTTTGCCCTTCATAAAGCCTTGATGCCTCCCTGAATGCATTAAGTATCGGTGCAGTTTCTTGATGTAGTTCATGCCCAAGATGTCCCCAGCTTTGATATTTTGCTCTTTCTGCCTCTATATATCGTTGTCTTGCTTCTGGATTTGGCGATTCTGGCATTTAATTTCACCTCCTTTCGACCACTAAAAAACCCCTCGGAAGAGGGGCTATTCTTTTATGTGGATTTTTTACTTAGGTCAAATTAGCCACAAGCAAGAAGCCCCTAGTGGGGTTTTCTTGTTGTTTTTTGCTTTTAAAACTAAGTTCGACGTTTCCACTTGTCGAATCTTACTATAAAAAGGACTTCAAAAGCAATTGAGACAATTTCGAACTAATTATTTTGCGCAGAAGGCACGAATGCCCCAATTTCTCTGATATTAATATTAGACTCTGCAATTTTTAAGCCTACCCTCAAGAAATCTGTGCCTAAGTTAATGACGGCATCTGCTAACGAAGGGTCTCGAACAATGACACGAGCAAGTGACATTGGGGCTTGCTCACCTTTAGACTCAAAAAATACCTGAGCATACTCAACTACCTCGTTTAATATTCCCAAGCGTGAAGCCCTATCTTTGAGTTCCTTTAATCGATACATAAGGGCATAGTTGTCATATGCTTCCTCTTTACTATCTGCCCTATTTGAATCTTCTGGGCTATCTGAAGATGGTAAAACCAAACTTTTTACAAAATCGTCTGACCATGTACAAAATTCTGCTAAAACATGATCATCTTCAAAAGCTTCAAGAAAAACCTGAGGTATAAGTTGTCGCTCACTCATAAAAATATAATTGGTTTACCTAATTGATTGCAGAATTATACCTGAAAATTGCTTTGTTGTCAAACTATGGGACATTTGCTCGCAGACTGGGATTAGAACCCAAAGAAGATTTTGAAAGAAGGCTTACCGAATTCTTAGCTAGGCAACCCCAAAGATAATTCTCGATAATAGGTTCCCACTAGTCAACACTTCGATACATTCGACAAGTCTTCAACCGTGAGTTCGGGTCTTCAATTCCGAGACTCAGACTCGAGGAACCGAATCGGCTCAGGCTCGATGATAGCGTAGCGACGAACGGGATGCCCGTCTCCCGCTCAATTGTTCCTCGGAAAAATATTAGGGCGATTAGACTGCCCTATTAGGCTACTTGTAGGCCGGCTCTATATTCATCAACATTTAGCGCTTAGAGATCAGCGAAAATTATTTAATGGGCGTCAGTTTTTGGCCTGATATAGATACCTATAGAATCTGGTTGTAAATTGCCTTCACGATCAAATGCTTCTCCAATGAAAACCTCGTTATTTTCTCTCAGTTGTCCAACATATTCATCCTGCTTTATTTTTCCTTCTTTAGATTCTGGATCGAATCTTAACTCATTAGTTAACAACTTAAACCCTTCTGGAGCAGCCGCTTTCACTTTACGCTTTGCTTCATCAGAAAAATTCTCGTCAGCTATCTGATTAATCTCTTCTGGAGTAGCTGCTATCACTCTAAGTTTCGCTTCGTCAGAGGTTTTCTCGCCAGCTGGATTTTCTTTTCCCAGCCTGTTTAGTAGTACCGTTTTTGCTCTACCGACTGCTTCCCTAAAAGCGCTTGATGTGGATGGTTTTTTGCTACCTTCAGAATCTCCATGTGTCTTTTTAACTTCAGGTTTGGGTTTATTACCATTTTCGAGTTCAGATCCGCCGTCACCAGTCATTTAGATAATTATCCTTAATGAATTTGTCATTGTCAAACAAATCCTTTTAAATAAAAAGTTTCCACTAGTCAACACTTCGATACATTCGACAAGTCTTCGACCGTGAGGCTCAGGTCTTCGATTCCGATACTCAGACTCGAGGAACCGAATCGGCTCAGTACAAGTAAACTCAGTATCTTTGATCCAATAGTGACTGCGTAAGAATTTTTATGCTAATATTTAACTACACCATTGCAGATGCGGGTGTTTTTTTATGGGTGATTAAGAACTTGATGAGCGGATATCTTTAATCTTCATCTGAATCTTCCCTTTTCCATTAAAATTATCTTCTTCAATTGAGTAGACAACATCGACTGAATCGCCCGGCCTCAGCTTGTATCTTTTTTCACCCATATTAAAACCGATGGCGTTTTTACCAGAGATTTGCAATTTAAGATGTTTGCTAGCTATCCCCACCCCCCTGACATCTTCTATAAGCATTTGCTCTGTTAAGAAAATCGGCTGCAGGTTACCAATTCCATATGGTTCAAAAGTTTTAATGAGTTTTAGAGTTTGGGGATTAATATCTTGAACATCAAGTTCACACTCAATTTTTAAAACAGGGGTAAGCATTTCTTCTGATATGGCTTTCTGCGCGTATACATTTATTTGTTTGGAAAAAGTTTTTATGTGTTCGGTTTTTATGCTGAAGCCAGCAGCCATCGGGTGACCGCCGGCATCAATTAGAAACTCACTGGAAGCGCGAATTGCTTCAATAATGTTAAAACCATGAATCGACCTTGCCGAACCTTTGGAAAACTTGGGCCCGCGCGATATGGCAATCATCGGACGATAATGTTTTTCGACGAGTTTGGAAGCAACAAGGCCAATGATTCCCTCGTGCCAAGACTTGTGAAATAGAACTCCGACAAGTTGGCTGCTATCGACCATAGTCAGAGCCTGATCGGCCGCATATGTAGTTAAACTTTGTCTTTTGGTGTTAGTTGTAGAAAGAAGGCTAGCAAGTTCATCGGCTTTTTTAACATTTTTGGCGCACAGGAGCCTAAGTGAATCTAGCCCGTGCTCCAGCCTTCCCATGGCATTGATGCGAGGTGCAATAACATGACCAATTTCGTATGCCGTTATTGGAGATACAATACCTGATGACTTGATTAAACTTACGAGTCCTGGCCTTTTAGTTTTATTGAGCTTTTCTAAGCCTAATTTAACAATCGCACGATTTGCTCCTGTTAACGGTACAAGATCGGCAACTGTGGCAATTGCAGCTAGTTCTAATTTTTGAAGAAGCTCAACTTTATATGAAGGTTTAATTTTTTTTACAATTTCCCAGCAAAATCTCCAGGCTACCCCTGCTCCACATAACGCTGTTGTGTGAACCAGAGCATGAGGCTTTGGCAGCGATTTTGGTTTTACATGGTGATCGGTTACTATTACGTCTATGCCTAATTTTTTGGCTGTCTCAATTTGTTTAACTGCTGTAACTCCATGGTCGACTGTGATAATGAGATTAATCCCTTTTGTCGCATGCTCTTCGATTGCCGGGATTGATAAACCATAACCTTCTTTTATGCGGTGCGGTACATAGGGCATAATATTTACCCCAAGCGCAAAAAGTGTTTCCCAAACTATGGCTGAAGCGCAAATTCCGTCGGCATCATAGTCAGAGTAAACTATGACCTTTTCTTTGTTTTTTAAGGCTTTTTCAACTCTGTTAACTGCTTTTTTAAGATCGGTCGCTTGGACATTTAAAATTTGCTCAATAGTCGGGTTTAAAAATTTGTCGAGCTCTTTTTTTGCTAATAATCCCCTGTTTTTGGCCAAAATTTCAAGCAGCCAATCTTTATTTTCTTGAGAGTAATTTTTTTGAGAAACTTTCCAAATCGGAGTGATCACTTTGCTATTGTATCAACAAATATAATACTTTCTGAGGTACTATACTATAGCTATGGATAAAGATGTGCTGGAAATTTTAAAAAAGTTTGAAAAAGGCGGATACGCAATAGCTATTGTTGGTGGCGCGGTTCGTGACATTTTAACAGGCAAAGAAGCTGTTGATTGGGATTTAACAACCAGCGCAAAACCCGAAGAAATCTTGAGACTTTTTCTCGGTGCTTTTTACAACAATCGCTTTGGTACGGTTGGAATCAAAATTGGCAACAAAATTGTCGAGGTGACAACTTACAGGAAAGAACAGGGGTATTCTGATAGACGCCACCCGGACAAAGTTGTCTGGGGTAAATCCTTAGAGGAAGATTTGGCAAGGCGTGATTTTACTATCAACGCGATTGCCCTTCGTTTCACTCAGGGTAAACTGTCACAAACTCCGGTTGATCCGTACGGTGGCCAAAAAGATTTAAAGGCAAAACTTATCAGAACTGTAGGAAAAGCCGACGCGAGATTCTCGGAAGATGCCCTCAGACTAATAAGAGCTGTAAGGTTTGCAGCAACTTTGAACTTCAAAATCGAAGGTGAAACAGAAACCTCAATTAAAAAAAACTCGAAGATAATTTCCGAAATTTCCGGAGAGCGAATTCGCGATGAAATTTTCAAAATAGTAGTAAGCGAATTTAGTGCGGAAGGAATTTTGCTTATGCGAGAAACCGGACTCTTAACTGAAATCTTACCTGAACTTGATGTTTGTTTTGCTGTTGAGCAAAAGAGCCCAAAAAGACATCATGTTTTTGACGTCGGAACCCACTGTGTAATGAGTATGAAACACTGTCCTTCAAAAGATACAGTCGTTCGTTTAGCAACGCTTCTTCATGACATAGGTAAAGCAAAAGTTGCAGATGTAACCGAAGAAGGTGTCCGAACTTTTTACAACCATGAGGTAATAGGAGCAAGGCAAGTAAATCAGATTTCCAAGAGATTTCAACTTTCCAATCACGACCGCGACAAACTTTTTAAGCTGGTTCGCTGGCATCAATTTAGTGTTAATGAAAACCAGACCGATAAAGCTCTGCGGCGTTTTATCAGAAACGTTGGCCTAGAAAATGTTGAAGACATGATGGACCTGCGAATTGGGGATAGATTAGGTGGAGGATTACAGCAACCAGAAAGCTGGCGGCTTAAGCTTTTTAGAAAAAGGATTGAAGAGGTACTTAAAAAACCGTTTACGGTTGCTGATCTTAAGGTTAATGGTAATGACGTGATGGAATTATTGAATTTAAAAGCTGGAGTTGAAATTGGCAAGATTTTAAAAAAACTATTTGAGGAGGTACTGGAGGACTCAAACAAAAACGAGCGAGAATACCTAATGGAGCAAATTAAGAAAGTTAAGGTTTGATCATCTCATCGTAGTCAGGATAATACCTTGAAATTTAATGCCAGAGAATTTATACAATACCTTTTACCGGACTTCGTCGGACCGTCGTCGAATACGTGACCTAGATGTGCTCCACAGCTAGCACAAAGGACTTCTGTTCTCACCATACCAAGACTGTTATCTTCTTCGAGCTTGACGTTGCCCTTGTTAATTACATCATCAAAACTCGGCCAGCCAGTGCCACTATCGAATTTGGTTTTTGAAGAAAAAAGAGGTTTGTTGCAAACGACACATACATACATCCCCTTTTCTTTGTGGTGGGTATATTTGCCGCTGTTGGGAGCTTCGGTATCCTTAAGAAAACAGATATTGTATTGTTCTGTAGTTAATTTCTTTTTAAGTCCCTCAATCTTAGAATTGTCTAGATTCTTCATTGTCTTCAAACCCTTTTTTTATTTTTTGTGCCTACGGCCATGTTTTTGACTGAGGGCGCTTCCCGCAACCGATTTTGTGGACCTTGATCGACTTTTTCTCAGTAGTCTAGACGCTTTACTAGCTACTTTTCTACTTGTGGTTTTTGGGTGTGCCATTAACTTTCACCACCTTTCTCTATCATTTCTTCGACTTTTCTTTTTGCTTCTTCAAGAAACTCTTTTGATTTCTTTCTCGCTTCGTGTGATTTCCTCACCAACTCCGCAATTTTTCGCTGACTGTCTTTTGATAAAATCGGCACAGTTATTTCTGTTAATGTCTCTTGGTTCAATCTTTGCTGGACACTTCCTCTTGAAAGTCTAGTCATTAATATAGAACCAATTTCTTTCAAATAAAAGGCAAGAAAAAGATTGTTTATCTCTTTATGCGAATTTCGAATCCTAAGTATGTTATCGCTTATAAAGCTATTGTTCAATTCCTCAGAAATAATCCCTAAGGTTCCTATAGATCCAACTCTACTTGTAACAATGTCTCCAGGCCTCACCTTAAACTTTTTTCCCAAATTTTCTTCCGTTTTATACATATTACTCCCATCTATTGAAAGATCATCCTGCACATTTACGCTTCTAATATAATTATTTCCCTGTAAGGAATAACTCTTTGAGTATGTTCCAGTAATAATTTCAAAATATTCTCTATTCGCTAGATCAACCGATTTAAACTTTTCAATTTTTTTTATAACTTCTTGATATCTGGGCTTGAAGTAGTCGGCATCAACTCGATTTGCGGATTTTACATCCGAAAGATTAGTAACCCACCACAAATCCTTCTCGCCCTCCGTAGCTTTAGCGAAGGAGGATAGCCCTAACTCCTCCAGAAGCAAATTTTCGGCTTGTGAATAAAACTTCTTTGACTCTTCTAGGGTGTTAAAATAATCTTCAATAATAGATTTAACTACTTGATTTGTTTGTTTTGAAGGCAAAGGAATTAGAATACCTCTTACAGATTCTTTATCTATACTTGGCGGAGCAGTTCCGGTTATTCTCTGATAAATTAGCGCTTTACCATACTTACTAATCAAAAAAGAATATACGTAAGCTGGTTCATATCCTTCTTTTAATCTAAACATAAATAAGTTCATTCCCAAAGTTACAGGTCTCTCCATGCTTGGCATTAAGAAAACTTCGCCAGCATTACCAATCTTGTCAATTATTATTTCTTGTCCATACATCTTAGTTTTTCTTAAAAAATTATATGCATGCCTAGAAACGTATCTAACATCTGACTCGTAATCATTTTTCTCTAAATCTATTGCTCTTACCATCAAAGCATAATCTGGATCCTGCGAAAGATTTACATTTTTACTCAAAGTTTGATAGCTACCATTCGCATGATAATCTGTTAATAGAGAAATAATATCTCCTAATCTTTCGTACTTTGTTTTTCTAATTGTTTCTACTGCAGATAAATACTCCGGTTGATAATATTACGCATCCAGCCGAATTGCTCCTTCGAGTTGAGATTTTTGGATTATTGAGAATGTAATCATTTTAAGATTAGGGCAACAAGGGAAATTATTAATGCCGCCGTAGCAATAAAAATACCAAAGAGCTGGTTGAACATCTTTTCGTGCTCCCTTAACAATCTGAGAGCTTCGTTCCTGTTGTTTTTAACAAACTCTGTAGTTTTGTTTGGATCTTTAAGCTTACCTAAATCAGTACTTTTATAGACCCTCTCGTTTTCCTCCCAAGCCTTAAGAAGTTGTGAATACGACTCACTGAAAATCCTAAGACCCTTTAGAAACCGGGTTATATAGGAAGGAAGACAGAAAATAAAAAGTAGTACCTCCTTAATCAAGTTCATTTTTACCTCCAAAAGCTAAATCCTTCTTTTTTGGCAAACTCTATAAATTTATCTGCGATTTCGTCGAGGTCGTGGTCGAGGATTTTACCTCCCTTTGTATCAAAAGCTATTTCTCCATTTTCGTCTTTTTTGTAAACATAATCACCACTATTGTCTTTTCCGCTTTTTTTGGATACAGCCATAAAAATTACATAATCTTTCGGTGGTTCTTCTTTTTCTGCCCATTTCTGTAAAAACAAAACAGAAGTTTTTGTGCCAGTGTGAGGTTTGAAAGTATTGACGTGAAGCCCAACCACTGCCAAAATTCTTGCCTTTTCAAAAAGAAATTCGCGGATATATTGCATGTTGGTGTTATTAAGTACTCCTTGAGGAAGAACTATTGCTAATCGTCCGCCCGGTTTTATAAGACTTAACGCTCTTTCCACAAACAAAATGTGGCGCTCCATTTTGTTGCGGAGTTTACCTTTATCGTTTTTGGCAAGTTCAAAGTTATTTAGTACGGTTCTATCTATAATTTCACCTGCAAATGGAGGGTTTGTTAAAAGTACATCGAAGTTGAAATAGCGGAAATTTTCCTCATTTTCATTATCTTTGTCATAACTTCCAAATTTATATAAACGCGGGCGCAGTTCGGATCTTGCCTTTTCTTTTTCTGTATCTTCACCCTGCCATTCTTTTGGGCTTAATGAATTAAGTCTAAATATATGTGAACGACCATCGCCGGCAATTAACATTAAGGCACGAGAAATCTTGACAGGCTTATCGTCAAAATCTATACCGTATAAGTGACTTCTTGCATATTCTATTTTTGTTTCCTTGGAAAGATTTTCCATGTGTTGATCCCAAACCCATTGCATAGCATGAATTAAGAATCCCCCTGAACCTGAAGCAGGATCGATTATAAATTCATCTTTTTTAGGATTAAGCATCTTTACTGCCATGTCTATTACATGGCGCGGCGTAAAATATTGCCCTCTTTTACCTTTGGCTACGTCCGGAAGAAGATATTCAAAAGCCCTATCGATGATTTCTAAATCTGCGTTGAGAAGTTTTACTTTTTCTAGCTCCCCAATACATACAGACAAATGAGAAGGTGAAAGTTCTATAACTTCCCCAGATAGAAACATTCCAGGCCATTCTTCTTTTGCTTTTTCGAAAAGTCTGTTCATGTTGTCGTAGGTAACTCGTGGTTCAGCTGATTGGCGAAATAATAATTTTCCCTCTCTGTCTCTAGCGTATTTTTCGTCGTAAAGTTTTGCATAAATTAATTTGAAAATTTCGTTAAAAGAATCAACACCTGCTCCGGCAAGAACCAATTCTTCCAAGACTTTGATTATTCTTACCAAATCGTACTTGGTTTCTAATTGATCTAGAGTAAGCTCTTCCTGTAAAACATCTTCTATCGTTTGGTCAACACGTGGAATCTCTCTTAGGGTATTTTCAAATTGATCAGGGTACCTACGATATAGAATAACTTTTGTTATGCCATTTGATAAAACACCAATTGGCGCACCTTGAGCGTTAAGATAACTTTTAACTTGTTCCAAGCCATCTTTTGCTTCCGGGTTTTTAACCTCCAAAACAATTTGCGGTGTTTCTTTATCTTCTTTATACACAACAACATCCGCTGCCTTTTCGTGAACTTCACGGCCAAAACTAATAGATTTTTCGACTTCAATTCGGGCAAGTGGATAATTAAAAGTTTTCTGAAGTTTATTTAGCCAAAGCTGACGGACAATTTCTTCTGGTGCACCTGTTTGTTTTTCCTCGTTCCAAACCAAAAGATCCTTATCTCTTTTAAAACATTTTCAATAGTATTTTCCTTTTTCTTTTTCAAATATGCTTAATACTTCTGATGGTTTTGTTTTTTCAAATTCCGTTAGACCGAATTGAAGATCGGGTTTGCGAAAAATTTTATTAATAATATTAACTGTTATATCCCTGTCCATTTTTGTGTCTGCTAAATACCCTTACAACCTTGCCAACTAATCTTGTGTCAGGATAAATAGGAATATTTTTATACTTTGGGTTTTCCGCCTTAAGGTCATCATTTCTTGACAAGACTATGTCGCCGCTTTTGAACTCTTTTGATTTCTTGACTAAAACCATATCTCCGTTATTAATACCAGCATTTTTCATTGAATCTCCTTTTATCCTTATAAGCATATCTCCACCATCAGTATTGCCTAAAGATACCCATTGAATATCTTCAACTGCTTCACTGTATGGACCTGCTGGACTTATACCTACGTAGGATATAATTGGTTTTAGTGAAAGAGCTTTAAAACCTTTTTTAAGTATTTTTATTCCTCTGGCCATACCTTCTTGTTTTTTTATAAAACCTTTATTTTCAAGTATATGGAGCAAATCTAACACCGCTTGATTAGAGGCTACATTTAGTCTCTCACGCAGATCTGCAAGTGTCGGGGGATAGCCTGAATCTTTAAGAGATTTGTATATAGCTTTGAGTGTCTGTGATTGCCTTGTTGTCAGTATCGATTGATTATCCACACAAACATGGTACTGACTATTTAGTCAGTAGTCAAGAGGAAGATTCTTACTTCTTATCTCTTTCGGAAGT